>PDWJ01002237.1_pt1 | contig 21215 bp, 15 predicted proteins | sample 1430881 | NCBI WGS metagenome assembly PDWJ01 (sample SAMN01162460, study PRJNA174530) | Oral metagenome, whole genome shotgun sequencing project. | biome: Marine environment; feature: Marine mammal; material: Swab sample of the gingival sulcus; isolation source: swab sample of gingival sulcus... | reverse complement strand
CCAAACAACAAGGCCATGCCATTTCCGAGCGAGGCCATATCGGAATATGCCCTTGGAGCAGGTTGGGTGCTTGTGGCTATTTCTTTCCAGTCGTCGTGAACTGAAGGTAATGGTTTCCCGTCAATAGTAACATTTGAAACAGCAACATCGGCAGGGTCTCCGCCCCACTGACCTCCAATTGAAACTATTTTTGCAAGCATATTCAGCTTACCCGTAAAATTATTAAATCCTTGTGCTTCTTCCACGACAATCTCTTCTTCCCCATCGGGAACAACTGATAACCTATAAATAGAATCCTCAAAGTTAACTTGAATGTTTACTTCGTACTTTTTATTGGCCTCATATGCTACCCTGTTGGCGCCCCAACCAATGCTTCCAGGCTTTTTACTGTAACCTGCCTTAATGTTAGCATCATTACCAAAAATAACATAGGCGCTGTAAGAAGAATACCCTCCAATTTCAACTGTACTGTCCGCCAAACCGATGCTACAATCCCCGGTGACAACACTTGGAACCACATCGAAACTCATTGTAAAGGCCGCATCCTGCTCAGGTAATTTAACATTCTCGACAAGGTTAAGTTCGTAGCTTTCATTAGACCATGGATCGTCCATAAAAGAAGCTGCCAAACTGCTTCCGTGAACGCCACCCCGTTGAATAACGGTATCGACCATTGTAGAAAAATAATTCAATGACTCTTGTGTGAAACCGTCGCGGAAAGCATAATCTGTTGCCAGCGTTTTTTTCGTTCCATCAGGTAGTGTAACATCAGCAGAGTAAGTTTTAGCTTTAACGTCAGCTGTTACGGCAATCTCGTAGCTTGAGTTGGCTTCATATTCAATGGCATTCACTGCATTGTATGCTTCCCCATCAATGGCCACAATTTTTGCCGATCCTTCATCGCTGGTGAAGTTAATAGTAATCCCAAAATCGCCCCATCCTGCTACTTCACCAAAGCTAATTCCTGTAGCTCCGCTCATTGGCGAGTGACTTGGCGTAACTTTCCACTTTGAATAAAACGTATCCGTGAGCTTAATAAGCTGCTTGTTCGTGAAAAGCTCCGTCTGTGCGAACGAATAATTCTGCGCGACGATCAGGACCGCCAACGCTAGTAAAACATTTCTAATTAATCTTTTCATAACACGTTGTATTTTAGATTTCTATCTTTTTACGAATACCCGAGCACTTTCAGAACCCCTGAAAAAGATTTTTACGATGTAAACCCCGGATAGCAACGATGAAATATCGACTGTTGAAACTCCACTATTTGTATTCCCCAGAGCAATCACTTTATTGCCAACGATATTGACTATTTCAATCGTTTCGATTTGCTGATCGCTGGCAATGTTTAGTATATTATTTGCCGGATTGGGATAGATGCTAAAATCAAGGCCTTTCCTTTCGTTGAGTCCAGCAACAAAGATTTCTGTTGGCTCCTTGTACTTTGCCCTTAACCCTGGATCCCAGTTCAGACAACCCACAGGAAGCTTATCGTGCCCTGCCGTGAGGAGTTGCGAATTGGTAATTTCCATTTTCCCTTCGGGCAAAGGCCATTGAACACCACTTAAAATATCATCACCCAGGTACTGATCATAGTTACGGTGCTCAGAAACTGCACCCCAGCCCTGTTCAGTTGAAGTCGACCTCATTTCCGTACACCATTGGGCTATGGCATTCGATACCCAGCTATCCACTTCAGTGTCTTTAAACTGCGGATCAAGCTCAAGATTTTCTTTTTCATTAAAAAGAGGATAACTGGCTTTATCAGTAAAAAGTGCTTTCGTCCTTGCGTTCATCCACAAAGGCGCAGTAACCGGATCGGTCTCCCCGGTTTTCGGAGAAGTATAGCTGGCATGTGCTGCATAATAATCCTTCAGGGCTTGTGGCGTGAAATATACATTATTAGTCACATTAACAAGCCTTTCTGATTCTGATTTACCCCATGTAGAGGCCAGTCGCCCAAGCTTTTCAATAGAAATGATACACAATGAATCGCCTTCTGCTTCGTACCATGAACCGCTTGTTCTTGCCAGTTCGGTATCCCCGTAAGCAGCATATCCATAAAAGATGTTACTCCGCACGTTGGCATTCACCAAATGTCTCAGAAAAATTGCATCAACAGCAGAGGTCATGATGGTATTGTGTTCCACAACTGCATGATCAATTACCTGGCCTTTATGAAACAGAGCATAAGCATTGTTGTTAAAATAAATGTTGTTTGTGAAGATCAGGGTATCGATGTGGTTGGCATTTCCAAAACTGCACTGCTGCCCTATCCAGGGATGGGTTGGCCATTCACCATTTCTCCAAACATTATCGCGCAGAAAAATGGAGTTATCATTTCCTGTGAAGACTAAGGCCCCTCCTGTAAATGCATTAAACACACATCCTTCGATAGTTGCCTTCGTATTGTTTCCTCTAAAATAAACACCTTGATTCCAGTCAGAATTAAACTCCCTGTCTAAATTCACTCTTTGGAAAAAGATGTTTTTAAAAACATGGTGCTGCTCGTCACCCAACAGATTAAAAAAGTAATCCAATACACCACCGTCTGATGTATATTCACCGACGATCATGGGAAGCCTACCTGTCCCTTCCTCTGCTACAATTTTCAAGGGAAAATCGAGGTTCATTCCATAATCGAGTACATAAATGCCAGGGTTGCTTTCGTCTTTGTAGCGCTCAAGCCGATAAACCCTGTCAGGGTTTCTTTCCCCGATTGCACTCGAATCGCTGATAATGTATTCAGCCAAGGCAATTTTCCATTCGCCTCCATCTTCATACATCGGTGGCACATCCAGTGTATCAACTGAGAACGGATCCCACCCGGATGGTATCTGGGCAGAAAGCCCAACAGTTCCCGACAGCAAAAAAGCTAGTAAAAGTTTTCTCATAATCTCTATTTTTTAGTTATCACTAAGGCAAATACTTATTGAATTTTATGCGGATACCTAAATCTACCGTCATGCCGTAGTGCTGGATAGAAGAAACCCAGGCACTCCCCTTTACCAATCCACGGTCCACGGCACTTGTAATATTATTTAAATTGCAGAAAAGCATAGCATTTTGCCAAGGCAATTTTTGTTTTACGGAAAGGTCCCATCTCAAATATTGATCGGTATAGGTGGAAAGCTCTGGAAAATAGTTGGGACCCTTAAAGATGGTTGATTGATATAACATGGAAACACGGAAAGAAAAGCCTTTGTAGTCGTAACCAAGCTGTACGTTCACTATATCATCTGGCTGATCCACCAGTTTGCTTGTGTAATAGGTGGTGTTGTTTTCCCAAACAGGTGGAAGCCATGGGGTCGTTTGCGTGTTTTCAATGATGTTGTAAGGGTATACTGCCTCCGAAAAAATATGGGTATAATTCACATTCAGTACGATGCCGTTTAATACACCAGAAAGGTACCAAAATGCTGTCTGCCAATCAAATTCAATGCCCTTCACGGTTGAAGGATTCGGGTTATTTGCTTTAGTATAAATATCCGCAACATTAATGTAGGAAGCAGGAAGATCTTCGATGTAAGTCGAATCAACGATCTTTCTCATGCCAAGCCAGAATATTTTATCTTCAATCGTTTTTGTAAACCCGCCTATGGTTAACAGACCAATATAATCCTGGTGGAATGAAAAATAAAGGTCAAGGTTTCGCGAATATTCTGGTTTCAGTTTGTAGTTGTTCCATTGCACCTCGCTTCCCCGGGTATCTGAACGGGGAAAAATTGAACTATAACCGGGACGAGCAAGTGAGTGGGTATAAGCAAACCTGATATTAAACCAGTCTGTAGGGTCAATTTTCACATGCATCATCGGAAGCAGAAAATGATTATTCCTGGTCATGGTTGTGTCTAGCTTATTATTGTTGAGTGGCTTATAGTCAGACCATGGACGGTCACTGGTGGCGTACCAGCCCCTGTTTGCTGTATATACCGTTTCGTTGTCTTCATAACGAGCACCGGGAATCAGTTTAACCCTTTTGCCAATATTGAGCTCAGCCATCAAGTAGGCGGCTTTGAAATATTCATTCCCGGTATAATCATTTGTAAGCGAACTTCTGTTGTATAGGGTGTAAGATGACAGACCGAGCTCTTTATTTGCTTTTATAGCCGCCAGACTATTTTCCAATATCCCAAGGTCGGGGATCGGTTCCATTGTGTATTCGCCACCAAGAAAATTCTTATGGTCAAAATGCCTGTCCATAAACAGGGCATAGGGCAATTTATCAGTGTAGTACTCATTTGGATCAACGCCATACCAATCAGCCAACCTGTTTCTCATTTCCGGAAAGGCATCAAGAATGGTATTGTTGGCATCCCTGCCCAAGTTAAGGTTACTCCCATAAACTGTGCGATCGTACAAACGATCCTTGTACCGGAGTTTTCCTCCTGATTGTATGCTTCCGTTTATCTGCTTTGAAATGGCAAAATCGTATTGTAGATCTATACTCCCCTCCAGTTGGCGTTCCCATGTATCTACATAACTTTCGGTAAGAGAATTAAACCAAGTATCGGTACCTTCCTGATCAATTGTTTTATACTTAACCAATTCATGCGGAGGCACCTTCCCGTAACGTATAACTCCTTCGGGCAAATCCATTCCGTCTCTTTGCGAAAAATTATATGAATTGCTCAACGGAGCGCTATTCTTTGAATAGGAATGGGAAATCTTGGCATTAATCGAAAAATTGCCGAACCGTTGTTCGTAATCTGCAATGTTATTGAATGTTTTTAGATCCCACTCGTTCCGGGATGCACTGTAAGAAACCATGTACGGAGCTGCTACGGAATAGCTTTCATAATAACTATCCGTTTGGGTATTGCTTTGACTGTAAAAATTCTTTAAATGGATGCTCCCATCTCTGATTTTAAAGTCAAATACCAGCGTAGCACCCTGACGAGATTTTCTCCTGATGTTATCGCTTAATCCAAAGCTACTGGTATAAACCGGGTTCTCTTCGCCCACAACCGGGTCGACAGGTCCTGCTGTATTATTGTATGAAGCACCCATGTTATTGGAACTTCTGTTTCTGCTCTCAATATTTCCCTGAAAATAGACACCTAATTTATTGTCAAAGAATCGGTTACTTACATTCCCAACGAACATGTAATCTGAAAAAGTCTTCTTCAGGTCATTGTAGCCCGTCTGGGCTACAAAATCGGTCCGCAGGTCGGGATCCGCATCGCGAAGTTTAAAATTCACTGTACCTCCGATAAAGTCGGCATCTTTATCGGCCGTTGCAGCTTTAATCACCTCAATACCATCCAGCGAATATGGAGATATCATACTAATGTCGGAACTTCTGTCGCCTGACGAGGCAGCCATAGCAACATCTTCAAGTGTAATTTTTGTGTACTTAGGAGACAAGCCTCGAACAATGACTTTATTTCCCTCTCCACCAACCCTTTGGATGGATACACCAGACATCCGACCAATAGTTTCAGCCGCATTGGCATCGGGAAGTTCCTGTATCCTTTCGGCCGAAACCACATTTCGAATGTCTTTTGAATTCAGTTGATTGTTAATGGCACTTAACTGCCCTCTCGCCTGAGCTGTAATCTCAACAGCCCCTATTTCAATCCCGCTATAGGTCAACTCGATATTTATTACCGTTTTTTCTTTGGCAAAGACTTCTACATCCTGAAGGAGATCAGTGTAGCCTATGTAAGAGACTCTAACTTTGTGCGAACCAGCCGGGATGTTGGTAAGCACATACTGTCCGTCGATGTTGGTAGCGGTTCCAAGGCTGGTCCCATCTATAATTACATTGGCGCCAATAAGCGCTTCGCCAGTTTGAGCATCTGTAATAATACCGCTTATGCTACCATTTTGCTGTGCCTGCACATGCTCCAAACAAAAAACGAAGAGACCCAATAATAAGATGCTTTTTGTGCATAAGCCCCTTGAAGACACTGCTGAATAAACTACATTTTTCTTCATTTCACCTTTCATAAACCACTCCATATTAGAATATTAAAGCCAATACTCTTATCTTTACGCGTTAAGCTGTGTGTGCTAATATATGTGATATTTTTTTTTTTCGCAAAAAGGAGCACATTTTTGAAAAAATAAAACTCGATTTTTCGCTACAGCTTATAGTGTTTTTATAGCACTGATAGCTTCTTCGTAATCATTTCATGACTGCACTTCAAATGCAACAAGTAAGTTCCTGAAGCCAGTCCTTCGGTGCTGAGTTGCAGGGTATACCTACCTGCCGATTTCTGACCACGATCAAGAATCGCGACTTGTTTTCCAAACAAATCGTATACTGATAATTCAATGGATTGAGCGTTATCTAATTCGTAAATTATCTGTGTTTGTTTGCTAAAAGGGTTCGGGTAATTTTGTTCGAGCCGGATAGCATTACCTGCCATTGGATGAGGTTCCAGGCCGGAAAGCATGTCTTTGTTTATGCCCCCGATCTTAAACAGGTGTACTTCCTGACCTGTATATTCTTGGCTAAAGACATTATCTGTCATCTCAATTTCTCGATTCTCGTACATGGCAATCACCCTTGAATCGATTAACGATTGGTCTTTAGTATTAATGGTAAACGTGGCCGTATTTGGAGCTACACCTTTACCGCCGGAGGTTAAAATATACAAGGTGTCTCCAAAATGCTTTATCAGGTAATCAACTTCAATTTTAGGTGTTTCCCATGGTTGTGAAGACAATGTCTCCACATCGACGAGATCATTCATTGTCTCAGAATTAATGGCAACAGCCAATTCATGTACAGCTGAATTGACCCTTTTTACTGCAGTCATCATTTCAGGGTCCTCCAGCAAAGCGCGGTGATTATGCACCAATGGCGCTACCGTGTAGGGGAACCATCCAATCCCTGTACCTCCTGCTACAATACCCATCCATGCTTCAATCCAGATTTGCTCCGGTGTGGGTTTTCGCGGAATCGGGTTTCCATGATCATCAGTCCCTCCGCCTCTACCTGAAATAGCTGTGCATTCAAGGAAGAACCAATAACCCTCTTTCGTGTTGTTTGTCCATTCCCTCATGTTTTTTACTCCCTCTGCAACATACCACAGATCGTTGTTAGGCTTTTCTATGGGAGAAGGTGGTCCTGCTACAGGATATATATCGAAACTAGCAATATCACAAGCCTGGAAGTATTGCGAGTACATATCAGTCTTTCCGGAACAATTGCCACGTATATAGGCATCGGTACGTGCAACCCCCGCGCCACAGTTAAGAAATATATGTCGCCCTGTAGTATCAAATGATTTAATCACATGATAGTGGTCTATCACTTCCTGTGGATCACGACAATTAGAGGTTCCTCCCTGCGCATTATCAGGCTCGTCGCTATGACCCCAGGCAATAAATAGCGGATCGTGAATGTTTGCCCTCGCTACCATATCAGGTTCCACCCCATTCTCTGGCCAGGATTTGTGCTTCATCCACGATGCGATATAGTGCATATTTTTTGCCCTTAACTCGCATAAAATATTATCGGACAAGCCTTCCCAGAAATAAGAGTAGACATTGATACCTGCATCAACATATGCATCAATATCATCTATTTCCTGCAGATAGACACTAATCGGAAAAAAAGTCGAATCACCGTAATTTCCCCAACTCCATTGATCCGACTGTGAGAAAAGTGGGCTGTAAGTAATAAACAGCAAACTCAATACTGTATACATAAATTGTTTCATTCTTTCCAGATCTTTATGTTCGCATTAAATAGAAGACAGCTGTTCATTAAACCAGATTACGCTTTAAACTAACCCAGCTTTACGCTCTAATCTTAGTGCTAAATTCTGTTTATTTTTTTAAACAGGCAAATGTTTTTAGCTCATATGACTAAGTGGGCTATCAGGACAACAGTGAAAAAAACAGTAGAAAAAACAGACTGCTCACCCTTCCTGCCAAGCAAATGAAAAGAATGCAGTCATCTCAAAAGCCAAATTGAGTCGGCCGCATTTTTCTGACCTCCTATTTTCCGCACGAGACGTTCAAATCTCTGTAACAGTTTGATATTCAAATATAGATTTTCTAGATTGGGCGCTGCAAGTGCTTTTTTGTGGTATTTATGTCGGAAAAATAAAAACAGAAGTGGGAGCTATAGCATCCAAATAGTTTCTAAAGAAAGGGGGCAGTATCGGGTATTAAAGAGCATCGAAAGTGGAAAATCCGAGCAAGAGGTAGCATTACTTTATCAACAAGCAAAACAGGAACTTAAAAAGATAAATGGATCCATTTCACAGCTCAATTGCAAAGGCAATACAAATGGCGATTACCAACCCTTCAATTATATGGCCTATCCGACAGGGAACTTCTGGAGCCCGGGAAACGTGCAGATATCGTCCTATTTGAGATGAAAGACAAAAAAATACACGTCAAGGAAACCCAGGTAGAAGGGAAAGCTGGTCTACTAGTCTGAGAACTAAGCTTCCCAAAATGGGCATAGAGAAGTCCAAAGCACTTGCCGAAGCAGGAGTTGCCCACCGAGGAAACTGTTATTCCTACATAGAGGATGGCCCGTTGGGATCGATTCAATTAAGCTAATCTCCCACACCGACCGTGGTATCAATCGCTTTTCGATTGAATTATACAGAAAAACGGCGTACATTTGTGACGCTCTTTGAGATGAGCTATTATGAGTGTATAATCCATCATGCAGGAGTCCTTCCCCAAAACAGTCGAAAAACAGTCGGCAATCGACATCCGCTATCTGCGCATGGCCATGATCTGGGCAGAGAATTCCTACTGTAAGCGGCGACAGGTCGGGGCCCTGCTGGTGAAGGACAAGATGATCATTTCGGACGGATACAACGGCACCCCCTCGGGCTTTGAGAACGAATGCGAAGATGAGGAGGAGCGCACCAAGTCCTATGTACTGCACGCCGAAGCAAATGCCATCACAAAAGTAGCCAAGTCGAACAACAGCAGTGAGGGCTCAACCCTATACGTCACTACTTCACCCTGTATGGAGTGCGCTAAGCTGATCATTCAGTCCGGTATCAGGCGGGTGGTTTATTCGGAAGAATACAGGATTAAAGATGGCCTCGATTTATTGTACAGAGCCGGAATAGAACTGGTCCATATTCCCTCTCTAAAACAGGAAGGAATGGGCTAAGGATTGCACGATTGGAATGAAGAAAAGAGATAAACTCATCATATTGCTCCCGGTGCTGCTCAGCACTGCCTTAATAACAGGTGTGTTGCTTGGAAACTGGATGACCGGTATTCGGATTCGAAGCATCGTCAGTGATGAAGTCAGCAAACAGAAATTCTCGATCCGTCCCGGATCCGGAAACGGCCAGGGGTTTTCGCTCAATCAGCGAAATTCCAAGGTAACTTCAGCCCTGCAATACATTCTCAACGAATACGTAGATACGGTAAACCTGAACGAACTCAACGAGTCGGTAATGCCGGCCATGGTCGAAAAGCTCGACCCCCATTCTGTCTATATCCCCGCATCTGAATTTCAGCGTGTATCCGAACCCCTCATCGGGAATTTCAGTGGAATTGGGGTTTCGTTCAACATGACAGACGATACGGTCGCCATCATCAACACCATCGCTAACGGGCCTTCGGAAATGGTTGGCATCATGGCCGGGGACCGGATTGTAATGGTCGACGACTCGCTCGTTGCCGGGGTTAAAATGCCCAGTGACGAGATCGTTAAAATGCTCAAAGGGCCCAGGAATACCCAGGTTAAGGTAAGTATCTTCCGCCGGGGCGAAAAGGAACTGCTCGACTTTGAAATCACGCGCGACGAAATTCCCATCTACAGCGTCGATGTGGCCTACATGGTCGATAATGAAATTGGCTATCTGAAAATCAGCCAGTTTGCCCAAACCACCTATCACGAATTCATGGAAGCTATTCAAAGCCTGAAATCGCAGGGAGCCTCGAAGCTCATTCTCGATCTGCGGGGGAATGGCGGGGGAATTATGGAGGCCGCCATCAGAATCGCAGACCAGTTCCTGGATGAGGGGCAGTTGATTGTCTATACCGAAGGCCGCTCAAGACCCAGGGAAGATGATAGAGCCAGTTCGAAAGGTATTCTTAAGGAGGATGAACTGATCGTGCTGATCGATGAAACCAGTGCCTCGGCAAGTGAGATTCTGGCGGGTGCTATCCAGGACAATGACAGGGGAATCGTAATGGGGCGCAGGTCTTTTGGGAAAGGCCTCGTGCAGGAAGAAATGCGTTTTAACGATGGTTCGGCCATGCGCCTGACCGTAGCCCGCTACTACACTCCAACCGGACGCAGTATTCAACGTCCCTATGAAAATGGAAAAGAAGACTACTACCATGATTTCAGTGACCGGATTATGCGGGGTGAGCTCGAACACCGCGACAGCATCAAATTCGATGATTCACAGCGTTTTGTAACCCCAGGTGGAAGAATTGTATACGGTGGCGGAGGAATCATGCCCGATATCTTTGTCCCCATTGATACCCTGGGAACTTCGCTATACTATAACAAGGCAAGAAGCCTGGGCCTGATGTACCGTTTTGCCTTTTACTACACCGATCTGAAAAGAGAAGCCCTGAAAGATTTCCACACAGCTGAAGAAATCGAAGCCTTCCTTGATGAACAAGACCTGATGGGTGCATTTATTCGCTTTGCAAAAGAAAAGGGGCTGCCGCCCAATTATAAGGACATCAAAACCTCGAGAAGGATTCTCGATAAAACCATCAGGGCCTACATCGCGAGAAACCTAATCGACAACAAGGGCTTCTATCCCATCATTGCCGAAATCGACCATACCCTCCAGGTGGCCATTGACACCCTTCGTACCAGGTAGGCGGAAGGCTACAGCGTCGACATAAAAGAATCCAGTACTTCAAGGGCCCTGTCTCGTTCCTCGATAAAACCCATGTGCCCGCTGTCCACCAGGCTTTCAACCCTTGCATGGGGTGCCAGTTCTGCCATACGCTCAAAGATTTCCACGGGAATGTAATTGTCCTTCATCCCCCCTATCAGCATGAGGGGGGGCTGCTCTTTTTGGACTATGGCAGTCCGGTCGGGCCGGCATTTCATTCCCTGAAGCAGCGCGATGGTGCCTTCCAGTGGGCTCTCCCGGGCAATAGCCCTGGCTCTTTTTACTTCGTTGGAGAGGTGTTCAAGATTGTCGTCTGCAAAAGCCCTGGGAATATTGATGGCCAGAATTTGTCCCAGGCGACCAATTTTTATAAGCTCACATTCGCGCTCCCGCTGAAGCTTTTTGTCCTCGGAATCGGCAAAGGGACTCGAGTGAAACAGGACATAAGCCCTGAGCAGCGATGGAAACAGATCGGCCAGGGCCAGGGCTATATATCCACCCAATGAATGCCCCACGACGACCGCTTTAGCAATCCCAAGTTCGTGCAGGAAATCGGCCAACACCCCGGCAAGCCGGTCCATGGTATAGACGCTGCCACCCATGCTTGAACCACCATGACCAGGCAGGTCCGGAACAATGACGCGGTAGTGCCCGGCCAGTTCCTCGTAAAAACCTTCCCAGATTTTCCCCGATTCCAGGTAACCATGTAAGAGCACAACCGCACTCCCCTGTCCCCTATCCCTGTATTGAATACGGGCCTCTTCTAACTGTATTTCTTTTATTCGACTCATAACTAAGCATTCATTAAGGCTTCAAGCTCATCGTATTGAATACGGGCCTCTTCAACTGTATTTCTTTTATTCGACTGCATAACTATGCATTCATTAAGGCTTCAAGCTCATCTGCGTCCAGGGGAATATCGTCCATCAGATCAATGGGCCCCTCCTCCCCGATCAGGATATCATTCTCAATGCGGATGCCCAATCCCTCTTCGGGTATATAGATGGCAGGCTCACAGCTAAACACCATCCCGGGTTCAAAGGCTATACTCCTGTCGAAGGGATCATGCACATCCAATCCAATGGAATGCGAAGTCCCGTGCATATAATAGCGCTTCCACAAAGGGGCGGTTTCCGGGGCCCTTTTGGCCTCTACAGAGGTATAAAGTCCCAGCCCGATATGAAAGTCCTCCATCATCTCACAAACCTGATGATGAAAGTCACGCATAAGCGTACCCCTGGTCATGAGCGCCCGCGCCTGGTAAAATACCCCGAGCAGGCCCTGATAAACCTTTCGCTGCCGCGCGCTGAAGCGGCCACTCACAGGAACAGTCCGGCTGCAATCGGCCGCATAATTGTTCCACTCCGCTCCAAAATCCAATAGAACAAGTTCGTCCTTCTGGCATCTGGAGCTGTGCGATATGTAGTGCAGCACGAGGGCATTCTTCCCGGAAGCAACAATGGGTTCAAAGGCATGCGCGCCGGCCCCTGCATGGAAAAAAGCGGCGCCCAGTTTCGCAGCAATCTGGTATTCCCACATCCCTGGTTCTATCCGGCCTACTACCCGCTTAAAAGCCCCCCCCGTGATATCACAGGCGGTTCTCATGGCCAAAATCTCTTCGTCTGATTTCCTCATCCTGAGCCTGGTCATCAGCGGAGCCAGCTTGCGCAGATGAAGCGAGGGGAAACGTTGCTTCATAACCTCCATCAAACGGTAATCCACAAGATGTGTCAGAACATCATCTGCTGTTCCCAGTGAACTGTATACCTCCGTAAAAACCGGAATATAGGAGGAAAGGAATTCATCCAGTTCATCCATCCAGGCCAGACTTGCGGCAGCACTGATTAGCCTGGCTTTTTCAAGATCCATGGCCCTGCCCTCCCAGAGGCCTTCTGTTTCACTTGGCTGGTGGATAAACAGCCGCTCTGTTTCATGGCCTGCGGAACCAGGCTTAAGCAGGACCAGGGTACAATCGGGTATTTCCATGCCGGTCAGATAGAAAAAATCAGAATCCTGCCTGTAGGTATAGTGCTGGTCGCCATTTCTCAGTTTAGGTCCTGCCGCACAAATCACCGCCATAGTGCCTGGCTCCATTATCTCGAGAAGGCGCCTGCGGTTCTGCCGGAAGAATCCCGGACTAAGAGACCTGGCTTTCATTTTCGAATTAGATGTTGTAGGAAATACATGGACTTAAGTGACAAAGTGCGGGAAAATCTTATATTTGTTCATCATCCATTGCAATTTAGTAACAATTTTTTATTGCACGCTTATGTCCGGATTTTTCACATCCTCCATCGGAAAGAAGTTTATGATGTCGCTTGCAGGGCTTTTCCTCGTGGTATTCCTGCTGGTTCATCTTGGAATCAACCTTCTGGTGATCCTTTTTAAAGACCCCATGGTCTATAACAAGGCTGCCCATTTTATGAGCAGCAATCCCCTGATCAAGGTCTTCGAAGTGGTCCTCATCGGGGGTATCTTGTTACACATTGTTTACGCACTCATTCTACAGGTGCAGAATTGGATGGCCCGCCCCCGGCGCTACATCCGACCCAACTACGCCAACACCTCCTTCTTTTCAAAATTCATGATCCATACAGCAGCGGTGATCCTGGCCTTTCTCGCCATTCATTTTGCGGACTTTTATTTCAAAGCCAAATTCGGACATGCAGCTGAGATTACGGTAAATGGTGTACACTATCACGATTTCGCCACGGAAATGATCGACAAATTCCAGCAATTGCCTTATGTCATTTTTTATGTGGCTTCCTTCATCTTCCTGGGCTTTCACCTCATCCATGGTTTCCAGTCGGCCTTTAAGACGCTCGGCCTGGACAATAAAAAATACACACCGATTATTCAGGCCCTGGCCTTCATTTACACCATTATTGTGGTAGCCGGTTTTACGGTTATCCCACTTGTCATCTACTACATGTAACTTACTTTCCGCAACATGGTTAAGCTTCAATCCAAGATCCCGGAGGGCCCTTTGTCCGAGAAATGGTCCAACTATAAATCGAACCAAAATCTGGTAAATCCGGCCAACAAGCGTAAACTCGACATTATTGTGATCGGAACCGGACTGGCGGGGGGTGCCGCGGCTGCCTCCCTTGCTGAGATGGGCTTCAAAGTCAAGTCCTTTTGCTATCAGGACAGCCCACGCCGGGCGCACAGTATTGCTGCCCAGGGTGGCATAAATGCAGCGAAAAATTACCAGAACGACGGAGACAGTGTTTACAGGCTGTTCTTCGATACCATCAAGGGTGGAGACTATCGATCGAGGGAAGCCAATGTCTACCGCCTTGCACAAGTCAGCAATGACATCATCGACCAGTGCGTAGCCCAGGGGGTGCCTTTTGCCCGGGAATACGGCGGCACGCTGGATAACCGCTCCTTTGGCGGTGCACTGGTGTCACGGACGTTCTATGCCAGAGGACAGACCGGACAGCAATTGCTGCTGGGGGCCTACCAGTCATTGAGCAGGCAGGTGAAAAAAGGAAACATTGAGCTCTATCCCCGCATGGAGATGTTCGACCTGGTTAAGGTCGATGGCAAAGCCCGGGGCATTATCTGCCGTGATGCCGAAACGGGGAAGCTGGAGCGCTTCAGTGCTCATGCCGTAGTACTTGCCTCGGGTGGCTACGGAAATGTTTTCTTCCTCTCGACCATGGCCATGGGGTCGAATGCTTCTGCGGCATGGAACTGCCACAAAAACGGAGCCCTGTTTGGCAACCCCTGTTTCGTCCAGATCCATCCCACCTGCATCCCTGTGCATGGCGACTACCAATCGAAACTAACCTTAATGAGTGAAAGTCTTCGGAACGATGGCCGAATCTGGGTCCCCAAAAAGCTGGAGGATGCCAAACGGCTTCAGAAAGGGGAAATCACGGGCTCCGAAATTCCGGAAGAAGACAGGGATTACTATCTGGAAAGGCGTTATCCGGCCTTCGGTAACTTGGTCCCCAGGGATGTAGCTTCACGCGCGGCAAAAGAACGCTGCGACGCAGGCTACGGTGTAAACTCAACCGGCCTGGCTGTTTTCCTCGACTTCAAGGATGCGATAGCCCGCCTTGGCAAGGAGGTCATCGAAGCCAAATATGGCAATCTATTTCAGATGTATGAAAAAATTACCGACGACAATCCCTATGAAGTACCCATGATGATATATCCAGCCATTCATTACTCCATGGGAGGCATCTGGGTGGACTATGAACTCCAGACCACCATACCCGGGCTCTTTGCCACCGGAGAATCGAACTTCTCCGACCATGGTGCAAATCGCCTGGGTGCATCAGCGCTGATGCAGGGACTGGCCGACGGCTATTTTGTGCTGCCCTACACCATACAGAATTACCTGGCAGGGGAAATCAACACCCCCCGCTTCTCTACAGATATCCCCGAATTTGAAGCTGCAGAAAAAGCGGTTGATGAGAGGATCGAAAAACTGATGGTGATCAAGGGAAAAACCTCTGTGGACAACTTCCACAAGCGCCTGGGCCATATCATGTGGGATCATGTTGGCATGGCCAGAAACCGTGAAGGCCTGCAAAAGGCCATTCAGGAGATCCGGGAACTGCGCAAGGAATTCTGGGACGATGTGAAGATTCCGGGCGAAAGAATGGACATGAACCCGGAACTCCAAAAAGCCGCAAGGCTGGCGGACTTCCTCGAACTGGGCGAATTGATGGCCAGAGATGCCCTGCACAGAGAAGAGTCTTGTGGAGGCCATTTTCGTGAAGAATACCAGACCGAGGAGGGTGAAGCCCTGCGAAATGATGAGGTTTTCAACTATGTAGCAGCCTGGGCTTATAAAGGAGATGGAGCAGAACCGGAGCTTTTCAAAGAGCCACTGGTGTTCGAAAATATTGAAGTAAAACAAAGAAATTATAAATAAGCGCCGACAATGAATCTGAAACTAAAAATATGGCGCCAGAGTAAGCGCCATGCCAAAGGCCGGTTTGTAAACTACGAGTTGAACAAAATCTCACCCGACAGTTCTTTCCTTGAGATGCTCGATGTCTTAAATGAAAAACTGGTAGCAAACGATGAGGAACCGATCGTTTTTGACCACGATTGCAGGGAAGGTATATGTGGAACCTGTGGTATGTACATCAACGGACATCCCCACGGACCCGACACCCTGATTACAGTCTGTCAACTGCACATGCGGAAATTCAATTCAGGTGATACCATCATTATTGAACCCTGGCGGGCACGAGCCTTTCCGGTCATCAAAGACCTCATGGTCGACCGTTCGGCCTTCGACAAATTGGTACAGGAAGGAGGTTATGTTTCGGTTAACGCGGGAAGTGCTCCCGATGCCAACAGCATACCCATTGCCAAAGAAAAGTCCGATTTATCGATGGATGCTGCAGCCTGTATTGGTTGCGGAGCCTGTGTTGCCGCATGTAAAAATGCCGCTGCCATGCTCTTTGTAGGTGCCAAAATCTCTCACCTCTCGCTCCTCCCTCAGGGAAAGGTCGAAGCAAAAAAACGGGCAAAATTGATGGTCACCAAAATGGATGATCTGGGTTTTGGAAACTGCACAAATACCGGTGCCTGTGAAGCAGAGTGCCCCAAAGGCATTCAAATGAGCAACATTGCCCGACTAAACAGGGAGTACTACAAGGCCATTTTCTAGAAGGGGTTAGGAACGCATTGTAGCTTCAACTTCTTCAACTGTTTTTGGAATGGGTGTACCCAGGATGCGGCTTCCATCGTTGGTGATCAGTACATCGTCCTCGATGCGCACTCCCCCGAAGTTGCGCCATTGCTCAATCTGGCCGTAATTGATGAATTGCTCATATTTCTTCTCTGCCTTCCATTGATCGATCAGGGCAGGAATAAAATAACAACCCGGTTCATTGGTCACTACAAAGCCCGGCTCAAGCTTGCGGCCCAGACGAAGATAAGCCAGCCCAAACTGCTCGCTGCGAAGCAAGTCGTCGGTATAACCGACATAATTCTCCCCAAGGCCTTCCATGTCGTGTACATCGAGACCGAGCATGTGACCCAGTCCATGGGGAAAGAAGAGGGCGTGAGCCCCTGCAGCGACTGCCTCATCCAAATCGCCTTTCATAATTCCCAGATCCTTCAGGCCACCCGCAATAATCCGTGCAGCCATCAGGTGAAGCTCCCGGTAAGTAAGGCCAGGAGCCGAGGCTTCGATGGTTTGCTGATTGGCAGCCAGGACAATGTTGTATATGGCCTTCTGCTGTTCGGAGAAGGTCCCTCCTACCGGACTTGTACGGGTAATGTCACTGGCATAGCACATGCTGGTCTCGGCACCAGCATCACAAACGACCATGCGTCCCTCCTGCAACTCGTTCCCATGATAGTGATTGTGCAGGGTTTGTCCATCCATGCTCAAAATAACCGGGAAGGATACGGGGCCTCCATGAGACAGTGCAATGCCTTCTACGGCACCGGCGAGTTCCTGTTCAATATTTCCGGGAAAAGCCATCTTCATCGCTGTGGTATGCATGATTCCCGCAACATCCACGGCTTTTTCGATTTCCTTTATCTCGTACTCATCTTTAACCGAGCGAAGGGCAATCACCCCCCGGATCAAAGCCTCGGAAACCAGGCCTTCGACCTCCTTAATGGAAATCCCCATGAGTCCCGAAAGAAAGATAAGCTGATCGCCGCGATAACTGGGCAGTAAATGTACAGGCCTTCCTGCAGCAATGGCAGCCTTCAGATCCCTTCCAAGCTGTTCGATGGAAGCACTGTGCTCAACGGCAACCTCAGCAGCCAGGTCCTTCACACCGGGTTGCTCTCCCATCCATATAATGTCGTCAATGCCAAAGTCATCTCCATAAACCACATCTTTGCCTTCGTCCAGATCCAAAAGCCCGGCAAAACCAGGTTTATTAATTCCGAAGAAATACAGAAAATTGCTGTCCTGTCTGAAATGGTAGGTATTCGCCCGATAATTCATCGCGCTATCATGATTTCCTGGAAGGAGGACAAGCCCACCTTCAACAGATTTGCGGAGTTCGTTCCGTCTTTGCCAGTAAACTTCTTTCGGAAACATCATATCCTTCGGTTTTAATCGTTTGGACTCAAAGGCTTAAATGTACGTTATCTCCACATTACCGCAAAAGAAAATAAATCATATCTCGCCGTCAAACCCAAACTATACTGCCTGTAACCTTTTCATTTGCATATCGTAATAAAAATGCGAATAGAATGGTATTGAAGGAATATTTTTCTATATTCGCAGCTTATCCACATACTTTCAACGTGTTATTAACAGCCTGCAAATGCCCTATCGCCGACTCCCGAATACAGACTCTGCACGCCTGAAGTCACTCAAATCTGCCGTTGAAAAGGGAAGAGATCTACCCCCTTTTAATCTGGCCTTCAGCCCAGGCTCTTTCAGGAAATTACAGTCGGTATTACCGGGCTTTGAGATGGCCATTCAGGAACATAAAAATGCCCTGAATCTGCAATCGGAAAAAAACAAGGAATATCAAAAACGCCTTAAGAAAGCCAGGCTCTACATCTCACATTTTATTCAGGTGATTAACATGGCAATCTCACGAGGCGACCTTGTACCCGAAACACGGGTGTATTTTGGGCTTGAGAACTACCATAAAAAGATTCCCTCTCTACATTCCGAGGATGAAGTCATTGCATGGGGAAAAAAGCTCATTGACGGAGAACAAAACCGGCGCATCAAAGGCATGAATCCCATCACCAACCCTACCATTGCCGTGCTGAAAGTGCACTACGATAAATTATTGGAGTACCACCATTTTCAGAAAAGCCTGAAAGCAAGAAGCCAGCGCGCCCAGGAAAGGCTTCAGGAGTCGCGCTGCATTGTGGATGGACTCATCCAGCAGGTCTGGAACGAAGTGGAGCACACCTTTCAGGACCTTCCCGAAGAAAACCGCCGGGAAAAAGCTTCCGAGTACGGACTTGTGTATGTATTCAGAAAAAGCGAGCTGGAAAACATCAATCTTTTTCGGACTCCACGTATCGAGAAAATTGGTTAGCCCGCCCCCCTGTAAAATGGTACCACAGGCCAAAGAATAAAGCAAAACTCAGCAAACTTATGGTCGCTGCCTGCGGTATCATTCCACTTGTTCCGATTTGTTCCAGCACATCCTCTGTACTTCCCCTGGCATTTAAGTAATAGTAAACAACCCCCAGCGCATTGTTCACGAAATGGGCCAGAATCGGATACCAGATCGATCGGCCAGAATACATCAGATAGCCGAGAACTATGCCCAGGAAGAACCTTGGCAAAAAAGAAAAGAACTGAAAGTGAAAAGCCGAAAACAATACGGCGGTCATTACAATAGCAACATGTGGGTTGCGCACTATATCGTACATCAATCGCTGAAGCAGGCCGCGAAAAATCAACTCTTCCCCAATTGCGGCAAGGATACCAATCATAAAAAGATTTACCAGAAGGCCCGAAAGCGAGGTGCTCGACATAAAAATCTTCATGATGCCCTCTGCATCCTCTTCCATATTGCGCAAGAGCATGTCGAGCTTTCTAAAGGGAATCTCCATCTGGAGATTGAGTTCGGCCAGATAGTTAATAAAGGGAATGACTGAGATGGCCATACAAATGGTGCATAGCACTGCCAGGAAATTTTCCGTCTTTCCGAACTGATAGTAGGAAATCCAATTCCCCGCAAAGAGATAGGAAAAGAGCAGGGCGGGCAGAATGAATGTGCCTATCGCCCCCATAATCTGCATCATTTTCGTGGCAGCTACATAGCCGGGTTGAGGGCTTGCGGAATCGGCCGAAAGTATCTCGCTCAGCTCAAAACCATAAATCCACGAGGCCATAAAAGCTCCCAAAAACTGGAAAGCCAGTCCGAGAATAAAGACCATCACCACCACAAACAAAAACTTTTCCGCTGAACTCAATCCGGCCAGCAAAGCCCTTTTCGTGGTGGGAGTCTCCTTTTCTATCCGACTGTCCCGCATATAGATTTTTATATTTTTGCAGCAAAAGCAAGCACAAAGTAAAGCATTTCTATGAAAATTGCGGACGTCGACTTGGGACAGGAGCCAATAGTCCTTGCGCCAATGGAGGATATAACCGATCCTTCTTTCCGGTATTTATGCAAGAAAAAGGGGGCAGATCTGATGTATACCGAGTTTATTTCCTCGGACGGACTCATCCGCGATGGTGAAAAAAGTGTTCGCAAACTCGACATTTTCGACCATGAGCGGCCCATGGGCATCCAACTATACGGCCACCTGGTCGATTCGATGGTCGAGGCTACACACAGGGCTCTGGTTTCAGCACCCGATCTGATCGATATCAATTATGGATGTCCGGTCAGAAAGATCGCCAACAGGGGGGCGGGCGCGGGCATGCTGGCAAACATTCCGCTGATGATGGAAATGACCAAAGCCATTGTCGAAGCCTCCAGTGTTCCGGTTACGGTCAAAACCCGGCTGGGATGGGACGAACAAAACAAGATCATTGTAGATGTGGCCGAGCAGCTCCAGGACCAGGGAATAAGTGCACTCACGATTCATGGAAGGACCCGCTCCCAGATGTACAAGGGAAAGGCCGACTGGAGCCTCATCGGAGCGGTCAAAAACAATCCACGCATGCACATCCCCATCATTGGTAACGGCGATATCTGCAGCCCTCAGGACGCACGCCTTGCCTTTGACCGCTACGGTGTTGATGCTATCATGATAGGCCGTGCAGCCGTAGGTAAACCCTGGCTCTTCGAACATGTGAAACATTTCCTGTCGAGCGGGGAACTGCTTCCCGATCCGAGCGTATCGGACAAAGTGGACATGGCCAGAACCCAATTCGAAAAATCGCTGGAATTCAAATCCGAACCGGTTGGGATCTATGAGATGCGGCGACACTTCTCGAACTATTTCAAGGGTCTTCCCCACTTCAGAGAATTGCGACTAAAGCTCCTCACCAGCCTGGAAGTAGATGAGATTTTTAGCATTCTGGAAGAGATCAGGCAGCGCTATGGAGATTTCAGACCCGAAGTAAAGGGATCTTTCTGGGACCAATAGACTCACGTTGAGCCCGTTTCATTTTTTGAAACACTATCCAGGCCATAAAAAACAACGGGGGTTCAGGCTTAACTAGGGCTTGCTGAAAAAGGCTGTAGTGCATCAGATACTCGACAGCAAAACGTAGCTAAGACTAATTTAGCAAATACAAACCAAATAGAAAATCCTTGCGGATTTTCGTAAGTAAGCCTTTACTAGCAATGAATTATACACGTTGTTGTAGTGCGTTTTTTAATTCCACAATCTCAACATAGAGGGTTCAAGTATTTCAAGTTTTCCCTTTACATTATCCAATGGGATTTCTGTCGGACAACTAAATGTTACTTTTTTGTCTATTTCACTATTTCTAAATGACATTATTTTAGCTGAAATTATATTTCCAAAACTTGTTATAACTTTCACTTTAGTTTC
>PDWJ01002236.1_pt1 | contig 21217 bp, 21 predicted proteins | sample 1430881 | NCBI WGS metagenome assembly PDWJ01 (sample SAMN01162460, study PRJNA174530) | Oral metagenome, whole genome shotgun sequencing project. | biome: Marine environment; feature: Marine mammal; material: Swab sample of the gingival sulcus; isolation source: swab sample of gingival sulcus... | reverse complement strand
AAAGGCGGATGCTCAGAAGCTTTCTGGTGGCGAGACCAAAAGAATAGCCCTGGCAAGAGCACTTGCGGTTAACCCTGAGGTGTTATTGCTTGACGAGCCTGCTGCCAATGTTGATCTTACAAACCAGGATATCATTTTCGATATTATCAAACGAGTAAATCAGCAGTTTGGAACATCGGTAATTTTCTCAACCCATCACGCCCCCGGAGAGATTGAACTGGAGCATCATGCCCTGACTCTGATAAATGGAAAAATAATCAGAAAGATGGAGAAAAACACCTTTACCGGTAGAGTAAAGGTGTGTGGTCAGCAATCCGCTGTATGCGAACTGCTTGGCAGTAGTATTCAGCTTGAAATTCCTTTGGATAAGCAAGCTTCGGTTGGGGATACCTACACAATTCATATTGATCCTGCCGCCATTAAATTTGTCGAACCCGGAGCAATTCCTTCTGAATTGAATGTTTTTAGCACAGAGGTACTTACTCTTACCCGCGAAAGAAAAAAGGTCTATTATTCGCTTGATTTTGGCTTGAATTTGTTTGTTGAGTCAACATTCAACCAGTACAAAAAGCAGCCCATATCTCTTGGTCAGGCTGTAATTATAACTATTCCCCGTCAAGCATTGACTGTTAAAAAGAGTCGGCGTCAATTGAGCTGATCAAAAGCGGCAGGTCAGGGGTCGGTTTCGAAGGTTACTTCCAGTTCTCTTCCATCGTCGTCAATATATTTTTGTTGAAGCATATTATGTTGGTCAAGCTGGTGAACATAATCAACGGTTGATTGATACTCGTCAACAAGTTTCAGAATATATTCCAGGTCTTGTTGTGATATTTTCAGGGTTTTGAAGGCTGCGTGATCGTCATTTTGTCGCAGCAAAAGACCTTCGATATAGAGTGTACGATCATCTTCAGTTGTTATTTCTATTTGAAATATTTGTTCTGGAAGAGGTTGGGCTGGAGCAGTAACAGCGATACCACCCTGACTGATGTTAATCATCTTAACCTTAATGTTGCTGTCAGGATGTGAAATGGATACCTCACACGATACAGGCACCCGAACATGGATCCGTCTGTAATTTTTTTTTGACATCTGACCTCGATAAACAATGAATTAATAATGACTTACTAAGTAAAGTATATCAAATTTAAAAGAAATATGTAGAGAAAAAATTTTTTGTATAAAAAAGAGCTTGTAAAAACAAGAGGATATGAAATGTTTAGCGAACCTGAAGGTTAGGAAAGCTTGTATGCGCCTCGTTGAAAAAGTTCGTAAACAATTTTTGCTTCATGCATTGCATCATCAAGAGCCCGGTGTTGTTCCTGGTATCCGGTGTCGCCAAAAAGAAAGTCCCAGCATTCTTGAACTGAAGGCCATTTCGGCTCATTTTTAAAGTGTACTGAAGGGAGGTTGACAACTGGCGTTGCCGCAATCATCGGACAGGGGAGCCGCTTAAAGTTGAAGGATCGAGATTTGAGAAAGGGAAGATCAAATTCGGCATTGTATGCAGTTATGCCGGCAGGAAAACGGTCCAAAACCTGTTGAATCTCTTCATAGAGGGTGTGCATTGGTGGTGCATTGTCAACATCTGCAAACTCAAGACTGGAATTTTTGAATATCCAGCCATAGGGTGCACGGGTATGGGCCAAATTAAATCCCGGTTCTTTTACCAGGCTGTTAAATTCCCGTTGAATCGCCCCGTTGTTTAAGTCGAGACTGGCAATGCCAATCTCGACAATAAGTCCTTTTTGTCTGAGAAAACCTGTGGTTTCAATATCAACAATAGCTATTGTTGGATGAGAAGGTGCAAACAGACTAGGCTGATGTGCCATTGTTACCCGGAACTCCTGCTTACTTCTTTTTGGCGTGGGTACAACAGCTTTTTGGTGTGGCGCCTCTGACATCACTTTGGTGCTTGGCGATGTTAACGATATTATTGAGACGTTTCGCTACTTTTTTTGACACATCTTTTTCAAGTGCCTTTTCTGCTTCCTCTACTATTGCTTCAAATGCTTTTTGTATTTTATCTGTAGATAACATTTTTTCTCCTTAAGAAATTTAAAAAATTATAATAAACATAAGGGAATACACCCTTTGACCGTAAAAAGTAATTCTTTTTTTAATAAAATCAATGGCGGTATGAAAAAGCGGGTAAATAAGTTTTGCTTCAGCCGGAGTGAGATCTATAGATTTCTACCCTGCACGGCTCTTTGGCCTGCAAGTTATATTCCTTGATCTTGATAAAGCCGGCTGTCGTATACTCTGGGAAAAAGGCGTCACCTTTCACTTCTCTTTCCAATACGGTAAGGATCAGGGTGTTCGCTATTGGCAGCGCTTGTTTAAAAATATCTGCTCCACCTATAATAAATATTTTTTGCTCATTTTTACATCTTGCCAAAGCCTCCTCGATTGAGTGGACAACAATTGCTTCAGTCTGGATGTTGTTTCTGGTCACTACAATGTTTTTGCGACCTGGAAGGACTTTGCCAATCGCAGTATGGGTTTTTCTACCCATGACGATCGTATGCCCCATGGTGGTTTGCCTGAAATGGGCGAGATCTTCTGGTATGTCCCATGGAATCTGATTGTTGTGACCAATGACTCTATTGGATGCCATGGCGGCAATGATAATAATTTCCATGCCTCATTATTCCGGGAAAAGAAAATATTTTATTTCCACCACCTCTCTTGCATTGGGAATCAACATCTTCCTTGATATCTTGCTCTGTTTTGTTATCATCTCAACAGATGTCTGTTGTTAAAGGATTAGCAGAAATAAGATAAAATAGTATAAACTGATGACACTATAGTAACGATGAGTGTGGTTTACTACTGTGTTTCTCATTTTTAATTCTTGTGGCGTGGAGCCTGTTCCAGGAGGGTAATAATGGAAATGATTTGTCCACAGTGTGGAGTGAAGGGAACCATAAAAGACTCGTTTGTTGGCAAGAGAGTCAGGTGTCCAAAATGTGAAGAGATATTTCGCGTTCCCTTGCATGATGAACATTCTGAAGACCTGTTTGATTTTGTTGAGCAGGATCTGGATTCAGGACAGATGATTTCTCCAGACACGGTGTCGGGGGTTGATGAGATTACCAGAGAAATTGAGACACTCCCTGGTTCCTGGACAGGAGATGAAAATTTACAAGAAACAGTATTGTCTGAGCGTGAAGAGGAAAAGACCTTGGCTGATACTGCAGATGATATTGATGAGAAGCTTTCTGCTGAAGAAAAGAGTTCCCGCCCCTCTTTGATCTCAGAGGTTGTAAAAGATGAAAACACTCAGTCTTTTGCTGGTATTACTTTTTCGCTCCAGTCATTTACCGTGTTTGGGGTAATTAAAGAGGCCTGGAAATATGTCAAGGGGGTCAAATTGACCTTTTTTCTTGCAATGTTGATGATTGTTCTTTTTTCCATTGCCGTTAACCTGGTGTCTTTTTTTCTGCTTCCCAAGGTAACACAGTTAATTGCCGGAATGGATACTGCTAATGCCGGGATTGTACAATTTTGGGTTCAAGGAGCGGTTCAGTTTTTTATCTCTTTTCTTTCGTCAGTTTTTGGGGCTGGACTCATTTATATGGGCGTGAGACGGGTGGCGGGGTATCCTGTCTCTCCAGGTATGGTGTTTAGTGGATTTTCAAAGATTTTGTCGCTTTTTCTGGCGTTTTTCTTAATGACTTTAATGATTCTCAGCGGCTTTGTGTTGTTTGTTTTGCCTGGGATTTATTTGTCTGTTGGCTATATGTTGACCCTGCCTCTTATTATTGACAGAGACATGTCGGTTTGGCAGGCGATGGAAACATCAAGGATGGCAATACATAAGGTCTGGTGGAAGGTTTTTGCCATTTTTCTTGTCGTGATGCAGATCATGTGGCTTTCCGTTATTCCTTTTGGGCTTGGACTTATCTGGACAATGCCGATGTACGTTCTTGTTTTTGGCGTAATATACAGAGCCCTGTTTGATTCAGATATGGTGCAGTAACCATCTATAACAACAGGCGAAAAGATGTTTAGTCATGTCTTTTTAGGAGGAAGATATCATGAGTTTTTTGAGTGCTGAGGTTATCTGGTTTCTGATTGGCATTGCGTTTTTTGTCCTTGAAATGGTTGTTCCTGCCTTCGTGATTTGTTTCTTTGGTGTTGGCGCTTGGGTTACTGCCCTGGTCTTGCTTTTTGTGTCAATGTCACTGAATATGCAGTTGGTGGTATTTTTAGCAAGCTCATTGTTGAGCTTGTTTTTGCTGAGAAAATATATCCAGCGCATATTTACCGGTGACAGAAAAGCTGATGCAATTGACTCAGCACTGGCTTTTAAAGGTGAGGAGGCAGTGGTCACTGAAACTATTGCTCCACCTGCCCAGGGAAAAGTAAAATATTCTGGAACGACCTGGAAAGCGCGTGCGGATGAAAAAATTGAAGAAGGTGAAGTTGTCACCATTCTGTCACAGGATGGTTTACAGATGAAGGTCCAAAAGATTCAATAAAAAAAGAGGATACCTCAAGGAGGTCATAATGGAAGGAAGCTTATTGGCATTAGTGGTCTTTGCGGTTTTCATTTTTATTATTCTGATCAAAACGGCAGTCGTTGTTCCCCAGCGGTCTGAATATGTTGTTGAGCGTTTGGGAAAATATCGGGCAACAATTGGTGCGGGATTTCATATTCTTATTCCTTTTCTCGACAAGGTTGCCTATAAAAGAAGTTTGAAAGAAGAGCCCATTGATATTGGTGCTCAAACCTGTATCACTGCAGATAATGTCACCCTGGAAGTAGATGGGATTTTATATCTGCAGGTGGTTGATACCAAAAAATCAGCGTATGGAATCGATAATTACCATTTTGCCGCTGCCCAGCTCTCACAGACCAGTCTCCGGTCAGCCATCGGTAAAATTACCCTTGATAACACCTTTGAGGCTCGAGAAACCCTGAACGGTCAGGTTGTTGATGCTCTTGATGAAGCTGCAGACAATTGGGGGGTCAAGGTTCTCCGGTATGAGATTAAAGATATTCAACCGCCGAGAACCGTTCTGGAAGCCATGGAAAAGCAGATGAAGGCGGAACGGGAGAAACGTGCCGAAATTGCCAGATCAGAAGGTCAGAAGCAGGCAACCATCAATCGTGCAGAAGGTGACAGAGCCGAGGCGATAGCCCTTTCAGAGGGTGAAAAAATGAAGAGAATTAATGAGGCAGAAGGTAAGGCCCAGGAAATTCTCAAGGTTGCAGAAGCGACTGCTGAAGGAATCAGAAAGGTGGCTCAATCTCTGTCAGCCCCTGGAGGCGAAGAGGCTGCAAGACTCGATGTTGCCAAGAAATATGTTGAACAGTTTGGTGAATTGGCAAAAGAGAACAACACGATGATTCTACCTGGCAATGTGGCTGATGTGAGCTCGATGGTGGCGACAGCCATGTCAACTCTTGACGTAACCAGGAAAAAGTAGAGAGCATTTTACAAGAGATCTGATTTATGGACAGCCACAGAGAGCAGACTGGAAAAAAAGCCGGTTTTCTGTGGCATGTCTACCTGCTGATGTTCATCTCAGCTGTTCTGGTGTCCTCCTCTTTTATCGTTGGAAAGGCCCTTTGCTTTGAGCTTGATCCCGTTGTCTTGACCTTTTTTCGTTTTTGTATTGCTGCGATTCTTTTATTTCCTTATGTCCTGAAAGTACATGGGCTGTGGTTTTCCATTTCCCTTGTTTGCAGGAGCGCAGTAATCAGCGGTTGCCTGGTGTTGTTTTTCTGGGCAATGTTCCTGGCACTCAGGTATACTTCTGCCCTGAATACTTCTGTAATATTTACCCTTGTACCTTCTATTACCGGAATCTACGCTTTTTTTCTGGTCAATGAGCGATTGTTGCCCAGGCGAGTCTTTGCGCTTGGCATTGGACTTGTCGGAGCTCTTTGGGTTATCTTCGATGGCGACATTGAGCGTTTGCTGCACATGCAATGGAACAAGGGGGATTTAATATTTTTGGGCGGCTGCCTGGCTATGGGGCTCTATACGGTTTTCTTGCAAATCTTTTATAGAAAAGAACCGATGGTGGTGATGACCTTCTGGATTTTGCTGACCGGCTGTTTCTGGCTGCTGCTTTTTGGCAACCAGCATATTGTTTCCGTTTCTCTCGAAGATATGCAAATCAAAGCTGTTGTCGGTGTTATCTATCTGGCAGTTTTTACCACTGTTGTCACCTTTTGGATAACCCAGTATGCCGTGATACATATTGGCTCGACGAAGGTTATGGCTTATTCATATCTCTATCCAACCCTGGTGCTTGCCATCAATTTTGTCTTGGGAAAAGGACTCCCCCATTTTCAGGTCCTTCCCGGAATAGTGGCCGTGATTATTGCTATGATAATAAGCCAATATTAGAAGTATATTGGTTTGAAACATATCGATGAACGTGGGCTGGATTTACCTGCCTGTTACTTTGGGTCCCTGCAGTTTGAGCTGCCTGTTGCAGGCGTTGAAAAGAGAACAAAAAGCCGCATCCAAGAATGCTGCTGGTAATTAGGTTGAGTGGTTAGTATAGCCAGACTATGGACGGAGTTGACAGAACCGGGAACCTTTTCTTTTGATGAAAGATTGGGGGGGAGGATTTTATTGCAGAGTTACAAACGAAAACAAGGAAAGGGACAAAAAATGGCAATAACAATTCCGGTGAGATTGACTCAAGGTGCGGTTTTACAATAATTGAAATGAAAAACTCTGATCATTGAAAACTGTTTTGGACAGGCAAAAAAAGTGGTAGAAACCGGCGTGGAGATGATATGGAAAGAAACTGATTTTAAACCGATGAAAACAACAAAACCCAAATTATTCGTGTGGATATTCAGGTTTTGTTGTTTTGAGATAAACGTTTACTCTACGATAAAGTCAGCCCGTCTGTTCTGAGAGTAGGCGAATTCATCCTGTTCAAGAAAAAGCGGTTTTTCTTCTCCGTAACTGATGGTACGAATTTTTGCCGCATTAATACCAAGATCAACAAGATATTGCTTTGCCGCTAACGCCCTTCTTTCTCCAAGAGCAAGGTTATATTCATTTGTTTCCCTTTCGTCGCAATTGCCGGCGATAAGTATACTGACACCTGTTTGCTGGATATATGCGGCATTGGTTACCAGCCTGTCAGCCTGGTCATTTGATATCATCACCTGATCATAATCAAAATAAATGGGGAGCAGATTGTCTGTACTGCGTCCATGTTCAGCCAGATATTCCTTGATTTTTGGATCGGTGTTGGCGTCGACAACCATATCCGCACTTGCGTTCATCTGTTCGACACTGTTATCATCTAAAGTTCCCTCGATGGAATTTTCAGAGTACTCTGCCGGTGGATAATTGATGGTATTTCCGGCAGACATACTGCCATTGTCGGCTGAACCGGTGAGCGGTGGAACGACAGCTTTTTTGGAACAACTGGCTCCAAAAACTAATAATGAGCCCATTACTGCCGAAAGAAGTATGTTTTTGATGGTATCTGGTTTCATAAAGTCTCCATTGTTTGAAAGTCCTGGAAGGGGGGTTACCAAAAGATTAAAGTAAACCAAGAGTCTACGAACTAAGTATATTAGCCGTAATCCTGTTTAGGTCAAGATTTTTTGTCATAAAATGTTTATAAGGAAGGTGTGAAAACAGGAAGACTCTTTGAGTGCCTTACTGGTCAAAACCTGTCATAAAAAACAAAAAATGATCGTGCTTTGGTAATAACAATGTTCTGAACGCCAAGGGGCTTACCCTCCTCAAGGGGTTACCGAACAAGAGCCCTGCTTGCGGGACAAGTTAAAATGGGATGTATTGATAAAAACATTATATGAAAAACAATAAAAAAAGAGGTTTTGTTACCACATGCCCTGCCGGCATAGAAGAACTTGTTGTCAGAGAGATCGAGTCTTATGGTGGAACTGTCAAGGCAAGTCATGTGGGTTTGGTTAATTGGAGCGCAAACCTTGAGGCAGCCTATAGAGCATGTCTCTGGTCACGCTTTGCGTCAAGGGTTTTAATGCGGATTGCAAGCTTTACTGCTGAAAATGAAAATTGTCTTTACCGGGAAATAAAGGAAATTGATTGGGATGAACATCTCGAACTTTCGTCGACCTTTGCCGTTGATTGCAATCTGGCAGCAAAGGCAACCATAAGTCACAGTAAATTTGCCGCGCTTCGGGTAAAGGATGCTATTTCAGACTACTTTACCGAGAGATACGGAAAAAGACCTTCGGTTAAGGTAAACCGGCCTGATCTTCAGTTAAATGTCCACATAGATGAGAAGAATGGCGCCTCTGTGTTCATCGATCTGTCTGGAGAAAGCCTTCATAAACGGGGATACCGTCAAGACAGCGTGATGGCGCCTCTGAAAGAAAATCTTGCCGCTGCCATAGTCGCGTTCGCCGGCTGGTCACAAACGGCAGCAGGAGCGTTCATAGATCCGATGTGTGGTTCAGGAACCCTGCTCATCGAGGCAGCCCTTGCCTTTGGCGACTCAGCTCCAGGACTGTCAAGAAGTTATTTTGGGTTGCTGGGCTGGAAACAGCATGACAACAGGCTGTGGTCTGGATTAATTGATGAAGCTGTTACAAGAGAGGATGACGGTTTCCAGAAAACATGGCCAGTAATGCTCGGCTATGATGCAGATCCCAGGGCGGTTGCGGTGGCACGAAAAAACATCAAAAAGGCTGGTCTGGAAGAAAAAATCAAGGTTAATCAGTCAGCTCTTTTTACCATACAAAAACCTGCCGAACGGGGGCTGTTGCTCTGTAATCCTCCATACGGAAAAAGACTGGAAGAGCGGCAGGAAGTGGCACAGTTATATAGGGCAATGGGACGTATTTTTAACCATCGTCTATCTGGATGGACTGTCGGTATATTTGTGTCCAACCCTGAGCTGACGGACAATATGGGGGTTACCTGGGATAAAAAAGTCAGTCTGACAAATGGTGCCATCAATTGTAAGCTGCTGATTGGAAAGGTTGAGCCTGTTGTGCCAGAAAAACACAGCTTTGTCTGGAAAATCTCCGATCAGGATATTCCTGAAGGAAAAGAACTTGCCAACCGTTTACGCAAAAATGCCAAAGCCATACTTAAAGTGGCAGCAAAAGAGAATATCACCAATTTTCGCATGTATGATGCCGATATACCTGAGTTTAATTTCAGTGTTGATATGTACGAAAAATGGGTTCATGTCCAGGAGTATGCCGCGCCAAAAGCCATCGATGCCAATACGGCAAAGAAGAGATTTAATTTGGGGTTGGCGGTTATAAGAAATGTCTTTGGCGTTAGCAGGGAACGAATTTTCATCAAAACCAGAAGCAGACAGAGAGGCAGCAGACAGTACCAAAAGAAGGGCAACCAGCAAAAGATGTATGTTGTTCGTGAGGGCGGCTGCCATTTGCTGGTAAATTTTACCGATTATCTTGACACTGGGCTTTTTCTTGATCATAGACCAACCAGAATGAAAATAGCTGCTCTTTGCCGTGGTAAAAGGTTTTTAAACCTCTTTGCGTATACAGGAACAGCCACAATCCATGCCTGTCTGGGAGGAGCTGTTTCAACAACAACCGTTGATTTGTCTTCCCGCTATCTTGAATGGGCAAAAATGAATATGGCATTAAATGGCATTTCCGGACCTTTTCATCAACTGATCAAGGCGGATTGCATGCAATGGGTATCAGAACATGACGGGAAATATGATTTGATTTTTATGGATCCGCCGACATTTTCCAATACGAAAAAGGAAAAACGGGTTTTTGATATTCAACGAAACCACCTGGAACTTGTGCAAAGGGCGATGAATCTGCTTGAACCGGATGGTTTGCTGATTTTTTCAACCAATTTCAGAAGATTTCATTTGGACAAGGCGTTGCAACAGGAATTTGATGTCAAGGATGTCACCGCGCAGACCATACCCTTTGATTTTAAAAGAAGTCGTCATATTCACAAATGTTGGGAGATAAGGCACAAAAAGAACCGTCAGGCTTAAAGAAGGTTGTGTGATAAAGTTTCTTGTAGTAAAAATCTTTTCGCAAAAAATAAGGAGATAAGCGGTGTTTTTTTCGGGGAATCATAAAATATGATGGGAACCTGCTTCTCCACAATGGTGTTTAAAAGTACTCAAAGCAGAATACAAAAATGTTGCAATATTCCAATGTCAGTCTGCATACCTTTGGTTATGCATTACCGCCGAATATCCTGAGCTCCGATGAAATTGAACGTCGTCTGGAGCCGCTCTACCAGCGACTGAAACTTCCTGTCGGAAGACTGGAGTTAATGAGTGGTATAGCAGAGAGAAGATTGTGGAACAAGGGCACCAGACCCAGTGACGGTGCAATCCTTGCCGGAAAAAATACCATCCAAAAGGCAGGTGTGGATGCCGGAGAAATTGAATGCCTTATTTTCACCTCTGTTTCACGGGATATGATGGAGCCGGCAACTGCTTCCTTTGTCCACCATGGTCTTGGTTTATCTGAAGATTGCCTGATCTTTGATATATCCAATGCCTGCCTTGGTTTTCTTGATGGAATGGTGATGCTGGCAAATATGATCGAGCTTGGTCAGGTAAAAAATGGTTTGGTTGTTTCGGGGGAAACGGCGGAGAATCTGATTGAATCAACGATTAATACATTAAAACAGGACAAAACGTTAACCAGAAAAACCATAAAGCCGGCATTTGCCTCTCTTACCATCGGTTCCGGTGCGGTGGGATTATATATGACCGCTCGGACAGCAGATGCGCCACGGCTGGTCTGTGGGGCGTATAAGGCAAAGACCTGTCAATCCCATTTGTGCCAGGGCGGCCAGGCAGCCGGGGAAGCAACCCTGATGAACACCAACTCGGAAGAACTCTTGTTACAGGGCGTGGATACGGCGTTTGCTACCTGGCAGATGTTTTCTTCCGTTTCAGGCTGGACTGCGGATGATATTGATTGTTATTTTTGCCATCAGGTGGGAAGCGCCCATGCCAAACTGCTTTTTGACCGTCTTGAATTACCCGCTGAACGAAACTTTGAAACCTTGTCTTTTTTAGGCAATGTTGGTTCGGTTTCAGCTCCTGTAACCATGGCAATGGGGATTGAACAGGATATTTTGGTTCCCGGCAAAAAGGCTGCTGTTCTTGGCATTGGCAGTGGTATAAACTGTATGATGCTGGGTGTGGAATGGTGAAAAGATGAAAGAACTTGTATTATCTGACGAAGTAATACGTTCCATTGAGAACATCTACGACCAGTTGGAAAGTTTGTACCAGGATGTTGCGAAGCAACTGGAATTTAGCTGTGAAGGGTGTTCCGACAACTGTTGTGATTCCTATTTTCAACACCATACGTATCTCGAATGGGCGTATCTTCACCTTGGTCTGAAGGAGCTGCCGCTGGAAAAACAGGTTGATCTTGTCATGCGGGCAATGGATTACAGGGAAGAGGTGAAAAAGGCTCAAGCGGCAGGAAATCGTCCCCAGGTGATGTGCCCTCTCAATGAAGATGGTTTATGCATCATGTACAAACATCGACTGCTCGTTTGCCGAACCCACGGCGTTCCGGCAAGTATTACCAGGCCGGATGGACAGTCCCTGGTCTTTCCGGGTTGTTTCCGATGTCAAAAAATTGTTGATCAAAAATATATGCAGACAACAGAAATTCCGTTGGTCGAAAGGACACCTTTTTTACGGCAGCTGGCAATATTGGAAAATGAGCTTTTACATAATAATCGCAGCAAGTATCCCCGGGTGAAATTGACTATTGCGGACATGATAATTGAAGGACCGCCTGTACTTGACTTGTAATTCTTTTTGTATTAGCGGTCTATAAAACCGAGAAGTTGTTGTTTTAACGGAATAATATAGAAAAAATATATGATAAAGCAGTCGATTGAATTTATCTTCAGGAGAAACAGATGTCAGTTAAGGTGACTAAAAAGCAGCAAAACGCAAAAATGTGTTTTGGCTGTGGTCTGGACAACACGTTTGGTTTAAAGGCAGAATTTTTTGAATTGGAAAATGATGAACTGGTTGCTGTTTTTCATCCCGCAGAGGAGCATCAGGGATATCCTGGCAGGCTGCATGGTGGTCTGTCAGCAACCATTCTTGATGAAACCATCGGTCGAACCATCATGCGCGATGACGAAAGTGTCTGGGGGGTGACCATAGATTTTTCTGTCCGCTATAGAAAACCTGTTCCTCTGGATGAAAAGATCAAGGTTGTGGCGCGTGTAACCAAGCTTGACAGGCGAACCTTCGAAGGAACTGGCGAAATTCTCACTGCCGACGGTCAGGTTGCGGTGGAGGGGAAAGGCCGCTATATGAAAATGTCTCTGGACAAAATCACCGATCTTGACAAAAACAGTGAAGACTGGATGGTGTATCCAAAAGACACCGATCCTGAAAGTTTCGATTTTTAATTTTGATAAACTGTTTTTCCTATAGAAAAACAGTAATGTATTTATGTTCATATCTTTGTTATACTGCTGCCCATGGATATCTACATAACAAGCTTTACGCTGTTGGCGACCCTATACCTTCTGATTACGGAAAAAATTTCCGTTGCCCTTACCGCTGTCGGCATAATGGTGGTGTTGACGGTGTCCAAGGTGCTTGCTCCTGCCGAGGCCGTGGCCGGGTTTGCCAATCCGGCAGTCGTAACTGTTGCGGCCATGTTTGTGGTCAGTAAGGGGATTGTACGCACAGGCGGTGTTGAATTTATCAGTCGTCAGATACTCGCGCTTGCACGGGGTAATGTCACCATCGCCATGGTTATTATCCTGACCACGGTAGGTGTTGCTTCGGCCTTTATTAACAACACGCCGGTTGTGATCCTTTTTATCCCGGTGGTTATGTCCATGTGCTGTGAATTTGGACTCAGCCCGTCAAAGTTTCTTATCCCAGTTTCTTATGCCTCTATTCTGGCGGGAACCTGTACCCTGATCGGCACTTCAACCAATATTATTATCAGTGATTTAAGTGCAAGTTATGGCTATGAAACCATTTCCATGTTTGAGCTGGCTAAATTGGGGGTTCCGATTGCGATAATCGGTATCATCATACTGCTTTTTATTGCGCCAAAGATAATGCCTGATCTGGCAAGTCCTGTCTGTCAGATGCAGGAGGGTGAACATAAACTTTATATCGCCGAGCTAAGGATTCCAAAATCCAGTTCACTGGTTGGTTCCCTTGCCACAGAGGTTTTCTCTGTGAAATATCCTTCGTTGCAGGTGGTCGAACATATTTCCCATTCCCACATCTACCATCCAGAACGGGAAAACAGGCCGATCATTGGTGATGATATTCTGCTGCTCAAAGGGAATCTGAACGACCTGGTTGGGGTTTTACGTAATGAAGCCGTCGAACTTCCGAGTGCAGAGCAAGGGCTTTTTCTTGGGCCTCAGAAAGATTCTCCGGTGGTGCTGGAGCTTGTCGTTACTCCCTATTCGTCGATGGTCGGTCATAAACTTGAGCATACCGACCTTGCCGCTGATGACGAAATAAATATCATTGCCTTAAAACGGAGTAATCTCCATCTCAGCAAGCAACAGTTAAAAGATGTCCGCCTGAAAAATGGAGATGTGGTTCTGGTCTGGTGTGCTGAAAACAAGATGGATGCCATTCGCAATAATTCCGACTATATCGTGGTTGAAGACGTCCATGAGGAACTGATTCACAAGCGTAAGGCCTTGTGGTCCATTGTCAATTTTGCCTGTATGATCGGCACAGCTACTTTGGGCATTGCTGACATCATGATCTGCGCGCTCACTGCTGCCTTTTTGATGATTATAACTGGTTGTCTGCAGATGCGTGATGCCTATAAGGCGCTGCAGGGAGATGTGTTGCTGTTGATTGTCGGCACCATTGCCCTGGGAACAGCTATGCAGAAAACCGGAACCAGTCAGCTTTATGCAGAAACCTTTCTCAGTCTCTTTGATGGTTTTTCACCCACATTCATTCTTGGAGCAATGATCGTACTCACCAGTATCAGTACCCAGATTCTCAGTAACAATGCCACCGCAGTACTGTTGCTTCCGATAGCTGTATCTACAGCCATTGGCATAGGAGTTGATCCGAGACCCTTTATTATAGGTATCTGTTTTGGTGCAAGCGCCTGCTTTGCCACTCCGGTGGGATATCAAACCAACTTGCTTGTTTATGCTCCCGGAGGTTATTCGTTTATGGACTATTTCAAATTGGGTATTCCACTGAATGTTTTTGTGGTGGTTGCCGCAACCCTTGCCATTCCATATATCTGGCCATTTTTTCCCTGATTCCTTTTTTGGCCAATCAGCAAAGTTTTTTATTCATACCGTTTCTTTAAAGAACTTTTCCAGCGCATTTTTTCTGTTGTTTTCTTGTAATATATCCTTTTCAGCTGACTGGTGTTGAGCCCGTTTCCTCTCTCTTCCAAGACCCGACATCGGGTCGACATAGCCCGAAATTAAAGGCGTTTAACCCTATATCCACTGACAAAAACCTTTTTCTCCCCTATCATTTTCCCATGGCAAAACGAATACAAATACCAACCTTAAAAAAATGGGAAGATAAAATGAAAAAACTCATCACTCAGACAATCACCTCATTGGCTCTTGTTACTGTCCTTTCTGCTTGTGCAAATCCAGGAATAAACCAACAGCAGGGCGTTGCAATCGGTACAGGTATCGGTGCCGGGCTTGGCGCAGCTCTTGGTCAGGCAATTGGTCGTGATCACCAGGCAACACTGTGGGGGGCGGGAATAGGGGCGGCTCTTGGCGGATTGGCTGGCAATCAGATTGGGCAGTATATGGACTATCAGGAACAGGAGCTGCGCAATGCGATGGCAGCCTCCAATGCATCAAGCCTGAAAAGAAGCCAGGATGTCCTTGTCGCAACCTTTAGAGGCAATACCTATTTTGATTTTGATTCAAGCGCGCTCAAGCCAGGAGGATATCAGGAAATATCCAGAGTTGCTTCGGTTTTGAACTCCTATCCAGCGACCAGAATTCAGGTAAGTGGTCACACCGATGAGCAGGGTTCAGAACAGTACAATCAATATCTGTCCTGGCAGCGGGCTGAGGCAGTAAAAAACGCCCTTGTCCAACACGGAGTCAACCCTTCCCGCATAAATACTGTCGGTTATGGCAAATCTCGTCCAATATCCACTAGTGGCGCAATGAACAGAAGGGTTGAAATGACCATAATTCCAATGAATTAACCGCTATTTCAGGAGCATATCATGAAATATTTTTTACCACTTTTTATCGTCGTATCCTTTTTGTTGCCAACAGACGGTTTTGCTGATACCAGCACTTCAATTATCAGTATCTGTAAATCCAGAGGTTTTAGCTGTAATTATCGGCAACCGAGTAATTATAACGAGCAATACTTCCATGGTCAGATGAAAAGAGAGTTTGAGAACATCTGGAAAAACAAGACCATCAACAATACACGCAACTGGTCGCAGAGATTTGTCGACCACAACCGAACTCATCGATATTGCAATACTAACTCTGGGCGAACATGTTTTATCCATGAGTGTGTTGATTGTTTTGAGAATCAACACTTTCGTCAAGACTACCAAAACGAAAGTAATACCCGTTATATCAAAAAACGGCTCAGAAGGATCATCAGGAAAGCAAAAAAAAGAAACGGTGCTGATCCATGGGTTATCAGTAAATTAGAAAATCTACTCGATGATATCTCTACACAAAACCAGAGATATTACTACAGATAGTTGAGTTGTTTAATGGCTTCTTTCCTGCTGTTGATGTAGCCGTAGGGAAGAAGTCCTGACACAATCTAACAAAACGTCTCATTTTCCCGTTTGTCCGAAAATCCAAAAAATGTCAACGGCCGGTGATCTGCATAATTGCCAGGTTTGCCAGGGTAAGACCGAAAATTCCGGTTATGGTTGGCAGGCTGCCGAGGACGTTTCTCTTTCGTCCCCTTTCTGCGTAGGGCGCGGGTATTTCCTGCTCGTTTTCTGCAGGAAGTTGATAGTCAAAGGTAACCTTCTCTGTTGAATAAACACAGGTTATGCCGGTTTCTATATTGTAGTGTCGTCTCAGCATCTTTCTCGTACGTTTTGCCAGAGGGCAGTTGGTGGTCTCAGATAAATCTGCAACTTTTATCTTTTCCGGATCTGAACGGAGGGATGCCCCCATGGCGGACAAGGTAAAGATATCTCTCTTATGCGCTCCGGCGAGTAATTGCATTTTCGGGTTCATCGAATCTATTGCATCTATCAGAATATCCGGGGCAGGAGAAAGAATAATATCCAGGGTATCATCTGCTGCAAAAAGTTGTAGAGACTCAACCTGACAGTGGGGATTGATTGCCTTGACACGTTTTGCGGCCACCTCAACCTTTGGTTTTCCCATATCCGGTTCCAGAGCTAAAATCTGACGATTTATATTGGTGAGCTGAATGATATCAAAATCCACCAGACGCAGATGGCCAACACCTGCACGGGCCAAAGCCTCCATGGCATAGCCCCCCACAGCGCCAAGACCAACAATTGTGACCGTCGATTCTGAAAGATTCTGAAAGCGTTCCTGTCCAAGAAATAGTTTTGTTCTGGCAAATCTATCCATAAGAGTATTGACACCTAAAATATGGTTTGGAATGAGTACGATTATCCTTCCAAAATAGTGAATCTGGCAGCAAAAGAAAAGCAGAACCGGCACTGTCGTGAAAAGTTTACAAAAATGCCGCGGACAACACCTTGACATATTTTTCCAATCCTTGTAGTATTGTGAAATATTGTTTTATACAAAACATTATCTTACAATATATTATCTCACAAACATATCTTTAACGTAGCTGGAAACACAGCACTTTACAACAATGCATTAGAGAGCCGTATGTCAAAAATATCCGTACGAAATCTATATAAAATTTTTGGAGGTTCTCCAAAAAAAGGACTATCGTTACTCAAAAAAGGTGCAACGAAAGAAGAAATTTATGAGTCCACCGGTTTGACGGTTGGTGTACAAGACGCCAGTTTTGATGTCGAAAAGGGCGAAATTTTCGTTGTCATGGGTTTATCCGGTTCCGGTAAATCAACCTTGGTACGTATGATTAACCGGTTAATTGAACCGACTGCTGGTGAGGTCATTATTGACGGCGAGGATATCTTGAAGATGAACAAACAGCAGTTGGTTGAATTCAGAAGACGTAAAACCAGCATGGTTTTTCAATCTTTTGCCCTGATGCCGCATATGACCGTTTTGCAAAATGTTGCCTTTGGTCTTGAGCTCGATGGTATCGAAAAAAACGTCCGAGAAGAACGGGCATTGGATGCCCTGAAACAGGTTGGACTTGATGGCTGGGAAAACGCCTATCCTTCCGAATTAAGCGGTGGTATGCAGCAACGGGTCGGGTTGGCGCGTGGTCTGGCTGTTGATCCCGACATATTGCTTATGGACGAGGCTTTTTCTGCACTTGACCCCCTTATTCGTTCGGAGATGCAGGATGAACTGTTGCGATTGCAGGATCAACATGAACGAACCATTGTTTTCATCTCCCATGACCTTGATGAGGCTCTTCGTATTGGTGATCGTATTGCGATTATGGAAGGAGGCAGGGTTGTTCAGGTCGGAACACCGGAAGATATCTTGCAAAACCCGGCAGATGATTATGTCAAAGCCTTTTTCCGTGGGGTTGACCCGACAGGGGTTATCGCGGCAGGTGATATAGTGCGAGACAACCAGCCAAGGGTTATCTGGCACACCAAGGCAGGAAGTCCCCGGGCCACCCTTGAATTACTGATAAATCAGGATCGGGAATATGCCTATGTACTGGATTCAAAACACAGATTTTGGGGAGTTGTGTCCACCGATTCGCTAAGAAACCTGCTCGAGCAGCCAGCTGATGGCAAAGAGAAAACCCTGGAGCAAGCCTTTATAAAAGAAGCGGTGGCAGTTCATGAAACCGAATATCTTCAGGATATTCTTCCTCAGGTTGCATCACATCCATGGCCCATTCCGGTGATCAACGAAAAATCGGTTTTTAAGGGAGTGGTTTCCAAAAACAGGTTCCTGAAAATTTTGTATCGCGAAGCCCCAAACAGGGAAGATATTTCTGGAGAAGAGAATGGTTGATTTGAAGACAATCTTTGATTTTGAAGAGCAGATAATTCCGCTTGATGACTGGATTACACAATTTGTCGAGTGGCTGGTCGAAAGCTATCGCTGGTTTTTTCAGGGAATGAAATGGCCGGTCGAGGTTACTCTTTCAGGGCTTGAAAATATCTTTCTGGCGATACACCCGCTCATTTTCATTGCAATAGTTGGTTTGATAGCGTGGAAAACATCGGGTATACGGCTGGCGATTTTATCAATTGTCATTCTTTTTTTCATCGGTTTGCTCGGCTTTTGGGAAGATACGATGGTGACTTTTGCGATGGTTTTTTCATCGGTTGTGTTCTGCACCATTGCTGGAATTCCTCTGGGTATATGGGCCGGTCGAAGTGATCGTTTTGAGATGCTTCTTCGTCCGGTGCTTGATGGTATGCAAACCACTCCTGCCTTTGTCTATCTGGTACCGATCGTTATGCTTTTTTCTATCGGTAATGTGGCTGGGGTTCTGGCAACAATTGTTTTTGCCCTCCCACCAATCGTTCGCCTTACTTCGTTGGGAATCAGGGGGGTGAGTCCAGAGCTCATCGAAGCCGCCCGTGCTTTCGGGGCAACCAATACCCAGGTTCTGCTCAAGGTTCAGATCCCCCTGGCTTTACCGACCATTATGGCCGGTTTAAATCAAACCATTATGATGGCGCTTTCCATGGTTGTCATTGCGGCGCTTATTGGAGCCGGAGGGCTTGGAGCTCCTGTGGTGCTCGGGTTGAACTCGTTGGATATCGGGCTAGCGACAATCGGTGGGGTTTGTATTGTGCTGATTGCTATCATACTGGATCGAATTACCCAGTCATTTGGCGATAAAAAATAAATTTTACCAAAGGATGAATTATGCTTAAAAAAAGTATCATAACTGCTGTTGTAACTGCAATTTTGGCCGCTCCTGCCTTTGCCATGTCCGATAAACCTGGCAAAGGTGTCACTGTCACCCCGGCAAGAGCCACCTGGAATACCGGCTTTTTTCAGGAGGCTTTGGTTCGCCGGGGGCTGGAAGAGTTGGGATATAAGGTGAAGAAGCCAAAGGATTTAACCAATCCAATTTTTTACAAGACTCTTTCCTATGGTGACGTCGATTACTGGACTAACGGCTGGTTTCCTCTGCATAACAGCCAGTTGCCAAAAGATTTCGCTGAAAAGTCAGACGTTCTCGGATATGTGGTGAAAGCAGGCGGTTTGCAGGGATATCTCGTATCCAAAAAACATGCTGAACAATATAATATAAAGTCTTTAGAAGATTTTAAACGAGCCGAGGTTAAAAAAGCCTTTGACAAGAACGGTGACGGTAAGGCGGATCTGACTGCCTGTCCTCCGGGTTGGGGCTGTGAAAAAGTGATCACTCATCACATGGATGTTTACGGTCTTGCTGATCATGTCAATCCGATCAAGGCGGCGTATGAGGCATCAATGGCTTCTACCATTGCTGAATATAAAGATGGTGAACCTGTATTCTTCTATACCTGGGCACCAAACTGGACAATCTTTAAATTGAAGCCTGGACAAGATGTGATGTGGATCAATGTACCCGAACTCAAACCCACAGAAGCACAGATGGCCTCTAAAGATCGTATGGAAGTCAGTGGCGTGGAAGGGGCAATTTCTGACCCTGTGAAGCTTGGATTTGTCGCCTGTGATATCAGAATTGTTGCCAATAAAAAGTTTTTAGCGGCTAATCCGGCAGCGAAAAGGTTTTTCGAAGTGTTTACCCTGCCGCTTATTGATATCAGCGAACAAAACACCCGGATGAACGAGGGTGAAAAAGGTAAGAAAGATATTGAGCGGCATGTTGATCAATGGATTGCCAAAAACCAGACAAAATGGGATGGTTGGCTCGCTGAGGCAAGAAAAGCTGCTCAATAACCATAGGGTGATTTGATACAAATAAGGGAGGGGTTCTCCTCCCTTATTTTGTGTTGCTGGGGAAAAGAAAAAATTGTATAAGAGCTTTTTACTTTTCGGAAAACTGTATTGTAACATTTTGACATAGATGAGTACTCGTAAAGAAACAGAACAAATAGTCACTCAACAGATCAGAATTATTTACAAGGCCATTCAGGCACATTCAAAGCGTGTCGAGAGTGCCTGTGGGTTGAGCAGCGTCAGGCTTTGGATGCTGTATGAAATAAGTATTTCTCCGGGAATAAAGGTTTCCGAACTGGCAGACGTTTTGTCGATTCATCGATCAACCTGCTCTAATATGCTCGATAAACTGGAAGATATGGAACTTATCGTACGAGAACGCAGTAAGTCTGATCACCGTGCCGTTCATATCCATATTTCTGAAAAAGGTCGGGCAATCCTGGCAAAAGCCCCCTCACCTCCTGAAGGCAAGTTGAGCAGTAGTATTCATAAAATGTCTGTTGGTCAATTGGAAGCGTTGGAAGTGAGTCTGGGGAATTTAATAGACGCGCTGCATTACGATGACGAGCAGGCTGCGATGACCCCTATCCAGACCAGTTAGGTTTTTCTCAGAAACAAATAAACGATCCTGCCGCAAGCAACGTTAATCGCTTACGTTTCATTTTTTCTTTGTGCCGCATACGATAAGGAATGCCGATTGTATTATTGTGCTGAAAAAGGGACAAATCAGGGCATCCGACCTATATGAAGAGCTGCTTGTCCAAAAGGGCTTGTTCGCAAGGATGTGGCATGAACAGCAGGGCTTTACGCAGGTTGGGAGCCAGCTTCTATCAGGAAATTTTACCGTTTTTTGGCAAATAGTACGAAGGCAGATGCCCGTAAAATTTTTTGAACGCCGCGCTGAAATGGCTGGGATTGGAATAACCCACAAAAAGAGCGGTCTCCAGAATTGAATATCTGCCGGTTTCGATAAATTCCAAGGCTTTTGTCATACGCTGCCGGCGGATATAGCCGCCAATGGTCATGCCCGTCTGCCGACGAAATTCTTTCTTCAGGGAACATTCATTCAAGGCCACCCTCCGGGCAAGGGTCGAAATATTAGGCGGATCACTCCATTCCCGGTGCAAGATATCCACGGCCTCATCCACCGCAGTCCTGATTCTTCCGGTTCGTTCCATTTGGGAATTTTCCCCTGGATGTTCCAGAGTCAGAATCCGGGATAAAAAATCCAGAGCCAGAGATTCAAACCGCAGGTTATCAGCAATGGTCTTTCGTCTGGCATAGAC
>PDWJ01002393.1_pt1 | contig 21229 bp, 15 predicted proteins | sample 1430881 | NCBI WGS metagenome assembly PDWJ01 (sample SAMN01162460, study PRJNA174530) | Oral metagenome, whole genome shotgun sequencing project. | biome: Marine environment; feature: Marine mammal; material: Swab sample of the gingival sulcus; isolation source: swab sample of gingival sulcus... | reverse complement strand
CCCGCTTCTTGCAGCTGTGTATCCTTTGCAGACAAGGATTCAGTCAAGGACGATACTGTCTCCTGTAATCTGGATATTTCATCTTCGAGTTCAGGAAGCTGCTCAGCGCGGGGCGTAAGCTCTGCCAGCGCAGCCTCTTTTTCTTCTACCGTTGCCTGTAAGGTGACAACCTGCTTTTTGAGAGATTCAATCTCTTCACCTAAAGCAGGAATAGTTTCTATCTGTTTTGAAGCTTCAGCCAGATTGTTGTCTTTTTCAGTGAGAATTACAGTTACGTTTTCAAGTGAAGCCTGCAGTTCTGATATTTGGGTTTCGAGCTCGGGCAACTTTTCAGCTTGTGCCTCGGTTTCAGCCAGAATATTTTCTTTTTCCTGCAACGAGCCGGTTAAAGAATCAACCATTTCCTGTAATTCGGTAATCCTTTTCTCCTGCACTAGCAGCTGGTCCGCTTCTGGAGTAACTTCAGAGAGGGTGGCCTGCTTTTCCTCTGCTTGCTCGGAAAGAGCAGCCTTTTGTTCAGTTAAAGAGGCAAGTTTGCTCTCAAGTTCAATATTCAGTTCTTTTTCTTCAACAAGCTCTGCAGATTTTTTTTCCAATTCCTTCTTGAGCAGGGTTAATTCATTCTGAACAGGAAGCAATGCCTCCACTTGTTGGGATAGGTCTGCTTTTTCTTTTTGCGTTGACGCTATATAGTTCAGGGTATTCTGAAGGGTGGCAGCGATGTCTTCATTACCTGCATCTTCTTGGGTAAGTTGAGCTTGAATGGTAGCCAAAGCATCCAGGCTTTCAGTCAACTGTTTGTTCTTTTCCCTGGCGACTTCTTCCTTTTCTTCTATTTGGGCCTTCGCTTTTTCAAGCTCAGCACTTTGTAAGGCAAGCTCTTGCTGTACCTGGTACAGATTATTTTGTATCTCCGTTAAGGTCTTCTCTGCGTCCTGCTTTTGCGCCTGAGATTTTTCTAGTTGACCAAGAGCTTCGGTCAGTGCGTTCTTTTTTGTATCAAACCTCTGGTTGAGTTCGTCTAAGTCGTTTTTGAGTGCTTCAGTCAGGGCTTCAGCCTCTTTTTTCTGAGCCAGAGTCTGTTCAAGCTGCCCTGAAACTTGCGTTAATTGCTCTGACTTTGCTGTGAGTTGCTGCTCAAGGCTATGTTTTTGTTCTGACAGCTCTTGAAGCTCTATGCCAGACTGCTCTATAGTGGACTGTAATGCGTTTATCTGGTCATTATCCTGTCTGCTGACAGCCTGTAATTTTTCTGTTGATTCAGCATATTCAGCCAGCCTTGCCTCACTGACCTCAAGCTGTTGCTCAAGTTCGCTGATCTGCCCTTCCAGGGGGATTATCTGCTTTTCTTTCTCTTTGCCAAAGCGATACATGGCTTCAGCTTTGAGTTCGGCTTTTTTTACGGCGTTATTTGCCATGGCAAGCTTTGCAGAGACATCAACCAGGCGAGTTTTTAACGTCCCGGCCTGATTGATATATTGCTGCAGTTCATCTCGCAGCAATACTATTTCTTCATCATGTTTCTGAATGTTTTTTTCAGATGTTGCGTTGATACGTTCTGCGTCAACCAGGGCGGCCTTCAGGTGCTCTATGATACTGGCAGCCTCCGCGACTTGTTTTTCCAGTTCACTCTTTTGCGTAGTAAGCATCTTGATTGCATCATGGGCGGCAGTCAGCTCTTTTTTATTTTGTTTTTCCTGTGTTTTTCCTGCATTTTTTTGTAGATCATCAAGTGCTTTGAGTAGCTGCGTTTTTTCCTCTTTCAGCTCTATTATCGTTTTTTTTGCGCTGTCGGCTTCCTGCTTCATTGCTTCATGTTGAAGAAGCATGTCCTCCTGTATCGGAGAAAAATGGCTATCAGCCAGTGGCTCTGGCTTGTTTTCGTCAGCACGATGCGCGGCGTTATGCTCTTTTGAAACTGTTTGCCGGGAAAGTATTTTTTTGTCATGAGAGTGGTTACTGTGCTGAGTAACCTCATCCACCTGACTTGTTGATGGATGTTCCGGTGGCCCTGTTAATTGCTGTTTTAAGGCACCATGATACCTGGCAATCATTATATAAACAACGATTCCAACGACAATGAGGAGAAAATTACGAGTTTTCATAAGTTTTTTTCATGTTTGGAAGTAGCTACTCACAGGATATGTCTTGCCCCGGTTTCACTTGCTTTACGTCTGTAACTGCTTTCAGCTCGCCCGGATCCAGGCAGGCGCGACTGGCAGCTATAGCCTTTCTCGGCAGCCAATCGTGATCGCCTGAAGATGGGTGATCTGGGGGCAGTTACCCAGCCATTCAGGTTTACCGCGTGTACATCAAGGTATCAGCATGGTTTTAAAAGTATAGTAGCCAAAGGCGGCAAGGTCAAAGTTAACGAGCTTGCCAGAGAATGATACGGTTCTAAAGAGGCGTTCCATTCTCGATTTTCTTCGGTAGTTGTACCACCATAAACGGATAGGTCGCTATTGAGCATTTCACGATATTTACCCGCCCTGGGAACACCAATTGTATACTGCTCCCGGATTATCGGAGTAAAATTACAGATAATCACGAGAAAGTCATCAGGATTTTTTGCAAATCGCAGAAAAGAAAAAACAGAATTGTCTGAATCGTTCGCATCTATCCAGGAAAAACCTGCCCAATCAAAATCCTGTTCAAATAAAGAAGCCTCATTTTTGTATACATTGTTTGCATCACGGACAAATCGTTGCACTCCTGCGTGGGTCGGTGCGTTCAGTGCTTCCCACTCGAGTCCTTTATTATTGTTCCACTCCTGCCATTGACCAAATTCCCCCCCCATAAAAAGCAGTTTCTTGCCAGGGTAGGACCACATAAATCCTAGATATGCTCGCAGATTTGCAAATTTTTGCCATTCATCACCAGGCATTTTCTCAAGCAGAGAATGTTTCCCGTGAACGACCTCATCATGACTGAGGGGCAAAACAAAATTTTCCTGGAAGGCATAGAGCATTCCAAAGGTCATGCGGTTATGGTGATATTTCCTGAACAATGGATCGGTCTGTACATAGTCCAGGGTGTCATGCATCCAGCCCATATTCCACTTGAGACTGAAGCCCAGCCCACCGAGATAGGTTGGTCTTGAGACCATGGGCCATGATGTAGATTCCTCGGCAATGGTCAGTATTCCCGGATAGATGCCGTGTAGCACCTCATTTGTCTTCTTGAGAAAAGAGATGGCTTCCAGGTTCTCACGTCCTCCATGAATATTGGGCACCCATTCTCCGTCTTCTCTTGAATAGTCAAGATACAGCATTGAGGCCACCGCATCAACCCTCAATCCATCGATGTGGTATTTGTCAAGCCAGAACAAGGCGTTAGAGATGAGAAAGGATCTGACTTCATTACGCCCATAGTTGAAGATTCTGGTGCCCCAGTCTTTGTGTTCTCCCTGAAAAGGGTCCTTGTGGGAATACAGGTCAGTGCCGTCAAAATAATTAAGACCTGCGCCATCTTTTGGGAAATGAGCCGGAACCCAGTCAAGAATAACGCCAATGTTATTCTGGTGACATCTGTCGATAAAATATTTGAAATCGTCGGGACTGCCGTACCTGGATGTAGGGGCAAAAAAGCCTAAAACCTGGTACCCCCAAGAGTCGTCAAAAGGATATTCGGCAATGGGCAGTATTTCTATGTGAGTAAACCCCATTTCTTTTACATATGATACAAGTTCATCGGCAAGTTCACGATAACTCAGGTATCTTGCTCCCCAATCTGCATCCTGCTTTTTTTTCCAGGAGCCCAGATGTGCTTCGTAAATGGAAATTGATTGATCCAGCCGCTGCCGGTTTTTCCGGTTTTTCATCCATTCTGTGTCGCCCCATGTATAGTGTTCCATGTTATAAACCAGGGAACCCGTTCTGGGGCGCTCTTCCATGGCAAAACCATATGGATCGGCCTTGTCAAAATAATCGTTATTGTGTGATTGAACCTTATATTTGTAGACGGTGAAGGCAGAGAGGTTTTCGATAAATATACTCCAGATGCCTGCAGCGGAGGAATGCATGGGGTGGGCACTGCCATCCCAGTTGTTGAAGTCACCTATAACGGAGACCTGTTTGGCATTTGGGGCCCAGACTGAAAAAACAACACCTGCCTTGTCCTCATGGTTAACGAGATGTGCTCCAAGCTTGTCGTAGGCTTTTTCGTGGGTACCTTCTCCGATCAGATATCTGTCAAAACTGCTTAACCAGTCAGCAGGAGCAGGGTGCGCAGGATACTGTTTGTGCTTCATGGATACTCAAACTCCAGGGGTGATGTTTTTTTAAGGTGTTCCTGAAATGTACCGTACTGCAGCACTAAAGTCATTTGAAAAGTTTTTTCCTGCTCACCGCTTACACCAATAACCACTCGCATTTCATGAAAAATTTTCTTTCTCCTTGACAGAAAGCGAATGGTCTATTAATGAATACCCGTTCATTTCGCAACAATCCTCAATCCTGTCCGTTGATTCTCCACCTGGCAGGAATAAAATAATCATAGCTGAGAGGTAAAAACGATGTCAGCAGAACTTGTTCTTTCTGCAATTGCTCTCATCGGGATCGCCGTTTTCATCCCGCTTTTCATGGTTGCAACCAGAGTCCTTGGGCCAAAGTCAAAAAATGAAATCAAGGATGAACCTTACGAAAGTGGCATTAAAAAAATGATTGGACTTGCTGAACAGAAGTTCAGCGTCAAGTTTTATCTCCTTGCAATACTTTTTCTCCTGTTTGATATAGAGGCAGTGTTCATGTATCCCTGGGCCGTTTGCGTACGTGCGCTGGGTTGGTTCGGATTTGTTGAGATGCTTGTGTTTATGCTGCTGCTTCTGACAGGTCTTATTTACATCTTAAAGAAAGGGGTGCTCAATTGGCGTTAGGATTAGAAGCAAATCTTGGCGATTCAGTACTGACAACCAAGCTTGATGCCATTGTCAACTGGGGACGCCAGAATTCTCTGTGGCCGATGGTATTTGGTACGGCATGCTGTGCTATTGAATTTATGAGTACAGCTGCAAGCCAATATGATATTTCCAGGTGGGGTGCTGAGGTTATACGATATTCTCCCAGACAGGCAGATCTTTTGCTCGTTTGTGGAACAATCAGTTACAAGCAGGCTCCCATCTTGAAAAGAATCTATGACCAGATGCCTGAACCAAAATGGGTAATCGCTATGGGTGCCTGTGCCAGTTCCGGTGGTATATACGATAACTACTGTACGCTTCAGGGTATTGATGAAGTGATCCCTGTTGATGTATACATTTCCGGTTGCCCTCCTCGTCCTGAAGCTGTTCTTGATGCGTTGATGAATCTTCAGGAACAGATAAAGGGTGAAACTGTGCTGGAGGACCGCCACAAAGATTTTAAAGGGATTCTCGACTGATATGAAGAATACAGCGCTGGAACTCATACAAAAAGCCTTGCCAGGGGCAAACTGCGAAACAGTAATTGAAACGGTAGTTATTACTGTTCAACCAGAGGAATTGACAGCAACGCTGGCCAAGCTGAAAACTGATCCAACTCTTGGTTTTGGGTTACTCCTCGACGTCACTGGAATTGATTATCTTGAGTATCCGGAAAAAAAGGATGCCCGTTTTTATGTAGTATATACCCTGAGAAACTGGGAAAAAAACATGCTTGTTCAGGTGCGCTGTCCAGTCACTGATCCTAAGCGGGGAATCCCAACTGCAACACATCTCTGGGATTCAGCTAACTGGGGCGAACGGGAAACCTATGATCAGTACGGTATACACTTTCAGAATCATCCTGATCTTCGGAGGATTTTGAATCACTGGCAATTTGAAGGTCATCCCTTAAGAAAGGATTATGATATTGAGAAAGGCCAGATCTGCTACGAAACAGACAGTCTGGAAAAAGAAATTAAGGCACGTCTGGCCCGGAACAGTATTGATGAGACAACAATGCAGGACATCAATACTGAAGTCATGTTTTTGAACCTGGGGCCATCACATCCAGCCACACACGGCGCCATTCGAATCCTTACTGCACTTGACGGGGAGACCATACTCGCCAATGTAAACGAGATAGGATACCTGCATAGAGGGTTTGAAAAAACAGCAGAGCAAAGAACCTACAACCAGGTTATTCCCCTGACAGATCGCCTGAACTATTGTTCATCAATGATGAACAATATTGCCTATGTAAAAGCTGTAGAATCCTGGCTTGGAATAGAGATTCCCGAAAGAACCAAGTTTATGCGGGTTATTCTTGCTGAATTTTACAGAGTGCTGGATCATCTTGTCTGTCTGGCAGCTCTCTGTGTAGATGTTGGCGGCCTGACTAACTACTGGTACCTGTACAACGAAAAAGAAGCTGCATACGATTTTATAAGCAGGCTGTGTGGGGCTCGCCTGACCAGTACTTTTACCCGCATCGGCGGCATGTATCGTGATTTCTATGAAGGCTGGGAAGCTGACATGGAGGCACATCTGAAACTTATAGAAAAAGGTGTACGAGACGGCCAGGCGCTTATTGCAAAAAACAGAATTTTCCTGGATCGTACTCAGGGAGTATGCTGCCTGGATCCTGAAACAGCCCTGTCCTATGGTTTTACCGGCCCTAACCTGCGCTCAACAGGAGTGCCCTTTGACCTGAGAAAAGACAGTACCTACTACAATTATGACGCCTTTGATTTTTTTATCCCAGTGGGAACAAGAGGGGATATCTATGATCGGGTTTGGGTGCGTTTTGAAGAGATAGTTCAAAGTATATCTATAGTTCGCCAGGCGATGAAATTGATACCTGAAGGCCCGGTCAATGTAGATAACACCCGCGTTACCCTGCCGGCAAAAGAGTTCGTGTACAATAATATCGAAGGGCTTGCCGGCCATTTCAAGTTGATCTTTGATGGAGTCCGCACACCTTCCGGTGAGTGGTACGATGCATTTGAAGCCGCGAATGGTGAATTGGGATTTCATTTTGTCTCTGACGGCTCCGGCAGACCCTATAAATGCAAGGTGAGGCCTCCATGTTTTTATACCATGGGGGGATTTCATAAAATGGTTGAGGGGCAGATGATTCCCGACGCCATAATAAACTTAAGTAGTATCAATATAATTGGTGGAGAGCTGGACAGATGAGCGATAGATCAAAATTAATTGAAACCGGTGAACCGTTTCAGTTTGATGCTGAGCGAGACGCTGAATTTGAACGGCTCGTTACACGATATCCAACTCGAGAATCCTTAATTCTTCCTGCGCTCTGGCTTGTTCAGGAACAGGAGGGCTGGATTAGTGCAGAGGCCATGGGGTACATAGCTGACAGGATTGGCACCTTTGCCAGCAAGGTCTACGAAGTAGCCACTTTCTATACCATGTACCATCTGCATCCGGTGGGCAAGTATCACATCTGTGTTTGCAAAACACTATCCTGTTATCTGCTTGGCAAACAGCAGATAGTTGACTTTATTGCCCAAGAAATTGGCATAAAACCTGGAGAGATAAGTGCAGACGGCAAATTCAGTCTTGAAGAAGTGGAATGCCTGGGGCATTGCGGCTCAGCACCGGTAGTACAGCTCAACGGTATTTTCCACGAGGATATGAACGTGGAAAAAATGAAGGCACTTCTGGCTACGTGTGAATAGGAGGCGGGCAGAAATGGAAGTAAAAGTACTTAGTGCTCGATTCGATATTGAGGACGCCAACAGGATTGAAGTAGCCAGAAAACATGGTGCTTATTCGACCCTGGAAAAGCTGTTTTCAACAGAACCTTCCGGCATTATCGAAGAGGTAAAAAACAGCGGGCTCAGGGGCCGGGGTGGTGCCGGTTTTCCTACAGGCCTCAAATGGTCGTTTCTTCCTAAAGACCACGGCAAAAAAGTATATCTGGCCGTCAACTCTGACGAGTCAGAACCTGCAACATTCAAGGACAGGTATATCCTCGTACGAGACCCGCATTCCCTGATCGAGGGAATAATTATCTGCTGTTATGCCATAGGAAGTCATCACGCGTATATATATATACGCGGAGAATACACTACTCAGGTAAAAGTTCTGCAGGCCGCCATAGATGAGGCGTATGAGGCCGGTTACCTTGGAGAAAAGGTTGGCGGGTATGATTTTTCTCTGGACGTAACAGTACATCGTGGAGCTGGAGCGTATGTCTGTGGCGAAGAAACTGCTCTTCTGGAATCCATAGAAGGTAAAAAGGGACAGCCAAGAAGCAAGCCCCCGTTTCCTGCAGTTGAAGGGCTTTATAACTGCCCGACCATCATCAATAATGTGCAGAGTATTGCTTCGCTGCCATATATAATTTCTAACGGCGCAGACGCATATAAGCAGTTTGGAACGGAAAAAAGCCCGGGAACACACTTGTTTGGCATTTCCGGGCTGGTTGAGAAGCCTGGTATGTATGAATTGCCTCTAGGATTACCGCTTCAGGAAGTGATAGAAAAAGTCGCCGGTGGCGTCAAAAATGGAAAAAAATTAAAAGGCGTTATCCCGGGGGGAAGCTCAACTCCTGTTCTCACTCCTGAAGAGGTGAAGACCGTCACCCTTGATTATGAGTCAATGGCAGAGCATAAAACCATGTTTGGCTCAGGCGGAATTGTAGTGCTGGATGAAGATGTGGATTGCGTCAAGCTGGTTGAAAATCTCATATCTTTCTATCATCATGAGAGTTGTGGGCAATGTACACCCTGCCGTGAAGGATTGGGCTGGATGCTGAAAATAGTCAGGAAGATAATCAGCGGTGAAGGTTCAACAGACGATATAGACCTCTTAAGAGAACTTTGTGACAATATAGAAATGAAAACCGTCTGTGTGCTTTCAGCTGCATGTACCATGTCAACACGAAGTTATCTGGACAAATTTCGGCATGAATTTGAGGCATATGTCCAATAATTTGAAAGTAAACGACCGCAAAAGAGGATAGTAGAGTCATGGCAGAAACGGTAAAACTGTTCGTTAACGGACAGGAAGTTGAAGTCGAATCAGGAAAAAATCTGATCGACGCTCTTGGCGCCGTAGGAATTGATATCCCCCATCTATGCTATCATCCTGCACTTGGTGCTGATGGTAACTGCCGCATGTGTCTAGTTGGGATAGAAGATGGTCGGCCACCTGTCGTCCCAGCCTGTAAGACACAGGTTGCTGAAGGGATGAAAGTACTGCTTGATGCTGATCATATCAAAAAAATCCAACGCGACATAATGGAGCTGGAACTGATTAATCACCCCATTGATTGTCCGATATGCGATCAGGCTGGCGAATGTTCTCTCCAGGATTACTACATGAAATACGACGGTCAAAGCAGTCGTATGAGAGAAGTCAAGGTTCCCAAAGACAAGAAAATAGATTTTGGCTGCGGCGTTGTTCACGACCAGGAACGTTGTATTGCCTGTGCACGTTGCGTCAGGTTCACCAGAAATATTACCAAGACAGGTGAGCTTGGCCTGGTTAACAGGACTGATCTGACCCGGGTTAATATTTTCCCGGGACGACCGTTAAACAACAGATACGCCTTGAACGTGGTTGACCTGTGCCCGGTTGGCGCAATGACCAGTAGTGATTTTCGTTTTAAACAAAGAGTCTGGTTTCTTGCGAAAGACAAATCAGTCTGTCATGGTTGCAGTAAAGGGTGCAGCATCTACGTAGATCACAACAAAGAAAAGTATAAAGACGATATTATTTATCGGTATCGACCTCGACCAAATGAATTCGTTAACGGTTATTTTATGTGCGATGCAGGTCGCATGACCTATAAGCAGGAAAATAATGACAGGATTACAAAAGGCAGGGTGAACGGTAAAAAGACAACTTCCACCTTGGCAGTGGATGCTTTAAAGCAGGCAATCAGCCAGAGCGGAAAAAAAGTATTTCTGCTGTCCCCAGAGAGCTCACTGGAAGAGCTGATAGCTGTAAAAAAACTGGCAGAGCAGACAGGAGCGGCTCTTTCAGGTTATTCAGAGGGGTATATTGTCACTGATGATGGAGATGATTTCCTTATTCAGGATGACAAATCTGCAAATAGAGCAGGGCTGGAACTACTGGGACTTGATACTGGAAAGCAATTCCTGGAAACAGCACTGAAAGATGCAGAACTGCTTGTATGCTTTGCTAACAAATTACCTGATATAACAAATAACGAGGGGCTTAAGGAGCTGATTGGTGACTGTACGCTGGCGGTGGTCTCTGCCTATACGTCACCTGTAGCGGAATATGCTGAGATAGTTGTCCCGGCAGCTTCCTTTACTGAGAGCGAAGGCAGCATAATCAATTGTGACAACATTCTTCAGCATTTTGCTAAGGCTGTAAAAAAGAATGAACCATTCGCTGATTTAGTTACCATCGCTGGTCAGCTGGGTGGTGAGATACATACGAATGCTCTGGCGTGGATTGAACTCAACAAGAGTGTTGACGTGTTGAAAGATGTTAAATGTGATCTAATCCCGGAACAGGGATTAGCACTGAACAGTTAACGAGGGATCTCATGACGTTTCAGGAAATTCTACTCATAATTGTACGAGTCTCTTTTGGAGCATTTGTACCTCTTTGTTTTGTTGCGCTATGTGTCTGGATGGAAAGGCGGGGTGCAAGTTTTATCCAGGATCGATCAGGCCCGAACCGCTGCAACATCTTTGGCTTCAGAGCTGGCGGACTTGTACAGAACCTCGCAGATGCCGCGAAGTTGCTGTTTAAAGAAGATCTCATGCCGTCGCACATACGCCATAAGTTCTTTTTTGTACTGGCACCGATAATAGTCTGCGTTACGGCGATGATCTCTTTTGCTGCCGTACCCTTCGCTGACACTCTGGTGCTGGGGGAAAGAGCCTATGTAATGCAGGCAATACCTATGGATATCGGGATCCTCTGGTTTTTGGCCATAGCTGGATTTGCAGTGTATGGGATCATACTGGCCGGATGGTCTTCCCATAATAAATATGGGGTTCTTGGCGGGTTAAGAGCTGCTGCCCAAACAATCAGTTACGAAATACCAATGGGGCTTGCCATAGTAAGTCTTCTGGTTGTGTATGGGACTGTAAACTTGAGTGCAATGGCGCAGTATCAAGGACAGCTGCTGTTTGGCTTTATCCCGATGTGGGGCGTGGTTTTACAACCGCTTGGATTCGTCATTTTTATAGTAGCTGCTTTTGCAGAAGCGAACCGGGTGCCTTTTGACCTGGCTGAAGATGAAAGCTCATTGGTGGCAGGTTACCATGTTGAATACAGCGGAATGAAATTCACGATTTTCTTCATGGGTGAATATGTTGCCATGTTTACCTCCAGTGCAATAATCGTAACGCTGTATTTTGGAGGATACCAGATTCCCTGGTTCAATACGGCAACACTGCTTCACTATATAACCCCTGTGACCTTGGCAGTAATGATTGTTACCCCGATAATTGGCAAACTGGTTACAGCATGGATAAGAAAAAATAATGTCAGTCACTACAGGATTGAGAATGATCCTAAAGTGCGTGAAGCTGACATTTATATAAAGATAGTATGGCTGGCGGTGTTAATTCTGGAAGCAGTGCTTTTCCTGTACCTGCTTTTTGCTTCCGGCGGTTCAGCTGATAATGTCATGGTGGCATGGCTCCAGATCTTAACCTTTCTGGCCAAGACAACCTTTATGCTGTTTGTCTATGTATGGGTACGTTGGACAATTCCACGGTTCAGATATGATCAGTTACAGAAGCTGGGATGGAGCACTCTGATACCACTATCACTTCTGAATATCTTTATAACAAGCGGGATTGTTGTTGCGCTGAGTTAATAAGGGAGAGGCCATGAGCATTAAAGTAAAAACCATAGCGCGCCAAAGCATGACTCTGCAGGAACGACTTTACCTTTTTGAAGTCGTCAAAGGCATGGCTGTCACTTTTGGACATTTTATCCGCAACTTTCTTGATAATTCCAGGCTGTATGTACGGCATTATCCTGAGGTAAAACCTGAAATTACGTCAAGGTGGCGGGGGAGACATAGATTAACAACTCATGAAGATGGAACGATAAAATGCGTCGCCTGTTTCATGTGTCAAACAAATTGTCCTGCTAAATGCATAATGATCGAAGCAGGGGAAAGAGACGATGGCAGGACAGAAAAAGTACCGGTACGTTTTGACATAGACCTGCTGGAATGTATTTATTGCGGTTATTGTGTGGAAGCCTGTCCGATGGATGCAATTCGCATGGATACAGGAATTTTTTCAGTCACTGCTAATCACCGGGAAGAGATGTTGATGACAATTGATCAGCTTCGCTCGACACAAGGTGCATTTAGCGAAGAAGAGTATAAAAAAGGGGGTGCTTGATACCATGAATGCCGATTGGCTTTTTATACTGTTTACAGTTTTTGCAGTCCTCGGAGCTGCCGGGCTGGTGATATTTAAGCATCCAATGAATGGAGCCATGAGCTTTATAGTGACACTCATTGCTTTAGCCGGGCTGTATGCTTTGTTAAATGCCAAATTGATATTTGCCATACAGCTCATAGTCTATGCCGGTGCTATAATGTCCCTGATTCTGTTTATTATCATGTTCTTGAATATTCAGGATGAAGACCTGCCCAGGGAAGAGGGGAGATACAAATACCTCGGGCTGGGGCTGATTCTGGTGACGCCCATAGCTATGTTACTCATGAAGGCGGTAAACACGCTTCCAGCAAATGAAATCACCCCTTCCTCTGCGTCATTTGGACATATCAAAGAGGTGGGCTTGCTGCTGTTTAATGAATGGCTGCTGCCTTTTGAGATCGTATCTATCCTCCTGATTGTCTCCCTTGTTGGCGCTGTGGTTTTAGCTGGAAAAAGGAGGATAGACAAATGATTCAGAGTTATCTGACGGTGAGCATAATTCTCTTTTGTCTGGGAATACTTGGCGTCATATCAAGACGAAATGTGTTCACCGTATTTATGTCAATAGAGTTGATGCTCAATGCAGCAAACCTTGCTTTTGTCACTCTGGCAAGACTACATGAAAGCATGGATGGTCATGTCCTGGCACTTATGGTAATGGCGGTAGCGGCAGCTGAAGCAGCATTAGCACTTGCTGTTGTCATTCTGCTTCACAAGCACAAAGGTCAGTTGGATACCAATGTATTCAGCCTGCTGAAAGGATAAAATCATGGAACATAATGTAACTTTTCTGGGATATATACCACTGCTTCCACTGATTGGTGCAGTTGCTCTTGGCCTGCTGCATGTATTCTCCAGCAAGAAAAATCCCTTGCCTGAAAAGCTGTACGGTATACTTGGCTGTGTCGGTCCTGTTTTATCCTTTTTTCTGGCATGCAGGGTTTTTCTGACGTTAAAAAGCATGCCTGAAGAAGCCCGATACCTGAGTCAACAGGTCTTTACCTGGATTAATGTTGGGGACCTTAACATTTCGATGGGATTTCTGGCTGATCCGCTCAGCTGTCTCATGTTATTTTTTGTAACGTTAATAGGGTCACTCATTCATATTTATTCCATCGGCTATATGGAAGGTGAAAAGAATTTTGGAAAATTCTTTTCATACCTGAATCTTTTCCTTGGCTGCATGCTGATACTGGTACTTGGAGATAGTCCTGTCGTCATGTTTGTAGGCTGGGAAGGAGTTGGCCTGTGTTCTTATCTGTTGATCAGCTTTTATTGTGAAGAAACTGAAAATGTACATGCTGGTAACAAGGCCTTTATTGTCAATCGAATCGGTGATCTTGGGTTTGTTCTTGGCATGTCCTTTCTCTTCTGGGCAATTGGATCAGGAGGCTTTGACTTTCATTCTTTGCGGGAAAACGCGGAGCACATAGCACCTGGAATGGCCATGACAATATGTCTTTTACTCTTTGTCGGAGCTACAGGTAAATCAGCCCAGATACCACTTTATGTCTGGTTGCCAGATGCGATGGCAGGCCCTACTCCTGTATCGGCCCTCATTCATGCTGCGACAATGGTAACAGCAGGGGTATATATGGTTGCCCGATTCAGTTTTCTCTATGCCCATTCAGGAGCAGGGGACATTGTTGCCTGGATAGGGATCCTGACGGCCCTCTTGGCAGCAATATTTGGCATGTTTCAGGAAGATATTAAAAAAGTACTGGCATATTCCACAGTGTCACAGCTTGGCTATATGTTTGCTGGAGTAGGGGTGGCTGCGTATTCTGCAGGGATATTTCATGTGTTCACGCATGCCTTTTTTAAAGCATTACTTTTTTTGGGCGCAGGAGCTGTTATTTATGCCATGCACCACGAACAGAATATCTGGCGGATGGGCGGCTTAAAAAAGAAAATGCCGGTTACCTATCCAACCATGGTCATTGGAGCACTGGCATTATCAGGTTGCCCATTTTTCTCCGGCTTTTTTTCAAAAGATGAAATTTTATATTCTGCGCTTGCCCATGGACATGTAGGTATATGGCTGATAGGTGTATTAGTAGCTGGAATGACAGCATATTATACCTTTCGCATGATCTTTGTTGTTTTCCACGGAGAACCCAGAAATCAGGAAGCCTATGATCACGCTCATGAAGCACCTGGTGTTATGACTCTTCCCCTGATAGTGCTGGCGTCAGGCGCCTTGTTAGCAGGATATCTCAATTTGCCTGCACTTTTTGGAGGGCACCAGCAGGTAACCCACTGGCTTGCACCAAGCCTGGTTGAGCACCACCCGCACACAAGCGTATGGGTAGAGGTGCTGGCTGTAACTGCTAGTATAGCTGCCTTTATCATTGGTATTTACACTGCATATAAAAAATTTGGTCATGGGGCCGAAGAACCAAACTTCACAGGATTTTCCAGGTTTGGGTACCATAAGTTTTATGTCGATGAACTATATAATGCCGTCTTTGTGCAGCCTTACAAGAAAATTGGTGGTGTAATTGCGAGTTTTATAGAGCCGTCAGTGACTGACAGGCCTGTTAAGCTTACAGCTAAATTATATATGGTGTTCGGGAATGCCTTTAAGGCATTACAAGTAGGCTATGTGCGCGTCTATGCTATTTATATGGTAGTGGGGTTAAGCGTTATGAGCCTATTGCTTTCTCAAACGATAAACTAGGGAAGGGTAAGGTAAAAAATGACTGCACATGTCCTGTCAGTGATGATCTTTCTGCCTATTGTGGCAGGTATAGTCCTGCTTCTTACACCGACCGGTAAAGGTCTGGCAAGATTTACGGGGGGGGCGATTTCTTTTGCCAGCCTCGTCTTAGGAATTGATATCTTCTTTAAATTTAAAAATATCGCTGAGTTACAATTTGAAGAAATTACCCCTTGGATACCTTCTCTTGGAATACACTATCACTTGGGGGTGGATGGTATCAGCCTCTTTATATTACTGGCTGCATCAGTATTGCTGCCAATGGTATATCTTCTTTTCAAAACCAAAGAAAAAGGATATTACGCCAACCTCCTTATTGTACAGGGAGCAATGGCAGGTGCAGTATGCGCAGCAGACTTGATTATTTTCTACATATTCTGGGAAATAATGCTTTTACCCATATTTTTTATGCTCGGTCTGTATGGAGGCGAGTCACGACTGGGGGCGACGCTTAAAATCACGCTGTATACCATTGCCGGCTCCCTGCTCATGCTTGCTTCACTCATCTATCTAGGTGTTACCTATCATGCCCAGTTTGGTGAATGGAATTTTGCCATCGCCAACATGGCGCAATTGAGCCTGGCAGGACCAGTAGCTGTACTGGCTTTCTTTGGCTTTATGATAGCATTTGCCATAAAAATTCCCCTGTTCCCCTTTCATACCTGGTTGCCTGATGCCTATACTGAAGCACCTACTGCCACGACTTTTGTCTTGTCAGCAATTATGGCCAAGATCGGGGTATATGCTGTAATAAGACTGGTTGTTCCGGTATTTGATGGAGAATTTGCCCGTTTTGCTGTTCTCCTGGCTTATCTTGGTGTTATCGGGATGATCTATTGCGGAATGTGTGCCATAGCCCAAAAAGACGTAAAACGTATGCTCGCTTTTTCTTCGGCATCACATATGGGGGTCATCGCACTTGGAGTTTTTTGTCTTAATATTCAGGCGCTGACAGGAAGTGTTTATCAAATCATTGCCCATGCAACAAGTACTGGCGTGCTGTTTCTCTTTGCGGGGATACTTGAAGATAGAATGCAAACACGAAAGATAGAAGATCTGGGCGGGATTGCCTATAATGCCCCTGTCTTTGCCTTGTTTTTTGCAATAGCAATGCTCGCCTCTGTTGGTCTGCCTGGAACCTCAGGATTTATCGGGGAGTTTTTGATTATACTTGGCGCAGTAAAATTCAATGTCTTGGTTGGAGTGATCGCAGGTACAACCTTGATTATTGGTGTTTGCTACATGCTGTGGATGTTCCAGAGAGTATTTTTTGAGAAAACAAAAGAAAAAACCGAAAGCTTTAAGGATTTAACCTTTTCTGAAGGTTTGGTATTTCTGCCAGTTATTCTGTTGATAATAATAATGGGAGTGTATCCACAACCATTTTTAGATAAGATAGAACCTGCAGCGCAAATGCAAATTTCAGGAATTCAGGAGAGCAATCCAATGCACATTGCTCAGAGTAATCACGCCCTCGCTGGATCAGGGTATTCTTATGAAATGAAGAAATAAGGCAGAGGCTTGTAATCATGACAAACGACTTTATGTTTCTTTTGCCACTTATCATCGTATGTTGTGGCTCCATTACGATGATGCTGGTAGCAGCATATGAAAAGATTACCCAGGAGCAGGCAGCAATGCTGAATATGGTGATCTTTGGTTTTGCCTTTTTGATGCAGCTTGCTGTCAGTATCTCTGGACAATCAGCTGTTTTTGAAGAAACATTTAATGGCATGCTGGTTGCCAGTAATTTTACCAGGATAGCTGGCCTGATAATCCTGGCCTGCGGTTTTTTTACATCAATGAGTTCACACTCATATTTTAAACACAATACATTTTGCAGTTTAGAATTTTACAGCCTAATTGGATTTTCAGCCTGTGGTATGCTGTTACTGACAATGGCGCAGGAGTTAATCACCGTATTTATAGCGCTTGAAATCATGTCCCTGGCTATATATATCCTTGTCGGATACAACCGAAATAATGTAACTGCCGCAGAAGCTCTCATGAAATACCTTATGCTTGGTGCGTTTGCCGGAGCATTTTTGACCATGGGCTCAGCTTTAGTTTATGGAGCAGTTGGCTCAACAAAATTTACGCTTATCAGTCAATTTTTACATACTCATGGATTTGGTAATGGATTTTTAGTGGCAGGTACCTTTTTCATACTCGTTGCTTTTCTCTTTAAAATTGCTGCCTTTCCCTTCCATGCCTGGGTTATAGATGTATATGATGGTGCTGCTGCTCCAGTAACAGGATATATGGCTACAGGCTTAAAAACAGCGGTGTTTGCCGTTTTTGCCAACTTCATGGTTATGAATAGGGAGCTATTGGGCGGCTGGATCAATGCTTTATTCTATCTTTCCATCCTGACAATGTTTGTTGGTAACCTGATAGCTATCGGACAATCCTCTTTAAAGAGAATGCTTGCTGCATCCGGGATAGTTCATTCCGGATATTTGCTGGTTGCCCTGATAGCTGTAAATGCTGATAATTTTACCGGAAACGTATTGATCTATTATTTAGCGGCCTACTCAGTGGGGACGCTTGGTATGTTTGCCGCGCTTTCCTATCTTGGCGGCGAAGATGAAAGACGAAAGAATTTTGATGATTTCAAGGGGCTAGCTAAGGTTAAGCCTTATTCAGCTGCAGCAATAACTATCTTTCTCTTGTCAATGGCAGGGATACCGTTGACAGCTGGTTTTATGGGTAAATTATATATTATAACCAGTGCAATTCAGGCAGGGCAGGTTACTTTGGCCGTTTTTGCGATAATCAGCAGCATATTGTCAATGTGGTATTACCTGCGCTTAATCATTAACATGTACTTTCATGAAGCAACGGATACCTTTGCAGATACTGAGGCAGCAGCTTCAACTATGGCGCCAATAGGAACCTTTATTCTGGTAATAAGTGTTTTTTTCATTGGCCTGTATCCTATAATCATCTGATTAAATAACATATCAAGACGTAAAAAAAGGTGTCTGAATCTCATTCAGACACCTTTTTTTATGTATATTTTGTAACTGCTCTCAGCTCACCCATCTTCGGGCGATCACGATCTGCCGCAAGAGGGGCTATAGCTGCCAATCGTGCTTGCCCAAATCAGGGTAACCTGAAGGCAGTTACAGCTGTAAAGCAAGTGAAACCAGGGTGATACATGTCCTGTGAGCAGTTGCCCTTTTGTCTGATCCAGGAAATAATACAGAAAAATACAATGAGGTGATGACCGTGAGCAGGCTCAAATTTCGACAACATGTAATTTTCGGAACAGTCCTTCTCTGCGATTATTCGAGAACGCCCGAAGATGGATGTTCGTAAGCGCCAAACGACCTACACCTTGCAGGAGTCTTTCTCAAGGGGTACATTCTGAGAGCCGTTACAGGCAGGACACAAAGGCAATATCTGATGTATAACTCCAGAGAGGTGATAACATGGACCAACTAACCGATCTGAAAGCGAAAGGATAAGCGACGGCCTGCTCCTGCCAACTACTTTTTTGAATTTACAGAAAAGATGTTACCCTAACCTGTCGGCGAAAACAAGTCGCTGTTTGCGGCTGCTTAGAGCACATGGGATTATTCGTAAACTTCCCCGACAAAACAGATATCTGTTGACAATCAAAGGGGTACGGTTATCCTGCATACGGAATGCCTTTTTGGCCGCATCTACTGAAAAGTTATTGAAAATGGCTGCCTGATCTTGTTTTTTATGACAGGAAATGAAGAGTAAGGTACTAACATTCGGGCTGCTGCTGGGGGAGCGAGGAGTCGGCTCCGATGTGATCACAGGAAATTTTCTGGGAATGTTGCACTGATGAAGGGTGACACTTGTTTGCCTGGGGGCCGTCGACTGCCGCGATTGGCTGTTCTTGGCGGCCAGGGATTGGGGGACAATCTCATTGAGATGGTGCTTGCCGAAAATGCACGCAGGTGTGGGTGGAAAACCACGTTTTACGGCAGTGGCCTGCTGTCTCTTGCCTCCTGGTTTCCGGGACATTGCCTGGAGAAAACCCTCCCGGCCCGTGCGTATAACGCCACCCTTTCGCGTTTTGAACGTATTTTGAGTCCATTGCCTCCACCCTCTGGCCTCGTCCATGAGCTGCAGCAACGGTGGATGAACTACAACGATGAGATGTCACCAGCAACCACCCGGGTTGACAATCTTGCGACATTGAGCAGGCGTTTGTTTACAACAGGCGATATCGGCACGGGTAACGGGATAGTCCCCCCTGAGGAGTTGGTGCCTCGTCGTTTTCTTCACCGGATATGCCTGCACCCCACCAGTGCTGAGCTTTCCAAGAACTGGTTGCCGACCAGATTTTTTGCGCTAGGGCAACGTCTTGAAGCCCAAGGGTTCGAGGTGGCAATCATCATGGCCAGGGATGAATACCTGGAGTGGAAGCCGTTGGTGAACCGGCGTTTCCCTCTGCACGGGTTTGCGACGGTTGCGGATTGTGCTGCCTTTGTGTATGAATCTGGCTACTTTATCGGCAATGATTCTGGCGGTGGCCATTTGGCCTCTTGTCTTGGCGTACCAACGCTTAGCATTCATGGACGAAGGGGCAAGGCCATGGCTTGGCGTCCCGGCTGGGGAACCGTTGAGGTCGTGACCCCGACGTTTAATCTGGTGGGGAGTAGTCTGCGTCAGCGTGCCTGGAAGTACCTGCTTTCGGTGGGGGAGGTCGAGCGGCGATTTTTTCGGCTGGTCAGGGCAACAAAAATGGAGTGACATGCAGAACAAAGAGGTATTGGTCAGGTTGAACCTGGTGCGGCATCCCTATACAAACAGACTTTTTGTCGTCATGGTGGCGATGGTTGTGGTTGTCGGCTTCAATGCCACCCAGGCATATATAGTCAAGCCGCTACTGGATATTTTTTTTACAACAAAGACACAACCATGCTGCATATTCTTCCTTCCAGACCATTGAATTTGAAGAGGGCTTTTTTGCGTATGAGGCCCTGGGTCACACAGCACTACTATGCAACGCAGGACAAGACTCCATAAGGACAAGAAAAATCCGGCGCAATATCCTGACATTTCAGCGTTGACAGGACCCTAGCCGCAGCGGTAAAACCACGCTGACAAATCTGATCCCCCGGTTTTATGATAACAGTAGCGGACGTCTTGCCCTTTGAATTCCGGAATTTCGAGGGACACCTTGTCTATTTTCTTCGACCCCATGATTATACAAATGCTTTATTTTCTGTTAATAAATAAGTAAGATGTCCCTAGGATTTACAAGAGATTCGATGCCTAACGCTTGCTGAAATAATTTGTTCATCATACAAAATAATTGGGTAGTTGGAGTGAAGAAAAAACATCAAGACAGTGGGTAATTTACTATGGAGATGGGTACATTACCCTCTCATTTTTCATAAGAGCCTATTTTGTTGTTATTATTAAAGCAGAATATAACATGTTGACCTGAAAATTTAGATATTATTATATAATTTTAATTTGTTAGAGGTGTGCCTCCCTTGAGTTAACGGCATCGGCTCATGAATAGTTGAACCGGAGCTCGGGTCGCCAAAGTCCGGTCAGCTATACTAAAAAAAGATACAAATTTCTTGCGATCAAGCTCCTTGTCGTGTATAGATTTACGCCTCATGAAAAAATATCTAATGCGGAAAACCCGCAACCCAAGAGGCCTTACACCTCAAATAATTTCTTGTTTTTTATGACAGGAAATGAAGAGTAAGGTACTAACATCTTGATCGGGGCGTAGCGCAGCCTGGTTAGCGCGCCTGCCTTGGGAGCAGGAGGTCGCAGGTTCGAATCCTGCCGCCCCGACCATAAAATCAAGCACTTACGATGCAAATCGCAAGTGCTTTTTTTGTGATATTTAGCAACATTTAGCAATATTCTGCCGGCCTGTTGCTAATCACCTGTTTATAGCAAGATGGTTTAATGCTCAGATTTTCGGGGTTATTAGCAGCTAGGCTCGACAAGGCTGGCTTCTTCAAAGTAAATTGCTCCCCTGGGGCAGGCGGCCTTGATCTCAGCGATTATTTTTGCCTCTGCCCACCCTTCGTCCGGGTATTTCATTGCGCGGCCCTCCAGGCAGGCGGAAAAGAAGTCATGCGGGCAGGCGCAGGTAATTGCTCCTGACCGCACTGGAGAAGTCAGCAGAGGGTATAGTAGGTCAGTAAAACGAGCCCGGCAAATAGGAAGCCGGGAGGTGTCAGACTGACTGAAGGC
>PDWJ01002712.1_pt1 | contig 21232 bp, 24 predicted proteins | sample 1430881 | NCBI WGS metagenome assembly PDWJ01 (sample SAMN01162460, study PRJNA174530) | Oral metagenome, whole genome shotgun sequencing project. | biome: Marine environment; feature: Marine mammal; material: Swab sample of the gingival sulcus; isolation source: swab sample of gingival sulcus... | reverse complement strand
GTTTTTTTTGTGGGCCGTCCCTGATCGCTTGGAAAAGCCAATGCCAGTTTGTCAAGCGGTAACAGATCGAGGCCATGCTCACGGAAAAAACCAGGCCATCGCTGATCAAGCATTGCTCGTTGTTTTGGGCTTGGAAAGAACCAGGGATCGAGTAAATGCTGCTGTTTTCGGTCTTTGATCCGGAGCATACTTTCCTCTTCGCAACATATTGATATTAAATATCATAGTGCCATTTTGAGAAGAAATCGTCAATGCCCATTTATAATTTTTATCCAAATAATACAGTATGTTAAACGTGAAAAGAATTATTACGGTTTAGTCAAAAGTATTGTAAAATGAAATTTGTAGTGCCATACAGGCCCTTTGATAAAACTCAACCTTTTGATAATATAGAGTTTCCTATTTCATAGCTACAAAGACGGGTTGACGCCAATTCGAAAAAAAACAACGCCTATCCATGGCGGCGTGGATGGATGAAAATGCTTGACCGTGAAAGGGTCGGACGGTATGGAGTTCTACTTTACCAATCGCGAAGGATGGAGCGTAACGCGGATATCGGCTTTGTCCATTAAACATTAACGAGTGTCTGTCCAGAAATAGGCAAATTGGGTCGAGACCAAGGCTGTCGAACATTTTTACCGCAGGCATATGGTCGATATTGCCGAGGATAAAAATGTTCGTATAATGCAGATATCGGTCAAATTGGCCATTTCCGGATGGGTACGAACGAAAAGCTATAGCCAGATGGAGTTTCGCACGGATCGTCCCCTGAACGTCTGCCTGTTGAGTTATCGCAGCAATCCCCACTGTGGTGGCCAGGGCGTCTACCTGAAAAACCTCAGCCGTGCGCTTGTGGATATCGGCCATCATGTCGAAGTGGTGTCCGGCCCGCCCAATCCCGGTCTGGATGCGGACATTCCCATTTACCGACCTCCGTGCCTGGATCTTTACAATCCGGAAGATCTATTCCGGATGCCGAGCATAAAAGAACTACGCGATCCGGTTAATTTCATGGAATGGGCCGGCGTCAGCACCATGGGATTTCCCGAACCCTTCACCTTCGGCATTCGCGTCCAACGATATCTGCGTAGCCGTTTGCAGCGATACGACATCGTCCACGACAACCAGAGCCTTTCCTATGGTATCTGGTCCATCGCCAAACGAATTCCAACCGTGGCGACCATCCACCACCCCATCACCGTGGATCGGGATATCGCCATCCGGTCGGTGCGGTCATTCTGGAAAAAACTCAAACACCTGCGCTGGTTTTCCTTCATCGGCATGCAAAAAAGGGTATCGCGCACACTCAAGCGAATCGTCACTGTTTCCGAATGTGCCCGGGACGATATCGCCCGGGAATTCAACATCCCGCGTGAACGGTTCAGCATTGTGCCCAACGGTATCAACACCGATCTGTTTTACCCGATCCCGGAAATAGCGCGTGAACCGGGCCGTATTATCGTGACCACCAGTTCGGATGTACCCTTGAAAGGGTTGTATTATCTGCTGCATGCCGTGGCCAAGGTGTCCCGGGAGCGGGACATCCGGCTGTTGGTGATCGGAACCCCCAGAAAAAATGGTGGGATCATTCGCCTGGTCCGCAAGCTGGGTATCGGCGACCGCATTACCTTTACCGGTCCAATCAGTGATTCCGAATTCGTACGGCAGTATGCTCGGGCGGCCGTGGCAGTGGTCGCCTCGATTTATGAGGGCTTCGGTTTACCGGCTGGTGAAGCCATGGCCTGCGGCGTACCGTTAATCAGCACGACAGGCGGCGCCTTGCCCGAGGTCGTCGGCGATGCCGGTGTTCTGGTCCCGCCCCGAAACCACCAGGCACTGGCCAGGGCGATTACGGACCTGCTTGATCAACCCGAACGGTCCGCCGAGCTGGGCGCTAAAGGATACCGCCGGGTGCATCGCCATTTCACCTGGAAACGGGCTGCCGAAAAGACGGTGCAGGCCTATGGGGATACGATCCATGCTTACCGTTGATTTTTCCCGCTTGGCGTTGTCCCCGGGTGATCGCATTCTGGACATCGGCTGTGGTTCCGGCCGCCATACGTGCGGGGCCTACCAGCTTAAAGGCGTCCGGGTCACCGGTGCGGATCTGAACCCGGACGATCTTGTCCAAACCCGTGAGCGGCTGAATTTTCACGACCGTCTGGGCGCCCACGGTGGTGGTTCCTGGAACCTTTCCGCCGCCGACGTGACCTGTCTGCCCTTTCCCGACGACTGCTTCGATACGGTCATTTGCAGCGAAGTGCTGGAACACATCCCCGACGATGAGCCTGCCATCGCGGAAATCGTTCGGGTCCTCAAACCGGGCAAACCGCTTGTGGTCTCCGTTCCGCGCTACTTTCCCGAACGCATCTGCTGGGCGTTGTCCGACGACTATTTCAATGCCAACCAGGGCCATGTAAGGATCTACCGGAAAGATGAGCTGATCGCCGCATTGGTAAAGGCCGGCACCCGCTTTTTGTACCACCACTACGCCCACAGCATCCATACACCGTACTGGTGGCTCAAATGCGCCGTCGGTCCGACTTGCGACGACGCTCCGGGGGTTCAGCTCTATCATCGCCTGCTCACCTGGGATATCATGGAAAAACCGTGGATTACAGGAATGATCGACCGTTTGTTCAATCCGATTCTGGGCAAAAGTTCAGTACTCTATTTACAAAAAAAGGCTTGACATGAAACCATCGTTCAACTATTTAAAAAACACTTAATTTCAGTCGAAATGTTGACTGAAGAAATTATTCCCCAGTAGCTCAGTCGGCAGAGCAAGTGGCTGTTAACCACTGGGTCCGCGGTTCAAGTCCGTGCTGGGGAGCCAAACAAATCAAGGGGTTACAGATTTTCGGTCTGTAACCCCATTTTTATTTCCAGCCCAGAGAGTCAACACATCAGCCACTAGCGTTAGCCCCATGCCATTAGCCTGGCAGGTTTCATCAGCTTTAAACACGACCTGACCGAACACGGTAAGGAATCAATCGCCTTATCAGGGCTGCCAAAGCCAGAGCACATCGTTCGTTCATTTTTTGTAAGACAATATGGTTGAACGTTAGCCGGACACGCCGGGATAAAGCAACATCTAAGCGTAGCGCTGCCTGGCGAAACTATCAAGACCAAGCCTTCGGTGCTCGTGCCTCGCAGTCTTGACAACCTCGCCGACCAGCACTGAACCTGAAAGTGGCGTTGAGCAGACCACCTTTTTGAGAGAGCAAATCGAAGCGGCCTCGGCCACTGATCCGGAAGAAGCGGACAGCACGGATATTTTTTGCGAATGTGATTCTGCCGGTGCCATCTCCGGCACGACGGTGGGCATAAGGGTTGAATTCTGGGAGCCCACCCGGGTTTTTGAAGTGGTCAAGGACGCATGGTGTTTTCCGATGCTGGGTCAAAATTCCGAAGGAGGCATGGCCGCGAACGATAACAAGACCGCCCTGACCCAGACCAAGGACGGCACCCAGGATTCTGCTGATGATGAGATCATGCAACGTCAGGTGTGACAGGTTCATTATTATGTCCTAAAGTAGGCGATTCCAAAATTAAACGGGAGTATTCAAGTAAAACATGGTTGAGAAGATTGGAAACGATGCAGACTTCAGCATTAAAATCCCAACGCGGTCGCATCCTTTTTTTGGGCATAAGTAAAAAAAACTTGACCCCGATCAGGTTCATGCTTAATTTCGCGAGTGAACAAATGCTCAATTTTGTAAAGCCGGAGGGTCGTTCCGTGAACACCGCTGCCGGTGTGCAGCCCCCTGGAGGAGACAACAATATGATTATCAGCATTGCCAGCGGGAAAGGTGGGACCGGTAAGACGACCGTGGCCACAAATGTGGCGGCATCCTTTGACGGGCCGGTTCAATTGCTGGACTGTGATGTGGAAGAACCCAACGCTCATCTGTTTCTGCGGCCGGAGATCAAGGAAACGGTCAAGGTGACCACACCCATACCGGATATCAATCTGGATAAATGTGACCGGTGCAGAAAGTGCGTTGGAATATGTCGTTTTCGGGCCATCGCCGTTGCCGGCGATATGGTCCTGACGTTTCCCGAGCTGTGCCACAGTTGCGGCGGGTGTGTGGCCATCTGTCCCCAATCGGCCATTACGGAAACAGGTCGCGAACTGGGTGTGCTGGAGATCGGCGCCTTGAATGGTGTCAATTTTGTCCACGGACGGCTGAGGGTGGGAGAGGCCATGGCGCCGCCGTTGATCCGGTCGGTTCGCGAAAAATCCCGGGATCACGGCCTGACAGTGATTGATGCGCCGCCGGGGACCTCCTGTCCTGTTATCGCCGCCATGCGGGGCACCGATTTCGTTCTGCTGGTGACCGAACCCACGCCTTTCGGCCTGCACGATTTGAAGCTGGCTGTCGAGGCGGTGAAAATTCTCGATATACCCATGGGGCTTGTAATCAACCGCGCCGATATGGGGGACGACAGGGTCAAGGCCTATGCCCAATCGGAAGATGTGCCGATCCTCATGGAAATTCCCTTCGACCGGCAAATTGCCGAATGCTATTCGCGGGGCGAAATATTTGCGCAGGCAATGCCCCAGTGGCGATCCCGTTTTCAGGCGCTGGTCCGCCAGATCGAAGCCATGGCTGGAAAAAGAGGGGGTGTCCAATGAAGGAACTCGTCATCCTGAGTGGCAAGGGCGGCACCGGGAAAACCAGTTTGACGGCGGCATTTGCAACACTGGCCGAAAACTGCTTGTTGTGCGATGCTGATGTAGATGCTGCCGATCTGCACCTGCTGATGCAGCCTGATATTCGCCGACGGACCGATTTCCAGGGTGGAAGCGTCGCCATCATCGATCCACAACGGTGCACCGGTTGCGGAACATGCGTTGATTATTGCCGCTGGTCGGCGATCCGTCCGGATTTTGTGGTCGACGAAATCGGTTGCGAAGGTTGCGGCGTTTGCGTCGATTTTTGTCCGGAGCAGGCCATTGATTTCCCTGTAAAAACATGCGGTCAATGGTTCGTCTCCGATACCCGGTTCGGTCCCATGGTCCATGCCCGGTTGGGCATTGCCGAAGAAAATTCCGGGAAACTGGTTACCCTGGTGCGCCAACAGGCCGGAGAACTGGCACGGGGAAAAGGCCTGGCGTTGATTCTGACCGATGGACCGCCGGGGGTGGGCTGCCCGGTGATCGCTGCCATCGGCGGTGCAAGCAGTGTGGTGATCGTTGCGGAACCGACCGTGTCCGGAATCCATGACATGCAGCGGGCAATCGAATTGTGTCACCATTTCAAAGTGCCCATGATGGTGTGCATCAACAAATACGATCTTAATCCGGAAAACAGCGTTGCTATCGAAAAACTGGCCGGTGAAGGAGGGATACCGGTGGTCGGCCGGGTACCCTTCGACCCCACATTTACCCGTGCCATGATACAGGGGCAAACGATTTTGGAATATGACGGCAATGGGCCTGCCGGAGAGAATCTGCGCAAGGTATGGAATGCCATCTGTGATCGTGTATTTGGATAATGCCCATCCGGAAATGGCCAATTTATTTCATATTCATTCCCAAAAAAAAGGAGAAATTGTAAACATGAAAGAAGGAAGAATCGCCGTCCCTTCAATGGAAGCGGGCGGCCTGGACGGCAAACGGTCTGGCCATTTTGGCCATTGTGATGTTTTTACCCTGATTGATGTCAAAGACGGCGCCATCGAAAAAGTATCCACGCTTCCGAACCAAAGCCACGTCCAGGGCGGCTGTATGGTACCGGTGAACCTGCTTGCGAGCAACAAGGTCAATGCCCTGATCGTTGGCGGCATCGGTATGCGTCCGCTCATGGGATTTCGGCAGGCTGGTATAGATGTCTACCACGACGACCAGCGGCAGGATATCCGTCCGGTGGTCGAAGATTTGATTGCCGGCAAATTAGCCCTTATTGCCGATAACCAGGTGTGTGGGGGTGGTGGCGCACACTAACGGGTGCCCATCCAGAAAAGGCCAATTTGCCCGATATCTGCGTTGCGCGAAAATCATCCGCCACCCGCCGAGCGGGTTGTTTGACAAAGCCCCCTTCGAAGGGGGCTATAAGCCAGACCAATGGAGGTCGAACGTCCAACTTCGAATTTTGAATAACGAACACTGAATATCAGAAAGGATAAACGATGAAAATAGCCGTAACATCCACGGGGCAGGATCTGGATTCCCCCATGGATCCCCGCTTCGGAAGGGCGGCATATATTCTGGTGGTCGATGCGGACACCATGGATTATGAAGTACTGGACAATGCGGAAAATGTGAACGCTTTCAAAGGTGCCGGCATCCAGGCCGCCACCATGATCAGCGATAAAAAGGCCGATGTATTGCTCACCGGTTTTTGTGGGCCCAATGCATTCAAAACCCTGGAGGCAGCAAAAGTTAAGGTTGCCGGAGATGTGAGTGGTACGGTGCGTGAGGCGGTCACCGCTTATTTTGAGGGACGCATCAAGTTGGTTGAACAGCCCAATGCGCAGGGACATTGGTAATTCCTGAGTTGAGCCGTTCGTTTTTAGCAATTAGCAAAAAAATGGTATGGCCGGGAATCGAACATAAACGCCGGCTTTCACGCCTCCGGGGCATCCGGGCTCGGCAACTGTCCCTTTTTGCGGCCGATGAAAACATAGGCCAGGACACCGATAAAAGGCACCAAGGCTGCGACAAACGCCCAAAGGGCCTTCATTTCGATGGAACCGAAATCCTTGCGGGCGATGTCCAGAAGCGCCACGCAGGTCAACAAAAAAAATCCGATGCCGGTCAGCACGACGATCATGCCGGTATTCATGACAAATCAGCCTTTCAGCTTTTCCGCGATATCGAGAATCGTATTCACGTAGTATTTGCTGTGATTGTAATGATAGATCACCTTGTAGGCCTTTTCGCGTGAGAGCCCCGGCTTCCAGCCAAAGTGTTTGAGATAATTTGCCACGCTGGAAATGGCGTCAGCGTGCACGAAAAGATCAATCTTACCATCGTTGTTGCCGTCCCTGCCATAGGTGGCGATGTTACTGGGCATAAACTGAGAGATGCCCATGGCACCGGCATAGGAACCCTTGATGGTCGTGGGATCCATCTCCGCTTTGTCCGTGTAATGCAAAAAGGCCTTGAGTTCCCGGTAGGCCCAAGTGGACTTACGGTCGGCCTTCTTTTCGAATTTGTCGCGGCTCATGCGCCGCTTGTCGTTGGGTAGGTTCTGCCAGATGATTCTGCGCGGGCCCTCATCGGCCATGGCGGCCAGTGTTGCCAAAATGTTAATCACGGAACTTTTGCCAGTGTACGTGCCCAGCCTGGTTTCCACCAGAATGATGGCGGTGATCACCTCCTTGTTTACACCGTAAGTCTGCTGGGCGTGCGCCAAGGCATCTCGGTGCCGTTGCATATATTTCCTGGCGGAGGAGATGTTCCATGTGCGGGTGAACTGTTTGTAGTTCAGTTTGGCTTCATTGTGTATGAAGTAGGCACTGACGCCGCGCTTTGCGAAGGAAACGTTCGAATGGGCCAGCAGCGCTTTGATACGCCCACTGTCAAAACCGTCTTCGATCAGCCGTTTTTCCAGCCCCTGAAAAGGTCCCGGTGTTTCGGAGGCATCCCCCACTGCCGCCAGCAACAGGATCAGGACAACCAAACAGAATGGTCGAAATCGAATCCGGATTATCGGCAACATCATCTGGGCCATGAACGATTGTCTCCTTATGTTCGTACTCGTTTTATATAACATATCACATCCACATAACCATAATCCAGCACTGATTCCAGTCACCTGCTTACGGGCACAAGCACCAATCCTTTGGAAATCTCAGCCTTGCATACACCCGAGGGCCTCCCAGGAGCGTATCCTTGCAAAACCCGGCAAGTTGAAAATGCGGCCGGCGGCGTGGTTGCAAAAACGCGTGTGAACGTGATATTCATTTACTTTTACCCAGCGTTGCATATCGCTTTGGGCTTCATGGAAAATCGGATGATCCATGTCGATTTCATGCAAAACCGCAAAAACCCAATTTGTCTGCCAGTCTTGTGGATACGAATCTCCCAAATGGATGGGGCGTTGTACCGAGTGTGGGGCGTGGGACACCTTTGCCGAAGCGGTGCGCCGACCGGCATCAGCCAGAAACAAAACCATGACCGCCAAAGGAAACCGGCCGGTTCCCATAGACGCCGTTGAGGTCTCGGACGAAAAACGGTTGTCTACCGGCATCGCCGAATTCGACCGGGTCCTGGGCGGCGGTTTGGTGGCCGGCACCCTGGTGCTCATCGGCGGAGATCCGGGCATCGGCAAATCCACACTGATGCTCCAGGCCCTGCATGGCATTGCCGCCGCAGGCCGTAAGGTCCTGTATGTTTCCGGTGAGGAGTCGGTTCGCCAACTCCGGCTGCGCAGCCGCCGGCTGGATACGGTTTCTTCCAACCTGCTGGTGGTTTCGGAAATCGACATCGACGCGGTGATGGCCATGGTGGAAAACGAACAGCCGGATGTCCTCGTCGCCGACTCCATCCAGACCATGTTCAACCCGGAGATCACTTCGGCGCCGGGCAGCGTCAGCCAGGTCCGCGAGTCGACCATGCGATTGATGCTCATGGCCAAACGCACCGGCATCCCCACCTTCCTTGTGGGGCATGTGACCAAAGAGGGTGCCATCGCCGGCCCGCGGCTGCTGGAACACATGGTGGATACCGTGCTCTATTTCGAGGGCGACCGCAACCATGTTTTCCGTATCTTGCGGGCCGTCAAAAACCGCTTTGGTTCCACCAACGAAATCGGTGTTTTCGAGATGAAAGAGAGCGGCCTGGTGCAAGTGTCCAACCCGTCGGCCGTATTCCTCGCCGAACGTCCGGAAAACGCTGCCGGATCGGTGGTCACGGCCAGCATGGAGGGCACCCGCCCCATCCTGGTGGAACTGCAAGCCCTGGCTTCAAGCTCCAGCCTGGGAACGCCCCGACGCACGATCCTGGGGCTGGACCACAACCGCGTGGCCCTGCTGGTGGCTGTCATGGAGAAACAATTAGGCATGCATCTTGTGGGGCATGACATCTTCATGAACGTGGCCGGCGGCGTCAAGATCATGGAGCCGGCTGTGGACATGGGCATCGTGTCGGCCATCGCTTCGAGCTTCCTGGACCGCCCCATTCGCAAGGACACCCTGGTTGTCGGCGAAGTCGGGCTGACAGGCGAAGTGCGGGCCGTAGGCAATGTGGACATCCGCATTTCCGAAGCCCAAAAAATGGGTTTTACCCGCATCCTTGGCCCAGCCGGCAGCCTCAAACGCCTTCGCAAGCCCGACAAGATAACCCTCGAAAGCGTAGAAAACGTCAGTGATGCCTTAGAGCTGCTCTTCTGACCTGAATGGATCGAATTCATATGACGCGCAGCAGAAAAAAAAAGAACACCTGGGCGGATCACTACACCCACAAGGCCCGTAAGGAGAATTTCGCCGCCCGGTCGGTATACAAACTCCAGGAGATCCAGAAAAAATATCGGCTCCTGAGCAAAGGTGCCCGGATCCTGGACCTGGGCTGTGCACCCGGGTCCTGGCTGCAATTTGCCGCGCAGCAAGCCGGTCCCGGCGGCCGGGTAGTGGGCATCGACCTGACGCCGGTCACCATTTCCTTGCCGGAACAGGTGACGGTGCTTACCGGGGATGTGGCCGATCTTGAAGGTCATTTGGCCGAACTGGGCCAAACCCGTTTTGATGCGGTACTCAGCGACATGGCCCCGTCCACCACCGGCAACCGGCATGTGGACCAAGCCCGGTCCCTGGGCCTGTGCGAAGCCGCCCTGTATATCGCCGAGCACGCGTTGGTTCCAGGCGGGAATTTTGTGTGTAAGATGTTCCAGAGCGGAGACACCCAGGCCTTCACCGAAGCGGTTCGAAAACAATTCCAGCGGCAGGCGGCGCTTCGGCCCAAAAGTACGCGCAAAACCAGCCGGGAAGTGTTTGTGATCGGAATAGGTAAGATTGACAAGCCTTCCCCCATGGTTGCATGACCCCTTTTTTAAAATACAGCGGCGCACTAAAGAAATGATCTTTTTGGTCGATATTGTCTGGAAACATTCATGGCAAGGAAGGCCAATTGCGGCTTCAAATTTTACGAATCGGAGCAAAATATAAAAAGTGGCATGCCCTGTGTTATTGTGCAATTCTGTTAACCGTCATGTTGCCTGGTACCGTGCGGGCAACCAATGGATACTTCGCTCATGGGGTCGGCAGTGTCAACGAAGCGCTCGGTGGCGCAGGAACTGCGGGTAATGCCCAGGATCTTCTGGGAAGTCTCTATCGAAATCCCGCCAATAGCGCTCTGTTTGATAAAAGACTCGCATCGATCAGCCTCGAAGCGATTTTTCCGGATGCGACCATAAGCAGTTCCGTCGCAATGCTGAACGCCTCAGGGACAAGTGAATCAGACGTCCGCTACATACCGGTTGCCAATCTGGGGATGGTGTTCGGCAACGATGACAGCCCATTTTCCTGTTTTGCGGCTTTTATATCCGAAGGCGGACTTCATCTGGATATAAAAGAAAGTTTTACCAATCCCATCTTCCTGCCCCAGGCCGGAGCGGCCAACAACCCTTTTGGCGGTGCTTTGGGGGGATTTGGCGCAGTAGAGACGCAGTTTGAAATGGTTCGACTGATGCTGGGGACGTCCTATGCAATGGATGACAAACTATCGTTGGGTTTTTCTATTGCGCCGTCCGTATTGCGTCTGAAATATACCCCGGCGGCATTTTCCGCAGCAGATGATGCCAACGGCGACACCATTTTCTCATACCCGACAGATGTCGATCACTCTTATGCCATGGGTATCGGATTCCAGGCCGGTGCCAGATACCAGGCAACACCGGAACTCGGCCTGGGGGTTACGTTCACCAGCCCCACCTGGTTCGAGAACTGTGAGTGGGATGTAACCGACGAAGCAGGCCATTCCCGCGAGATCTCATTTCAATTGAACCGGCCCCTTTCAATGGCCATCGGGCTGAATTACCAACTGACAAAAGAGACACTGTTCCTGGTGGACCTGTTATGGCTGCAATACAGCGGTGCAACCGGGTTTGAGGATACCGGGCTCAATTCAGACGGATCTTTGAGGGGGCTGGGATGGGATGACCAGTGGGTTGTGGCGCTGGGTATCCAGCATGATATCACCCAGGCCGTTACCGTTCGTGTCGGATATAACTACGGCGCCAGCCCCATCGATAATGATGTCGCGGTTTACAATGTGGGAACGCCCCTGAACACCGAACACCATCTATCCCTTGGCGCATCGTTTCGCCTTAACGATCTAATGGTCCTTGACCTGGCATATACGTATGCCTTTGAAGGCTCATCATCAGGTCCCATGTACGATGCAACCGGTGCAATTCCGGGAACCCGTTTCGAATCGGAATTGTCCTATGACCAGGTTGGTATTGGCCTGACCGTTTCTTTTTAATCCTGATGGGGGTTTATTGAAGTACTGGATATGGAATAACCTCAATCCGTGGCGCAAAATGTGTTTAAATCTACGCAACATATTGAATTAATAAGTATATTATGGCATCTATAGGGCGTCAAACATTCACTTCGGAGGTGAAACTTATGAGGCGTCCTATTACCATAAGACAGGTTATCTCGCCGATGGGGAAAAGGATAACCCAGGCATCGGCGGTTCCTGCTAATCACAAAAAAACTGCACTTCCGGTTCACTGTTTTTTCATTTTCCAACTCAGACGGTTTCTCAGCTTATGTAAGCGTACGTGATATTTGGGTGGAATTTACAGGTAGTAAACGGAGAGACGCTACAGTGTAAAGGCTGGTTTTCCATTTGTAATTGATAGGCCGGATTTCATTTATAGATCCGCTTGACCCTTTGCGTTATTGATGTGGCAATCTCATAATTGATGGTTCCCACCTGTTCCGCCACTTCCTCGGCTGTGATGTGCTGTCCTTTCTGCTCGCCGATGGCAACGGCCTCATCTTCCACGGCGACTTCGGGTACATGGCTCACATCCACCATGACCAGATCCATGCAGACACGGCCGATGATGGGGCAGCGCCGGCCGCCGATGAGAATGTTGCCTTTCGAGGAAAGCAGGCGGTTCAGGCCGTCAGCGTATCCCAAGGCGATGGTGGCAATGCGTGTGGAACCGCTGGTCCGGTAGGTGCTCCCGTAGCTGATGGGGAATCCGGCAGGAACCGACTTGAGTCCGATGACTCTGGACTTGAATGTCATTACGGGATGCAGGTTGATGCGGTTGCGATTGACCTCTGCCGAAGGCCATAGACCGTACAGGGCGATGCCGGGCCGCACCATGTCCAGGTGGGTTTCGGGCATATCAATGGTAGCGGCGCTGTTGGCCGCATGGCGGAGTCCAACCGAAAATCCATGCCGTTCGAGTTCGTCGAGCAGGTCCATGAAAATGGAGAACTGCAATCGGGCATGTTCTTTGTCCGAGCTGTCGGCGTTGGCAAAATGGGTGAACAGGCCCTCAATGGCAAGTCCCGGCAGCCTGCCTATGTTCAGGATTGATTCGGCAACCTTCCGGACCCTTTGTGCCGGGGTATCACCGTGGGCGGCAGGCCCGGTACAGGCCACCCAGCCCAGCCGTCCCATGCCCGTATCGATTTTAAGGTGAACGGAGAGTTTTTTCCCCAGCCGGTGGGCCGCCGCTGAAAGATCGTGTGCCGCCTGATCTTCGTTGACCGCAGCAGTGATTTGCATCTCAATCAGCGTTTTTGTGGTTGCCGCCGGGCTGTGCCCCAAAAGCAAAATGGGTGCGTCAATTCCCGCTGTTCTCATGGCAACCGCTTCGGACAGCCGGGCTACGGCGAGATGGTCGGCGCCACCGGCCAGGGCGGTTCTGGCGACAGGGACGGCGCCATGCCCGTACCCGTCAGCCTTGACTACGGCCATCATACGGGCGTCGCTGCTCAGGCGGCGCAACTCCGCCACGTTATGCGCTAGGGCGTTCAGATCAATGTCGGCAACAGCTAGATGTTCCATTGGGTGATCACTTTCATGCCCATCATCTTACCCCAGGACGCCACAAGATAGACACTAACAAAAGACCTCTGTCACCTCTCCTCTGTGCGCTATGCGGTGCCGTCGTTGTGGTGTAGGCATTGGTGATTGAAATATATCACGCAGGTACGGATCGTGACCTTTCAATATTTTTCACACCACCGGATCGGCCTGCGGCAGGTCAGTGGGTAAGAATCTTGCCGATAAACTGGGCGGCCCGATCGGTCTGGGGATTGTCGAAGAAATCGTGGGGATTGCCGGTTTCCACCAGTCTGCCTTCATCCATGAAGATCACGCGGTGGGCCACTTGTCGTGCAAACCCCATTTCGTGGGTTACCACGCACATGGTCATGCCTTCACTGACCAGGTTGACCATAACGTCCAGCACCTCGCCGATCATTTCCGGATCAAGGGCGCTGGTGGGTTCGTCGAAAAGCATGATCTTGGGGGCCATGGCCAGTCCCCTTGCAATGGCCACACGCTGCTGCTGGCCCCCGGACAACTGGGATGGGTAGGACTGGGCCTTGTCGGCCAGGCCCACGCGTGCCAGCTTTTCATGCCCCAGTTCCTCGGCATCGGCGCGATTCATCTTTCTCACGTTTATGGGGGCCAGGGTGACGTTCTGCAGGGCGGTCATATGCGGATAGAGATGGAACTGTTGAAAGACGAAGCCGATTTCGGCCCGTAGTTTGGTCAGATTGGTGGAATGGTCGTGCAAGGGCATGCCATCCACGAAAAGTTCCCCTTTCTGAAACTTCTCCAGGCGGTTGATGCAACGGATAAGCGTGGATTTTCCCGATCCACTGGGGCCGCAGATCACCACCACTTCACCGGCGGTGACTTCCAAATCGATATCTTTGAGAACATGCAGCCTGCCGAACCATTTGTTGACGCCGTAGAATTTGATCATAACATAACTTTCTGGGTGGCTATCTTCTCCTCCAAATGGTTGGACAGCCGAATCAGGGGATAAGAAATGGCAAAGTAGAGAACGCCCACCAGGCTAAACACCATCAGACCTTCCGGAATCCACACCACGGTAACCCATCCCACGCGGGTCAGTTCCACCACACCGATCACCGATACCACCGAGGAATCCTTGATCAGCAGCACGTACTGGCCGACCAGCGGTGGCAGGATAGTCTGCATGCTCTGGGGAACGATCACGTGCCGCAGTTGCTGTAACGGGGTGAGGCCGGATGAGGCGGCCCCTTCCCATTGTCCCTTGGGCACGGCCTTTATACCGCCGGCCACAATTTCGCAGATGAAAGCCATACCCAGGATCGTCAAGGAGAGAATCGCCGCTGGAAAGGCCTCTATCTGTATTCCCCATTCCGGCAGGATGAAAAATACGATAAAAAGGGGTCCTTGCCCATGCCCAGGCGTTTGTCCAATACCCTTACCGAGTTGGGTGGAAAATCGGGCAGTACGGTCATTACGGCCAGGTCGTCGTTGACGCCGGCATCCACGTGGCCCGCCAAAAGGGCTTGAACGATCATGCGGCCACCACCCTTGTAAGTCTTGATTTTGGCGTTGGGCAGGTATTTTCTAACAATGGTTTCACAATGGATCACCCGCCCGATACCGGGCAGGACAAATGCGGTGAAGGAATACAACCCCCATTCCTCCCGTGACGATCCCCTCGGTGATCACGTCGAACCGGTCGGTGACCACCGTGGCCCAATGAACCCTTAAACCTACCGTTATGGGGAAAAATGTCAATGCTTTTTGTTGAAAACCTGAATCGGTGGCACAAATTGTGCTGTTGGACTCGGGGCGGTTGATTGCCTCGCACCCCAGGCTTGATCGAAAAAAATCCTCACCGTTTCCTGTGATTTTAGACCATATGTTCTTTTTTCCCAAATTATGGGAACAACCGATCACCAAACCAATGCTTGTACCTTGTGCGCTCTTTGAAAACTTTGCCACTTCGCAGCAGGTAGTAATTTCAGCCGATGGTATACCCTTTCCATCATTTGGGAAAATGGATTCAGCTGACCAAATGAAAGGAACCATTTCTCTACGCAAATTGCGTTTGATGATAAAGTGGACATTCTTTCGGGAATCGTCTGGAAAGTTGTCCTGGCTGTCGTTGCCTGAATCCAACCGCGTCAAAATGGGCTGATCGGTAATTTGCCTGGCATAATCCAAAGTGGCGTTGATAAATTGAGGGGTGTTTTTCTGGCAGAGTTGCTTTCCTTCTATAAACTCAAGATTCACCAAATATCCCTCGGTTCCCAAACAGGCAAAGATTGGAGCGAAACCATCAACGCCTTTGTCTGTTCTGGAAACACCTTCCTTTTGAGTTTTTGAATTGTCAAAGGGGCTGACATCCATATCCAAAGGAAGGAACTCGCCCGCACTGGTTTGTATGGGCGAAACCACCGGAGCGCACGTTCGAATCAAATCATTTGAAATTGATGGCGTCAAGTAATGCATCAATATGAATCGATCCGCTATGATTGGCAAATTTTTCCATCCCCTGTTTTATGGTAATAGGACGCCTCATAAGTTTCACCTCCGAAGTGAATGTTTGATACCCTGTAGATACCACAATATACATATTAATTCAATAGGTTATGAAAATTTAAACGCATTTTGTGCCACGGATTGAGGTTGAATACAATACGCCCTCGCCTTGCGAGGTTCGCCAATCTACAAAGATGTCGGTATGGGCTGTAACCAGCGCATCGAAAATCGAAAGCCTGTAGCCGTTTCGGTCGCAGATCCAGGTGGTCACATAGCCAACCGCATGACAATAATTTTATCAAAAGCCGACCTTCCGGACTTGTGCAATGTGTGTTAATGTTCGTATAACGCAGATATCGGACAAATTGGCCATTTCCGAATGGGTACTGATTTAGGAAGGAGTGTCTGACAATGCCCAATTCGATCATTACATCCACGGGATGCTGTATCCCGCCCGAGATTATACCCAACACCCATTTTTTGGACAATACGTTTTACGATGCACAAGGAACGCGGATCGACAAGCCCAATTCCGAGATCATCGATAAATTATACAACATCACCGGCATTCGGGAACGGCGATATGCCCCCGAGAACCTGACCACCACCGACATCGCCCATGAAGCTGCGGCCCAGGCCCTTGAAGGTGTGGATAAAGAGAGCCTGGATTACATCATCGTGGCCCAGAATTTCGGAGATGTCCGGGCCGGCAACATTCGAACGGACATGGTTCCCAGCATCGCCTCACGGGTCAAGCACCAGTTGCAGATCAAGAATCCTTTCACGGTGGCTTACGACATCCCCTTCGGCTGTCCCGGCTGGGTGCAGGGAATGATCATGGGAGACTATTATATCCGTTCGGGTGACGCCCGGCGCGTACTGGTCATCGGTGCCGAAATCCTCTCCCGGGTAACCGATCCCCATGATGTCGATTGCATGATTTTTGCCGACGGCGCCGGTGCGACCCTCCTGGAAGCTACGGACGAAAATGGGGTCGGTATTTTAGCCCACTCGACCCGCTCGGACACCTTTGACAAGGCATGGCGGTTACGATTGGGCAAATCCTATGCCCCCGACTGGCCGGGTGATGAACTGCTGGTCAAGATGGATGGTCACGATATTTACAAATATGCTCTGCGGACCGTTCCCAAAATGGTCAGGCGGGTGCTGGAAAAAGCCGATTTGACCATCGGAGATGTCAGCAAAATTCTGATGCACCAGGCCAATGCCAAGATGGACGATGCGATCCTGCAGCGTCTGTTCCAGTTGTGCGGCGTCAACACCATTCCCGGAGGAATTATGCCCATGACCATCCATTGGACCGGTAACAGCTCCGTGGCGACCATCCCGACCATGCTAGATCTGCTGGTAAGAGGGCGGCTCGACGGACATGAACTGGATCGTGGTGATGTGGTGGTCTTCGCCTCTGTCGGTGCGGGCATGAACATTAATGCCATGGTTTATCGCGTGCCTTGATCCATGTTTAACCGAATCTGAGCGATTCAGCCTCTGGGCAGACCTGTTGATAATATAGAGTTGCCTATTTCATAGCTACAAAGACGGGTTAAGGACCATGTGCCGGATCATTTTCAGCACGGTGTCACCGTGATTGGAATGTTTGTCCCCGCTGCGAAATACCGCATCGACAATCAAACGCCCCCAATTCATCTGCAAATGAAAAGCCTCCACAAAAGACGCCGAAACAAAAACACGCGAGTCCAGGCAACCGCTTTGAAAAAAAACGCTTCATCCGATCAGAAGAAGCCATGTTCTCGATCGGCGTCTCGATGCTGCCGGCATAAGCCTTCATCCTTAGAAAGCGGGTCGAAACAGGTCAGCCGTCGACGGGTCCCATCAATGAAAAACAAAGTGCCTGTTTGAAAAGTTCTGTAATGGCGAGGCCTTTCCGGCTTTTTCGGATGGATCCGAACCACCTGCTCTTCCGGTCAGCCGGTCGGGGGTGATTTCGATACGACGGATTTTGAGTTCATTTTTCCGGTAGTTTTTGTTATGCTTGCTCATAGAGTCCTTTACCTGTTGGGTGTGCGTATGCTTGCTATTAATTTGGTAAATATTATCAAGCATTATAAAATATTATCCAACTTTAAAGGACTCTTTTTATATGAAAATCGCTCAGGTTAGGTTGAAAAATTGTACAAACCGGTTATTTCTGGAAAATCTTACCCCAGCAGATCCAGCGCCGCCCGACAATACATCTCAACCCCATTGATCAAAAGATCCTCCTTGAACCAGAAGCGCGGGTTGTGGATACCGGGAAAGGCATCGTTGCCGACGCCCAGGCAGAAGAAACAGCCCGGAACCTTTTCCAGAAAATAGGCCATATCCTCACCGCCCAGGGACGGGTCCGGAATCACCACCTGCTTGGCGCCCACCACATCGGCGGCGATACCGCGCAGACGGTCCGCGATTTTAGCATCGTTGACAGTGGGCGGGAAACCCTGCTCGAAATCGGTTTCGTAGGTTGCCCCCATGGCCTGGCAAACTCCTTTGACCACCGTTTCGATGCTTTTGGACCACCCTTTCCAGGTGGTTTTGTCGAAGGTCCGGGCGGTTCCGGAGATAAAGGCACTTTCGGGAATCACATTGAAGGTAGTTCCCGATTGAAATTGACCCACGCTGAGTACGGACGGGTGCAAGGGATTGAGTTTGCGACTGACGATGCGTTGCAGGGCGTCCACGACCTGACAGCCCACGTCCAGAGCGTCCACACACAAATGAGGCATGGCGGCATGTCCGCCCTTGCCCTTGATGGTGATATCGAATTTGAACATGGCGGCCAGCAGCGCACCGGTGCGGATGCCGACAGTCCCCTCCGGGATATTGGGCCAAACATGACACCCTAGGGCATAGTCCACCTTGGGATTTTCCAGCACACCTTCCTCGATCATGGGTTTAGCGCCGCCCGTTCCCTCTTCGGCCGGCTGGAATACAAATTTAACGCTGCCCTTGATCTGCTTTGCCATTGCCTTGATGGCCTTGGCCGCCGCCAGGACCATGGCCGTATGGGCGTCGTGGCCGCACGCGTGCATGGTGCCGGGATGCTCGGAAGCAAAAGGCAGGTCGTTCTCTTCGGTAATGGGCAGTGCATCCATATCGGCCCGAATCAGCAGACAGGGGCCGGGCCGCCCGGTGTCCAGCAAACCGACGACACCTGTGCGGGCAATACCCGTGGAGACCGCCAGTCTTTCTTTTTTCAGGAAGTCGGCCACATAGGCACTGGTTTTCTTTTCTTCGTAAGCCAGTTCCGGAATGCGATGCAAATCCCGGCGGATCTGGATCACCTGATCAGCGTAGGGTTGCAGAAACGATTTTATATCCATGGGGTTATTTCCTGTTATCTGTTTTCCTGCTACAGTTCCTTCATCAGGTGGTTGTTTGTTACGGTTTCTTTGGATAATTTTTATCGTTGCAAAAGTCCGAGGACGTCAGCCAAGCCGCCAAATTTGTATCTTACCCGGCCAGTTCAGTCAGAAATCGATCCAACACCTCATAAACTTTTGTAATACTTTCAAGATTGACATGCTCGTCAACGGCATGGGCGCTGTGGTCGCCTTCAGCCCCCCAAATGATGCCCTTGACTCCTTTTTCGGAAAAAAAACGAGCGTCGCTAGCGCCGTGCTCAAATCCGGCTTCGGCATCTCCGGCCAGATCCAGGATGCGATCCAGGTAGTCGGTTTGGCCGCCCATGAACATGGGTTCCTTGCGTATGACCTCCAGTTTTCCGTCGATGGCAGACTGCATGCTGGCAAACAGTTCTTCCGGATCCTCGTTTTCCGTATAGCGAATGTCGAAGACCGCCTCTGCCCGGTCCGGTACCTGGTTGAATGATTTGCCGGCGCTGATAATGTTCAGGCTCATGGTCTTGCGCCATGTTCCCGCAACCGGTTTTTCGAACAGGGTTTTGAGTTTGATGTAGTCCGTAATGAAATTGTCGATGGCATTGTCTCCCAGCCATGGCCGCGCACCGTGGGCCGCTTTGCCGCCGGCGATCATTTTGACCGTCAGCAGGCCCTTTTCCTTGGTAAGGATACGCTGCGGGTTACCGCCGTCCAGGGCGATGCAAAATTCGGGCTTGATTCTATCCACCACGGCCCCGACGCCGTTGTATCCGCCGATTTCTTCATCGGAAGTGATCAGGATGCCGAACGGCAGGTCTTTTTGGCTGCGACCCTGCTCACCAAGGCGCTGGACATGTTCTGCGGCCAGGACCATGGACAGGGCTGCGGCATATTTGTCGTCGATGGCACCGCGACCGTAGAGATTGCCGTCCCGGATCACCGGTTCGAACAACGTATCGGCACCATCGACCACGTCGATATGGGCCATGAGCAGGACCTTGACCTCATCGCTATCGGGCATCATCAGGACCGACGGATATCCCCCATTCTCAATGCGTTCATAGGCGAGCTGGTGTTGGTTCATATAGTCTTCCACAAAGGCCATACAGCGCTGAATTTCTTCCGGGTGTTTGTGCATGGATTTGAATCGAATCAGATCCTGGGTCAGATCGACGACAAATTGCATTCAGCTTGTCCTTTCAATGGATAAGGCACGGAATGAAACGAACCGGTAATATACAATCGGAATTATATAGTGGATTGCCTTCAAGTACGCAAGACGCATTAATTTTTTGCTACCTGTCTTGCTGTTTTCCAAGAGTTCGGAGATGGCGTTTTATTCGTTGCGCAGCAAAATGATCCGGGTGACGAACAACGAGCGGATGGCATGACCCATGGGGGGCGAATCCGGGGCATGGGGGAGGTCGTCGACCCGGGCAAAGATGTTTTGAATCAGCCGGTCCTCGCGATAGACGCCGAAGGTAATCCGTTTCATCTGCTGCCGGGAGAGGTGGCTGAAAGCAGTTTTGCTGAAAATATCTTCAGGCGACGTATCCTTCAGATAGCGGTAGGTGAAAGTGAACAGTGGCTGCCAGTTGAACACCAGCTCTTTGAGGGAAGCTCGCAGCATGATATTGAAAACCGTTCCGGTGGGATCGTCCTCGAATTCGCTGCGGATGGCACGGGACAGGCGGTTGTTGCGATCGGCCTTGATCTACTGGATACAACGCTTGCAGTTGACGAGGAATGCCGCAGCCGAGGTGACGCTTTCCAGCAGTTGGACAGGTGGCAACGGTTTGGCTTCCGGCGTATCTTCAAGGCCTGGAAGATGGGGCGCAAGGTCCGCCTCCGTCTTTCCAGGGAGGGATAATCACCCGATAGCCCGCCTGGACCAGTGCCCAGACGGCATGTTCGCGACTGGAACCGCAACCGAAATTATTGCGCGCCACCAGAATGGAACGATCCGCAAAACGGGGCTGATTCAGTTCGAAATCCATATTGAGCGTTCCGTCCGCTTTATAGCGCCAGTCGTAAAAGGCATTGGGTCCGTAACCGGTGCGTGTAACGGATTTAAGGAATTGTTTGGGAATGATGGCGTCGGTGTCCACATTGGCCCGGTTCAAACCGGCCATGATACCCGTATGAATGGTAAAAGGCTGCATAGGATCGTCCTTTGTGTTTTAGGGTGCCGGCCACCGGCGGATACCCACGAATGTGCCGGCTACCGTTGCGGCCGCTGCCATTTGAGGACCGACTAGTGTTTAATTGCATTAATTAGTTTGTTTTGGTAGGTTGTGTGCATGCTAAGACATGCACCAAAGATCATTTTAACGTTAGAAGAGGCCGATGCCCTCAAAGCACTTGCCAGTAGTCGCTCAGCAGAGTACCGTCAGGTTGAGCGTGC
>PDWJ01002233.1_pt1 | contig 21238 bp, 16 predicted proteins | sample 1430881 | NCBI WGS metagenome assembly PDWJ01 (sample SAMN01162460, study PRJNA174530) | Oral metagenome, whole genome shotgun sequencing project. | biome: Marine environment; feature: Marine mammal; material: Swab sample of the gingival sulcus; isolation source: swab sample of gingival sulcus... | reverse complement strand
GCATTGGCACTAATATTACTATTGGCTGCTGCGATAGATTGAACATTGGCGGCAATATTTTCATTAGCGCTTGCAATATCATTTTTGTTAGCGGTTATTTTATCATTAGCTGATACAATATCAGTTTTATTAGCTTCAATTGCATTGGCATTAGCAGTAATATTACTATTGGCGGCTGCGATAGACTGAACATTGGCGGCAATATTTTCATTGGCACTTGCAATATCATTTTGATTAGCAGTTATATTATTCGTATTAGCTGTTATTTTATCATTGGCAGATGCAATGTCATTCTTATTAACTGCAATCTTATCTGTATTGGCAGTAATATTACTGTTAGCAGTCGTTATAAATTCAGTATTAGTAGAAATTTTATCGTTTGCAGCTGCAATTGCACTAGCATTATCGGAAATCCCAGTAATATCTTGATCTCCAGTATTTACCCCAGACAAATTACTTAAATTAGTAATATCCTGTCTGTTAATTTTTGCAGCTTGACTAATCTTAAAAATAGGGTCGTTCTCTTCAATTGTACCACTTATAGTTTCTGCAGTTTTAGCATGTAAGGCATAAGGAACACTTATTAATTGTGATACGCCCACTATAGAATAATTTGTTCCTCCTTCCGGATCAGTTTCTGTCTTTATAAAATAAGGTCCATCTGCCCAATCAATATCCGAAAACATATCAGTACTCTGTCCCATACCAATCTCTATACTTACCAAACCATTTGCGTTGGTAATTGGTCTCTGAATTTCTACATATACAGGTGTACCTTCTTCTGAACCTCTTAATATCGAAATTTGTATTCCAACCATTTGTTTTTTCACTAAACGGTTTTGACTATCTCGAATAACAGACTGATAACTTACCTTTTCAGGTGATTGTGCGAATGCGTTAATCGTTAGTAATATTCCAATAAATATTAAACTCAAACTCGTAAATATTCTTCCCATTTCTTTCTTATTTTGGATCTCGCAAATAATTAAAATGATCTAAAATCACCTCTTATAAATTTTGCTTACGACAAGAAACAAAATAAGGTTTCAATCACATTTAAATTTCCTTAAACAACTGATATTCTGACAGAAGACAATAAATATATTATAAAAATTATATTGATAATTAATACTCTCAAGAAAACGAAATCATAGAAAGCTTAAATATTTAACATAGACAAATATCACAACAACAATAAAATAAAAATAAAGAGATTAACTATCAAAAGAAGAGTTTTAATTCAACAAAGCATTATATATCTGCTTTATTTAAAATCAATAACATATTTTTGTAAAGCTTCTAAATCTGTATCCTCATAAGATTCAGGAATCCTAAATTCTGAAGAATCTATTTTTATTAACTCTACTTTATCCGCTATAAATTTGGTTCTTATATTATTTATATCCATTTCAAACTCCAACAATACAGCATTTAAAGGATTATATGGAGTATTTCTATTGGGATCAGATAAATTTATCTTCTTTGTATAAAAAGCAACAAACGGAGGTATCGTATCTTCAAAATATACTGTTGCCATTTTACATTGATAACCGGCAATATTTTTAGATGAATCCGAAAAAACAATCCTTTTAGCTTGTGGTTGATTATAAATAAAAGGTATTGTTTCTAAGGGAATTCTATACTTTAACTTCTTACCTAAAACACTTATCAATATATAATTATACTTATTAAAAACAGATACAATTTTCGTACTGAATACACCCAAATATCCTTTTGATGTTAAACTAATATTATTATCCTTAAAACAAAGTTCCGTTTTTTGGGGTAAAATAGCTATCAATGGATTTTCATTCTCACTCTGATTATATTCTACCCTATAGGAAATAATCCCTTCATCGGAATTGTGAGACTTACATTTAAAGTGATCACAACCGATTAAGACTACAAAAAATAGTAATAAAATAATATAAAATCGTTTTATCATGGAGTAAAACTTTACTATGATTTACTCTTTTTACTCATTTTCTGAAAAAAGGTGACAAAAAAATATATTTTTTTTACTTCAGCATAGAAATTTTATATCTAAATAAAATAGAAACTATCAATAAATAATATATTTTATTGAAGTCTTCGTAAAAAAATTCCAAATACTGCATTACTCGCGTTTTGAAAAATAGAGCAACCTAACGCAAAAGTAAATTTATTTATAATATTTTGCTAGGTTGCAGTCTTTTTTTATGAAAAACAGTCATTCTAAACAGGAAACGAACGTTGCTTTTTTTGTGTAACACTATGATAGGATAAGATAATATATCAAAAAAGGCACCAGATAATTCTGGCGCCTCTCTCTTGTAATTTATACATCTCATTTTTTATCGGGTCATATGCTTATTTACAAAATGACGAAACTCTTTCATAAACTGAACACGCTCCCAAGATGCCGAACTTTGACTTCCTTTATGAGCTAATTTACCTTTAAAGTCTTCAATATTTTCATAACCTTTTTTCTCCATCCAGTTGGCAATAAAATCAGTCATTTCTTTAACTACTGAAAAGTCTTTACGATAAAGTACCGATGCTACTTCTACTGCAGGAGCACCTGCAAGTAATAATTTCACCACATCTTCTCCGGTATGAATACCTGTTGTTGCAACCAAATCAACATCTATTTTTTCAGACATTAATCCAATCCAACGCATTGGTAATGCAATTTCTGAATTGTTACTCAAAATAAACGAAGAGGTTAAAGCTTCTTCTTCAATATCAATATCAGCAGAATAATAACGATTGAAAAGAACAATACCTTTTACTCCCGACTTAACAAATTCATTCAGCATATTACCCATTGCTGTAAAATAGTGGCTTATTTTTACAGTAACCGGAATATTTACTTGTGAAATGACCTCTTTTACAATGGCAAGATAAGTTTCCTCTATTTCTTGTGATTTTTTTTCTACATCTGAAGGAAGAGCAAACATATTTAATTCTATAGCATCAGCACCAGCCTTTTCAATTTCAGCAGCAAGATAAGTCCACTTTTGGTTCGATACCGCATTAATACTTGCAATAACTGGAATATCTACTTTGGCCTTACAATCAGTTATCAGATTTAAATATTTACGGGTAAGATCTTCGTGCGGCTCTTCGTCCATAAAATCCATTGTTTCAGGAAAAATATAAGGACGAGAGGTCATGTTCTGCATAATCTCTTCCATTTCTAAAAGAATTTCTTCCTCAAAAATTGATTTTAATACTACTGCACCTACACCGGCCTCAGCTAATTTTTCTACTCTTGCTACCGAATCGGTAACACCTGAACTTGATGCAATAATTGGATTTTTAAGTTCTAAACCCGCATATTTTGTCTTTAAATTTGCCATAATTATTTTGTTTTTTAGAATATTTACTAACAGATCCCTGCCAGAGAAAACATATCATTAACCAGATTCCATTTCTTTTTCCGAAATGCCTTCACTTTTAAAGAGACCTTTTTTTAATGCAAACAAAGATAAAGAATATTTAGTGTTGATAAACATTTTCTTCTTTTATTTAGACATTATTTAAATAAAACTGTATCAAAAACATTTTTATAAACACATATCCCACCTGAAGATAATTGACTCTTTTCGGCTTATTTCATAAAAGACTAGTCAAAGCGATACAAAAAAAGGGAATCCAAATATTTGGAATCCCTTTTTATTACTCAGAAAAAATATCTTATAATTAGTCAATCTTAACATTAACGGCATTTAATCCTTTTTTTCCTTCAACGACATCATAAGTCACATTATCACCCTGATCAATTTTATCAATTAATCCTGTTACGTGCACAAAAACGTCCTCTTGTGTCTCACTGTTTTTAATGAAACCAAATCCTTTTGTCTCATTAAAAAATTTTACTGTACCTGTTGGCATTATTCAAAAATTTAAATTATTATGGTGTAAAAGTAAGAAAATAAATGAAATAACAATACAAAAATCCTCTAATTTTCAACAAATTATTGAACACACAAAACAACACAACACAAACACCTAAATTGCAACACATTAAAACACAATTTAAATCTTCACCATTCAATATATTTTTAAATAATTTTATTATAATTTACAACATCTTGACTTATTACAACAACAAAACTCTTTATATCACATCAAGTATTTTACAATATTTCTAAAAATAATTTCTATTTCTATTAAAAATAGCCCCCATTTTCTATTATCATAATAAAACTTAGTATTATCTACCTTATCGATGGACTAAATAAAATTAAACATTTCTGTAACTTTATAAAAAATACATCCGTTATAAGGATATAAAAAATTTAAAATTCATTTTAATACTAATTTATACTTTTATGAGACATTTTTTCTTTTGTTTGTTTCTGTTGGGAATGCTAACAAGCGTAGCAAACGCTCAAGTACAGTTTTTATTACAAAACCGTAAGAAAGCTGATTACACTAAAGTTTTTGATAATATTAATAAAGTCTATGAATCGGCACAACCCGGCGACACCATTTATTTACCGGGTGCTAAAAATGCAGGGGGATTTACTTTTTCTGCCTCAAATTTACCTATTAGTAAAAAACTACATTGGATTGGTGTAGGTACAACCGTTGCCAAAACACCTTCTACAGGTAGAACTATGATTACCAACACAAAGGTTACCTTTACTAAAGAGGCAAGTGGTTCTACCATTGAAGGTATTCGTTTTTATAATTTACAGTTTGGAATTGATGCCGCTAATAAATGCAACAATATTGTAATGAAACGCTGTATCTTTAATGATGATGTATCTATTTTTGGAGATAACTTTATTATGACGGGCTGTTTAGGATACAGTTATAGTTCTTGGAGTTATACTACATATCATGTTGTTGTTACAGGAAATAATGTATCTGATAATTGTTTGTTTAAGAATAATATTTTGGTAACGCCATATTACAGTCATGCATATGGAGTAAATTCTGTATATTTTACAGCATTTAAAAATTCGATATTTACTTATAATACAATGAGTGGAAATATAGCATACATTCATGGAACAAACAATTGCCAAGTAAATAACAGTATTTTTATTAGTTACACCGAATGGAAAGGAGATGCTAAAAGTAATGTTTCTTTACGCTTTAATAATTGTGCTTTCTGGAAGAGCCTACCTTATACAACAACAGAAATAGATCCAAATAAAACAATAGGTCATAATTGTATAACAGGGCAAGCTCCAAATGTTATATTTGCAAAAGGATTTCATGATAAAGGTTGGGGAAGTAGTAGTTATGGAAAAGAAAAAGAAGAATTTATTATTTCAGCACAAAACTTCCATCTAAAAGATGGACAAGAATGTTTAACCACATCAACCACAGGGGGTGAAATAGGTGCTTATGGCGATGAATTATACTCATTTAAATCTATTCCTTTTTTCCCACATATCGAAGAAGATCAAATTGGCTTTTCGGTTTACACAAAAAACGGGAAACAGGTAATAGATGCCAAAGTAAAAGTTTCAGCACAATCGCGATAAAATTTGCGATATTGAGAATTTCTAAAATTGCAAATTTTAAATAGAAAAAAGTTATTTGGAAAAAGTGCATTTGCATTTTGGAAATTCTCATCAATTCCTCTTAAAGTTATAATCTAATCGATGATTTAATTTTCTACAATGAAAATTTCCCTTCACATAATTCTGCTTAGTATCGTATTGATGGTAGTTATTCCCTCTTTTCAAGTTCAAGGGAAAACTCCAGCTATCAATATAGCAATGCCCCAGCCACAGGGCAATGTTATAGCCTACGAATATTGGTTCGATAACGATTTATCAACCAAGCAGCATATCGATTTAAATCCCGCCCAAGCTTTACCCTCCGATTTAAGCAGTCTAATTACCATTCCTGCCAACTTTAGCAAAGGCGTTCATACGGTGAGCATAAAATTTAAAGATACCAATAATATCTGGAGTGCTGTAAAGTTTTTTTATATCAACCACACAGGTGCTATTTACAAAGAAACACCTCCTCAAACCATTGATGCTTACGAATATTGGTACGATTTTGATACCGCCAATAAACGTATTAACAAGCAACTGGTTACTGTTACACCTACACAAGAATTTGACCTAAAAGCCGAGCTAAAAGCTAACAATTTACCCATAGGACTACATACTTTAAATATCCGTTTCCGAAATACAGAAAGCAAAAAATGGAGTGCCGTTTTCTCAACACAAATGGCATATTTAGGGCATAAATCTCCCGATTTCTTTACCCAAAAGACACCCAAAATAACAGCCGTACAATATTGGTTTAATAACAATTTTTCGAATAATACCATAAAGGAATTAAATCCAAAAGAAAAGATGGAAATCTCCGAATTGTTTCAAGTTCCTAATTTGCCAATGGGATTGCACACAGTGAATATGCGTTTTAAAGATGAGCGAAATGCATGGAGTAGTGTAATAACCCGACAAATTAATATGCCTTACAAATTAAACGATAAAATTGCAAAAAAAATTGATGCTTATGAATATTGGTACGACGAAGATCTAGAACATAAAGTTCTAGAAGAATTAGATACACCTGTTACTGAGTTAAATTTGAACACACAACTAGATGCAGAAAATTTAACGTTGGGATTACATACGTTGAATATCCGTTTTCGCGATAACAGAAATAAAACTTGGGGATCGGTGTTTACACAGCAGATTGCCAATAAAGGAAATGCCTCAAACGAGTTGCAACAAATTATTGCTGTGCAATATTGGTTCGATGGTGATTATGCTAGCAAAAAAAATATCAGTTTTCCACCAACTGATATACTTGAAATGGACGAACTTTTTGAAGTGCCCGATTTATCGATTGGTTCGCACACCGTAAATATGCGTTTTAAAGATGTGCGAAATACGTGGAGTAGTGTACTAACCCGACAAATTAATATCCCTTATAAATCGTATGATATTTCAGAGAAATTGATTGATGCCTACGAATATTGGTACGACGAAGATTTAGAACATAAAATTTTAGAAGAATTAGACACACCTGTGGCAACATTCAATTTAGATACGCAACTGAAAGCCGAAAATTTGTCGCTGGGATTGCATACTTTGAATATCCGTTTTCGTGATAACAGAAAAAAAACTTGGGGGTCTGTGCTGACACATCAAATTGCCAACAAGGGCAATGCTTCAACCGAACCACAAAAGCTGATTACTGTGCAATATTGGTTCGATAGCGATTATGCACACAATAAAGTCATCAGTTACACGCCAACCGATATGCTTGAAATGGACGAACTTTTTGAGGTTCCCGATTTATCGATTGGTTCGCACACAGTAAATATGCGGTTTAAAGATGAACAAAATACCTGGAGCAGTGTACTAACACGACCAATTAATATCCCTTACAAAACTTTTGATCCTTCGCCCAAGAAGATTGATGCATATGAATATTGGTACGACAAAGATTTGGCAAATAAAGAGTTTGTTGAATTAGCTACTCCAGTTGAAAATTTTAATTTAGATGAAGATTTAAAAGCTGATAACCTACATCTAGGATTACATACTTTAAATATCCGTTTCCGCGATAACAGAAATAAAACATGGGGATCGGTATTTACTAAAAAAGTTGCCAATTTGGGGTATGCCGACGAAGATTTTATAAATGGTATTCCTCAAAATATTGTGGTTTATCAGTTTTGGCTTGATGAAGATTACGATAACGCAATAAAAGTAGATGTTTCGCCCACAGCAGAATTGAATTTAGAAAAAATATTGGAGTTACAGAAAAAAATATCTGGCATTCACACTTTTAATATCCGATTTAAAGATAAACGAGGAGCCTGGAGCTCAGTAATGTCACGTTTTATCAACAATCGCGAAACACAATATGAAATTACTCACGAAGCAAAAATAGATAAATATTACTTTTGGATAGACGAGAATTTTGCCGGCCGCCAAATTGTAGAAGTTAATCCGCCACAAAAAATGGCTGATATTGACAATACCGATGAATTATTAGCTTCGGGAGCAGGACATCTGTCGGTAGGTCCTCACACCATTCATCGACGATTTAGAGATACACGAAAGGCGTGGAATAGTGTTAAAAGTTCGATGAGTTTAATTGCTAATCCTATTGTTTTGGTAACCCCCGATGTGTGTGCCGGCGAAGAAGTTACTTTTAGCAATGACCTGAAAAATACAACTGCCGATAGAATTGAGTGGGATTTTGGTGATGGTAGTAATGTTCACCCCACCACTATAAATGGAAATATTTCTGAAGTTAAACACGCATTTCCTGCCATTTACGAAACCCAAACTTACACGATTGTGGCAACCATAACCAATTCAACATTACCCGCAAAAGGCAGGGCAATTATGGAATATACGGTTGAGGGGCTTCCTAAAGCAACGATTATTAGCGATAATACCGAAGCTTGTGCCGGCGAAGAACTTAACTTTACAGCATCGGGTGGCGAAGAATACGAATTTTATTTGGGAACCGATACTACGGGTATTTTATTACAAGCCCGTTCAGCAGACAACACCTTAAAATACATAGTAAAGCCAGGAGACCAAGTTACAGTTAAAGCTTTTAATAGTAGTGGGTGTAATACTATTGCCACAACCAACATAACAGTACATCCTAAACCTGCACCAAGGTTATATTTTTCCATAGGTGACTAATAAAAAAAGACATTAAAACTCAACTCCAGACCATACAGACTTCTAAAGACTGTGTGGTTTTCTTTATTCCCCAATATATATCTCCGGGATTAAATACTGTCTCCAAATAATATTCTTTAATCCTATGAAAATTCTGCCTATTTTTGCAAAATAAAGCAACAAATATGTATATTAATATTCATACTCATAAACCTCAAAAAGACAGAGATATTTTTAATCTGCAGAACATCCGTTTTGCTTTTGAGGCATTCCCCAAATCTAATGGCAACTATTCTATTGGTCTGCATCCTTGGGATATTAATGCCTATACCGGCAATGATTTAACCATAGATTTGACCCAAGCAGCAAAAACGTGTAAGGCCATTGCAATTGGAGAAATTGGTTTAGACAGAAATTGTGATACGCCTTTTGATTTGCAACAACAATCACTGGAAATACAATTAAAAACAGCAAAATCATTACAACTCCCCATTATTTTACATTGCGTGAAAGCCTATTCTGAAACTATAACCTTATTGCAGAAAAACAGCATAAAATCAGCTTGTATTGTTCACGGTTTTAATAAAAATTTGCAAATTGCAGCACTTTTATTGCAGGCAGGTTGTTTTTTATCGTTTGGAAAAGCAATTTTAACCAATAGAAAATTGCAAGAAGTCTTTAAAACGGTTCCTCTAACACAAATATTTTTAGAAACCGATGATTCATACATAAATATACAAGCTATTTACCGACAGGCTGCCACACTAAAGAATATAACTATAAAACAGTTACAAAATCAGTTATCAGATAACTTTAACAGATGTTTTAAATGGACGAGAATTGGCTGAGTAGAACCCAATTGCTGCTGGGTGGCGAAAATATAGAGAAACTAAAAAAAGCACATATATTAGTTGTAGGACTGGGCGGTGTCGGGGCTTATGCTGCCGAGCAGATCTGCCGGGCAGGCGTAGGCAAAATGACCATTGTTGACGGCGATAAGATTGGCACAACCAACATCAACAGACAGCTGCCAGCAACAACAACAACCGTAGGGTTTGACAAAGCTGCCGTTATGGGCAAACGATTGACAGCAATTAATCCCGATTTGGAGCTTACCATCTTAAATGAATATTTAAAAGATGACAGAATGATTGAAGTACTCCAGCAAACACCATTCGATTTTGTAGTAGATGCCATTGATACTTTAGCTCCAAAAATATTCTTAATTTATCACAGCCTGAAAAACAACCTGCCCATTGTTAGTGCCATGGGAGCAGGAGGGAAAACCGATCCTTGTAAAATTCAAATTGCTGATATCTCAAAATCGTATAATTGTAAATTAGCCAGAATGCTACGGAAAAGGTTACATAAACTAGGAATTTACAAAGGGGTTACCGTTGTGTTTTCTCCCGAAGAGGTCTCCCCAAATGCAGTAATACTGGAAGAAGGAGAGAACAAAAAATCGAATGTGGGAACCATCTCTTATATGCCGCCGCTTTTTGGTTGTTTTATGGCATCGGTGGTAATAAAACAATTGACACTTCGTTAACATTTATATAATTTAATATTCATGAAACAACAAGATTATTTTTACGATATAATCTCCTCTCCCATGGGCGATTTATTAATGGTATGCACAGATGAAGGACTAAAAAAAATATCTTTTGCCGAGCGCAACGGGATGTTTTATATTGCCGACTATTGGATAAAGGATAGCAATAAACTAAAAGAAGTCAGCAGACAGTTACAAGCCTATTTTGCCAAAGAATTAAAACAATTTAATCTGCCCTTAGCTCCTAAAGGTTCCATATTTCAACATAAAATATGGAACGAAGTGCAAAAAATACCATATGGCACAACAAAAGCATACAGCGATATTGCGTTAAATATCGGCAACCCTAATTCGGTTCGTGCAGTGGGTATGGCAAATGCTCAAAACCCTATTCCTATTATTATTCCATGCCATCGGGTTATTGGCAAAAATGGCAGCCTTGTCGGCTATGCCTCAGGATTAGATAAGAAAACAGCTCTATTACAATTAGAAGGAGTTATTTCTGATACAGCTATACAAACTTCTTTATTTTAGAAGAAGAGAAGATTTCTTCCTCATGCTTCTAAAATTGTAATATATGCGTATTATTCTTCCCCCAATAGAACATATTTTTCATACATACAAAAAGAAATATTAGTGTTTGATAGAAAGAGTTCTCCTTATGTCAAACGTACAAAATTAAAGTTTCAGGATATTTTGTGTTATAATCTAATTAATCTATTCTTTTTTAGAACTAATATTAGCAAATCTCTATTAATATACAGAAACTAACATCTCCTCTTTTCAAATAAGCCTTTTAATACATATATTTCTTAGAATATTAAATTTCGTCTAATATTTTTAGACAAAAACAAAGGACAAATATTTAATGTAAAGAAGAAAAATATAATTTGCCGCATTTATCAATCGAATTTTTCTTTTTCTCACGTAATTTCAATTTCTTCTTTTTTCTTTCCGTAAATCATTGTAATTACAAAAAAATTATTATTTTTGACATCTCGGAGACAATACAGATATGAAAAATACATATCACATACCACAACTAACAAGTAAAATATACTTGAATATAAAAAATCGAGACGAATTTAATTTCTAAATCGACCAGAGAATTTTTGCGTCTTATTAAAAACAACTTCTAAATAAAGTTTATGAAAATGAAAACTGAATTAAAACAGCAAACAGCCGTTTTATTCATTATATTTTATCATTTTACACCTTTTCATATATAAACAACAAACATATTTATAAACACAAAAATTACAACGACATGGAATTACCATTTGCAGAATCGTTTAAAATTAAAATGGTGGAAACGATTAAACGTAGCACCAGAGAAGAGAGAGAACAATGGCTAAAAGAAGCAAACTACAACCTTTTCAGTTTAAAAAGCGACCAGGTATTTATCGATTTGCTTACCGACTCGGGAACTGGAGCAATGAGTGACAAACAGTGGGCAGCAATGATGGTTGGCGATGAAAGTTATGCGGGAGCCCGCTCCTATTATAACATGAAAGATGCATTGAAAAACATTTTGGGTTTCGATTACTTTCTGCCTACCCACCAAGGACGGGCGGCAGAAAACGTACTTTTCTCGGTATTGGTTAAAGAAGGCGATATTGTTCCGGGCAATTCACACTTCGATACCACAAAAGGGCATATCGAATTCCGTAAAGCCAAGGCAATAGACTGCACCATTGAAGAGGCAAACCATACAGAACTAATTCATCCTTTTAAAGGAAATCTAGATTTGGAAAAACTAGAAAACGTACTTTCATCGCATCCAAAAGAGAAAATACCAATGATTATTGTAACCGTAACCTGTAACACATCAGGAGGTCAGCCGGTATCTATGGAAAATATGCGTGGCGTAAGAAAACTTGCCGATAAATACGGTATTAAAGTATGTTACGATTCAGCTCGATTTGCAGAAAATGCCTACTTTATTAAGATGCGAGAAGAAGGATATCAGAATAAAACCATTAAAGAGATTGTAAAAGAGATGTACTCATATGCAGATATGGCTACCATGAGTTCCAAAAAAGATGCCATTGTTAACATGGGCGGATTTATCGGAATGAAAAGTGCCGAGCTTTGGCAGAAAGCATCTACCTACAATATTATGTTTGAAGGATTTCTTACCTACGGCGGTATGTCGGGACGCGATATGAATGCTTTAGCTCAAGGACTGGACGAAGGAACTGAATTTGAATATCTAGAGACACGAATCAAACAAGTAGAATATTTAGGAGAAAAACTTCGCGAATACGGCGTGCCTTTCCAGCAGCCTGTGGGAGGACATGCCATTTTTGTTGATGCCCGTAAAATTTTAGGCCATGTTCCAAAAGAAGAGTTTCAGGCACAAACTCTAGCTTGTGAGCTTTACTTAGAGGCTGGTATACGAGGTGTTGAAATTGGAGCTATCCTTGCCGATAGAGATCCGGAGACACGTGAAAACCGATATCCTGATTTAGAACTGGTACGCCTGGCTATTCCACGCAGAACCTACACCAATAACCATATGGATGTTATTGCAGCCGCATTTAAAAATGTATACGAACGCAGAAACAGCATCAAACACGGTTATAAGATTGTAGAAGAAGCTCCTATTATGCGCCACTTTACAGTTAAATTAGAAAAAATAGAAGATTAATTTCTATATACACTTCTTGTGAAAGCCATACTTATCAGTGTGGCTTTTTTTAGGCATATACAAGACATAAAAAAACCACTCCGGGCGTTAACCGAAGTGGTAATTCTGTTTGTTTGAAAAGCTTTTTAAGTTTCTGTTAAAACTTAATATTTTTTATCGAAGCAATTATTCTGATACTACTTCAAAGTCGATATCTACTTTTACTTCCCTGTGAAGTTTTACGTTAGCAGTATATTTACCAACTTCTTTAACAGCTTCTTTGATAGAGATTAATTTTCGATCTACTTCAAATCCTTTTTCAGCTAAAGCCTCTGCAATTTGAATATTGTTTACCGAACCAAAAATCTTACCGGTAGAGCTTGTTTTAGCACCAAGTGTTAAAGCAACATCTTCTAACTGTTTAGCAAGTTCTAATGCTTCATTTTTAATTTTTTCCTCTTTATGAGCTCTCTGCTTCATATTTTCAGCGTGCATTTTTTTAGCAGACTCTGTAGCTAAAATTGCAATCCCCTGAGGAATTAAATAATTTCTACCGTAACCATTCTTAACAGTTACAATATCGTTTTTATATCCTAAATTATGGATATCCTTTTTTAAGATTACTTCCATTTTGTCTCCTCCTTTTTTTAATTATTTCATCAAATCGGTTACATATGGTAGCAATGCAAGGTGTCTAGCACGCTTTACAGCTGTAGCTACTTTTCTCTGATACTTCAAAGATGTTCCGGTAATACGACGAGGTAAGATTTTACCTTGCTCGTTTAAGAACTTTTTCAAGAATTCAGGATCTTTGTAATCAATGTACTTGATTTTGTTCTTTTTAAAACGACAGTACTTTTTCTTTTTGATCTCTACTGTTGGTGGGGTCAAATATCTAATTTCTGATTGATTCTGTGCCATAGCTTATTTCTCCTCCTCTTTAGTTGCTTTTAGGTTTCCTTTTCTCTTGATTGAATACTCATAGGCATATTTATCCAATTTAAAAGTTAAGAAACGGATAACTTTTTCATCACGTCTGTAGTTAACTTCTAACTTTTCGATTAAATCGCCCGGAGCATCAAACTGTAGCAATTGGTAAAAACCAGTGCTTTTCTTTTGAATTGGATAAGCCAATTTGCGCAGACCCCAGTTTTCTTCATTTTCAATCGTACCACCGTTGTCGGTAATAAGAGTCTTGAATTTCTCTACCGTCTCCTTTACCTGAGCCTCAGATAAAACGGGAGTTACAATGAAAACGGTCTCATAATGATTCAACATAACTTATAAATTTAATTAATACTCACTTAAACTAAGTGTTTTTTATCAGGCGACAAAAGTAGTTATTCTTTTTTTAATAATCAAAACTACAATAAGATAGTTTTCGCAAATGCGACATTATTCTTTTATTCTATCGTTTAAGAATAATATATAAAATAGTTATTTTTCTTATGAAAATATCAGTATCTTTAGTTGTTTCTTATTATACAAAGTTCCTTTTTTTACTGTAAAATTTAAAGGAGCTGTTTTTTCTAATTACGTTGAAAATACCATTTTTTGACATCATAATTATTTTTCAAATAACAATTAAATAACTGGCGATGAGTAATATTTTATTGCTAAATGTTAATTACTAATAATCTGTTATACTTAATATTTAGTATTAGATTTTTCTATTTTTTCAACATTAATCTAACAGATAAAACTTTTTATTATTCATACAAAATAAGTATTTAAAAACTTACTTCCATTATATATTTTCACCTTCTTTTTATTTATGGCTACAAACTAACGATTGTTTTGATTGTGAAGTCTCGATTTTTGAACCATTTCTCCTATAAAACATTTGTTTTTATATGCCCTGTGTATCAATTTTAAATTTTAATGAAAATTTGTATCAAGATAAAAGGGGAAAGCCTGTCCTGAAGGACAAAAAATAAAAAAACGAATTGGTTTGCTAAAAAATTTTAGAGGACACTAATAAAATAAAACAGACTCTTTATAAAGGGAAACGTTTTAGACAAGATTAATAGTTTATCTAATCTTTATCAAGTTTATACTTATCTCTTCAATAATAACATCAAAAAGCTTATGTGTTTTATTTATTGCTCTTTTTTATTTTATTTTAACAATAGCTTATTTTGTTATATTAACCAATAGTTCGTTTCTTTGTAGTTCAATTTTCTAATTGTATAATTTAAATTTAAACTATGTCCAATTTTTTTAAATTAACCTTACTTATAGGCTGCATATTATTGACTATCACTAATAGTATTGCTCAAAATGTTAATGCAAATGCAGCTTCAATTGATGTACAACAATTAAGCGATGAACAAATCAATCAAATTGTTTCTAAAATTCAAAAAAATAATATGAGTTTAGAGCAGGCAATGACCTTAGCTCGTGCAAGAGGAGCATCTCAACTCCAAATAGATAAATTAAAACAAAGAATTAAAGATTTAAAAAAGAATAGTAATACTGTTAACGGTGCCGATGTAACAGAAGAAACTTCAGTAACTGATAATTCGCTGTCACAAAAAAAACAATTTACGCCGACACAAAAAGAGAAAAGAACATTTGGTTTTCAATTTTTCAATTCAAAAAATCTAACTTTTTCTCCAAATGTAAATATTCCGGTATCGGAAAACTACACATTAGGTATCGGCGATGAAATAGTAATTGCAGTGTATGGAGCATCGCAACAAAACTATAATTTACGTGTCAGAAAAACGGGAGCAATCAATATTCCCGATATAGGCCCTGTTAATGTGTATGGATTGTCTTTTAAACAAGCAAAAAAGAAAATAAAAGCAAAACTTACCAACATATACAACGGAATGGAAGGTTCTAAACCAAATACTTTTGCAGATATCAGTTTAGGAACTCTGACAGGTATAAAAATAAATATTATTGGGGATGTTAATATGCCCGGAACTTATACCCTGCCTCCTACTGCTACAGTATTCAACGGATTATATTTAGCCGGCGGTCCCAACCTAAAAGGTTCATACCGTAATATTGACGTGATTAGAAATGGTAAAACTATTAAAACGATTGATGTATATGCCTATTTAGTTGATGGAAAAACTGCGAATAACATTCAATTGCGCGAGCAAGATGTAATTATGGTACGTCCATATGTAAACAGAATTAATGTAGAAGGACAATTTAAACATACCGGTTTATTTGAAACAAAAAAAGGAGAAGTAGTTGCCGATGTGATCCGCTATGCCGGAGGATTTACAGACAGAGCCTATACTCACAAGCTGGACTTATATCGTAATAATTCTAAAAGTATTGATTTTAAAACTATTGCTTCCAATGATTTCGAAAATGTGCAATTATCAAATGGAGATTTATTAATAGCTGGTGAAATTACCAATAAACTGGAAAACAGAGTAACTATTAACGGTGCAGTATACCGCCCTGGTAATTATGAGTTAAAGCAGAATATGCAGTTGTCTCAATTGATAAAAGAAGCGGAAGGATTAAAAGATGATGCCTTTATGGAGCGAGGTATTATTACCCGTAGAAATAATGATAATACGCTTAAAACAATCGCTTTTAGTGTAAAAGATATAGTGAATAACAAAAACGATATTAAATTACAATCGGAGGATGTTGTAAAAATATCATCACTTTTCGATATGCGTGAAAAAAGAACAGTTTCTATCGTAGGAGAAGTACAATTCCCAGGAATGTATCAATGTTCGGATAATTTAACAATTCAAGATTTAATATTTAATGCAGGTGGATTTAAAGAAAATGCCTCCATCGAAAATATTGAAGTCAGTAGAGTTTTGGATTATGATCAAACAAAAGATATTACCAAAGAACTTCTTCATACCTATCAATTTGAAGTTAATAGAAACTTAAAATTAAACAGTCAAGATGCCAGTTTTGAATTAAAACCTTTCGATAAAGTTTATGTGCGCAGAGCTCCCGGTTATCGCCCACAAAGTACTGTAAGCGTTTTCGGCGAAATAAAATATGCCGGCGAATATGGTATCATCAATAAAGGTGAAAAAATATCCGATTTAATCAAACGAGCTGGAGGTTTAACTCCCGAAGCCTATAAAAAAGGAGCATCATTGAGAAGAAAAATAGTATTAACAGAAGCAGAATATCAGGCGCAGCTTGTTATTGCCAAAAGAGATACAACTGTTAATATTGAAGATATTAAAAGATACAGCTATAAAACAATAGGTATTGATTTACCTAAAATATTACGTAATCCAGGAGGAATAAACGATTTGAGACTAAAAGACGGGGACCAACTAAACATACCTTGCTTACTACAGACTGTTACCGTATCAGGAGCAGTATTAAATCCGGTGGGGCACACTTATACAAAAAAACAATCTGCTAAAGATTATATAATGGCTAGTGGAGGTTTTGCCCAAAATGCAAAAAAAGGAAAAGTTTATGTGGTGTATGCCAATGGAACAACAGCAACCACTAAGAGATATATATTTGGCAGAAGCTATCCCAAAGTGGAACCTGGATGCGAAATTATTATTCCCCGAAAACCAGAAATAGACAAAGCTGCAAACGCAAGCAAATGGTTGGCCTTTACCACTGCATTTGTAAGTTTAATTACTGCTGTAGCAATTGCATTTAAATAATAGATTATATCAACTAAAATAGAAGATTGCAATATGACAAATGAAAATAAGAATAAAACTAACAGTGTAAATAATCCTGCCGACGACGAAATTGATTTAATACAATTAGTGAAGACATTATGGGACGAACGGAAAAGGATAATAAAGATTACAATAATTTTTATGCTTTTGGGCCTATTTGTTGCTATTTTCTCTGAAAAAGAATATACAGCCTCATCAACGATGGTGCCCCAAAGCAGCAAAGATAATAAACTAGGAAATTTAGGTGGCTTAGCTGCTATGGCAGGAATAAACTTAGGTAGTGGTGGAAATGGAACTATCACTCCAAATCTATATCCTAAAATTGTTAATAGTATTCCTTTTAAATTGGAACTGTTAAAAACCAAATTAAATATCGCAAATGTTGAAAAACCTATTACTTTTCAGACTTATTATAAAGAATATTATCGTCCCGGCTTATTGGGATATATCAAAAAGTATTCTATAGGACTACCAGGACTTATTATCAAGACAATACGAGGAGAAAAAAAAGAAGATATTGTAATTCATGAAGACTTCAAATCAAAACAAGTAATAACAATATCTAAAGAAGAAAAGAAACTATTAAAAATTATAGAATCACAACTTTCTCTTAATGTAAACGACAAAGATAACTATGTTACCTTATCGGCTACCATGCCCGAAGCATTGGCGGCAGCACAATTGACCAAACGTGCCCAAAACTTATTACAGAAAATTATTACTGAAATAAAAATAGAGCAGGCAAAAAGCGAATTACAATTTGTAGAGAAACGTTTTTTAGAAAAGAAAAAAGAGGCAGAAAAAGCACAGCTGAAATTAGCTAAATTTCGAGATAGAAATAGAAATGTAACTACTGCTACAGCCCAAACAGAATTGGAGCGCTTACAGGCTGAATATTCTGTTATTTATGGTGTATACTCAGAATTGGCAAAACAATTAGAAGCAAAAAAAATACAAGTTACCGAGAATACTCCCATTTTTTCTGTAATAGATCCTGTCACAGTACCAATAGAAAAATCTAAACCTAAAAGAGGACTAATTTTAGTTATTTGGACATTTTTAGGAATTATTTGTGGCATTGGATTTGTTTTCGGCAAACGCTTCTTTGATTCTATAAAAGAAGAATTTTAAAACTTACATATAAAAATACTCAAAATACCATAAGATAGCAGCTTATGGTATTTTTTTACTGCTACACAAAATACATTGCAATAAGCTTTGAAAAAACAGCATAAAATTTTATCATTGCACCGATAGATAATAATAGAACTATATTAAAATATAACAAACATGAAAAAACTAAATTTAAATTTATTTTTAACATTAATGTTTTGCTTTTCTCTAATATCCTCAGCACAGCAAAATATAAAAAAAATTAGCCTTGAAGATTTAATGTTAAAAGGTACTTTCAGCCAGCGTTCGGTTTATGGCGTGCGTTCAATGAACGATGGTGTACACTATACCACCCTAGAAGACAAAGGAACTAAAATTGTAAAATACAGCTACGCCACAGGCAAACCCGTAGCAACACTTTTCGATTTATCAAAATTTAAAGATAGCAATATCAAATATATCTCTGGATATAAATTCAGCGATAATGAGCAACGCATTCTTTTAACAACAGATGTGGAATATATTTATCGTCGCTCATTTACCGCTAACTATTTTGTTTATTCTTTCAAAAACGAAAAACTTAAACCTCTATCCCAAAAAGGAAAACAACGTTTAGCTACATTCTCTCCCGACGGAAATCGTGTTGCGTTTGCCAGAAATAATAACCTTTTTATCAGTAATCTGATTTTTAATTCAGAAATAAGAATTACGAAAGACGGAGAATTCAACAAAATACAAAACGGAACTCCCGACTGGGTTTACGAAGAAGAATTTGAATTTAATAAAGCCTTTGCATGGTCTCCCGACAGCAAATTTTTGGCCTATATGAAATTCAACGAAAGTGAAGTTCCTCTTTTTAATATGAATAAATTCGAAGGAAAATACCCTCAAATAAAAGCCAATGCTTTACACCCTGAAAATTATACTTATAAATATCCTAAAGCCGGAGAAAAAAATTCAGAAGTGAGCGTTTGGGTCTATAATATTGAAGACCGCATAACCAAGAAAATGGACGTTGGCAAAGAGGTTGACCAATATATTCCCCGTATAAAATGGACTAAAAATCCTAAAATACTTACTATCTATCGATTGAACCGCCACCAAAACAATTTGGAGTTTTTATTGGCAAACGTAAAAACCGGAAAATCGAATGTAATGTACCAGCAAAAAAACAAATATTACATTGAAGAAGGAAATTTCGATTATCTAACATTCCTGAACAATGGCAAACAATTTATCTATGCCAGTGAAGATGACGGTTATAACCACTTATATATTTACGATATGGCAACAGGTAAGGCTGTCAATCAAATAACCAAAGGGAATTGGGATGTAACCTCATTTTTAGGAATTGATGAAGCAAAAAAAGTATGTTACTACGAATCAACAGAAGTTGCTCCAATGGATAGAAACACTTATACCATTAAATTCAATGGAAAAAATAAAAAACTACTAACTCCTAAAAAGGGAACCAACCGAACTGTTTTCAGTACCGGCTACAAATACTACATCAATTATTTTTCGAATGTTTCGCAACCAAACACAGTTAGCTTATTCAACAAAAAAGGAAAATTAATTCGTGTTTTAGAAGACAATAAAGCTTTAGTTGAGCGATTAAAAAATTATCAATACAACACCAAAGAATTTATCCAGCTGCCTGCAGCCGATGGCAAAACAAAATTGAATGCATGGATTTTAAAACCATACAATTTCGATGCTGCTAAAAGATATCCATTATTAATGACACAGTACAGCGGTCCAAACTCACAGCAAGTGTTAAACAGATGGAGTTTCGACTGGTATCAATATTTAGCACAAGAAGGCTATATTGTTGTATGTGTTGATCCCCGCGGAACAGGCGGTCGCGGCGAGGCTTTCCGTAAATGTACCTATATGCAGTTGGGAAAATTCGAATCGGACGACCAAATTGCCGCTGCGCGCAATTTGGCAAAATTACCTTATATCAACAGCGATAAAATTGCAATTTGGGGCTGGAGTTTTGGCGGTTTTATGTCTTCGCTTTGTTTAGAGAAAGGTAATGATATTTTTACTGCAGCAATTGCAGTTGCTCCGGTTACCAACTGGCGTTACTACGACTCTATCTACACCGAACGGTTTATGCGTACACCGCAGGAAAATGCAGAAGGATACGATAACAACTCTCCTATTAATCATGTTGATTTGATAAAAAAAGGACACCTTTTATTGTGCCACGGTACTGCTGACGATAACGTACATATACAAAACACCTATGAGTTTAGCGAGCGTTTAGTACAGGCTGATGTTCCTTTTGATATGCAAGTCTATACTAACAGAAACCATAGCATTTACGGAGGAAAAACCCGCTTACATTTATATCGTAGATTTAACCGTTTCCTAAATGACTATATAAAAAAATAGACTTCTAACATATTAAGAATATTTTATTACTTAATTATCAGCACTTTATTTTTCATATTAAAAATAAGGTGCTTTTTTTTCATTTTTTACTCCTGAAAAATTTGTCAAAATATAAGTATTATCTATATTTGCACCGCATTTGAGAAAAACAAATACTCAAAATGTAAAATGCGAGAATAGCTCAGTTGGTAGAGCACAACCTTGCCAAGGTTGGGGTCGCGAGTTCGAGTCTCGTTTCTCGCTCAAAAAATATTCAGCCGAATATAGATTATAAAATTTACAAAAAATG
>PDWJ01002231.1_pt1 | contig 21252 bp, 21 predicted proteins | sample 1430881 | NCBI WGS metagenome assembly PDWJ01 (sample SAMN01162460, study PRJNA174530) | Oral metagenome, whole genome shotgun sequencing project. | biome: Marine environment; feature: Marine mammal; material: Swab sample of the gingival sulcus; isolation source: swab sample of gingival sulcus... | reverse complement strand
AAAATAACGAATAGCCTGAATAAAATTAGATTTACCCGCTCCATTTGCACCATAAATAGCAGCACCTTTCAAAACTTTCAAAGACTTTACTTTATGCAAGTGATGACTATGGTTTCTATACGAACCGGCTATCATATTAAACTCTACTTCTTCCGAAAAAGACAAAAAATTTGAAACTACAAATCGAACTAACATATTGTTTATTTATAGAGGTAAATTCTCTTATTAGAACGCAAAAATACATAACTTATTTGAAATTCTTGTAGTTGATGAGAAAATATCTCTTTATGCTTTTGTTGTTTATTATAGAGTATAATGTTGTTCCTATTAATTCATGATAAAAGAATATCGTATCTTTGATGCTACTTCATGGTCTTCAAGTCTTTGTGGTGAGGGTTGTGCCGTTCAAAAAAAGGTTCATGACTTTTCTTTTGCAAAAGTCTCGAAATGCGGCCTAAGTTAGATGAGATTTTTTTGAGTTAAAGATTAGAAGTTAAAAAGGGGGGAGATGAAAACGTTTTGTACCGTTTTTATTTTGGTAATTTCTGAAACCCCTGCAAACACAGGGGTTCAGAAATTTTTGGGTGGATGATGGGATTCGAACCCACGACCCTCGGAACCACAATCCGATGCTCTAACCAGCTGAGCTACAACCACCATTTTTAAAAAAGTATGCAAATATCATATTATTTAAGTTATTATGCAAACTTTTTTTATATTTTATTTCAAAAAGCCTTGTTTTTTTATTGCATTAAGCAAAGATTCTGTGATAGTCTTGTTATTTTCTGCCGTATATCTTTTTTCGGTAAATACTTTGGCTAAATTTTCGGTACCGTTTTCCAGCACCAATTGTTTTGAAAAATCAGAGTCTTCCAAATCTTTGTAGATTTTATTTATGGTCTCTTCGTTAAAGTCTTTGTATGTTTCGTAATGCACGACAGCTTCATTAGGCAGTCTTTCTGTTAAGTAGGGCGTTTCATCGGGGTAGCCGACGGTTAAAGTCGTAACGGGTACTACGCCTTTGGGAAGTTCGAGTACTTCAATAATTCGTTCTGCCGTATAGTTGGTTGTTCCCATGTAGCAAATACCCAAACCTTGTGCTTCGGCTGCCAATGCACAGTTTTGTGCGGCAATAGTTACATCGATGCTTGCCGTGTAGAACCATAAAAAATTATTATAATCCGGTTTTGCATTTCTGCTTTTGCACCATTTTGAAAAACGGTTTAGGTCTGCACAAAAAGTTAAAATTAAAGGTGCTTGTTTTACGGCTTTCTGATTAAAGTGCAAGGGCAATAATTTATTTTTCATCGCTTCATCTTGCGTAACAATGATGCTGTATGCTTGCATATTTCCTGTATTGGAACCGCGAATGCCTGCTTCCAGAATTGTTTTCAGCACTTTTTCGGGAATTGCATCCGGTTTGTATTTTCGTATGGAACGGTGGTTTAATATAATATCTTTCATTTTAAGAATATATTCGGTTAATATCTTAAAGGCTCTACTCCTTCACGTATAATTTCAATAATATCGCCGGTACAATTTGCTACGGTTGATGCTTCAATTTTGCCGTAGCCGCCGTCAATTACCGCATCTGCAACATTTCTGTACTTTTCGTGAATCAAAGACGGGTCTGTCATATATTCTTTTTCTTCACTGTCGTCATGAACCGAAGTTGTCAAAATAGGATTACCCAAAGTTTTTACAATGGTTCTTACAATATTGTTGTCGGGTATTCTGACACCGATTGTTTTTTTACTTTTTCTGAAAAAATTGGGAATATTATTATTTGCGTCTAAAATAAAGGTGAAAGGTCCGGGCAAGTTCTTTTTAATTACCTTAAAAATATGATTGTTCATGGGCTTTGTATATTCCGAGACAGAACTTAAATCATCAAAAATAAATGAAAAGTTTGCATCTTTTAACTTTATGCCTTTTAAAGCCGCAAGTTTTTCAACTGCTTTTCGGTTATTTATGTCGCAGGCAATGCCATATACGGAATCGGTAGGCACAATAACGAGCGAACCGTTTTTTAAAAGCTCGGTAATTTGTTCGATTTTCTTTAAATCCGGATTTTTATCATAAATTTTAACAAACATTATTTGTCGATTTTAAAGGTGCAAAAGTAATATTTCGGCTAAATAATATTGTCTGTACATATTCTTTTTTATAAACAGAATACGGTTAAAAGGTTTTTGTGAAGTCTTAACATTTTAAGAATAAGTGGGGTAGGTCGGGTTGGACTTTTCAAAATTAAAATGCTAAAAGGATTTTGTTTTATGAGATATTTCCGTTTTTCTTCCGAACTTCTTAGATAATCAATTTTTCTTACTTTTTTCTGTTAAGGAAAGGTTTGCTATTTGTCTATAATCTGAAAAGACGCTAATACCTAAAGTCCGAGAGCCTTAATCATTCATCATTCAAGGTTAGCTATTTGGTTTTACTTTAAAAAAATCTCGAAAATGCGGCTTAATAATATTTTTCGGGATGTTCTTCTCGGTCTTTATGTTTTGCCGACAGTAAAGCAATCAGCTTACGAAAACTTTCCATAGATGCACTTGTTTCTTTACTTATTTCTTTTTGCTGCATTTTTAAAAACATGAAAGCGTATAAACCGTGCAAACATACATCTATTTGGTTCTCGGTTGTTCCTGCCATTTTTTCTTCCAATGCTTTGATATGCGGCAAAGCAAAATCATAGGCTTGTCTGTATTGAAACTCGTCCGGCTTGTTTAAGAGTTGCAAATGCAAATCGTATAAATCATTGACATTGTTTTTTATAATCTGTAAATGTCCCGTTTTTTTGATGTTTTCGAGTTCGGACATTTCTATTATGCTTCGATACCAATTGAGAATATTTTCTTTTATTTCGTCCGAAACATCATATTTCTCAACAATATTTTCCTTAATTTTTTCAATATCATAGCCAAAGGCTCTGACAATATCTTCGGTTTGCCACATATATAAAATATATTCGGCAATATTGGTTTGTTTTAGTTCTCCGGAAATCAGCATAGGTGTCTTTTAAAGCAAATCGTCAATATTAACAGGCGGGTCTGCCCATACGGCATTGTTGTCGCTTTCAACAATAGGGCGTTTAATAAACTTCGGATTATCTACCATAACTTTAATCCATTCGGCATCCGAAAGTGTTTTTCCTTTAAAATTTTCTTTGTATTCTTTCTCTTGCGTCCGAAGCATTTCAGTCGGCTTTACATTCATCTTTTTTAAAAGTTCGGTTAAACTTTCGACTGTAAAAGCTTCATCTTTTAAGTACAAAACAGTTATAAATTGTACTTTTTTTTCTTGCAGATATTGTAATCCTGCTCGGCTTTTTTTGCAGCGGGGATTGTGGTATATTTTTATCATGGGTATTTAATTATATCGAAGCGCATAGACTGACGGCTAAGTTGTTCGATTTGTGGTTTGGATATTAAAATTTGGATCTTGTATTGGCAGATTTACTTTCAGCTACAATCATTTTTTCGACATTTTTACTGTACCATGTTTTATATTTGCCGGTATGCTCGTCTGAATAGACAAAATAAGCATCTAAATCGGGATTATCTAAGATAATTTTCTTACTTTTTTCTAATCCGGATACCATGCAAGCCGTCGCATAAGCATCAGCAGTCATGCAGTCGTCGGCAAAAACGGTTGCACTCAAAATATTTTCAAAAGCCGGTTGCCCTGTTTTGGGATTAATGGAATGCGAATATTTTTTCCCGTCTTTAATATAGAACTTTCGGTAATTTCCGGATGTTGCCACTGCTTTATCCGTTATTGCCAAAATTGTTTGCAAATCTTCACCGGCATTCATGTTTCCCTCAATGGGCTTGTCAATTCCCACACGCCATTTTTTCCTGTATTTAAGACCTTTAACTTTCAGCTCACCGCCTATTTCCACCATATAATTCTCAATGCCTTCTTTATCAAAATATGCTGCCACAAAATCAACGGCTTGTCCTTGTGCAATGGCATTTCCGGATACTTGCATTAAATCATTCTCCTTTATCAGTTTGTTGTCCACAATCTTAAGTTTATCCATCCCGACATAGTTTAATAGGCTGTCTATTAGTGTGCTGTCTATATCCACTTCTTGTTCTTCGTAACCAAAGCCATATACATTTATTAAAGGACCCACCGTGATGTCGAAAGCTCCGTCGGTTTTTTGCGTAACTTCAAGTGCTTTATTAAACATTTGGATAAAAAGCGTATCCACCTCAACATTATTCCCTTTGTTTATTTTGGAAATTACGGAATTAGGAATATAATTCGATAAAGACATATCAAAGACATGCAGCAAAGAATCAACTGCCTCTTTATAGTTCGGATTATCGCTTTCGTAAATAATATGATAAAAAGTTCCTTGTGTTTCGCCCGTAATTTTGTAATAGTCTTTATTGTTGCAAGCAAATAAAAACAGAATCGCTATAATTGCCGGAATAATTTTTTTCATGTATATCAATTAAATTTTGACAAAACTATATAAAAAAACGGTAATAAACAGAAATCTTTTAAGTTTATATAAATATCTTTTATTATAGTCTGCAAATCTTCTATTTTTGCATTTTGAAAACAGGAAATAATGATAAACAATAAGAAAATTTTTGTTGTATTGCCGGCATACAATGCCGAAAAAACCTTGGAAACAACCTATTCGGAAATTCCATTTGAAATTGTCGATGATGTTATTTTAACGGATGATTTGAGCAGCGACAGAACAATTAAAGAAGCCGAAAGATTGGGTATAAAGCATATTATAAAACATGATGTGAATAAAGGCTATGGGGCTAATCAGAAATCATGTTATAACAAAGCATTGGAATTAAATGCAGATATTGTGATTATGCTACATCCTGATTATCAGTATACTCCAAAACTTATTCATTCTTTGGCTTATTTGATTGCCAATGATGTGTATCCGGTTGCCATAGGTTCGAGGATACTCGGGAAAGGTGCTTTGAAAGGCGGAATGCCTTGGTATAAGTACATTGCCAATCGTATGCTCACATTGTTTCAGAATATTCTTATTAATCAGAAACTTTCTGAGTATCATACCGGCTACAGAGCTTTTTCAAAAGAGGTATTGGAAAGCATCAACTATAATATAAATTCCGATGACTTTATTTTTGATAATCAAATGTTGGCTCAAATTTTTTATAAAGGTTATGAAGTTGCGGAAATAACCTGCCCGACAAAATATTTTGAAGAAGCATCGTCCATAAATATACAAAGGAGTATAAAATACGGTTTGGGAGTGTTGGCTGTTTCCTTATCTTATTTTTTCAATAAAATCGGTATTGGGAAAAATAAAATATTTGCATAACAATAATTTAGCTTAACCCGCATTTCGAGACTTTAAAAAAGTCTCGAAATGCGGGTTAAGCTTATACTCTATCGACAATCATTCCGGCACCTACGGTTTCATTTGTAACTTCATCAATTAAAACAAAACTTCCGGTATTTCTGTTTTTTCGGTATGTGTCAAAAAATAAGGGCTTTGATGTTTTTACGACGATTCTTGCAATATCGTTCATTTTAACATTTTTATCCTCATAATTTCGTTCTAAGGTGTTGATGTCCATTTTAAAACGAACTTCTTGTATCATACATTTTACTTCGTTGGCTGTGTGCCGTAAAACATATTTTCCTCGAAGTTGCAAAGGACGTTCATTAAACCAACTTATCATTGCGGTTATATCCTGCGAAATTTGCGGAATGTTATTTGATTTCACCAGCATATCTCCTCGACTGATATCAATATCGTCTTCAATGGTTATGGATACCGACTGCGGGGCATAAGCCATTTCTAAACTTTCGTTTAGAGTGTCTATGGATTTTACCGTGCTTTCAAAACCGGAGGGGAGCACTTTTATTTTATCGCCCACTTTGAAAATTCCGCCTTCAATTCTGCCGGCATAGCCTCTGTAATCATGAAATTCGTCAGACTGCGGTCGAATAACATACTGCACGGGGAAACGTGCATCAACATGGTTATGGTCTCCCGTAATATAGATATTTTCAAGCAAATACAATAAAGTTGAGCCTTTGTACCAAGGCATGTTTTCGGATTCTTCCACGACATTATCGCCTTTTAATGCGCTAATAGGAATAAAATCAATGTCTTTTACGTCTAATTTAGGCGCAAATTCCAGAAATTGTTTTTTTATTTTTTCGTAGGCTTTTTCTTCATAGTTCACCAAGTCCATTTTATTTATGCAAATAACAATATGCGGAATTTGCAGTAAAGAGGCAATATAAGCATGTCTGAGTGTTTGCTCTACAACTCCGTTTCTGGCATCAATGAGGATAATGGCAAGATTTGCGGTAGATGCTCCGGTTACCATATTTCGGGTATATTGAATATGCCCGGGTGTGTCGGCAATAATAAACTTTCTTTTGGGTGTGGCAAAATAGCGATAAGCCACGTCAATAGTAATACCTTGCTCTCTTTCGGCTCGCAAACCGTCGGTCAGTAAAGCCAAATCAGTTTCTTCTTTACCTTTATTTTTGCTGGCTTTTTCAATAGCCTCAATTTGGTCTTCAAAAATTGATTTACTGTCGTATAATAATCTTCCGATAAGGGTACTTTTTCCGTCATCAACACTTCCTGCGGTGGTAAAACGAAGAAGTTCCATATCCAGATAGCCGTTTGAATCTTTTTTTTCTATACTCATTAGTAAATGAATTTGTAATTTATAAAAAATAGTTTTTTCAACTTATAAAACCCGAAATATGCAATAGAAAATCTATTAGGCTTTCAAATTACCTCAAAACAAGACACTTCGTTGATTTACACAAGCTCACCATGTCGGTGCACCGGTTGCGTTTTGTAAGTTCTTGTTTTATTGATGTTTGAATGCTCATAGCTTTTTTTGTTACATAACCGGGCTTAAAAATAACCTTCTTTTTTTCGGTCTTCCATTGCGGTTTCCGAACGCTTATCGTCAAATCTTTTGCCGCGCTCTGTTGTTCTTTCGGCGGCAATTTCATCAATAATATCTTTTAAATTATCCGCCTTAGAACAGGTGAGCCCGGTATTGGTAATATCACCGATTGTTCGACATCGAACATCAAGAACTTGGGCTTTTTCATTCGGTTTCAACTTCATAAAGGGGGCAGTTGCCAATAATACGCCGTCTCTTTCAAAGACTTCCCTTTTGTGGGTATAATATAAAGACGGAATTTCAATATCTTCCATATAAATATATTGCCAAACATCAAGCTCCGTCCAGTTACTCAAAGGAAAAACCCTGAAATGTTCGCCCATTCTTTTCTTTCCGTTAAAGATATTCCATAATTCGGGGCGTTGATTTTTTGGATCCCACTGCCCGAACTCATCTCTGTGCGAAAAGAAACGTTCTTTGGCTCTTGCTTTTTCTTCGTCGCGTCTTCCGCCGCCCATGGCTGCATCAAATTTATATTCTTCGATAGAATCAAGCAAAGTGGTTGTTTGCAAAACATTGCGACTGGCATTGTAGCCCGTTTCTTCTTGCACTTTGCCCTCGTCAATGGTTTTTTGAACTGAGCCTACATATAATTTCACTCCGTATTTTTCAGCCAAATCATCTCGAAATTTAATGGTTTCCTCAAAATTATGCCCTGTGTCTATATGCAATAAGGGAATGGGAACGCGTGCCGGATAAAAGGCTTTGCGAGCCAAATGAAACATCACGATAGAATCTTTGCCGCCCGAAAATAAAATAACGGGATTATCGAACTGAGCAGCAACTTCTCTGAAAACAAAAATTGATTCTGCTTCTAATTCTCTTAAATGATTAAGATGAAATGTATCCATATTGTTTTATTTGTTATTTCTGTTTGCCGAGCAAATTTTGTTTCTTGCTCAAAAGTTATTTTATTTTTAAACTGTTTATTTTTAGTTTAAGCTCTTCATTTTGCGTAACATGTAAACCGCATTCTTTTTTGTCTTTACTTTCCCACCACCAGCGTCCGGCTCTGAGGTCTTCGCCGGGTTCTACGGCTCTTGTACACGGTGCGCAACCAATGCTCAAAAAACCTTTGTCGTGTAAAGAGTTATACGGTACATCATGTCTTTTCAGATAGTCCGTAACATCTTGCAAACTCCAATCTTTTAATGGGTTAAATTTTATAAGTTTAAACGCATCGTTTTCTTCAAAAAACTGTAGGTCTGTTCTGGTAACCGACTGACTTGCTCGCAAACCGGTTATCCATAAATCAATATTAAGCAGTGCTCGTGTCAGAGGATATACTTTCCGAATATTGCAACATTCTTTTCTGTCTTCCTGCGAGTTGTAAAAACTGTATATTCCTTTTTCCGAAAGCAATTTTTCCACTTCATCCTTGTCGGGGAAGTAAGCCTTTATTTTTGTATTATACTTTGTGTTTACGGTATTCCAAAGTTTATAGGTTTCTTCAAACATACGCCCCGTATCCAAGGTGAAAATTTGAATCAGAATGTTGTTTTTTAGAATAATATCCGTCAGCACTTGGTCTTCTTGCCCAAAACTTGTAGAAAAAGCAATTCTGCCATTAAACTCTTCGGCAAGAAAGTTTAGCTGTTCTTTTATTGACTTATTTTTTATTTGTTCCGTAAGTTTTTCAAGCATGATTCGTATAAAGCTATATCTAATTATTTTACTCTGTTCATCACCAAAGATTTAAGCATCCAATTCGGGAGCGATTTTTCGGGGTCTCGTTTCATTAAATTCAACTCCAGACCCAATTTTTTCAGAATTGGAATTTTATGCGTTTCAACCATTTCAATTAAAGTGCCGTCCGGGTCTTCGATATAAACAAAATGTCCGGATGCTTCGCCCATGCCAAATATTTCACCGCCGTTTTCGTATATTTCCGGATTACTGTCAACCGTAAAGGGATGCCCGAATGCCTCGCAATGCTTTTTCACGGCGCCCATATTGCGCACATCAAAACAAATTTGAATAAAACCGGGATCGCCCCAAAATCTGTTTTTATAAATTTTTTCCGGTTCGGCATCATAAACTTTTATTAACTCTATGACGCTATTGCCTAATAATTTACTGAAAGCTCCTTTTCGCGGTTCGCTGTGTGTCAGCAATACCCTGTCAAACTTCTTGTCGCCTCTTTTCAAGCTTGTAAAATCTTTAAAAACGCCTTGTTCTCGGTATTCTATTTTATCATAACCGAGAATATCCGAATAAAAACGGATAGACCTGTCAATGTCAGTAACACCGATAATTGCACCGAAAATACCTCCGGAAAAGGCTTTTGATTTATGGAAAACGGAAGCCTCTTCAACAATTTGCAAAATATTTCCGTAAGGATCTTCCGCAAAAAAATGTCTGTTTCCTTTCGGGTCGGTTTCTAAATTGCTGAGCAGTTTCACTTTTTTGCTTTTTAAGTTTTCAAAAGCTTTATCAATCTGCCGGCTTTTTATTTTTGCTGCAAAAACACCCAAGTCGCCTGCTTGAATCTCAAAATCGGGATATTGCGGTTTTCGTGTAAGATATTGCCAAAGTTCAAAACCACCGCCGCCTTCTATGTTTATTGCAATGATTGCATGTCTGTTTTGCGGTTCTCCACCGGTATATCGAAGCATTTTTTCGGCTGTTCCGGGTGCATCGACAATAGGAATGTCAAAACCTAAATGTTCTCGGTACCATTTCCAAGCTTCTTGAACATCGCATACGCCTAAACCAAGTTGCTGTATTCCGCTGATTATATGTGTCATGTATTCAATTAAGAGTGCAAATTTTAAAAGCTTCTGCTTGCGCAGAAAAATGCAAATATATTAAGTTTACTCGGCATAAAAAATCTAAATATGCATATACGGTAATTTTGCTTTGACATACCAATGGATTATTATTTAACCTGTATTATTATGCTTTTGAAAAAGTCTTGAAATATGGGTTAAGTTGCAATAATGTGTTTTGACCGGTTGTTTTCACGGATGAATTTTTTTTTAGTATTTTTATGGAATTGATTAAAAAGAAGCATCTATATAGCAAAACAAGTTTTCTTCATAAACCTAAACCTCGAAACTTGTAAAATTTGTGAAATTATGTAAAGAAGCTGTCTGAAAAGGGCAGCTTTTTTTATTTCGGCATATAAACTTCATTATTCTTGTTATAATATTATTTTTGCATTTTTGATAAAAGATAGGTTCTTTTATCTTTAAGGGATAGATTTATGAAAGAATTGACAATAAAAAAATATAAAAGTTCATCGGAACGAATAAAGGAGGCATTAAACAATCCGAATGCAGCCAAATTATATATTGAAACCTACGGTTGCCAAATGAATGTTGCTGACAGTGAGGTGGTAAATTCCATTATGCTCGATGCGGGATTTGCTGTTATTGACGCTCCGGAGGAGGCAGACATAATTTTCTTAAATACCTGCGCCATAAGAGACAATGCGGAACAACGAATAAGAAACAGACTGAATGCTTTAAATGTGCTTAAAAAAAAGAAACCCGGCTTAATCGTTGGAATGTTAGGCTGTATGGCAGAGCGTTTAAAGAATAAATTGCTTGAAGAAGAACAAATATTGGATATTATAGCCGGTCCGGATGCTTACAAATCTTTGCCGGAATTGGTGCAAGAAGCCGGCACGGGGCAAAAAGCCGTGAATGTATTATTGTCGAGAGAAGAAACTTATGCAGAAATCAGTCCGGTAAGAAAAGATGCCAACAATGTAACTGCTTTTGTTTCCATTACGCGAGGTTGCGATAATATGTGTGCGTTTTGTGTAGTTCCTTATACCAGAGGCAGAGAGCGAAGCCGCAATCCGGAAAGTATTTTGCGCGAAGTGAAGGAAATTGTTTCCGAAGGTTACAAAGAAATTACATTATTGGGGCAAAATGTGGATAAATATAATTGGAATAATGGCGAAGTAAATTTTGCGGGCTTGCTAAGAATGACCGCCGAAGCAAATCCGGGTATTCGCATTCGCTTTTCAACATCCTATCCGCAAGATTTTACCGATGAGGTTATTCAAACAATGGCGGCATTTGATAATATTTGCAAATATATTCATCTTCCGGTTCAATCCGGCAGCAACCAAATGCTTGATAAAATGAGGCGAGGATATACTCGCGAATGGTATATAAACCGAATTCAAGCTATTCGAAAATATATTCCCGACTGTGCCGTATCAACCGATATTATTGCCGGCTTTTGCGGCGAAACCGAAGAAGACCATAAAGATACCTTGAACTTGATGGCTGATATTGCGTATGATTTTGCTTATATGTTTATGTATTCGGAACGTGCAAAGACTTTTGCGGCACGTAAATATGACGACGATATTGATGAGGAAACGAAAAAAAGACGTTTGACGGAAATTATTCAGTTGCAGCAAGAACTTTCTTTGAAAAGCAATGAAAAAGATGTCGGAAAAATCTTTGAAGTGCTTGTGGAAGGTGTATCCAAAAAGTCTGCTGACAGATTGTTCGGCAGAAACTCGCAAAATAAAGTCATTGTTTTTGATAAAATTGATGCGCAAGTCGGCGATTTTGTGCATGTAAAAGTGCTTTCCTGTACTTCTGCAACTTTATTGTGTGAAATTGTGAAATAATTTTTATATCTTTGTGTGTTAAAATATAATTTAAAATTAAATAAATTGACCTTTGAAAATTATAAAACATAAACATATGAAAAATACAGTTTTTTTTCTTTTGGTTTTGATATTTGCAGGACAATATACAAATGCACAAACCGAATCTGATTTTACAATCATTAATCAAGTAAAAACAACTCCGGTAAAAGATCAGCAACTAACCGGAACTTGTTGGTCTTTTGCAACAACTTCGTTTTTGGAAACGGAAGCATTGCGTATCAAAAAGAAAGCGTTTAATTTAAGTCCTTTGTTTTTTGTATATTACACTTATATAGATAAGGGGAATGATTATGTGCGGCATCACGGGAATTTTAATTTTGCAGAAGGCGGACAAGCACATGATGTAATGAATGTGCTTAAAAAACATGGAGTTATGCCTCTTTCCGATTATGCAGGGAAAAAATATGAATTAGACTATTTAGATCATTCATTGATGGATAAAAACCTACATTCTGTGGTGAAAAATACCGTTGACGGGTTTAAAGAGGTTTTGTCGCCTACTTGGATTGTTTCATTCAAAGGCATTCTTGATGCACACATGGGAGTGCCGCCCGAAAAAGTGGTATATAAAAAGAAAACATATTCTTCCACAGATTTCTCCAAAAATGTTGTAGGTATTAATCCGGATGATTATATTGAAATTACATCTTATACACATCATCCTTATTATGAGTTTATTGACCTTGAACTACCCGATAATTGGTCGCATGATAAATACTTTAATGTTCCGATTGACGAGTTAATGCATATTATGAATAATGCTTTAGAAAAAGGGTATTCTTTTGTTTGGGACGGTGATGTCAGCGAAAAGAAATGGAATAACAAAAAAGCGACAGCCAAACTGAGAAAAATAGATAAACAGCGCATTGAAAAATCGGATGTTCAAACATATCGTCAAAAAACTTTTGATAATTATACAACAACAGACGATCATTTAATGCACATAACCGGAAAGGCAAAAAATGCCAAAGGCAAAATCTTTTATTTAACAAAAAACTCTTGGGGCGATTACAGTAAATACAAAGGCTATCTTTATATGTCGGAGGACTATGTTAAAATAAAAACCGTAGCCATATTGGTTCATAAAGATGCAATTCCGAAATCAATTATGAAAAAAATGAATAAAAAATAGATATTTTATTTCCGGCACTATCTTAACCCGAATTTCGAGACTTTTGCAAAAGTCTCGAAATTCGGGTTAAATTTATACAAGAATTGATGACTATGAAATAGCATCAATGATAATAATTCGGCTTAATTCAAAAAAATTATTTATATTTGTGCAATATTGTAACTTAATTATTAATTTTAATCAATAGAGAAATGCTAAAAGAATTTAAAGATTTTGCAATGAAAGGCAATTTAGTTGACATTGCAGTAGGTTTTGTAATGGGTGCGGCTTTTAATAAAGTAGTATCTACATTTACAGGGGGAATTGTTTCACCTTTAATCGGTTTATTATTTGATGCTGACTTTACTTCATTGAAGTGGATTGTTCAAGAAGGCGTTGTTGATGCAACCGGAAAAGTAACCGGCGAAATAGCCGTACTTTACGGAACATTCTTAACCGCTGTTATTGATTTTATCCTTGTTGCTTTTGTGATGTTTATGGTTGTAAAAGGTGTTAACAAAATGAAAAAGAAAGAAGAGCCTGCACCGGAAGCTCCCAAAGGACCTTCACAAGAAGAATTATTAGGCGAAATCAGAGATTTATTGAAAAAACAATAATCTTATAATTTAAAATGCTTTACATCCTAAGGAGCTATAGCTTCTTAGGATGTTTTTATTTGATTGCTGCCGAAAAATACCAAATACATTGTGCTTATTTTTAATCCGCATTTCGTAGAACTTCATAAAATACTATATTTGCGCAAAATACAATTTCGATATGACTTTCAATGACTTAAATTTAAATACACCCTTGCTCAATGCCATTGAAGATTTAGGTTTCTTACATCCCACACCTATACAAAAGCAAAGTTTTTCGCTCATTATGTCGGGCAAAGACCTTATTGCTACCGCACAAACGGGAACCGGCAAAACCTTAGCCTATCTTTTGCCGGTTCTTCGGCAATTAAGCTATTCGGAACAAAAAAATCCGCGCGTATTAATTTTAGTACCCACCAGAGAATTGGTGCTCCAAATTACGGAAACATTGCATGCGCTTACAAAATATATGAGTGTTCGAATCACCGGTTTATATGGCGGCACAAATATAAACACGCAAAAAAAAACAGTATATAAAGGTGCCGATATTGTGGTTGCCACTCCGGGCAGATTATATGACATTGCCATTACCGGGCTGTTGCGCCTGAAAGATATTCGAAAATTAATTATTGACGAAGTTGACGAGATGCTTAATCTGGGTTTTCGTCCGCAATTGCTCAGTATTTTTGAGATATTGCCTGCGAAACGGCAAAATTTGATGTTTTCGGCAACCCTTAGTCCGGAAACCGAAGATTTTATTGCTGAATATTTTGTTTTCCCTGAAAAAATACAGATTGCTCCGCAGGGTACACCGCTTGAAAAGATAGAACAAATAAGCTACCGTGTTCCAAATTTCAATACCAAAATAAACCTCTTAAATCTTTTGCTGCAAGACTCGGAATATGAAAAAGTGCTGATTTTTGCATCATCAAAAAGATATGCCGATTTAATTCACGGCAAACTATCGGAAAATTTAAGAACGAAAAGCAGTATTATTCATTCCAACAAGTCGCAGAATTTCAGAATAAACAGTACCGAGAAGTTCAAAAAAGGAGAAATAAGCATCCTGATTGCCACCGATATTGCTGCACGGGGCTTGGATATTTCCGATGTAAGTCATGTAATCAACTTTTCCTTGCCGGAAGTGCCGAGCGATTATATACATCGCATCGGAAGAACCGGTAGAGCCGACAAAGCCGGAACTGCCATAAATTTTGTCAGTGATAAAGAAGATGAGCAACTTTGCATCATTGAGGAGTTAATGCAAAAGAAAACAAGGCTGCAAGATTTACCCGAAAACTTAAAAATATCTGCGGTTTTAACGGAGGAAGAAAAACACAAAGCTTTTGATAAAAATTATTTAAGTTCAAAACTAAAACTTGACTCGCAAGGTGCTTTTCACGAGAAAAAAGATAAAAATAAAAAAGTTAATTCCGGCAGTCCGTCAAAAAAACGCAAACGAAACAAAAAAAATATAAAACGAAGCGGAAAAGGTCGTAAAAATCATTAATATGGACAAAAAAGAAATTTCTGAAAATAATATCATATATGCACAAGCAACCCTTGAATTTGTTACGGTTGCCGGAGAATATTGCAAAACGTTGGAAAATTTGAATGATTTTTCCATTCGTCAATTTATTGAAAACACCTATAAAATATCTTCGCTTCTGCTTTTGAAAGCTTTGAGCTTGCCTAAACCCGAAATAGAGCACAAACAAGCTCCGCAAACTTGTATTACGGAAGCCGATTGGCATTATATTGACAATGCTGTCAGCAAGAAGCTGGGACAATTTGTTTCCTACACGGAACTGCGAACGCCGCTTGAAGCAAATCATCCGCAAACAATGAGCATCTCGGAATGTTTAACGGACATCTATCAAGATTTAAAAGATGTTACGACCCTTTACACACTTGCATCGGAAGAAGTTATACTGAATGCCTTAGAGACTTGCAAAACAAATTTTGAGCAATTCTGGGGACCGCGCATCATAGCGGTTCTGGCAGAGTTTCATAACTTACTCTATGGCGATGAGGACTTTTCGGAAGAGACGGCTTACTCGAAAGACGCAAAACCGGAAAACTCCAACAATTGGGCGGATAATTTATTTACGAAAGAATAGAGAATTTATCGGCATCTTGCCCTACGGGAAATTTTTTTCTGAAAGCATTTAGAGCATCTAAATCCAGAGATAAGGTTTGTACGGCTTCTTTGTGCGGTTTAATATCACTGATGACATGTCCCTTAGGGTCAACCACCACAGAATCGCCGGAATGATATACACCGTTTCCGTCCTTGCCAACTCTGTTTACCCCCGCTACATATACTTGATTTTCAATAGCTCTTGCTTTAAGCAAAGTACTCCATGCGTTTTGCCGGCTTTCGGGCCAATTGGCTATGTAAACCAACAAATCGTAGTCGTTTCTGTTTCGGCTCCACACCGGAAAACGTAAATCATAGCATATTAAAGGTTTTACGCGCCACCCTTTTACCTTGCATATTATTTGCTCCGTTCCGGGTTTATAATAGAATTGCTCGCCGGCAAAACTGAACAAATGTCTTTTATCATACATTTGACAGCTTCCGTCAGGATGCATCCAAACAAGCGTATTATAATAATCTCCTTTTCTTTCCGTGATAACTCCGGTACAAATAACGGCTTGTTTTAGGGCTGCGGCTTCGGCAACAGTTTGCATAATTTTATCTTGATATGATGCAAACTTTTGCGGTTTCATTGAATAGCCGTAAGCAAACATTTCCGGTAATATAATTAAATCGGTATTTTCGTCTAAGTGCTCTATTTTTTCTTCAAACTTTTGAAGATTTGCTTCGGGCTTTTCCCAAATCAAATCGGCTTGTATTACTGTTATTTTAAGAGTCATTTGTTTTTATCTTTATTCAATAATAAATTGGTCTTTGTACAAACCTTCCATTCCTCTGTAATGTTCCTTAATGGCTTTCATATCTTCTTCAAGGTTTCCGGTAGGTTTAAATTCTCCCATAAAACCTGCCGTTTTGCTTTTAAAATCACAAAATGACAAGTAAATTGGTACATTTGCCTTTATGGCAATTCTATAAAAGCCGGTTTTCCATTTGGCATTTGCCGCACGTTTTCCCTCCGGTGTTGCAACCAAAATCATTCGGTCGGATTTTTGAAACTCGTCAACAAGTTGCCCGACAATTCCGCCCGGATATTCTCTGTCGATGGGAATGCCTCCCCAGTGAGAAATAAGTTGTTTCAGAGGAAAAACAAAGATTTCTTTTTTTACCATAATTTTAGGATCCATATCATGTGCCCAATTATACATCTTGCCCCAAATCATATCCCAAATGCTTGTATGCGGTGCCAAAACGCAAACATATTTCGGAACATTCGGCACTTCTCCGACAAACTTCCAGGAGATAAGTTTAAAAAAGGATTTTCCTACAAATTTTCTAAATGCTGCCATAAAAATTAAACCGTTTTTGTTTGATGTGTTTTTTTATCTTTAAAAACAAAAATAAAGTAATTGAAAAAAAATGCAAAAAATACAATGCCCGCAAGCGTATTTAACATCGACTCAAATAAAAAATTAAATCCGCTTATCGATAAGAATGCAAGAAATAAGTAATTTTTCTTTTTTACTGCAAATATTATCGGAACAATAAATATCGCAAGCAAAGAGAGCAAGGCAAAAATCCCGTATTTCAGCCATTCTTCCAAGAATTGGTTATGTACGTTCAGGTTTTTTGCATTAACGGAGGCAAGTTCAGTTTTTGTATTTTTTGCAAATTGTTGGTTAAATATTTCTTGAAAGTTTCCGGCACCCGTCCCAAACCAAAAATAGTCGGGGATTATATCCAAAGCTGATTTCCATAACAATATTCTTTTGGGGGCGTGTGAACCGGCAAGATTTTGAGTTTCTTCATAGGATTGTTTAAATGTTTGAACGGTTGAAACAATGCGTTTGTTTGTAAACAAAAGGAATAAAAGCAAGATAAATAAAATAAGGGTAGTTGCCTTATGCACTATTTTCCCCGACAAGAATTTTTTATAAAGAACCCATAGCAGCAAAGCTCCTCCGGACAAAACGCCGGCTCTTGATGCAAGTAAGTAAATCATTAGCACAAAAAGTAAGATTATACTCCAAAATACAAGCTCTTTTTTTAGAAAACGCCCCTGTCTGTTATGCTCTCTCAGATAGAATAAAATTGCCAAAGAAAAAACAATGTACATGGCAAAATAACTTCGATGATGAAATACGGATAATAAACTTTCTTTGTAATAACTGAAGCCGTATTCTGTCTGTTTATATACAAAAAAGTTTTCCGTATTAAATGAAATTGCATGATAGCTTGCAACTGCCAAGCAAATTAAAGACATAAGAGCATTTGACAGTACAAAAAGTTTTAAAAACAGGATTTTCTTTTCTTTAAAATTTTTGCCGGATAAAGCAAAAAGCATAGGAAACAGCAGCAAAGAAAGCTTGTGCAGAATATTTTTTAAAATGACCTCTGTTTTGTCTGTAAAAAAGATTTCAAGTGCAACAAAAAAGAATAAAATCAATTGAAATGCAATGGAAAATATTATCAATGAGCCGGAAACATTTTGTTTAAACCTTGTTTTAAAATGCAGCCCGGCAATTGAAAAAGTAAGCCAAGCAACAATAAAATCCGAAATAAGCCAGCGATAAGACGGTATCCAAAAAGCAACAATCAATGCAAAAAACAAAGATGCGGTTTCCGTAAATTGCCTATATTTAATCTTTTTGAGATGCATATTCCTCTTTTAAGAACAAATCTTTTTCGGCAAAAAGTTTTAGTTTACGGTCTTTCTCCGACAGCAGGATTTCATCTGCGGCTATTTTCCAATCAATGCGTAAAGCACTGTCTTTGCAAAATATTCCGTCATCAAAATCGGGTGCATAAGGATTGTCCACTTTATAAGAGAAAATTGCATAATCGCTCAACACTGCAAAGCCGTGGGCAAAACCTCGCGGAATAAAAAATTGCTTTTTATTTTCGCCGGAGAGCAAAACCGATACATGTTTGCCGAAGTGCGGCGAATCCGTGCGAATATCAAGGGCAACATCAAGAACTTCGCCGGCAATTACCCGCACAAGTTTTGCTTGAGTAAACGGCGGACGCTGAAAATGCAAGCCTCGCAAAACTCCTCTTCGCGATTTTGATTCGTTTTCTTGAACAAAATCAACAAAACCGACTTCTTTTTCAAACTCTTCTTTTTTAAAAGATTCTAAGAAATAACCTCTGTCGTCGCCGAGAACAATAGGCTCGATAACAACTAAATCCGGAATTTCGGTTCGGATATATTTCATTGTTTTTCCGTTTTAACAAGTTCAAGTAAATAATCGCCGTATTGGTTTTTTTTCAAGCCTTCGGCAAGCTCGGTTAATTGTGCAATATCAATAAAGCCTTTTTTATAGGCAATCTCTTCAATGCAAGAAACTTTTAGACCTTGCCGTGTTTCTATGGTTTCTATAAATCTGCCGGCATCAATCAACGATTCATGCGTTCCGGTATCCAACCATGCAAAGCCGCGCCCCATTAACTCCACTTTCAGGCGTTCTTTCTCTAAATAGGCTTGGTTGACCGATGTAATTTCAAGTTCGCCTCGGACAGAGGGTTTAATGTTTTCGGCAATTTTAACAACTTCATTGGTGTAAAAATACAAACCTGTTACGGCATAATTCGACTTTGGATGTTCGGGTTTTTCTTCTACGGAAATAACCTTGCCTTGTTCGTCAAATTCTGCCACTCCATATCTTTGCGGGTCTTTCACATAATAGCCGAATACGGTTGCTGTATTGTTTTTTTCTACATTTTTTCGTGCTGCTCTGAGTAATTCCGGCAAACCGTGTCCGTAAAAAATATTATCTCCCAGCACCAATGCCACATTATCATCGCCAATAAATTCTTTGCCCAAAATAAACGCTTGTGCCAAACCGTCGGGACTGGGTTGTATCTTATAAGAAATGTTTAAGCCCAAATGTTTGCCGTCTCCGAAAAGTCGCTCAAAATTTCCGATGTCTTCGGGCGTTGAAATTATCAAAATGTCTTTTATTTCCGCTAACATCAATACAGACAAAGGATAATAAATCATGGGTTTGTCGTAAACTGGCAAAAGTTGTTTTGAAACCGCTTTTGTTATTGGAAACAAGCGAGTTCCCGAACCGCCTGCCAAAATTATTCCTTTCATAAGTTAATTTATTTCCGTTATTATTTTTTCGTATGTTTTTTTATAAGTTCGCCATTCCGGAATGTTAAAATTACTGTTATGCCAAAGAATAACGAAATTACCCTTATACTTTTTTACCGTGTCTCTTAATTTTGCAAACTTAGTAAAAAAATGTTCTTTATCGGGATATTTTTTAAAAGCAGCCATTTCCATAAAAATCAAAGGGCATTCTTTTAGATGCAATTTTTTTCGTGTAAGGATGTTAAATACAGGATATTCAAAACATGTACCTGCCCTAAATCCGACCTCGTTTATAAAGCCGATTGTACTGTCAAATTTTAATCCTGCATCATTTTGTGTTTGCCATGTTTCGGGATTGCTGAAACGCAAAAAATGTTGTCGTCCTTCTTCCGGTGCAAGGTCTTCCGGAAAACGTTCGAGTTCTTCTCGATACAATTTTTTATTTTGATAAGAGCGGTAAGCCCCGTGAATGCCGACAATATGCCCTCTTGCTTTTATTTTGCGCATTGTTTTCACAAGCGCCTCATGCTTTATGGAATATTGAGCATCCTCCTCGCCCAATTCCGAAGGAATAAAATAAAAGCGAGATTGTTGCCTGATGCTTTCAGACAAATTCATTAAATAATCAAAAGTGTCGAAAGGGTCATTTTTACGTCCTGCTTTATAAGCTGTATAATCTGAAAATGTTGTGTAAAATTCCGAAAAACTTCGTCTTTTTAACAGGTCTCCGAAAAGTGTTCTTGTTACTTTCCTCAAAGTATCATGCCGAGCAAAAAAATCAATATCATGGCTTATAATCGGAGTATATTTTCTTTTATTTGTAATTGTAATGCCCAAATAGCCAAACATATTTCGCAGCATTTCAACATATTCGTTTACAAGCGGTCTTTGTGCCATGTTATTTCTTACGGAAAATTGGTATTCATCGGGGGTTCTGCCATGTGCGTCTTTTTTGTTCAAAAGATGCTCTTCCCAGCGTGTAAGCATAAAAAAAGAAGAAGCAAAAATATCAATACCCGTGTAGATATATTTTTTTTCCGTAATAATATTTTTACTTCCGAAAATGACGGGGATATCCGTTTCCGGGATGAAATCGTTTTTCGCAAAAATCACCTTATCGGGAATATTTTTTGCCTGTAAATAAGATAAATCTTCCGGAAATAAATTAAAAAAAGCATCATTAATTTCAATTCTGTTTTTATTGAATAAAAGTCTGTAAGAATTTACATCAGCCGGTTCAAGCGTATAGTCCATTCCAAGAAAATCTTTTATCAAAACATCAATGATATAGCTCCTTTCGGAAATATTATTATTGGGAGTTTGAATTTTTAATAATTGAGACATAATTAAAGCCTTTGTTTTTTATTCGACTCTTATTTTCTTTTAGCAAATATAGTTTTTTTCTTTAAGTATTTAGAGGTACTTCCAATATAATTAGGAATATATTTTTTATTTTTGAGACCAGATAATATGTTTATTTTGGTATTTCCTTTTGCTGAGTGATGAAAAATTTGACCAGTACAATAAGCGAAAATTTATTTTGTTTTATATACTATAATAAATATTTTCGCAGCTTTATTTTTTATATTGAAGTGATTTAAACTTTTTTTGAAGAACTTGCAAAGTTATTTGTCTTTGTAAATCAACATCTTACAAACTAAAAATAATGACGATGCAAGTTCTTGACAAAGATACAATAAAAATAGAAATAGAGAAATATTTAAGTGTAGGGAAACGTGGATTTAAAGCACAAGTTCCTATTTATCAA
>PDWJ01005458.1_pt1 | contig 21275 bp, 17 predicted proteins | sample 1430881 | NCBI WGS metagenome assembly PDWJ01 (sample SAMN01162460, study PRJNA174530) | Oral metagenome, whole genome shotgun sequencing project. | biome: Marine environment; feature: Marine mammal; material: Swab sample of the gingival sulcus; isolation source: swab sample of gingival sulcus... | reverse complement strand
ATAGTAAACCGACACTTTATCATCAACCAATTGCAAGGCGTCTTTATCACCGGTCAACAGATATGTGTCAATCGCTTGTTTAGATAAAAAGCGTGCTGCGGTTCCCAGTAAATCATCGGCCTCATAGCCCTGTAACGCCATGCGTTTAATACCCATTGCATCCAGTATTTCTTTTAGAACCGGTAACTGCATGGCCAGCTCATCGGGCATACCCTTGCGGCCGGCCTTATACTCGGCAAAGTCATCATGACGAAAAGTCGGCCCTTTTAAATCAAATGCCACCGCTACATAATCGGGCTTAAGTTCCTGACTGACACTGTGATAAATGCTTAAAAAACCGTAAAGGGCATTGGTCGGAAAGCCCTCCGGCGTCGCCATGCCCTTAATGCCGTAAAAAGCGCGATTAATAATGCTATTGCCATCAATAATTAAAGCTGTCTTTTTCATTTGTGCTCCCTATAAAACATACAGAATTATGCCGAAGAACTGAACGATACTACCCAGTAGTACAAAGACGTGAAAGACATTGTGCATATAGCGCTTGCGCTTGCCAATGCCATATAACACCGCACCAATGGTATACAGAATGCCGCCGACCAGCATATAAACAAAGCCGCTTTGTCCTAAACTGGGTAAGATAATCGGGTAAAACAAAATAATCATCCAGCCCATAAAAATATAGCAAATCATCGAAATAACCTTAAAGCGCTTCAAATCAATTGCCGTCAAAGCGGTGGCAATAGCCGCCAAGCCCCACTGTAGGCCAAATATTAACCAGCCCCAAGACGGATAATTGGGTCTAATCGCCACTAAAGCCACCGGCGTATAAGTACCGGCAATTAAAAAATAGATAGCACAGTGGTCAAACACTTGAAATAAGCGTTTGGCAAAAGGGTGCGTCAAACCATGATAAATACTCGACATGGTGTAAAGCAAAATCATGCTAATACCGTAAATGCTGCTTGCCACTATACCGATAATATCTCGATGATAGCCGGAAATGGCCACACAAATAATCAAAGCAAACAAACCAAAGGCGGCGCCGACAATATGTGAAATCATATTAAAAAGTTCTTCACCTTTTGTATAATCGGGCAATTTTCGATCGATAAAACGCGTGCTCATCTGCCCCTCCTTAATTTTTATAACTAACTATCATTATTATATACTATATTGACTAGATAATAAAGTCAGATCTCACCAGGATTGTGCTACATACTACGATAGTGCTGAAATCGTTTAATAGTCAGCCCAATAGTTAAAAAAATTTTTGTTCAAAGAATAATTTTTGTTTTTTTCTTGTAATAAAATCGATTATATTATAAAATTAAGCTAGTACAGATTATTAACGAAATGACCAAACTTATCATTTGATCTAAGGTCGTCATTAATCTGAAGCTATAACGAGACAGGCTTGTTATAAATGGAAAAGGAGGTAACATGAGTCAGAATGTAGATAAGAAAAATCTTTATCGGCTGGAAGGACGCGTGCCGCTAAAAGACGCTATTCCACTTGGAATGCAGCATATTTTAGCGATGTACGCCGGTAATCTGGCGCCTTTGCTGGTGGTTGTCGGCGTACTCAATAGCAATCCAGAAATCACACAAATTCCCTTGATTTCACTTCTACAAAACGCTATGTTTGTGTCGGCGTTCGTCACGCTGGTACAACTGTACCGCATCTGGAAAATCGGTTCCGGTCTACCCACTGTAATGGGTACCAGCGCCGGCTTTATTCCCGTCGGTATCGCCGTCGGTATGTCTTATGGCTACGGCGCCGTAATGGGCGCGACTCTAATAGGTGGTTTGGTTGAATTTGCACTTGGTTTTGTCATTAAACCGCTGCGCAAACTGCTACCCTATGTCGTTACCGGCACAGTTGTTACCGCACTCGGTATCTCGTTAATTGGCGTCGGCATTCAGTTTGTCGCCGGTGGCGTTGGCCAACAACAGAACCCCGAATTTGGCTCATTAATGAATTTGGGCGTCGGTCTCTTTGTCTTTATAGTAATCATCGCATTACGTCAGTTTAAAAACGAATTTATCAGCGTTTCTTCAATTCTTTTCGGTATCATCATCGGCTATATTGTCGCCGTTGCTCTCGGCATGGTTGATTTTACACCAGTTAAAGAAGCCAGCTGGTTTGCACTGCCAACCCCGATATTTATGATGAAAGAGTTTAGTTTTGAATTTAAATGGGATGCTATTATTCAATTCTTATTAGTTTATTTGGCGACAACCGTTGAAACAATTGGCGACAACACCGGTATTGCCGTCGGTGGCTTGGGTCGTGACATCACTGACGACGAGTTACAAGGCGCCGTCTTTGCCGATGGCTTTGGTAGCTCGTTCGCCTCATTGTTCGGCGTTATGCCCAACACGTCATTCAGCCAAAACGTCGGTATCATCGGTATGACAAAAGTCGTCAACCGCTTTACCTTGATGACCGGCGCCGTCTTTTTGATGCTCTGCTCATTTATCCCGAAACTGGGCGCTTTGGTATCGACTATCCCTAATCCGGTGCTGGGCGGTGCTGTACTATTGATGTTTGCCATGATTACAATGAGTGGCCTCAACTTACTTTATCAAGATGGTAAAATCACCGATCGCGATATGATTATCGTCGCTGCCAGTTTAGGTGTTGCCTTTGGTCTTAGTAATGTACCAGAGGTAATGCGTTACTTGCCGGAGTGGTTCCAAAACATGTTTAGACAAGCCATCGTCGGCGCCTTTGTTACAGCGACAATTCTTAACCTGGCATTGCCAAAAAGATTATCTGAAGAGGTCATCCACGATCAAATCGATGAAGAAATAGCAGAAGAAAATAAATAAAAAGTAAACAGGCCGTTTTGCAAATGCAAAATGGCCTGTTTTAACTTACCTACTTAGCTGTCAATAATGCCAGCTTATTGTATCTTGTCGAGCGCCTTAATGGCGCTTTCGTTGCCTTGTTCAGCTGCTTTTTTAAACCATTCAATTGCTTTTGCCTCGTCGGCCGTTACGCCTTCACCTTTCAAATAGCAATAACCGAGATTGTACTGTGCTCGGTCGTTGCCTTGCTCAGCAGCTTGTTGGTACCAATAAACGGCCTGTTCTTTATCTTCAGCAACACCTTCAGCAAACTGATAACAATAGCCTACATTGTTCTGTGATTTTGCATCGCCTTGCTCAGCAGCCTTTTGATACCATAAAAATGCTTGATCTTTGTCCTCAGTGACACCTTGACCGGTGGTATAGCAGCGTGCCAAATTATACTGTGCAGCAGCATAGCCCTGCTCTGCGGCCTTTTGATACCAAGCGACCGCCTGCTCATAATCGACGGCTACGCCCTCGCCAAGCTGGTAACAATAACCAAGATTGTTTTGTGACGTCGCATGGCCTTGCTCAGCCGCCTGTTGAAACCAATAAACCGCTTTTTCCTTATCTTCGGCAACACCTGTACCATATTGATAGCAATAACCGAGATTATTTTGTGCTTTAAGATGCCCCTGTTCAGCCGCCTGCTGATACCAATAAACAGCCTTTTCGAGGTCCGCAGTCACATTGATGCCATAATGATAGCAGCGCCCTAAACTATATTGAGCCTCCATATCACCTTGATCAGCGGCCGCTTGATAGTCGGCCGGTCCTTTTTGATCGTCAGCACTGGTCTCTGTCGTAACGACTTCGCTACTTTCTGCCACAGTAGTTGTGTTATTTTCTACAGTTGTGCTATTTTCTACAGCGGTGCTACCGGTACTACTTGACGTATCATCTTGGCTCGATGTCGTACAACCGGTCAAAGCGACCAGCATGACAACGGCAATCGCCATCGCCAAAAAAGTAGTAGCGCCGTTTTTTCTTAATACCTTATTAATGTTTTCAACCATCTTCTGCAAATTATACCTCCATTTTATTCTTAACTTTTAACTTTCAACTTTCAACTGATAAAGGCGTAGCCGCAAATCGAGAAATCTCGGGTTTAATAAGTAGAAAGCAGAAAGTGGACAGCGGAAAGAAAAAGCGCTGAAGCGTTGGTACAGCCAACGCATTGGTAGTTTTTTAGTCAATATTTTGCATTTGTTTTTTGGTTTTTGACTTTGATTTTCCTTTCTACTTTTAGCTTTCAACTTTCAACTGGATATGATATACTACTCTGTCATTTCGACTAAATAGTTACAAATCGACAAAATAATTGTTCTTATGTTTCTAAAACTGCAATGCTGAGCGACAGGGCAACCGGATCAAATGTAACACTAAGTGATTTATCTTGATCGATTAAGCCTTTTAAGTAAAGCTCGGCAATTTCATCTTCCAGTAACCTTTGAATTTTGCGCCTTAGCGGCCTTGCCCCATATTTTTTATCATAGCCTTGACTGGCTAAATAACGCTTGGCCTCATCGTCGACATGAACCAAGATACCTTTTTCGCTGGCGTCGCGATAAATATCTTTAAGCTGCAAATCGACAATGCTCAGCATATCATCAGCTGTCAAATGATCAAAGGCGATAATCTCGTCAATTCGATTTAAGAATTCCGGCTTAAAGTATTCTTTGAGCGCCTCAAATAAGCGTTCTTTTTGTTTGCCGCTCTCATCGGCATTAAAACCGATACCGGACGATTTAAGATGACTGCCGGCATTAGATGTCATAATGATCACCGTATTGTCAAAGAATACCGTGCGGCCTTGGCTGTCAGTCAATCGACCATCTTCTAGTATCTGCAGTAACATATTAAAGACATCGACATGAGCCTTTTCAATCTCGTCCATCAAGATGACCGAATAGGGCTTGCGGCGAATGCGCTCGGTTAGCTGACCGCCCTGATCGTAGCCGACATAGCCGGGGGGCGCGCCGATTAACTTTGAAACGGTATGCTTTTCCATATATTCGCTCATGTCAAGACGAACGAGGGCTTCTTCTGAACCAAACAGTTCTTCTGCTAAAGCCTTAGCCAACTCGGTTTTACCGACGCCGGTCGGACCGACAAAGATAAACGAGGCCGGCTTTTTGCGCTTGCGGAAACCGGCGCGATTACGTCTAACCGAACGCGCTAAGGCCGAAATAGCATCGTTTTGCCCAATGACGCGACGGTGCAAACGCCCTTCTAAATCGAGCAACTTTTGCGCCTCTTCTTCGGTTATCTTGGTAACCGGTATATTGGTCCACGATTCGATGATATGGGCGACATCTTCAACCGTCATGATGCGATTGCCGGCTGATTTTTCTAATTCTTTTAATTTTTCATAGAGCTGTATTTCTTCAACTTTGTAATGTGCTGCATCTTCAAAGCGATCGTTGGCCGAAGCGTCTTCTTTTAAGTCGACCACCTTTTGATATTGCAATTTAATATGTTTAAGTTGTGCGATATCATCGTTGTGCAGGTTAATCATCGCACCGGCTTCATCGATGACATCAATTGCTTTATCCGGCAAAAAGCGATCGGCCACATAGCGCTCTGACAATACAACCGCTTGTTCCAATACTTCATCCGGAATAATCGTGTGGTGGTAATCTTCATAATAACCGACAATGCCCTTTAGTATTTCAATGCTCTCTGCTACAGTCGGTTCATCGACCAAAACGCGCTGAAAGCGGCGCTCTAACGCGGCATCTTTTTCAATGTGTTTGCGATACTCTTCTAATGTCGTTGCGCCAATCATCTGAATATCGCCTTTGGCCAAAGCCGGTTTTAAGATGTTGGCGGCATTCATAACACCACCGTGCACTTCACCGGCACCCATAATATTGTGCACCTCATCGATGACCAAAATGATATTACCGGTCGTTTGCGCCTCGCGAATAATCGCTTTCATACGTCCTTCAAATTGACCTCTAAATTGGGTGCCGGCAACAATCGCCGTCAAATCCAATAAATAGATTTCGGCATCTTGCAGTTTTTCCGGCACTTTGCCCTCGACAATGCGCAAGGCTAAGCCCTCGGCGATCGCCGTTTTACCAACGCCCGGCTCACCGATTAAGAGCGGATTATTTTTATTGCGGCGCGACAAGATATGCATTACGCGGTCGATTTCACGCTGGCGGCCAATAATCGTATCGATTTGACCACGCTCGGCGCTGCGATTGAGATTTTCGGCAAATTTTTCTAAATTTTTGCGTTTTTTTAGCTTGCGCTTTTCAGCACGCGTCGTCTTATCAGCTTGCACTTCACCATCGGCTGCATCAACCGGTTCGGCACTTTGGGCCTGTTCCGCCTGATCTTCGATCTCGTCAATCGCCTCATCCGCTGCATCGTCCTGCCAAAGATCGGCACCAAAATCACCGCCGCTCATCATATTGAACAGCGGATTGTTTTCCAACTCAGTTGGATCTTGACTGTCGATAAACTCTTGCATTTGCTTGGATAGATTATCGATATCATCGGGTGATAAATTGACCTGTTTCATAATTTCGTCGAGTACCGGAATATCCATTTTTTGGGCACATTCCATGCAAATGCCCTGCATTTCGGTCTTGCCATCGACAATTTTTGAGCTGTAAACAACTGCTATATTCTTATTGCATATTGAACATTTTTTCATCATTTCTCCTTAAACGGTCACAGCGGTGCAATCTTTCTGTTTATTCGCAGCAGACCATGACCTAACGTAAAAGACTACAAACTGACTTAGTACGAGCGATACCGTGCCGCCAATCGTTCGTCTGATAAACTGACTTTTAATTCCGCCACCTCTGCGAGTAGGCGGTCCTTATCTTGATTTAAAACGCCGCGCAGCTGCACGTAATTAGAATTGTGATTAGCCCTAAAAAGCGTGCCGTCTAAATCGAAGTTTTGCAATATCAAATGTGCCTCTTCGATAATCTGTAAAGGCGTCAATAAGTTAAATTGACCGCTGGCAACCTGTTTTTGCAATGGTGTCCCCGGCCGCACCATCAAAGTCATTAAGGCCAAGTATTCCGGATTGATTTGGCTGACGACTGCCGCAGACTGTAACGCGTGCTCACGACTGTGTTCAACGCCGCCCAAACCCAAGATGATAATCGTCGAATTTTTGATGCCGGCCGCCTTTAATTTTTGACCGGCTGCAATGACATCTTGCGCCGTGCAGTTTTTATTGACCAACTTTAGCACTTTATCAGAACCGGACTCGACCCCGATGTACATCTGCTTTAAGCCATTTTGACGCAGTTCAATTAATTCGTCAACCGACTTACGCACGATGTCTTTGGCTGTCGCATAAATGGCAGTGCGCTCTAAATTTGTAAAATTGTCATTTAGGCGCTGTAGTATTTCAACCAAATAGTCATTCTTTAGACACAGGCCATTGCCGTCGGCCAGAAAAACCCGCCTAACCGCAGCCTTGTTAGTAAACTGCTCAATATCTTCAAATACCTCTTGAGCCGGTCGAATCGCAAATGGCTTGTTTTTATACATATCGCAAAAGGTACAGGCGTTATGCGTGCACCCATAAGTAACTTGTAATATTAAACTGTAGGCCTCACTGGGTGGCCGATAAATATCTCCGTGATAACGCATAATATCCTTTCATCGTAACTGTTCAGTCGCTGTTTGGCAGCATGTCATCTCCAGTTGAAAGTTGAAAGCTAAAAGTAGAAAGGAAAATCAAAGTCAAAAACCGAAAAAAGAATGCAAAATCTTGACTAAATAGTTACCTTTCATCTAACTTTAAACAACTTGCAAACGGCTGGACAATGCTATATGATAAAACCAATACACTTTCAGTTTACCCACAATCTACTAGGAGTATTCAATGTCAACGTATTGAGGCCTCTCTAAATGGCGGCGCTTGCCCGCTACACGATCAGAGAGGCTGGATTTACTCGGCAATTGCCGTCGCCTTGACGGCACTGCTACTTAGTTATATCGATGGTAAAAACAAGTAATTAAAATTACTTCAGACTGATGACAAATGCCCAATTTCTTTATTGCTCTGCTAATAGATCGGCTTGGTGCTGCGTATTAAGCGCATCGATAATTTCATCGATATCGCCGTCCATAAAGCCGGCTAATTTATAAAGCGTAATCGGAATGCGATGATCGGTCACGCGACCCTGCGGAAAATTATAAGTTCTAATCTTGCCACTGCGATCACCACTGCCGACTTGCGATTTGCGCTCTTCCGATATTTCTGATTGTTGTTTGGCCAATTCCATATCGTAAAGACGCGACTTTAACACCTGTAGTGCGCGTTCTTTATTAGAAAGCTGTGATTTGCCATCTTGACAGGTAACGACCAAGCCACTTGGCAAATGCGTAATGCGTACCGCCGAATCGGTCGTATTAACCGATTGACCACCATTGCCGGATGAGCGATAGACATCGACGCGAATGTCATTTTGATTGATGACGACTTCGACATCATCGACTTCCGGTAACACGGCAACCGTTGCCGTCGAGGTGTGAACGCGACCCTGTGATTCGGTCGCCGGCACGCGCTGTACGCGGTGGATACCGCTCTCAAATTTTAAGCGCGAATAGGCGCCCTTGCCCTCAATCATAAAAATGGCCTCTTTAATGCCGCCGATGCCATTATCAGAGGTCGACATCGGCTCAATCTTCCAGCCTTGTCTTTCAGCATAGCGCATATATAGGCGCTGCAACTCAGCCGCAAACAAACCGGCCTCGTCGCCGCCGGCGCCGGCGCGAATTTCGACGATGACATTTTTGCCATCATTTGGATCTTTTGGCAAAAGCAGCACGGTTAATTCATCTTCGATTGCCTGCTTGATGGTTTCATTCTCTTTTAGCTCTGCCTTGGCCAACTCGCGATAGTCTTCATCATTTTCGTTCTGCAGTATCTCTTTGGCCTCTTCCAAGCTGGTTAAAACGCTTTTATATTCTCTAAATTTACTAATAATCGGCGCTAATTCAGCGTGCTCGCGCATTAATTTTTGCCATTCCGTCTGGTTGCTGATAACCTCAGGATCGGCGATTTTAAATTCTAAATCGATGTATTTTTCTTCTAAAACTGTTAATTTATCTAGCACGTTTTACTCCTTTTTGCCGTAAACGACGCGATCTTTGCCCGCTAAATCAGTTAAACAATTAATGTCGCTAAAACCATTTTTTTGCAATATGTCAGTCACTGCTCGGCGCTGGTCGTAGCCAATTTCAAAGTATAATCGCCCGCCACGCTTTAGGTATAGCAGCGACTGCGCGCTAATTAGACGATAAAAAGCTAGGCCGTCTTCGCCACCGGCTAAGGCCTGTAGCGGTTCAAAATCGATAACGCCGCGCTCAAGTGTCAACAGCTGCGCACGGTCGATATATGGTGGATTGCTAACGATAAAGTCAAATTTTATATCGTCATAGGCATTTAAAATATCCGATTGCAATAAGTTTAGCCGTTCTGCAACGTCGTTTTTTAAAGCGTTCTTTTTAGCAACAGCCAAAGCCGCTGACGAAATATCACTCGCCCACATCGTCAATTGCGGCACATAGTGCAACAAGGCAATCGCAATCGCGCCGCTGCCGGTGCCGATATCGGCGCCAATTAGTGGTCGCTCGGCAATATCAGCCAATACTTTTTCAACCAATATTTCAGTATCAGGCCGCGGTATTAATACGCTGCGATCAAGCAAAAAATCCAAGCCCATAAACGCCTTGTGGCCGATGATATAGGCAATCGGTTCACCAGTTTGACGGCGTTTGACCAATGCTGCAACCAAGTCCAATTGTTGTTGACTAAGTGGCTGATCGGTCGCTGTAATCAGCTGTACCGCCGACAAGCCGAGCGCCTGCTCAAGCAATAGGTCAGCGTCGAGACGCGCCGTCGTCGAGTAGGATTGTAAGGCGGCAATGGTCGACTGCCGCAGACTGCCTACAGTGGACAAGTCGGCTCACCTTCTGCCTTAATCGCCGCCTCCATAGCGGCGATCGCCACTGCCAATTGGCGTAAATTGGGTTCACGCGTCGTCAGGCGTTGCATCCACAAACCGGGCTGACTAAGCGCATTTAAAAACCAATTGTCGTATTTTGACGACAGCTTTAGCACCTCATAAGAAATGCCGGCAATAACTGGCAATAGCAAAATTTTCATCAAGAGGCGGCTTAACAAAGACGACCAAGTTACAAACGAAAAGACGACAATGCTAATCGTCAAGACAAATATTAAAAAGCTGGTGCCACAGCGTGGGTGAATACGCGTAAAAGTAGCTGCATTTTGCGGCGTCAACGGTTTGCCTGCCTCGTAGCAATGAATTGTCTTGTGCTCTGCACCATGATATTCAAAGACGCGCTTGATTTCGCGCATACGTGAAATAATGAAAATATAGGCGATAAAAAGCGTCATTTTGATAATGCCCTCAATTAGTGACAATAACAGCGGTTGCTTAATAAAATCACGCAATAGGCCGGTCAAAAAAACCGGCAAAGCACCAAACAACAAAAATGCCATGGCAAATGCCGTGATAATAGAAAAGGCAATTAACACACCGTCAGCTTTATCCTTAAAGGTCTTTTTAACCCAGTTTTCAAATTTAGAGGGCTGTTCGTCCTCTTCCATGTAAAACTCGGCAGAATAAGTCAGTGCCTTGATGCCGATGATCATCGCTTTAATCAGCTCAATGCCACCGCGAATCAGGGGCAACTTAAAAAACGCCCCCTCAAATCGTTGGCTAGTGCGCTGCATATCGATTTCAATATCGCCGTCCGGCTTGCGCACGGCAATCGCCACGGCGCGACCGTTTTTCATCATTACGCCCTCGATTAGCGCCTGACCACCAATATTACAATATTTATTCTTCATTAAATCTCCATTAAATTTTGCTTACGCTCTAAATAAAAATGGATTAGCACTTCTTCGTTAAGCCCTAATCCACATCAATTACTTCATATTGTACTTCGCTCTAAATTTCTCAGCACGACCGCCGCGCTCTACTTGTTTTAGTCGATTTCGTTTCAAATGTATTGCCACAGGCACAGTGCACATTCGCCACTTCGTATTTAGGATGAATGTCCTTTTTCACTATACTCACCTCTTCCTATCAAAAAATATTATACGCTGGCAATCGCTTAGCATCGCGATTGTAACGGCATATAGTAACAACTTTCACTAAAACCATTAGATTATAGCACAAACAGATGGCGATTTCAAGTCAAAAACTGCTAGTTTTCTATAAAACACGCGTTTTCATCTTGACGATAAAGGCGTGATTAGAAGTAGTGCGTTGCAATTCGGCCAAAACGGTTTCGGTCACATCGGTGACATTTGAACGACTGAGCGCCCGTCTGATGTTCCAAATAACGTCCAGTTCGGCGCTACCGAGCAGCAATTCTTCGCGGCGCGTGCCCGATTTGTTGATATCAATTGCCGGGAATACCCGTTTTTCTGATAGCTGCCGACTAAGTTGCAGCTCCATATTGCCGGTTCCCTTAAACTCTTCAAAGATAACGTCGTCCATGCGACTGCCGGTTTCGATTAGCGCCGTCGCCAAAATGGTCAAACTGCCGCCGCCCTCGATATTGCGCGCCGCTCCCAAAAATCGCTTGGGCTTATAAAGCGCACCTGGATCGAGACCGCCCGACAACGTACGACCACTGCTCGGTATCGTCAAGTTATAGGCGCGTGCCAGACGGGTAATCGAATCGAGCAGTATCACGACATCTTTACCCATTTCAACTAAGCCCTTGGCCCGTTCGATTACCATTTCGGCCACTTTAATATGATGCGATGGCATTTCGTCAAAGGTCGAAAAGATGACGTCGGCGTCGATCAGACGACGCATTTCAGTGACCTCTTCGGGACGCTCGTCGATTAGTAGTACAATCAACTCGACGTCGCGGTGATTTTTGCGAATACTCTTGGCAATTTTCTGCAACAAAATGGTCTTACCGGCCTTGGGTGGCGCCACGATTAAGCCGCGCTGCCCTTTGCCAATTGGCGCAATTAAATCGATTAGGCGCGTTGCCAAATCGTCTTTATTGACTTCTAAGATCAACTGTTGATTGGGGTACATCGGCGTCAAGTCGTCAAAATTGCGCCTGTGTTTAGCGGCGACCGGCTTTAAGCCGTTAACGCTCTTGACGTATAATAGGGCGCGAAATTTTTCGCCGGTCTTCGGCTTGCGCGCCACACCGTGCACTTTATCACCGGTCTTTAAGTTGAATTTTCTGATCTGCGATGGCGACACATAGACATCGGCATCACTTGATAAAAAGTTCTTAAAACGCAAAAAGCCGAAACCCTGCTCAATTAAATCAAGTACGCCCTCTACTTCGTCGTTATCTTTATCTTTAAAGTCGGCCTTTTCCTTTTTTGACTTATCTATGCCGCTGTATTTTTCTAATTTGGGGTCAAATTGTCCGGGTTTTTGCACAAAGCTGGTTTCACTTTTCAGCTCTTTTTCATGCAGGTCCAGCAACAGCTCTATTAAAGCCGCCTTGCGGTATTTCATCACCGATTTAACGCCGGCGTGTTTGGCAATTTCGCGCAGTTCAGTAAGTTTTAAAGCATTGAGTGCTTTCTGATTCATTTAACCCTCCATTGGTATACATTAAAAAGAAAAGATGGTGCTACGTAGATAAATATATCATAGCATAAACTGATTGTCTTGACAATGGTACAAACGCGCCACTAATCAACAACAAACGCGCCACTAATCGGCGCGTTGTCGAAACAACCAGTAGGCCGTCAACAATAGGGCAAACGCAAAGCCCCACAGCACGGCCGCCAACAAGTTAAACCCCTGTTTAAACGTGGTTGAGATGCCCGCTATCAAAACAAATGCCGCAAATACCAACAGCGCAAAGATGTTCTCATTTTTATCCCTGAATTTGGCTTTACTACGCCCTTCAGCCTCTTGATAGCGCAATGCCGCGCTCGCCGCTTTGATATGATCGGCTTTGGCAATACCGGTCATACCTCTGATAAAATCGGCCCGGTATTTATAATTATCGCCATATTGATAGTCGAGATCGCTAAAAATAATTGCCAGCTGATGTTTGACGGCAAAATCTTTCAGCAATAAATCAACCTTGTATTCAAGTGAACTCGGATATTGGTCATGCATTTCCGGTTCTCTAATCTTGCTTGTTAAAGCTATCAGCGTCTGTTCCTTTGTCTGCAAGTAATACGAAACGACCCGCAATCTAACGCGACTACTCATCAAGCTCGACACCCGCTTTGTCTCCCTTAAAAGATGGCTGACTTCAACCATTTGCAATTGGCGTTTACCCCAAAAACTTTTAACCGTAATATCGCGCCCTTCGATGATAACGCAGTTAGAACCGTAAATGAGCATACCCAAACAAAGTAGACAATAAAACGCAATAAAGCCCAATAAATAAAAATCAAATTGAAAATCTACTAAATAGAAGTAAATCAAACTAAGCGCGCTGCAGTTAAAAAACATTAACGCACTGATCATTTTATAATCGCCCTTCGGATAAAAATAGTATTTTTGAGCGTTGCTTTTGGCCAACGTAGCTGCCAAACTTTTTATTTTTGTATATTTCATTCTCTCTCCTGCTACAATATTAAATTTTTATTAATAATGCTCAAAAGCCTTTATACTTTATCGATCTATTATATAATAACTGTGATCGTGACGATTTGGTCATATACTAAACTGCTATAAACCGATCGATTGTCAGCAAAAACCTGACCAATCAACTAAACTTTGCCCTGATATGGAGTAATTATGTTAAAGCGCTCTACCGCAATTTTGTTAATCGTCTGCCTCACTGTACCGCTTGTCGGCTTTGCCAATACAACGCCACAAGATAATAGTTGCACGCTGAACATTAACGATACTTTAACCGAACTAACGGCAACGCCGCTTATCATCGATGGCGTCGCCATGTTGCCAATGCGCGAGTTTTTTGAAAAACTGGGGGCTACCGTCACATGGTATGATCTAACCAAGGTGGTCACTGCCTACAAGTATAATATGCAGGTCAAACTGGCGATCGACCAACCGATTGCATATCGCAATGGTAAGTCCTTTAATTTAACACACAGCCCGGTCATCGTTGCAGATCGCACTTATGTGCCGGCCAAATTTGTCGCCGAATCGTTTGATATGATCTATCAATTTAAGGATAACGTTATCACCTTAACCAAGCGCGATGTCAGCAAAGTCTATTTTATCGACTCGATGGAGTTTTCGTCAATTAATCTGGCCGAATTCGACATGACGATAATCTTACCGTATGGTTGGAAGGAGCTGTCCGATAATCGGTTTGGCATCGACCAAGGAACAGAAAACTACTCGATTACCGTACAACGATACGATGCCTCAATAGTGGATCAAACCGGTCTGATTAATCAGATTAAGCAGCAATTATTAGACGAGCACGGTGCAAAGGTTAACTTTACCTACAATGAGCAAGTTTACAAAAAAGACTATGCCTATCAAGCCTTTGGCTATATTTTAGATGACGATGAAATTGAACATATTATCGATAACTATATTTTAAAAAATGACAACGCTTATTACTTGTTTAAATGCGATAGTGCCGCCAGCTCTGATGTCGCCTTTGTTCGCAGTATGATGAATAACATTCTCGATCGCATTCAATTTAACGCCAGCACAGTAGTAACCAGTGACGAGCATTATTTTGAATACGCACCTTTCTTTGCTGCCAAAGTAAACTTAATCGAACCGCTTACTTCAAATATGGAAGTTTATAACTATGTGCCCTTCACCGGTATAATCGGCGCTAAAGGCAAATATCAATACTTGCAAGCGGTTGTCTCAAAAAACGATGAGCAAATGAAATTTAAAATCGGCATCGCCGACGACGGCAATTTTCAGGCTAAAATTTTCACGCCTTTTGGTATTGCCAAACACAATATTGCCATCTACGGCGTCGCCGCTGATGGCGCAACTGAATTGTTACTGAAATTTAGTGCACTTAACTTGTCAAGCGATCAGATAAAGTATTTGATTTCGTCTGAGCACGTTCAATCAAACAAGACAGAGGCACTGTCTTTGGCCAGCTTTTTAACTTATAAGGCAAACAGCTCTTACCTAAAGGCAAAATCCATCTTTGAACATATGACGACAGATATCAACCTGCAAGATGACACAGCGCAAAAATCAGAAACAGCGCGCAATTCAACCGAAGTCATTACCAGCCGAACTGCCACACCCTTAGAAATGTGTATCGCCATGACGGCATTATTGCGCGCTTCTGACATTTCGGCGCGTATCATCGCCGGCAACAGCGATGGTCAAACGCACTATGCAGTCGAGGCCAAAATCAATGGCCGGTGGGCAATTTACGACCCGGTCAGTTATCTGCAACGACAGCAAAGTGAGGCCAATAATCAATTTAGTGAAACGATTGAAAAATTTAAAATACTGGCACCCTATTACTACATCAAACGCGACATCTACCTGTCATTATTCAATAGTACGCAATTATTAAACTATTAATTGGCAGCCTGCTTATCGCGCAACTTTTTATTTTTGACGCGCTTAAGGCGAAAGAAATCTTCTCGTTCTTTTTCAGCCAACTCGCTGGCAATCTGCTTAACTTGGCTTTGAAACTTGGGTATTTGTATTTTTTCCAGTGAATTAGCTCGTTTTTGCGTTTTATTTATTTCGCTGGCCAATTTAAAGATTGCGTTTTCAATTTCGGCCAATTGATAAACTAAATATTTAATGCGATTAAACGACTTTATCGCCGTATCAAGCGAAGGATTTGACCTAAAAAAACCGTAGCTCGGGCGATAGGCCTCTTCTTGATAGACGACTTCCGGAATCTCAACCCCCATCACGCCACGCATCCGCACATCAAATGATTGCTCGGGCGGAACGGCATAGGCGATGTCGCTGACCGCGGCCGACCCCATCGTAATATTGGCGTATTCAAGCGCGCGATAAGCCTCTTCAAACAAACCGCTAATCTTGGCTTCAACTTCTTTGGCACGATTGATCAATAGCATCATTTCGCGTATTAAGACATTGCGTTTTTTATCAAGCAATTCAAAACCGCGCTCCGAAAAGGCCAACATGCTTTTCGACTTTATTAAATTGGCTTTAGAGGCAACTACTTTACTGGCCATCTTCTACCTGCTCGTGATAAAATTTTTCAATAGTTTCAGCATCAAGGCGCGTTAATTCGGTTTTTGGCAACATCGACATCAACTGCCAAGCAATCGCCAAACTTTCTTCTATCGTTCTATTTTCGTGATAATCTTGAGAGACAAAACGTTCTTCAAATGCCTTGCCAAACGCCAAATACTTCTTATCGGTTTCCGACAGGTCATTTTCACCGATAATCTGTGCTAAGGCGCGAATGGTCGGCACTTTGGAATAAAGCGAAAAAATTTGATTGGCCACATCAGGGTGCTCTTTTGTCGTATAGCCTTCACCGATACCGTCTTTCATTAAGCGCGACAAACTGGGTAAGACATTGACCGGCGGATAAAAGCCGTCGTTTGCCAAATCGCGCGACAACACAATCTGCCCCTCGGTAATATAACCGGTCAAATCGGGAATAGGGTGCGATGTATCGTCATTTGGCATCGTCAAAATCGGCAAAAAGGTAATTGTACCCTTATCGTCACCCATCGTACCGGCGCGTTCATAAAGCGACGCCAAATCGGAATACAAGTAACCGGGGTAACCCTTGCGCGACGGCACCTCTTCACGCGCTGAAGAAATCTCGCGGAGCGCCTCACAATAACTGGTGATGTCGGTCATGACGACCAAGACGTGATAACCGGCCTCAAACGCTAAAAACTCGGCTGCCGTCAGTGCACAGCGCGGTATTGAAATGCGTTCAACTATCGGGTCGTCAGCTAAATTTTGGAACATGACGACCTGTGAAGCAACGCCCGATTCAGCAAATGACTTGCGAAAAAAAGCCGCATCATCGTGTTTGACGCCAATTGCGGCGAACACGACGACAAAAGGACGGTCAACATTGTCAGAAACACGGGCTTGCCGAACAATTTGTGCCGCCAATTCATTATGTGGCAGACCATTGCCGGAAAATATCGGCAATTTTTGACCGCGTATCAAAGTGGTTAAGGTGTCGATCGTCGAAATACCGGTTTGAATAAAATCGCGCGGATAAGTGCGTGCAATCGGGTTAATCGGCCGACCATTGATATTGTATTTTTTATCGGAAAACACCATGCCGCCACCGTCAACCGGTTGACCAATGCCATTAAAAGTACGTCCCAAAATATGCTTTGACAGCTTAATTTCAAACGGCTTACCGGTAAAGCTGACCACGCTGTCGACCGTGCTCAAACCGGCGGTGCCTTCAAATACCTGAGCCACCACCATGTCGCCCTCTAGCTTAATCACCTTGCCGGTGCGCTGCTTGCCGCGGCTGTCGCGAATGTGAACGATTTCGCCATAACCGACGCCGTCGACGCCCGACAGAAAGATCAACGGCCCGTTGACGCCATCTAATCTAAAATATTCTTTATTCATATTATTATCCCAATAGTAACCATTCAGCCGTCATGCCAATCACAATTGAATTGAGCGATTATCAGCGATGCGCCTAAATCGTTACTTCTAATATTTTATGCCAATCGACTTTCGTACATACTGACCGATTTGATCGGATAGTTCACCGCCCACATCGGGTATCGTCAGTATCATCGTTCCACTGACCGATAACTTCAAATCCATAATTTGCTGATTGAGTGGACGCGCCAGTTGATCGGTCAATAAAATTAGACCGATTGTCTGATCGGCAATTGCTTTTTTAATGGCAAGCAGTGCCGCGTTGGCATCGTCAACGACAAGCGCCTCAATGCCGGCCAGTCGCATGCCGACTTTGGCATCATTTGAATTGGTTATCAGTAGCGTTTTCATTTATAACTGACCAAGTATCAAAATTGATATAATCAGCCCGTAAATGGCAATGCCCTCAGCCAAGCCGACAAAAATCAGCGTACGACCCAAAATTTTGGGATCTTCACTAACTGCACCGAGTGCCGAAGAGCCAACCGCACCAACCGCATAGCCGGTACCAATTGTCGCTAAACCGGTCGATAAAGCTGCTGCGATTAAGCCAATGCCCTTATCACCGCCACCGGCAGCCGCCTGTTCAGTTGCCGCGTGCACGATATCGGGCACTAAAATGGCGATTGCCAATAACATCAATGGCAGATAAAGCGCGATGTTAATACGCAAATACTGTTTCAATTTGCCGCTGTCGGTCAGCGCTTGGCGCTTCATCAAATAAACGCCGGCCATTATGGTTAACCCAACGCTAAACATTGCTAAAATCAATATTACCCTCATGTTTGCCTCCACTAATCGTACTTTTTCATCAGTTTATCGTAATATGTATCAATTTCTGTCAACAGTCTGCCGATGCCGCGCAAGTCGTCATTCGGTATGGTATACTTCATCTTAATTACCTTATTATATAGTTCATCGTCTTTTACCAGCGATATTGGTATGCCCTTGGCAACCGCCTGCTTACCCTTATTGTAAAGATATTGCATCAGCTCTAACATCAAAAACTGTTTGGCAATTGGCACAAAGGTGTCTTGTGCATGAAAGGCATTTTGCTGCAAAAATCCCTCTTTTAACACCTTGGCGATTTCTAACACCAGACGCTGATCATCCGGCAAAACATCTTCACCAACCAATTGAACGATGTCCGATAGACGGTTTTCTTCATAGAGCACACCGAGCATTTCATTGCGCAACTTACTGTAGTCATCGCTGACATTATCGCGATACCACTGCGACAGCATCTTCAAATAGCCCGAGTAGCTGTCTAACCAGTTGACCGATGGATAATGGCGGGCATGCGCCAAGTTTTTATCGAGTGCTAAAAAGGCGTTGACAAAGCGCTTGGTGTTTTCGGTTACCGGTTCTGAAAAATCGCCACCGGCCGGTGACACAGCGCCGATTACAGTAACCGACGCCTCGCTGTCGGCCAGTGTTTTAACATAGCCGGCGCGTTCGTAAAACTCGGCCAAACGCGACGGCAAATAGGCCGGATAACCCTCTTCGGCCGGCATCTCTTCCAAGCGTCCCGATATCTCTCTGAGCGCTTCGGCCCAACGCGAAGTCGAATCGGCCATAATGGCCACATGATAGCCCATATCGCGATAGTATTCCGCAATGGTAATACCGGTATAAATACTGGCCTCACGCGCTGCAACCGGCATATTCGAGGTGTTGGCGATTAAGACCGTGCGCGCCATCAGCGGCTTGCCCGATAGCGGATCGATCAGTTTTGGAAAATCTTCCAGCACTTCAGTCATTTCATTGCCGCGCTCGCCACAGCCGATATAGACGATGACATCGGCATCAGACCACTTGGCCAATTGGTGCTGCGTCATGGTCTTACCGGTGCCAAAGCCACCCGGAATTGCGGCCGTGCCGCCCTTGGCGAGCGGAAAAAACATATCGAGCACGCGTTGTCCGGTTACCAAAGGCCGATTTAAGGTCAAGCGCTCGCCGACCGGACGCGGTTCACGTACCGGCCATTCTTGATAAAATGGTAAAGTAATTTCGTGGTCATAATCGTCAACAATTACTAAGGCCGTGTCTTCTAGCGTGTATTCGCCATCTTGACAGGCCGACTTAACCGTACCGCTGACGCCACTTGGTATCAACAAGCGGTGTTCGATCAAATCGGTTTCTTGCGTCGTGGCAAAAATCTGACCGGCCGATACGCGATCACCCGTGGTTACGCGATACTTAAACTGCCATTTTTTGGCTAGGTCAATGCTGATTAGGCCAATGCCCTCACCGATAAAACCGTCATCGGCTAGCATGGCGTCAAGTGGCCGTTCGATGCCGTCAAACATTTCACTCATAATACCCGGCCCCAACTTGACCGATAGCGGTTTGCCGGTTCCGACGACGTCATCGCCCACTTTTAGACCCTCTGTTTCTTCATATACTTGTATGGTCCCTTGATCGCCGTTAAGTTTGACAACCTCGCCAATTAACTGTTGCGGACCAACCATTACCATTTCGCGCATATTAAAACTGCGCATCGGTTGTGCCATAACGACCGGACCATTGACCATGATGACGCGACACTGTTCTGCCATATCAGTTCTCCATTTCTTCAAACAGCATATACAATTTGGCGCCGATGTGATCAATATTGGCTTCAATCATCGACTTCAACGTTATATTATAGCGCACATGTGCCGTTGGTAATTCGACGATAACACCGCCGATTTCGGCCGGGTGCAGCTCTTTGAAATCGAGTTTGGCACAGCTCGGTTGAGCCGCCAAATCTTGCCGCAACCAGTCCCAATCAGCCCGATTGGCAGCAATTATCAAATGGTCACTAGCCGCTAATTGCTCTGTTAGCGCGGCCAGTTTAGCCTTGATAAATGATTGATACGACGCTTGTTCGACAAATTGAGTGGCACGTTCGCGAATCGCCAAAACCGTCTCGTTCAAAATAGCCTTGCGCATTTCTAGTGTATCGCGTCTGGTTTCACCCTGTGCCCCGGATAACGCCTCTTGCATGGCAGCTTTAGTCTGTGCGATACGCTGCTCATAAAAGGCCTCTGCCTCATCGTTAAGCGCCTGCCCTTTGCTTTCAATCTCAGCGGCCGCCGCGGCATCACAGGCCGCTTTTGCAGTGGCATTTTGTTGCCGTATTTCACCGTGCACCAGCTCGCTAAATTTATCTAATTTCTTTTTAATAATCGGATCCATCACTATACCTCAGACTCTTTATCGTAGTGCATATCGACCGCCATACCGACAAAGGGCTGACCGTCGCCACTGTAAAACTTGCTGAACATTTCATAATAGACCAAGCGCAGGCCTTGAATAAAGACGATTAAACCCTCTAGACCAATTACCAAGGCATTGCCCAAAATAAACATCGCAACATTGCCCACATCATTGCCAATCATGCGTGCAATCGTCTGAAAGGCGATAAACAAACCGACGTGATTGAGTGCAAAGGCACCCACTCTGATAAACGAAATACCGTTCGACAACATGCCTAAAAAAGTCTCCAACAGCTCAAAGCCGGCCTCAGTATAATAGGCTGCCGCACCTTCGTGATAAAGCGGCAACTTCTTAGCCATATAATTGCTGAGCGGTTCGCGAACAATCAAAAGCAACACCGAAATGCCGACGACGACAACGCCGAGTCGAATGCCCCAGCTAGGCCAGTTTAAGTAGACCATGGCAGCAATTGCCAACAGTGCAACAAACAATACCAAACCATTGATGCCGTTTCTGCCAAAGACGCCCTCTTTGACATCGCCATTTTTAAGTTTATTGTAAATGCTATAGCCAAAGCTGATTAGCAAAAAGACGATACCGACGGCAATTGCCATCATCAACATCAAATTGGTATTTTCAATCGGCCGCAAAAAGATGTTGGCCAAAAAATGTAATCCCAAT
>PDWJ01002229.1_pt1 | contig 21285 bp, 20 predicted proteins | sample 1430881 | NCBI WGS metagenome assembly PDWJ01 (sample SAMN01162460, study PRJNA174530) | Oral metagenome, whole genome shotgun sequencing project. | biome: Marine environment; feature: Marine mammal; material: Swab sample of the gingival sulcus; isolation source: swab sample of gingival sulcus... | reverse complement strand
GGTGCTGCACGATGTGGGCGCATGGTTCCTGTTTTTGCCGCCATACTCACCCGATCTGAACCCCACCTCTCGGGACATTGCATGCGCAATGCCCTGCCGGCCAATGATCAAGATGGCGTTCTCAAAGCTCAAGGCGCTGATCCGGAAGGCTGCTGCACGCACCTGCGAAGACATCCAGAGCGCTGTCGGCCACGTCTGCAATCTCCTTTCCGACAAAGAATGCTTCAACGTCTTCAAAGCCGCAGGATACAGAACCGATTAAACGCAAGGTGCTCTATTCTTTGTTTTCGCATGTCAGAAGGCGCAAGACCGGGGCCGGTTTACGCGGGGCAAGCTCTGGCGCGGGTCTGAAGGCCCGGCGGACGCCGGGGCAGGCGCCCATATTGGCCAGACAGGATAGGGGCGGGATCGACCCCTCCCCGCCCCTTTTGCGGCCCCTTTCCCGGGGCAAATCCGCTGAAGGCCTCCGGGTATTACGGGTGCCAGTAGAGCTCCATCCCCTCCGGCCAGTCGAGCGACACGGTGATATTCACCTCCTTCTTCTCGGCGGTCATCAGTTCCATGTCCCAGGCCGACACCCCGCGCTCACGGTCGATGTCCGTCTCGTCCGGGGCGGGTTGCGCCGACACCCGTACGCGCAGGTCTTCCTGTTCGGAGAAGGTAAGCGGGAAGAAAACGCGCAACGTCCTCGGCGAGTTGGTCAGGTTCTCGACCGTGAAGGTGATGCGCTGTTCGCGGGTGTTCGACCGGGTGATCAGCCCGGTATCGCCCTCGGCATTGGTCTCGAAAATGGTTTTCAGCCGGATGCCCTCGAACGGACCGAAGCCCATCTCGGTTTCGGCACCCGCAGGGATCATTTCGATCGCCTCGCGCCCCACCAGATGGCCGTCGCGCAGGATGTTGGCCATCCCGGGCAGGATCGGCTCGCCGGAGGTATTGGTGAAACGCGCCATGGTGAAGGCGGTCTCATCATGGCGCGGGCTCGCCCAGAGCATCTCTTCCGCCTCGAAGGCGAGCCGGTCGAGCGCAATTTCGCTCGCCTCGTTGGTGGCGATGGTAACCAGGCCCGGATAGGCATAGGACAGCGCCAGCCCGTCGAACTGCACCTCGGCGGCGGTCATGTTCGCCGGCGCCATTGCCTTCTCGGCCATCGGTGACGCCATCGCCATCCTGTCTTCCAGACCGGCCACTCCGGCACCGACGGGCTGGCGGTCCAACGGCTCTTCGATATATGCGAGGTCGGGATAGATCTGCGAAGGCCCGGTTTCCTCGCCGGGGCGCGCGGTCGAGAGGGTAAGCGAAACATCCGACCAGATTTCGTCGGTATTCTGCATGACGATCACCTTGCGCTGAACCGCAACTTCCCCGGTATCGCGGTCAAGGTCGATGTCATAATCCATCTCCCACCGGGCGAAATCGGTGGCCTCGGTGAGTTCGAGCACCACCGGCCCCGCCTCGGCATGGTCCACCTCGACGACCACCATGTTGACCCGGTCGGCGGGCGGCGACAGGCGCTCGAACGCGGCTTCGGCGGCGTCGAGCCGGGTCACGCCCTCTTCGAAGCGCTCGTCGATCGGACGCAGCTCGGCCTGGATTGCCACCAGCCCGGCCTCGGCCTCGGCAACACCCTCGGCGAGCGCGGCCGCAAACGGAAGAAGGTCTGCGGGATCGGGCGCATCGCCAAGATCGGCCGCGCCGAAGAACGCAAGTTGCGCTCTCAACGCGTGGGCCTTGCCGGCGGTCTCCGAGCGGGCATCCGAGATGGCATCCAGCTCGGCTTCGAGACGCTTGACTTCGGCCCAGGCCGCGGCCTGTTCTTCGGTAAACAGGGCCTCGCGGTCAATGCCCACATCGCGCCGGAAGCCGAGCGTGCCGACAGAGACACCTTCGCTGGCCGCTATCCGCGGCAGCGCCGAAAGGTCGTCGAGCCCGGCATAGGGCAGGAAAATCCGGTGCTGGCCGGCGGGAAGCTCGGCGGTGGCGCGGCGGGTGAGTTCGGCGCCGTCGGGAAAGACCGTCACGGCGGAAACCGGTGCCTGCACCGTCACGTCCAGCGCATGGGCTGGCAGGGCGGCGGCAAGCGCGAGGAGGGAAATGGCCAAACGGTTCATGGGCAAGCCTTTCTGGATCCGTGTCTGCGCGATACTAGAGCGAAACCGGACCGACCGACAACAGAGCATCAGAACTCGACGCCCGGCTGCGCCTTCACGCCGGAGCGGAACGGGTGCTTTACCAGCGTCATCTCGGTCACCAGATCGGCGATCTCCACCACCTCGTCGGGCGCATTGCGTCCGGTGAGGATCACATGGGTCATCTCCGGTTTCTCATCGCGCAGAAACGCCACCACCTCCCCCGCGTCGACATAGCCATAGCGCATGGCGATGTTGATCTCGTCGAGCAGCACCATGCGGATCGCCTCGTTGCGGATCAGCTCCTTCGCTTTCTCCCAGGCGGCGGCGGCGAGCTCGGTGTCGCGGGCCTTGTTCTGGGTCTCCCAGGTGAAGCCTTCGCCCATGGTGTGGAATTCGCAGAGATCGGCGAAACGGGTTTCGATCAACGCGCGCTCGCCGGTCGCCATGCCACCCTTGATGAACTGCACCACCGCGCAGGGCATCTCATGGGCAATGGCGCGGAAGATCATCCCGAAACCGGCGGAGGACTTGCCCTTGCCCTTGCCGGTATGGACGATCACCAGCCCTTTCTCGTCGGTCTTGGTGGACATGATCTTGTCGCGTGCGGCTTTCTTCTTGGCCATCTTCGCGGCGTGGCGTTCGGGGTCGGTCTGGACTGTGTCGGTCATCGGGGGCTCCTTCGCTCCCCCGATGTTAACCCGGCTGCCTCCACGCGCAAGCCCGGGCGAGACAGCGAAGGGGCGGACCTTTCGGCCCGCCCCCGTCTTTCACATTGTACCGTTTGGCTTACTCGGCGGCGATCGGCGCGGCCGTGGCTTCGGTGGCCTTGGCGACCCTGGCGAAATGCTGGCCGTTGAGCCGCAGCACGAGGGCGAGCATGGCAAGCTGGAACAGAACCGCGACGGCGCTTTCGATCCAGTAGAGGGTGCCGAACTTCGCGATGATGCCGTTGGCGACCAGCCCCTTGTTGATGAAGAAGTGCAGCATCACGGAGATGGCGACACCCGGGCAGACGAGGGCGTAGGAGCCGGGCGACAGTCTGGAGCCGATCACGAAATCCTTCCAGTAGCCCTGACGGCCGAGGATCAGCATGCCGAGGAAGAGGAACAGGAACTGGACCGAGAGGATGCGGCTAAGGAACACCATGGTCTCCGCAGCTGGCGCGTGCACCCCGAAGGCACCGTGCAGCCCGTGGCCCTGACGCAGCATCATGATGCCGAGGGTGGTCAGGATCGGGATCACGATCATCAGCGTCGGTGCGGCCTCTTTCGCGGTGCCGTAGTGCAGCATCGAGTTGAAGGCGGTGAACAGGGCGATCAGGCCATAGACCACCGCGGCCACGCCGAAGAAGGTCGAGAGCATCACGCCGGCCGAGATCACGAAGGGTGTGGACGACATCGCGGCCGGGGCCGAGAGGCCGACGGCGATCATCGAAAGCGCAAAGGTCGGCAGCAGCTGGGCGAAGGAATTATGCGCGGTCACGTCGAACACGCCGCCCTTGGTCAGCACACGGCCGAGGAAATCGCCGATGATGTAGAGCGCGAAGCCACCGATGGCGAGGAAGGCCGCGAGCGCCGCCGGGAACAGGATCTCCTTCACCGCCCAGAGGCCGGGCACGAAGACGAGACCGACAATGAACATGCCGTTCACCGTCATCGCCAGCGCCAGCGGATAGGCGAGCAGCTGGGTTTCGGCGTTGGTGCTGCGCAGCTTGGTGTAGGCGTCGGTCTTGCGCCAGGCGTTGAACGTCCTGATGTTCCAGATCAGCTTCTGGATGTTGATGAGGGCGAACAGCGCGATGCCGGTCATGGCGATGACGATCATCGCCTGGGCGGCGAGCGGCGCGGTCGGGAAATAGGCCGCGATGTCATTGAAGGTGGCAACCGGCTTGCCTTTGTGCGGCACCCAGAACATCAGATACATGAAGAAGGTCACGGCGAGGCCGCCGGCGCCGACCGAGGCGAGGAAGTAGAGCGGGGAGTACTTCTCCGCGGCAGGGGTGGTTTTCATTGGATTGCTCCATATTCAAATATTCATCGTTGTGAATATGAATATCGGCACGGGGTTGCCCCGTAACCGTGGCAGGGTGACGCATGGCACCGGTTTACCCTTTGTTAACCGGAATCGGGCCAAATGGGCGCATGGCATATTCAGTGAAAACCCTTGTTTTTCTGGCGCTTGTGGCGGGTCTCTCGGCTTGCGCCAGCCCCTCGCCGCGGATGATGGGCGGGCAGAAACACGAGATCGAGGTGGCCGGCTCCCGCTTCGTGATCTGGCAAAAGGCCGATTCGGTCGAGATCTACCGCACCTCCATGGAGATGATGCCGCATCTCTCCGAGGTGATGTCGAAAGCCGCCATCGCGGTGACCCGCACGACCGGTTGCAAGATCCGGAAAGGCTCCCTCGCGGGCGATGCCGCGCTGATGACGGCGAAGCTCGCCTGCGGCTGACCGGCGCCGCTTTGCGGCAGGGCCTCCACATTCGTCACCCCGCCGGGCGCGCGCCTCTTTCGCGCAGGCCGCGTTTGCGCTAAGGCGACAGACGTTCCCACTCACGGGAACGATGGGAAGGAGACCCCGATGGGCTACAAAGTCGCCGTCGTCGGCGCCACGGGTAACGTGGGCCGCGAAATGCTGAACATCCTGGCCGAGCGCCAGTTTCCGGTGGATGAGATCGCCGCGCTTGCCTCGCGCCGCTCGCTCGGAACCGAGGTCAGCTTCGGCGACAAGACCCTCACCACCCAGGATCTCGACACGTTCGACTTCACCGGCTGGGACATGGCGCTCTTCGCCGTGGGCTCGACCGCGACGAAGCAATACGCCCCCAAGGCCGCCGCGGCGGGCTGCGTGGTGATCGACAATTCCTCGCTCTACCGCTACGACCCCGAGATCCCGCTGATCGTGCCGGAGTGCAACCCGCAGGCGATCCACGGCTACAAGAACAAGAACATCATCGCCAACCCCAATTGCTCGACCGCGCAGATGGTGGTGGCGCTGAAACCGCTGCATGACCGCGCCCGGGTCAAGCGGGTGGTGGTGTCGACCTATCAATCGGTGTCCGGCGCCGGCAAGGAGGCGATGGACGAGCTCTGGGACCAGACCAAGGGCATGTATGTGCCCGGTCAGGAGAAAGAACCGGAGAAATTCACCAAGCAGATCGCTTTCAACGTGATCCCGCATATCGACGTGTTCATGGAAGACGGCCAGACCAAGGAAGAATGGAAGATGGTCGCCGAAACCAAGAAGATCGTCGACCCCGCGATCAAGGTGACCGCCACCTGCGTGCGGGTGCCGGTCTTTGTCGGCCATGCCGAGGCGGTGAATGTCGAGACCGAGGATTTCCTCGACGAGGACGAGGCCCGTGACATCCTGCGCGAAAGCCCGGGCCTTCTGGTGGTCGACAAGCGCGAGGACGGCGGCTATGTCACCCCGGCCGAATGCGTCGGCGATTTCGCCACCTTCATCAGCCGTATCCGCCAGGATCAGACCGTGGAAAACGGGCTGAACTTCTGGTGTGTCTCCGACAACCTGCGCAAGGGCGCGGCGCTGAACGCAGTGCAGATCGCCGAATTGCTCGGCCGCGAGGTGCTGAAGAAGGGCTGAGCGCCCCGGGCCAACCATGCGCCGCCCGGGTCCGGCCCGGGCGGCCGCCACCTGCCACACACAGGCCGGCACGCAGGTTTCTTGCACGCAGCGCTCAGAGACTGGCTTCGACCCTGAACCCCTCAGGGATGCGGTCGTCGCCGTCAAGCAGCAGCGCCGCCATGGTGTGGCCCACCATCGGCGCCATGCCGAAGCCGATCTTGAACCCGCCATTGGCGATGAAATGCCCCTCCCGCCCGGGCCAGGCCCCAAGCATCGGTGCACGGCTGCGGGCGCGCGGCCGCAGCCCGGCCCAGCGTGCCAGCACCGGGGCGCCGGCCAGCGCGGGCACGGCGGCACGGGCGCGGGCGATGAGTTCTTCAAGCTGGCCGTCGCAGCTGTCGCCCGCCTCGAAATCCCGCTCGGTGGTCGAACCGATGGCCACGGTACCGTCGGCATGGGGCACCACATGGACCCCGCCGGCAAAGACCTGCGGCAGATCACGGGCATCGAAGCCCAGCGTTGCCGATTGTCCCTTGATCGGCGCGCCGATGGTCTTGCCGAACTGCGCGTTCAACGCTTCAAGCCCCTGCCAGCCGGTCGCCCAGACCACAGCGCCCTGGTCGGGCGCCTCCGCCACGATCTCCCCGCCCCGCGCCGTCAGCGCCGCCGCCAAGGCCGCGACGGCCCGGCGCGGGTGCAGCCGGGCGGTCAGTGTATCGCGGATCAGCAGACCCGTCGGCGAGACCGGCCCCCAGGACGGATCGGCCGCGATGACCTCCCAGACATGGCGCCCCTCCCAGAGCCCGGCGGCGGTATCGGCACGCGCGCGGGCGAGCGCCAGCGCGGCCTCGTCGGCGACCGGCTGCAACCGTCCGGACCGCAGATAGCCCGGATCACGCCCGCCCGTCGCCGCCACCCCGGCCCAGAAGTCTTGCGCCATATCGAGCGAGGCAAACTGGAAGGCCTTCTTTTCGTTCCAGTTTTCCGGCACATGCGGCGCCAGCGCGCCGACCAGCCCGCCGGAGGCGCCAGCCCCCGGCCCGCCCGGATCCACCACCCGCACGCTTGCGCCCTTCAGCGCACATTCCCAGGCCACCGCCAGCCCGAACACACCCGCGCCCCGCACCGTGACATCGACCATTGCATCGCCCTCCCGGCTCGCGCATTGTCGCGCCGTTTCGCATGTTATAGGGGATCGCATGTCCGGGGACCAGCGCGCCGAGGTTGCATGGAACGAGCGGGGCGTGCCGCTCTCTGCCCGGTTTGATGATCCCTATTTCAGCCTTGAAGACGGGCTCGCCGAAACCCGCCACACCTTTCTGGCCGGCAACCGGTTGCCGGAGCGCTTCCGGCCCGGGTTTCAGTTGGCCGAGCTTGGCTTCGGCACCGGGCTCAACATGCTCGCGGTGGCGCTGGCCTTCGAGGCTGCGGGCGGAAAAGGCCCGCTGTTCTACACCAGTTTCGAAGCCTTCCCGATGCAGGCGGACGAGATTGCCCGGGCGCTTGCGGCCTTTCCCGAGGTGCGCGCGGTGGCGGGGCCGTTTCTTGCGGCCTGGGGGCTGGGCGAACGGCGGTTCCGGCTCGGGGCGATGGAGGTCGAGGTGATCGTGGGCGACGCGCGGCTCAAGCTGCCGACATGGCAGGGCGCGGCCGATGCCTGGTTTCTCGACGGCTTCAGCCCGGCGAAGAACCCCGAACTCTGGGGACCGGAGCTGATGGCCGAAGTGGGCGCCCACACCGCGCCGGGCGGCAGCTTTGCCACCTACACCGCAGCGGGTTTCGTGCGCCGGGGGCTGGAAGCGGCCGGGTTCCGGGTGGAGCGCCGCCCGGGCTTTGGCCGGAAGCGGCACATGAGCCTTGGCACACGGCGGTGAGGGCGGACAACAAAGGGCCGAAATCGCGCTGACGATCACGGCGGCATTCGCCCCCCGTTCGCTCCCCGTCCGTTCCCAGGGGCGCTGATCGCTGGCAGCGACGTGTCTTCGGGAAGGCGGCGGCGCTTGCCAGGGGAGTCCATTAGTCCGGGATACCGGAAGACCATTAGTCCGGAATACCGGACTAATGGAATTGCCGTTTTTTCTTTTGATAACAGATTGTTACCGGCTTCCAAAGCGCAGTTTCAACGCAGCGTTAACCTTGCCTTTGCCCCCTACCGCCGCTTCAGTTCGTCAACAAACCGGATCGGTTCGGTCTTGCCGCTGCGTCGGGCGCGGTAGTTGGGCAGGCTTTCGGTGACCCGCATCACATAGGTCTGGGTTTCTTCGAAGGGGATGGATTCGATCCAGTCCACCACGTCCACATTCGCCGCCCTCGGGTCGCCGAACCGCTCGATCCATTGTGTCACACGGCCGGGACCGGCGTTGTACCCCACCGCAATCAGCACCGGATTGCGGCCGAATTTCTCGATGAGATAGGCGAGGTATTCCGAGCCCAGCCTGGTGTTATAGGCAAAGCCCTCCAGCAGCTTGTCGCGCTCATAGGGGATCTTCAGACGCTGCGCCATTTGCTGCGCCGTGCCCGGCATCAACTGCATGAGCCCCATTGCCCCGGCCTTCGAGGTCACGCCGGGGTTGAACTCGCTCTCGCGCCGGGCAATCGCAAGCTCCAGCACCCGTGGCACGCTCCGGTTGCCGCGGCCGATGTCGGGGGTCGGGAAATACGGCCGGTTGTAGACCCGCCCATGGTGGACGATGGCATATTTCGCGAGCGATAGCTGGAGATAGGGGGCGCCGGCGTCTTCCGCCCATTGCATCAACTGGCCGACGCCGGTGGCATCGAGGCTTTCCGACAGATGGGCGGCGAACCGGCGCGCAAGGTAGAGCTCGCCTGCGGCAAGCGAAAGCCGTGCGGCCTCCATGCCCGATGTGCCCCAGAACGCCGCCTCGCGGTAGCCCGGAAAGGTCTTCGCGCCGGTCAACTCCGGCGCCATCGCCAGCCCCGCCTTTTCCGCCGCGAGCAGACCGTAAAACGCCGTCTGGTGCTGGCCGGCCCGCGCATAGGCCGCCTGCGCCTCCTCCTTGCGGCCAAGGGCTTCGAGCGCCCGGCCCTCCCAATATCCGGCCCGCGACAGGCTGATCGGGGTCTCGACCCCCTCGGCGAAGCGGCGGAAATGGGTGAGCGCGGTTTCGGCATCGCCGGTCTTGCTGAGCGCCACATAGCCCGCGAGCCATTCGAGCGCATTGCGGTCCTTGCCGCTGGCGAGCCGGTGCTGCGCGGCAAGGCGGTAGGCGGTTTTCGCCTTGCCCGCCCGCATCGCCCGGCGCGCCAGTTGCAGCCGCCGCTTCGCCCATTTCTCCGGCTTGCCCAGCGCCTCGGCCGAGCCGGAGCGTTCCAGCATCAACTCGATGGCGCTGGCACTGCGTCCCTTGCGCGCCCGCCACAGGAACCGCTCGAAGGCCAGCCCCGGGTCGTCCGCCAGCCTGGCCGGCACCCGGGCGATCAGCGCATCAACCCCTTTTTCGTTCTCCCGCAGCCCGATCCGGGCCAGCGCCAGCGCCTTGTGCGCATCGTCCACCCGCGCCATCTGCCGGCCCGCCTCTTCGCTCAGGCCCCGCCAGAGCAACATGTCCATCCGCGCCCAGTGATGCCGCGCAAGGGTCTTCGGCCAGTCCGCCATGAACCGGGCCTCTTCCGCCTCGCTCAACGAAAACGAGGTCCAGCCCCGGATCGCCTCCGCCATCGCCTCCTGTTTGGCACCGGTATCCCAGAGCGCGCGGGCCAGGCGCAGGCTTCCGGCGCCGGTCCGGGGTTTCTGGTTCCGGAAGAAACCGAGCACCGCCGATGCTTCCGCATCCTCCGGAATGGTCTTCTCCGAACGCTCGCGCAGGAGCGTCAGCCCCGGCCAGTCCGGCCTGCGGGCGAGGAAGGCCAGCGTGTCGGCAAAGGTGCCTTTGGAGGCGCGCAACCGGTTCCATTCGACAATGTCGCGCGCCACAGACCCTGCCGGCCCCGCCGTCTCCAGCCCGGCCTCCCAGTCACCGCTGCGCATCAACTCGAGGCCGCGTTCAAGCTTCGCCACCTCCGCCTTGCTCTGCGCCAGCGCAGGCCCGGAGAAAAACGCGAGAATCAACAGCAACAACAACGCGTGCAGGGCGGGGATCATGGTTTTCTGCTCAGTCATGCGCACATTGGTAGCGTGCCTGAAAAACGCATCAACACAATTTCCTGGCATTTCAGCCGGGGGCGGCTGGTTTTCGCCGCGTTATCCCGGCTAAACAGGAGGCGAGTCGCTTCGCAGAGATGAAGACCGAAACGCAAGCCATCGAGGCGCAAACACGAAGGAGCGTGTCATGTTCAAGGGAAGCCTTCCGGCCCTGGTCACGCCGTTCAAGGACGGTGCCGTGGATTACACGACGCTCAAACGGCTGGTCGACTGGCAGATCGAACAGGGCTCGAACGGGCTGGTGCCGGTCGGCACCACCGGCGAAAGCCCGACACTCTCCCATGAGGAACACAAGAAGGTGGTGTCGATCGTGGTCGAGACCGCGGCCGGCCGGGTGCCGGTGATCGCCGGCGCCGGCTCCAACAGCACCGCCGAGGCGCTGGTGTTCATGGAGCACGCCAAGGAGGCCGGCGCCGATGCCGCCCTCGTGGTCACGCCTTATTACAACAAGCCGACCCAGCGCGGGATGATCGCCCATTTCACCGAACTGGCGGCGGTCGGCCTGCCGATCATGATCTACAACATCCCCGGCCGTTCGGCGATCGACATGACACCGGAGACCATGGGCGAACTGGCGAAACTCGACAATATCGTCGGCGTGAAGGACGCCACTGCCGATCTCTCCCGCGTCGCCAGACAGCGCATGAGTTGCGGCCACGACTTCATCCAGCTTTCGGGCGAAGACCCGACCGCCGTCGGCTTCAACGCCATGGGCGGGCGGGGCTGCATCTCGGTCACCGCCAATGTCGCGCCTGCGCTCTGCGCCGAGATGCAGGCAGCAACGCTTGCAGGCGACTACACCAAAGCGCTTGAGCTGTCCGACAGGCTGATGCCGCTGCATCTGGCGATCTTCATGGAGCCGGGTGTGGTCGGGGCAAAATATGCAATGTCGCTTCTCGGCCTCTGCTCCCCGCAGGTGCGCGCACCGATCACCGAAGCCACCGACGCGACCAAAGCTGCAATCAAGGCGGCAATGCGCGGGGCGGGGGTGCTCTGATCATGACCGAGACCCACGAAATCCGCCCCGGTGAAATCACCCTTGACGGCGGCATCGGGCCCACGGACGACGCCGGCGTGGTCTTCATCGGCCGCATCCGCACGCCCTGGAAGCGCGGCGATTGCCCGCGCAACATCGGCCCCGCCCGCGAGCGGATGCCCGGCACGACCGGCGCGCGGATCGAGCTCGACCCGCGCTTCGCTCCCGCGCTGGCCGGGCTTGAGCCCGGGGCGCCGGTGCTGCTGATCTACTGGATGCAGGAGGCCCGCCGCGACCTCACCGTACAGACCCCGCGCCATGTCGGCGAATCCCGCGGCACCTTCGCCCTGCGCTCGCCGCACCGGCCCAACCCCACCGCCGTCTCGACGGTGATCGTCACCGCTGTCGACCCCGAAGCGGCCACGGTCGAGATCGACGCCATAGATTGCTTCGACGGCACCCCGCTGGTCGACATCAAACCCTGGATCGAAACGGTGGACATGCCGCCCCGCCGCGCCTGACGACACCCAATGGCGAAGAAAAAGCACAAGAAAGACGAGAACCCCAATTACAAGGTGATCGCCGAGAACCGGCGGGCCCGGCGGGAATACAGCATCGAGGACGACCTCGAATGCGGTATCGTGCTGATGGGCTCGGAGGTGAAATCGCTGCGCCAGGGCGGCTCGAACATCGCCGAGAGCTATGCCTCGGTGGAAGACGGCGAGCTCTGGCTGGTGAATGCCCATATCGCGCCCTATGAACAGGCCAAGACCTGGGGCCACGAGGAACGGCGGCGGCGCAAGCTGCTGGTCTCGAAGAAGGAACTCGCGCGGCTGTGGAATGCCACCCAGCGCAAGGGCATGACCCTCGTGCCGCTGGTGCTCTATTTCAACCACAAGGGTCTGGTGAAGATGAAGATCGGCATCGCCCGGGGCAAGAAGACCCACGACAAGCGCGCCGACGAGGCGAAGCGCGACTGGAACCGCCAGAAGGCCCGGCTGATGCGCGAACGCGGCTGAGCCCGCGGGGGCGCGGACCGGACGCCCTGGCCGCCAGATCCCGCCCGGGAGCAAACGCCTCCGCACTGCCGGTCGCGCCAGCAAATGCCGTTGCCGTGATCGCGCCGATCCCGGGGCGGTGGCGGGCCCCGCGCCGCATCGTCCTCGCGCGCCATCTGAACGCCGCGTCAAGCGCTGCCCTCCTCTGATCCAGTACCCGCCGCCGTTCGCCACAAGCGCTTGCGCAACACCACCCAACCCGCATCGTCCAACCCGCAGGGGCGTGGCGATCACATGGCAGGTTCACGGGAATCAGCCCGTGGACATGCTGTTCCGGTCCGGCCGGTCGCCGCCGGCAAGCGCAGTTGCGGTGAAATCGCTCAGATCATCGGCGATCTCGCGGATATGGCTGTAGAAGATCAGCTCTCCGGCGTTTTCGATCAGGCGGACCGCGATTTTCGGGTTCAGCCCCGCGACCGCGCGCACATCCTCCGGCGCAACGGTCATGTCGTTTTCGCCGTGGATCAGACGGAACGGGATGGTCAGGGCTTGCAGCGCCTTGCGCGCCGGGTGGACGAACAGATCGAGATCGTCGGCAAAGGCCCGATGCCCCTGGGCCGTTGTCAGCGCGCAGGCGTTCCTGAGCAGCGCGTTGATCTGCGGGTTTTCGACCAGCTTCAGATCATCGGGCGCTTCGGCATAGGCGCGCCGCAGATACCAGTCGACCCCGTGCTGTTTCATCGACCTCAGCCCCGCCTTGGCGATCATCTCCGTCACCCAGGGGGCATGGGTGCGCAGGGCAAAGAAGGTGCGGTGCGTCACCGGCAGCGACGACCAGTTGCGCCGGTGGACGAGCGTCGGAAAGCCGCCGATGGAATAGACCCCACACACCGGGGCGGCCTTGCGCGCCGCCAGTTCCAGCAGCGGCACCGTCGCCGCGCCCAGCCCGGCCAGCACCACCCGCGGCAATTTCAGATGCGCGATCAGGGCTGTGACAAGGGCCATCGCGCCGTCGACTGCGTTTTCGCCCGGGCGCGGCAGGGTGTTGCCCTGACCGGGCCGGCAGGGCACAATCACCCTCAGCCCCGTCCTGGCAAGATAACGGTCGGTTTCCGGCGTCACCGCATAGCCCAGGGTCAGCCCGTGCAGCAACAGGACCGGGCGGCCGTGCGGGTCTCCCAGCCAGCTGAACGAGATCTGCCGGCCATGCCGGTCATGGAACAGGGTTTCGCGCCCGAACGGGTCGGTCCAGACGGGGATGCGCGACGTCTTGCGCGGATCGGCGCGGGCACAGAGCATGGCGACAAGCCGGATCAGGCTGACCTGATCGGGCAGACCGGTCTTCTGAAACACCGAGGACAGCTGCGTTGTGACCGTCCGGATCGAGGTGCCCCGGCGGCTCGCGACCCGGGCAATGTCGCAGGTGCGAAACAGCAGGCGGCAGATTTCGACCTCGGCGGCGGTCAGGCCGAAGGCTTCGCTCAGCATGGCGCCGGCCTGTTCGCTCCAGGGCAGGGCCAGCGAGCGGATGGCGAAGCTCGGCTGGTCGTGATTGGTGTCGGACAGAACGAAAGCCTCGGCGAATTCGGACCCGGTGCCCTGGCCGATCCTCAGAATCGAATGGCGGCTGTTGCGCGGCTGAACGCAGGCAGCGCGAAGCCCCGACAGATCTGAACGCGATTCCGGCAGCACCCAGTCGAACTCCGTCCTCGCCCCCTGGCGCAGCCCCCACTGATCGGCGGCGCTTTCGTTCAGCGCCATCACCGTCCCGTCCGGCAGGAACACCGCCGCGGCGCCGGATACATCGCTCAACACCCGCTCGACCACCCCGAAAACCGGCTGGTCGGTCTCGCGGTCGAAAAGGTCACGGGCCTTCTTCAACTGGCGCAGCAGCGCGGGAGAAAACGGCTTGTCCCTGTTCTGGCCGGGATTCTGGCCGGGATTCTGGCCGCGGTTCTGGCCGAAGTGCCGGCCGGACAGCTTCCGGTCGATGACCCGGAACAGATCATCGAATGCGCTGCCGTCGCTGATCAGCCGGTAGCTGGTCGCAACGATGTCAAGGTCGACATCCTGTTCGGTTTCCATGCCAGCCTGTTTCCGAAGACCGAAGGACGTTTCTGTCTGAGCTTACGTCATTTGACGTATGACCGCAGCAGGCAATTCGCGGACCCTGAAAGGGGGAAACCAATTGCAGGAGAATCTCATGTCCGTTCCGAGCTGTTCCAGCCTCTTGTCCGTGTTCCGCCGGATCCGGGCCGCGCCTGTCCTGACGGTTCTGGCGCTCGCCCTTGTGACCACCGGCATGATGACCGGCGCTGCCTCTGCCCGCGACACATTGCGCCGGGGCGAGGCCCTTTACCGGGGCGGTCAGCTCACCTCCGGGAGCGGAGAATACCTCCTGGAGTTTCTTGAGACGGGCGGCAATGTGGTGCTTTACCGGAAAGTGTCCCCCGGCTTGGAAATCCTTTGGGAAACCGGCACCTACAAGGTGGACGCGGAACGTTTCATCTTCCAGATGGACGGAAACGTTGTGGTCTATGACAGCAATGACAAGGCGCTCTGGTCGCCCAATGTGAACGGTCGGGGCGGTTTCAGGCTGGTCTTGCAAGACGATGGCGACATGGTGATCTATACCAGATCGGGCGAGCGTATCTGGGCCAGCAATACGAAACAGCCGATCAGGGCTTTCCCGGTTCCGCCGATCGCCAATACGCCTCAGGGCGGCATCAAGCCCCCCCTCCCCGCGCCTCAGCCCGATCCTGGCGTTTCTGACGAGCAGTGCGACCTTTACGCCAACGAAGCGGTGAAACTGGCGGTTCAGGCCGAGACCCTCGGGGTGAGCCCGGGCGGCCCGCGCTGGTCGCAGTCCTACAAGGCGCACTACCGGTTCTGCAAATCCGGTGTGCCCCCGGAGATCCTGTTTGCCGAGCACGATGCCCGGGTCGACTATCTCAAGGGCCACGCGCCCAAGGGCAATTCCGCGTTCGAGGATCTGCTGGCGGCCAGCCTCGCCGCGATCCTGGCCGAGATCGCGAACGGAAATACCAGTTCCCGGTAAGCGAAACGGCCCGCCGTGAGCGGCACGGCGGGGCGACCTCAAGTTGAAACCAGCGTTGAAGGAAACACCATGAACCTCCTGCCTCCTTTCCGCATCTCTGCCGGGGCCCTTGTTCTGGCCGCAAGTCTTTCGGCCTGCATGGATGCGCCGCAAGCGCCGCCGGGCAAACCGGACGGCCGCCCGGGTTCCGGAGCTGAAAGCGAACAAAACGAGGAATACTGGCGCACGCTCCGCCGCGATCAGGCCCGTCTGGAGCGGGGCGAGGATGTCTGCGGCGTCCGCTATACGGGGCTCCGCCCGGGTGTTCCGCTTGATGTGTCCGAGGAGGAACTGCGCCGGCGCATTCCCATCGAGCACGTGAGGGTCATCTTCGAACCGGTTGCAATGATCTTGCTCATCAACCCCAAACCCCCGCGGCTCATGACCGTCCAGCATGATGAGAACAATATCGTGACGGCAATCTTCTGCGGCCACCATATTATCAGCCCGCCGTGAGCGGCACGGCGGGGCGACCCTGTGTTGAAACCCGTGGCAAGGGAAAATCCCGTGACCTTCCCTCCCGTTTCCGGGCCAGAGCAGTCCACCGAAAGGCGTGACGATCCTGTTCGACGCGCGGAAGACGGCGTCTGCGCCGAAGGGACCGGTCGCGTTGCCTGAGCGGCACAGCCGCCCCCGGCTGATGACCGTCGAATATTATGCAAAGCGGATCGTGACGGCGGTCTGAACCGTCCAAACGGGCAGCACGCCTTTCAAGGCATGAAGTGCGGGATCCACTCTGGAACGCCCTGTTCTTTTGCAAGCCATGATGCAGGCGGCTCTTGCGGAGACGGCCACGGAGACGGCCCTGAAACCGGCACGGATGAGGCTCTCGAAAAAGAATGACTTCCGCGATCAGACGACCCGGTCGGGCAGGTCGAAACCTTTCAGAAACGCCGCCTGCGCCATCGCCCGTTTGCCCGGCCTCTGGGCCCGTGTCACCTCGACCGCGCCCTCACCGCAGGCAATCGTGAACGGCGGGCGGATCACCCCCGGCGCGCCATCGGCAGCGGCGAGGCGGGAGCCGAGGAGCTTCACCCTTTCGCCGCCGATCTCCGTCCAGGCACCGGGAAACGGCGAGAGCCCGCGGATCAGCCGGTCGACCTCGACCGCCGGGCGGGTCCAGTCGATCCGGGCTTCCGCCTTGTCGATCTTGTCGGCATAGCTCACGCCCTCGTCGGGCTGCGGCTGCGGCACCAGCGCATCGAGCCGCCCCAGCGCCTCGACGATCGCCGCCGCGCCCAGCGCCGAGACCCGGTCGTGCAGCTCACCGGTGGTTTCTTCGGCGCCGATCGTGAGCGCCTTTCGCAGCAGCACCGGGCCGGTGTCGAGACCGGCGTCCATCTGCATGATGCAGACGCCGGTTTCCGCGTCCCCCGCCATCACCGCCCGGTGGATCGGCGCCGCACCGCGCCAGCGGGGCAGAAGCGAGGCGTGGATGTTGATACAACCGCGGGCGGGGGCGTCGAGGATCTCCTGCGGCAGGATCAGCCCATAGGCCGCCACCACCGCGACATCCGGCGCAAAGGCGGCAAATTCCGCCTGGGCCTCGGCGTTTCTCAGGCTCTTCGGGTGACGCACCTCGAGGCCGAGTTCCAGCGCCCGGGCATGAACCGGGGTCGGACGGGCTTTCTTGCCGCGCCCGGCGGGCCTCGGCGGCTGGCAATAGACCACGGCCAGCTCGTGGCCCGCCTCCACCAGCGCCTCCAGCACCGGCACCGAAAACTCCGGCGACCCCATGAAAATCAGTCTCATTGCATGTCTCCCCGGCTGTGTTTGAGGGTTGGGCGCGCTGCCATCGCGATCGGCTCAGCCACGCCTGGCGGCCTTCTTCAGCAACCGGTCGCGCTTCAGCTTCGACAGGTGGTCGAAATACATCCGGCCGTTCAGATGGTCGATCTGGTGCTGCACCGAGGTCGCCCAGAGCCCGACGAAATCGCGCTCCTCGACCGCGCCCTCCGCGTTGAGAAACCGCACGCTCACCGCGCGCGGGCGCGACACCCGCGCCCAGACGCCCGGCAGGTTGGGGCTGGCCTCGTCGTGGTCGCGCAGCCTGACGCTGGCGTGCAGCACCTCCGGGTTGGCCATGCGCACCGCCTGGCCGCGCTCTTCGGAGGCGTCGACCACGGCGAGCGCCTGCATGATCCCGAGCTGGACGGCGGCAAGCCCGACGCCCGGCATCGCCTCCATCGCGGCGATCATCTCGTCCCAGATGGCGTGGGTTTCGGCGGTCACGGCCTCCACCGGCGCCGCCGGGGTGCGCAGCCGCCTGTCGGGCCATTGCAGGAAGGGGCGGGGCCTGGCGGCGCTCACGCCCGCGCCCGTTCGCGCTTGATCTTCTGGCTCTTGCGGGTCATCAGCTGACGCTTCATCGGGCTCAGATAGTCGATGAACAGCTTGCCGTTGAGATGGTCGATCTCGTGTTGCAGCACGGTCGCCCAGAGCCCCTGGAACTCGCCCTCCTGCGGGTTGCCGTCGATGTCGATCCACGACACCCGCACCTCCGCCGGCCGGGTCACCTCGGCGAACTGATCGGGGATCGACAGGCAGCCTTCCTCGTAGACGCTGGTCTCGTCGGAGGAGAGCACCACCTCCGGGTTGAACATCACCACCGGCTGCGGCGCGGCATCGGGGTCTTTCACCGCATCGGCCACGATCAGCCGTTGCAGCACACCCACCTGCGGCGCGGCGAGGCCGATGCCGGGGGCGTCATACATGGTTTCGAGCATGTCGTCGGCCAGACGGCGCAGCTCGTCCGACAGATCGGGCACGGGGTCGCAGAGCTTCTTCAGCCGCGGGTCGGGATGGATGACGATCGAACGCAGGGACATGGGTGTCCATTTAGGTGAAGCGGCCCCCGTTCGCAATGACCCCTTGCGCCCGGCCCCGCAGCCGATAGCGTGGCTTCAGGCCAGCAACTAGGCCAGCAACCTGCCCAGCCCTGCCCAGCAAGGAGAGCCCCCATGGATTTCGACGCCATCATCGACCGCCGCGGCACCCATTCGATGAAATGGGACATGATGGAAGCGCGTTACGGCGTCTCGCCCGAGGGCGGGATTTCGATGTGGGTGGCGGATATGGATTTCCCCGCCGCGGCGCCGATCCGGGCGGAACTCGACAAGATGAGCCGGCACGGGGTGCTGGGCTATTATGGCGACGATACCAGCTATCTCGAAGCGATCCGCTGGTGGATGCGCAACCGCCACGGCTGGGAGGTCGACCCGGCGTGGATCTTCACCACCCACGGGTTGGTAAACGGTGTGGCGCTGGCGATCGACACCTTTACCGCCCCCGGCGACGGGGTGGTGCTGTTCACGCCCATCTATCATTCCTTCGCGCGGGTGGCGGAGGCGGCCGGGCGCGAGGTGGTCGAATGTATGCTGGCCGAGGATGAGGGGCGTTACGCGCTCGATTTCGACCGCTGGGACGCGCAGATGAAGGGCCACGAGAAGCTGCTGGTGCTGTCTTCGCCGCACAACCCCGGCGGACGGGTCTGGACCCGCGCCGAGCTCGAGGGCATCCGCGATTTCTGCATCCGTCACGATCTGTTGCTGATCTCCGACGAGATCCACCATGACCTCGTCTTCCCCGGCGCCACCCATACGCCTTTCGCGCTGATCGAGGGGGTGGAAGACCGGCTCATCATGATGAGCGCCACCACCAAGAGCTTCAACATCGCCGGGATCCATGCCGGCAATGTGATCATCCCCGACGCGGACCTGCGCGCGCGTTTCGCCGGGCGGATGGCGGCACTCGGCATCTGGGGCAACGCCTTCGGCTTCCGGCTGGCGGAGGCGGCCTACAGCCCGGAGGGGGCGGCATGGATCGACGCGCTGGTGGCCTATCTCGACGGCAACCGGCGGCTGTTCGACGAGGCCATCGCGGCGATCCCCGGGGTGCGCTCGATGCCGCTCGAGGCCACCTATCTCGCCTGGGTCGATTTCTCCGGCACCGGCATGGGCGAGGCGGAGGTGAACGCGCGGGTTCTGAAACAGGCCCGCCTCGCGGCCAATCTCGGGCGGACCTTCGGCAAGGGCGGCGAAAACTTCCTGCGGTTCAATTTCGCCATGCCGCGGAGCCTGGTTGCCGAGGCCGCCGAACGGCTCGCGGACGCCTTTGCCGATCTGCAATGAGACGGCGCGCAAGACGTCTTGCCCGGCTCCTGCCGGTGCTCCTGCTGGTGCTGGCGGCGGTGGTGCTCTGGGAGCGTTACGCCCGCCCGCCGGTGCCGCCGCCGATTGAGCCGCCCACGGGGCGGATCGACCGGATCGTGGTGGAAAAGCAGGCGCGGCGGCTCACGCTTTATCGCGACGGCAAGGCGGTGAAGCCCTACCGTATCTCGCTCGGCTTTGCCCCCGTGGGCGGCAAGGCGCGCGAGGGCGACGGGCGGACACCGGAAGGCGTGTTCCGCATCAACCGCCGCAACCCGAAAAGCGCCTTTCATTTGTCTCTGGGGATCGACTATCCCCGGCCCGACGACGTGGCACGGGCACGGGCAAACGGCTATTCGCCCGGCGGCGACATCTTCATTCACGGCCAGCCCAACGGAACCGGGCGGTTGGTCACGCTGACACATGACTGGACCGCCGGCTGCATTGCGGTGTCAGACAAGGCCATCGAGGAAATCTGGGCGGTGACACCGGTGGGGACGGTGGTGGAAATCCGGCCCTGAACCTCTGACCCCCGCGACAGGGGGCAGGGGGCCGCAAGGCCCGGGGGCCCTCGCCGGGCGTGAGTTACGGCCGCGACACCCGCAGAAGGATTGCCCCGGAAATCGTCACGAAGGTCGAGCCGAGCTTGACGAGGTCCAGCCGCTCTTTCAACACGCCGACGCCGATCAGCAGGGCAAAGACGATCGAGGTTTCGCGCAGTGCCGTCACCAGCGCGATCGGCGCCTGGGTGAAGGCCCAGATCACCAGCCCATAGGCCAGGAAGGAGGCGCCCCCTCCGATCAGCCCCAGGCGGATCAGCCTGCGGTCAGACTTCAGCACGCGGAGGGTTCCGGGCCGCGTCAGCGCCGTCCATGTGGTAAAGACGATCGCGTTGCCAATGGCCGACCAGGTCCAGTAGCCCAGCGCGGTCATGGCCACCCGGGCGCCGATCCCGTCCACCAGCGAATAGGCGGCGATGAAGCCTCCGGTGCACAGCGCCATGCCCACCGCGCGCGGATTGCGCGCACCATCATCGCGCCGCACCAGGGCGAGAGACAGGAGACCCAGCGCGATCAGGGCAACGCCGGAAAGCTCCGGCAGCGTGAAAGAGGCGCCCAGAAACACGATGGACACCAGCGTGACGATCAGCGGCGCAGAGCCGCGCGCGACGGGATAGACAAGCGTCAGATCCCCCGCGCGGTACCCCGCGACCAGAAACAGCTGATACCCAAGATGCAGCGCAACACCGCCCAGAACCCAGGGGATGGCGGCGATGCCGATGGGGTGCGCAAACGGCAGGGCGCAGAGCGCCACCGGCACATGCCCCAGCACCACCGCCAGCATGGTGGCCTGTTTGTCCGCGCTTCCCTTGACAAGGGAATTCCAGATCGCATGCAGGCAGGCCGCCAGCAGCACCGCCATGAAAACAGAAGCCGTCACCGGGGCCCTTTCCGATTGTCCGCCGGATCAGACCTAGCCCGGATCCCGCAGGATGTGCAAACGCCGGGGCATTGCGGCTTCCTCCCGCAGCCGCGTTGGCAGAGCGTGATACCGCGATCAAAATCCCTCTTGCAACCGGTTTCAAAATTGTCCACCCTTTTCAAAAGATCCGGATTCGGGAGGCAACATGATGAAGGTTGGACTTCTTGGCGCGGGCCGTATCGGCAAGGTTCACGCCGCCACGATCACCGCACATCCGAAAAGCGAACTCGTCGCGGTGTCCGATGTGGTCGCCGAAAGCGCCGCGGAACTGGCCGCGGAACACGGGATCGCCAGCCGCAGCTCCGAGGAGATCATCGCCGACCCGCAGATCGACGCGGTGCTGATCGCCACCTCGACCGACACCCATTCGGACCTGATCGAAGCCGCGACCGCCGCCGGCAAGGCGGTGCTCTGCGAAAAGCCGGTGGACCTCAGCCTTGAGCGTGCCCGGGCCTGTCAGGCTGCGGTCAACAAGGCGGGCAAGCCGGTGATGATCGGCTTCAACCGCCGTTTCGACCCGAGTTTCGCCGCCCTCAAGGCCGCGCTGGAGGCGGGCGAGATCGGCAAGGCCGAACTCCTGTCGATCACCTCCTTCGATCCGGCGCCGCCGCCGGTCGCTTACGTCAAGGTCTCGGGCGGGCTGTTCCGCGACATGATGATCCATGATTTCGACATGGCCAATTTCATCATGGGCGAGGTGCCGGTG
>PDWJ01002227.1_pt1 | contig 21298 bp, 20 predicted proteins | sample 1430881 | NCBI WGS metagenome assembly PDWJ01 (sample SAMN01162460, study PRJNA174530) | Oral metagenome, whole genome shotgun sequencing project. | biome: Marine environment; feature: Marine mammal; material: Swab sample of the gingival sulcus; isolation source: swab sample of gingival sulcus... | reverse complement strand
TTCGCATGTTTTGGACGCTTTTCTGGGGTAATTTTTTTTCTTCCTCTTTCTTAATTCATTATATATTAAATAGTTCTTGCGCAGCGCAAATGCCTCGATATGTTCCTTCCGGCAGCACGCAATAAATATGGGAGATTATACAGTACTGATTCAGATTGCGTCACTTCACCATTATTGTTATATTTAAGCTATGCAGGCTGTCAGAACTATTTCTTATATTCCGGTAAAAATACCTCATCACGCCATAATGAAACGTCTAGGGTATCAAGGTAAAAAAACTGAAATATCCGGGCAGCAGATGGCAGAGATTGACAGTTTTATTTCGAAGGCCGCAGAGCTTATCAGTCTTAAGGCCCTCTGCCTTAGGAGCCGGATTGAGCTTGAACCGGAAAACGGAACTGTTACCCTTGAAAATGGAGAGGTTATAGAAAGCGCAAAGTTCTGCAGATTCTTATCAGGTTCGGCAGAGATGCTAATAATGGGTATTACCGGCGGTGCCGAGATAGCCGATGAGATAGCAAGGCTTCAGACTGAAAAACAAATGACTCAGGCAGTTGTTCTTGACGCCGCGGCAGGTGAAATAGTCGATGATGGTTTTGACTGGATAGCCGGCCTGTATTCAAAAGAGCTTGTAAGGGAAGGCCGTATTATCGGAAGCCGAAGGTTTTCGGCCGGATACGGTGATTTTGATATAACAAATCAGAGGCTTATTTACCGAATGCTGGGAATGGAAAAACTCGGAGTAAGAATTACAGATTCATGTATGCTGCTGCCTGAAAAGTCAGTGACGGCTGTATACGGAATAAGGGTTGGAAATTATGAACAGCAGTAAGAGCAGTAAGAGCAGTAAGAGCAGCAAGACAGCCGGTTTCATGGAACTGCTGAAAAGCAGGATAGTTTTACTTGACGGTGCAACCGGAACCGAGATGCAGAAGCGGGGGCTTCCGGCCGGAACCAGTCCCGAACTATGGTCATGCGATAATCCTGATGTGTCTGCGGAAATCTACAGATCATATTTTGATGCAGGCTCCGACGCTCTTTATACATGCACCTTCGGAGGCTCCCCATGGAAGCTGGAGGATTTCGGTGCTGATTCCCGTACCGAAGAAATCAACCGTGTCATAACCGAAAATGCCGTAAGGACAGCCGAAGCTGTTGCGGCCGATGGCAGCAGACGCCCGTTTATTGCGGGTGATATAGGGCCGTCCGGCAGGTTTATAATGCCATTCGGTGATTTGGAATTTGAAGATGCTGTAAACGGCTTTAAGCGGCAGGCCAAAGGCCTGCTGGACGGCGGGGCGGACCTTTTTGTCATCGAAACGCAGATCGATATTCAGGAATGCCGGGCAGCGCTTTTCGCGGTAAAAGAGCTGACCGATAAGCCGGTGATGGTTTCGATGACCTTTGACCAATCCGGCCGCAGCCTCAACGGTACAAGTCCTGAGGCAATGGCTGTGACCCTATCCAGTCTGGGGGCCGATGTTATAGGGATGAACTGTTCAACCGGCCCCGCCGAAATGCTTAAGCTTATCCGCAGAATAGGTTCCGTTGTTGATATCCCCATCATGGCAAAACCCAATGCGGGTATGCCGGTAATCCGTGACGGGGTTACGGTCTTTCCCATGGGGGCTGAAGAGTTCGGCAGTTTTGCGAATGACTTTGTTGAGGCCGGTGTAAATATCATGGGCGGCTGCTGCGGAACAAGCCCTGAACATATACGGACTCTGGCCGCGGAGATGGCAAAACTGAAGCCGTTAAGCAAAAATAACCGGAAAAGGGTTATGTTAAGTTCAGCCGTTGATATGCTTGAGACAGAACCCGATTCTCCAATCAGAATTATTGGTGAGAGAATAAATCCCACCGGTAAAAAGAAGCTTCAGACTGAGCTTAAGGCCGGTAATATGGGTTATGTACGAAAGCTGGCCCGTGATCAGGTATCGGCCGGAGCCGACCTTCTTGATTTGAATGCCGGTATGCCCGGTATCGATGAAAAACAAACCCTGATTGATATTATATCTACCGTGGTCCCCGCGGTAAATGTTCCGCTTGTTATTGATTCCTCAGATACCGATGTTGTTGAGGCCGCAATACGCTATTACCCCGGCCGGGCCCTTATAAACTCCATCTCTGCCGAAAAGGAGAAGCTCGCAAAACTCCTTCCCGTTGCGGCGAAATATGGATCGATGCTTGTTGTTCTTCCATTGGCGGATAATGAGCTGCCGGATAAGGCCGAACGCAGAATAGAGTTAATAGAAGAGATTTATTCCAGGGCTTCCGTCTACGGTTATGATAGAAAGGATCTTATAGTAGATGGTCTTGTAATGACTGTTTCGAGCAGTCAACAGGCGGCTGTCGAAACATTGAAGACGGTCCGCTGGGCATCGGAGCAGGGATTTGGAACAGTTCTCGGTCTTTCCAACATATCATTCGGTCTGCCTGAGCGCGGCTGGGTAAACTCGGCCTTCTTCTCAATGTCGGCTTCAGCCGGTTTGACATGGGCAATTGCGAACCCCTCTCATGAACTTCTGATGAACACCAAATATGCTTCTGACGTACTTACCGGCCGTGATAAGGATTCTCTGCGTTACATAGAAAAGTTCACTGCTGAATCTGAATCAAAAAAAAACGAAAAGCCTGTTGAGTCAGCCGACTCTGTAAGTGTCGAAGAGCTTATTGTCTCAGCTATAATAGAAGGAAGGCGTGAAGATATTGAAGAATACTGTGCCCGCGCTCTTAAAGAAGGCCTACAGCCCTCCAGGCTTCTTCAGGAAAGTATGATTCCTGCAATAATACGGGTCGGTGATTTTTATGATCAGAAGAAGTATTTTTTACCTCAGCTTATAGCAAGTGCCGAAACAATGGAGAGGGGCTTCTCTGTCCTTGAACCAGAGCTTAAGGCTGCCGGTGAGGATAATAAAAAAGGTGTGCTTGTATTTGCAACCGTCCAGGGTGATATCCATGATATCGGAAAAAACATTGTCGTTCTGATGCTTAGAAATTTTGGTTTCGAGGTTATTGATCTTGGAAAGGATGTTCCCGCCGAAGAAATTGTCAAGGCTGCCGAAGAGCATGATGCGGATCTTATTGGTTTGTCAGCCTTAATGACCACCACAATGATAAGAATGCCCGAAGTGGTTGAATTAGTAGAAAAGAAGGGTTTAAAGTGTAAAATACTCTCAGGCGGGGCCGTTGTTACCCGAGAGTGGGCCGAATCTATCGGTACAGAGTATGCATCGGATGGTGTCGATGCCGTTAATAAGGCAGAAAAGCTTACTTGTCAGAGTGATGATATAGATAAAACATAGACGTTTTAACTATTCCATGTTAATCTGTAACCAAAATAAAAATTTAACAGGAGAAGATCATGAACCCCAAGGATATTAAAGAAATATCATCAGTTTGGACCCATGCAACTGATATCTTGGTTGATAGAGCCGAAGGTTGCTGGTTGTATGATAAAGAAGGGAATAAGTATCTGGACTTTGCGAGTGGTATCGGAGTTACCAATACAGGTCACTGTCACCCAAAGGTTGTCGCAGCCATTAAAGAACAGGCTGATAAGCTTTTGTTTGGCCAGTTTAACATTGTATACCATCAGCCGGTGATAGATTTAATCAATGAACTTAAACCTATAATGCCGGAAGGTCTTGATACATTCTTTTTCTCAAGCAGTGGTGCCGAGGCTGTTGAGGCTGCAGTTAAGCTTGCAAAGCACGCAACAGGCCGGCCTAATATAATAGTATTCAACGGTAGTTTTCACGGCCGAACCCACCTTACAATGGCTATGACAACAAGTAAAACCGTTTATAGAGAAGGTTATGGCCCTCTTCCTGCTGGAATTTTTGTTACTCCCTATCCTTATTCATTTTTCTACGGATGGGATGATGAGACAACAAAGGCTTTTGCGGTAAAAGAGCTTAAAAGAACACTCCTGGGGCAAACCAAGCCGTCTGAAACCGCAGCAATAATTATCGAGCCTGTTCTTGGTGAAGGCGGTTATGTTGTACCTCCGGCAGGATTCCTGCAGGCGGTTCGTGAAATTTGTGATGAGCATGGAATTCTCATGATTGCAGATGAAGTTCAGTCAGGATTCTGCCGAACAGGAAAATTCTTTGCAATACAGCATGAGAATATTAAACCCGATATTATGACAATGGCCAAGGGACTTGGTTCTGGAATTCCCATCTCAGGTATCGCATACAAACGTGAACTTCAGAAAAACTGGAGAGCAGGAACTCACGGCGGAACATACAGCGGTAATACCCTTGCATGTGCAGCAGCAACTGCAACTGTAAAGGCAATGAAAGAAGAAAAACTTGCCGAGAATGCCGCCGCGAGGGGTGAACAGCTTATGAATGCCTTGAAGGAGCTTCAGAAAAAATATCCTGTAATCGGTGATGTACGCGGCCTGGGCTGTATGGTTGCTACAGAGTTTGTTAAAGACGGACAGCCGGATGCGGCAACACAGAAAGCTGTAATTGCGGCAGCACGTGAAGAAAAGATGATTATGCTGGGCTGCGGTACCTACGGCAATGTCATCAGATGGATTCCGCCTCTGGTAATAACAAAAGAAGAGATGGACGAGGGTATTGCAAGATTTGAACGTGCACTTAAGAAGGTATTAGGATAGTTTCAAAGAAAAACAATTAATTCTAACTGCGGTTCATCTTCGGACCGCAGTTTTTTTTGAAAATTTCACTTCCATAACGGATATTACAGTTCCTAAAAGCTTGTAGACCAAGATCTTAATAATTGATAGAATAGGCTCTTATTTAAGGATACTGGCTGTATCCTGGAATAACGGAGGATATATGAAAAAATTATTTAGTTTTCTTATTGTTGCCGCAGTTCTTTTTTCTTTTGCTTCTCTTGCAGCCTGTGATAAAGACTCTGGAACAATAAAAATTGGTGTAGCCGGTCCTCATAGCGGAGACCTTGCCTCATATGGTATTCCATCAGTTAAGGCTGCAGAACTTGTAGTTGAAAAATGGAATGCAAACGGCGGTGTTCTTGGCAAACAGATCGAACTGATTGTTGAAGATGATGTATGTAAACCTGAGGTTGCTGCAAATACAGCTGCAAAGCTTGTAGGTGAAGGTGTTATAGCGGTTGTTGGACACTCATGCTCAGGTGCAACAAAGGCTGCTTTAGGTATTTACAAGGATTCAAATGTAATCTGTATTTCTCCATCAGCAACAAACCCGCCTCTTACTCAGAGCCGTGAATACCCCAACTTTTACCGTACAATAGCGCCGGATGACGCACAGGCAAGAATGGAGGTTGACTTTGCAGTTGACACACTTGGTTTTACAAAGCTTGCTATTCTGCATGATAAGGGGGATTATGGAAAAGGCCTTGCTGAATTTGCAAAGGCAATGATAGAGGCTGGCGGAAAAGCTGAAGTTGTTCTTTATGAAGGTATAACCGTAGGTGCTGTAGATTATTCTGCAGTTATAAATAAAATAAAGAATTCAGGTGCCCAGGCTGTAATTTTCGGCGGTTATCATCCTGAAGCATCAAAACTTGTAGGACAGATGACCAAGAAGGGTATGAACACTGTATTCATTTCCGATGACGGTGTTAAGGACGAGAACTTTATTAAGGTTGCAGGAGATTATGCAGAAGGTGTATACGCTACAGGTCCAAAAGATACCTCTAAAAATCAGAATACTATTGCCGCTAATAAGGCACATCAGGATAAGTACGGAGAAGATCCGGGAGCTTTCTTCCTGAACGCATATGCTGCTACAACTGCGATCCTCAATGCTATTGAAAAGGCCGGATCTACTGATTACGATGCAATAACAAAGGCCCTCAAGAGTGAATATGTTGATACTACCCTTGGAAATATCAGTTTTGATGAAAAGGGTGATGCAATCGGAGTCGGATTTTCTGTATTCCAGGTACAGAACGGCGTCTACGTTGAAATTCAGTAATTAATTAGGGCTGCCTGTTCCGGGCGGCCCTGCTTTAAATTAAAAATGATATTGAGCCTCAAGGTAGTGGAGTTATTCATATATGAATAGTACATATTTTATTGAACTTTTTCTCGGTGGTTTGACTCGAGGAAGTATTTACGCGCTGATTGCCCTTGGATATACAATGGTTTACGGTATTATCCAGTTGATAAATTTTGCCCATGGTGAGATTTACATGATAGGTGCGTTTACCGCACTTATTATTTCAGGAGCATTAGCCTTTACAGGTCTTTCTCCTGTTTTAATCTTCATTATTGCAGCAGTAGTCGCAATAATATGGTCGGCCGCATACGGAATTACAATGGAAAAAATAGCATACAAACCGCTTAGAAAAGCCCCAAGACTTTCGGCTCTTATAAGCGCCATTGGAATGTCGATGTTTCTTCAGAATTATGTTTTGCTGGCACAGACCTCTGATTTTCAGCCGTTTCCGGAGCTTATTCCTGAACTTGGATTCTTAAAACCTGTTGAAAACATAATGAATACTAACCAGTTTATTATTCTTGTAACAGCTGCAGTCGTTATGGTTTTGTTTACACTTTTAATACGTTATACACGGATAGGTAAGGCAATGAGGGCCACAGCTCAGGATAAGGTTATGGCTCAGCTTGTCGGAATAAATATAAATAAGGTAATAATGGTTACATTCCTTATCGGTTCAGCTACTGCGGCTATCGGAGGAGTTCTGATAAGCTCGCATGTTGGACAGATAAATTTTTATATCGGTTTCATAGCAGGTCTTAAGGCCTTTGTTGCCGCAGTTCTTGGCGGAATAGGTTCAATTCCCGGCGCCGTTTTGGGCAGCTTTGTACTTGGTCTGACCGAAAGCTTTGGTACAGGTTATATTTCAAGTGATTATGAAGACGTCTTCGCGTTTGCATTTTTGATCATAATTCTAATTTTCAGACCTTCCGGCCTTCTCGGAAAGCCTACTAAGAAAAAGGTTTAGGGGGCAGTATGTCAGATATAGCAAAGAAAGGCACAAGCCGATATATAAACCCTAAAGATATTAAAAGATCCCTGCTCATAGCAGTATGGTTCATGATCTTAACCTTTCCCATCATGGTTATAAAGGTTAATACCGTATCCGATACCGTTGAATGGCGGTGGATTAATATGCTGATTGTCGGAGTTACCAGCTTTATCCTCTCTCATGTATGGAAGCTGATGATAGACCGAAGGGAGGGCCGCCTTGCAGCTGCCGAGCAGGCCAGTCTGGGTATTGAAAAACTCAGCCTTCGTGAACGCCTTGAACAGAAACCGAAGATAAAAAAGACAGGCTGGCTGGTAATTCTTGTTTTGGCAATTATTTTTCCTGTACTTACCGGTATGTATCAGACCTCAATCATGATTACGGCCCTTCTGTATGTAGTACTTGCGCTTGGTCTTAATATAATTGTCGGCCTTGGCGGGCTTCTTGTTCTCGGCTACATTGTATTCTACGGTGTAGGAGCATACACCTACGCGATACTTAACTATCATTTCGGCCTTAATTTCTGGGCTGCGCTTCCCTTGGGCGGCCTGTTTGCGATGATTGTAGGCATTCTAATTGCTATTCCTGTTCTTAGACTACGGGGTGATTATCTCGCAATAGTTACCCTTGCCTTTGGTGAAATTTTCAGAATAGTAATGGAAAACTGGAATGCATTGAGTTTCGGCCCAAGCGGAATTGCCAATATTCCCCGGCCGACAATATTAGGTCTTGACCTCAGTATCGCGCAATCGACAGACCTTACATACTACATTATTTTAGCCTTTGTTATTATAACCATCTTTGTTGTACGCCGTCTTGAAGATTCAAGGCTTGGCCGGGCCTGGGTTGCAATGCGTGAGGATGAGATTGCGGGCGAGGCTATGGGTATTGATATGTGGAAGGCAAAGCTTGCCGCCTTTGCGCTTTCGACCTTCTGGGCGGGGGTTGCCGGTGTAATCTTTGCCGGAAAGACAACATTTATAAATCCTGCAAGTTTTACGATGTGGGAATCGATCCTTGTGCTCTGTATGGTTGTTTTGGGCGGCATGGGCTCAATTCCGGGTGTAATAAGTGGAGCTCTTATAATAACCCTCTTACCGGAATACCTTAGAGCATTTTCAGAACTCAGAATGCTGATCTTCGGGGCAGTACTTGTTCTTGTTATGGTATTCAAATCAGACGGAATGATCCCCGCAATAAGGCAGAAATATGAATTCAAAAAAAAGGGGGATGAATAATGGCTCCCATTCTTGACGTAAAAAAACTGCGGATGGACTTTGGCGGTCTCCGGGCTGTTAATGATGTTGATCTGCATATAAATCAGGGTGAGATAGTTGCCCTTATCGGACCAAACGGTGCAGGCAAAACCACCTTTTTTAACTGTATCACCGGTGTTAACAGAGCAACTTCAGGTGAGGTTCTTATAACCCCCCCATCAACAGGTGTTACCGAAAGGCTCAACGGCCTTAAGCCCAATGTAATAACTGAACGGGGGCTTGCGCGTACATTTCAGAATATCAGGCTGTTTAATAATATGACTGTTCTGGAGAATGTAATGATTGGCCGCCACTTAAGGCTTAAAGCCGGTATCTTTGGGGCAATTATGCATGACCCCCGCACAAAGGCCGAAGAACAGAAGGTAATAGAAGACAGTTACGAGATCCTTAAAAAGCTCAATCTTGAGAGGTTTGTAAATGAGCTTGCCAAAAACCTTCCGTATGGTGCTCAGCGGCTGCTTGAGATTGCACGCGCAATGGCAACAGAACCCTTCCTGCTTCTTCTTGATGAGCCGGCTGCCGGTATGAACCCGCAGGAAACACGTGAGCTTGATGAGACAATTGTAAAGATCCGTGATACTGAAGGTATATCAATACTGCTTATTGAGCATGATATGAATCTTGTTATGAGTCTTTCAGAGCGGATATATGTTGTAGATTACGGAAAGCTTATTGCCACAGGTGTTCCTGAAGAAATAAGGGATAGTCCTGAAGTAATAAAAGCCTATCTCGGGGAGGATATTGATGCTTAAGATAGAAAACCTCGAAACCTATTATGGAAATATACAGGCCCTGAAGGGTATAAATATTGAGGTCTCAGAAGGCGAGATTGTAACCCTTATAGGAGCAAATGGCGCGGGCAAAACAACCACCCTGATGTCTCTCAGCGGTGTTGTTCCTCCCCGTTCAGGCAAGATCTATCTTTATGGTGAAGATATAACTAATAAGGCCCCTGATGAGATCGTCCCCATGGGTTTGATTCAGGTGCCCGAAGGCCGCCGTATTTTTCCGGATCTCACCGTGGCTGAAAACCTCGATATGGGGGCCTTTCTCCGCCGCGATGACGCAGAGATTAAAAAGGACATCGAATACGTTTACAGCCTGTTCCCAATATTGTCTGAGCGCCGAGGTCAGCGCGGCGGTACCCTTTCGGGCGGCGAACAGCAGATGCTCGCAATAAGCAGGGCCTTGATGGCTAAACCAAAAATTCTTCTGCTTGATGAACCCTCTCTTGGGTTGGCCCCGATTATTGTTCAGCAGATCTTTGATATAATCAAGAAGATAAACGAAGAGCAGAAGACAACAGTCTTTCTTGTAGAGCAGAACGCCAACCTTGCTCTGAAGATTGCTCATAAGGGTTATGTAATGGAGACCGGCCGTATTACCATGGCAGATACCAGCGAGAATCTGCTGAAAAACGACGATGTAAGGAAGGCTTATTTAGGTGTTTAGCTTGTCACTTCCGGGAGAAACAAATAGTCTCGTTTCTCCGGTAGTTAAATGGGCAGGCGGAAAAAGGCAGCTTCTTGGTGATATTAAGAGTAACCTTCCCAAAGAGGGGGAAAAAAGCAAGGTTACCTATTATGAGCCTTTTATAGGCGGTGGAGCTGTTCTATTCTTCCTGCAGCCCCGAAAGGCAGTCATTAATGATACTAATGAAGAGCTGATCAATCTCTACAGGGTTGTCAAAAACAACCCTATAGAATTAATTGAAGATCTGAAAAAGCATATAAATAAAGAAGAATACTATTATAAAATACGTTCTATAGACAGAAACAAGAATGAATACCAAAAACTAAGTGATGTAAGGCGGGCTTCGCGTATTATTTTTCTTAATAAAACCTGTTATAACGGTCTATACAGGGTAAACAGCATGGGTGAATTTAATACTCCCTTCGGAAGTTATAAAAATCCTGATATCGTAAATGAGCATAAAATATGGGCTGTTAATAAATATTTTAATGATAATGAAATAAAAATACTGAATACTGATTTTGAGGCGGCACTTGAAGACTCTTCCAATGGTGATTTTGTTTATCTTGATCCGCCTTATGATCCCGTTTCAGAAAGTGCAAATTTTACTTCGTATACAAGGAATGGATTTGACCGTGATGATCAAATAAGACTAAAGAACCTCTGTGATAAATTAGACAGGAAGGGAGTAAGGTTTATGCTTTCAAATTCCTCAACTGACTTCATTGAAAATCTATACAGCGCCTATAAAATATCCAGAATAAATGCAAAAAGGCATGTAAATTCAAGGGCTGAAAAACGTGGAGAGGTTAAAGAGCTTCTTATTAAAAATTATTAGCTCACAAATTCCTTTATGAAAATGAATTTTCTATATATATTATGTATTGTGGAGGAGAGGTTGTGTTGTCAAAAGACAAGCATAAAGAGCTGTATCTTAAAATGATGCAGACAAGAATTTTTGAAGAAACCGCCGCAAGGCTATTTATAGAAGGAAAGGTTCACGGTACAGCACATTTCTGTATAGGTGAAGAAGCTACGGGCGTGGGTGTTTCATCGGCACTTGAGGCTGAAGACTACATACTTCAAACTCATCGGGGGCATAATCAGGGTATTGGAAAGAATATGGATCTTAACAGCATGATGGCTGAGTTTCTTGGAAAGGAAACAGGCTGCTGTAAGGGAAAAGGCGGCTGTATGCATATTGCAGATTTCTCGGTCGGCTCTCTTGGGGCCAACGGGATTGTCGGAGGAGGAATTCCTCTGGCAACCGGTGCAGCTCTTAAGCAGAAATATAATAATGAAAGAAATATCACAGTATGCTTTTTCGGTGACGGGGCAACCAATGAGGGAGCCTTTCATGAATCATTAAACCTTGCCTCTGTATGGAAGCTTCCGGTTTTATTTGTCTGTAATGATAATAAATACGGTATGTCTACCTCCACAGAACAATCAATGGCAATTGAAGATATCTCCGTACGTGCCTCAAGTTACGGAATAAAGGGCATAAGCCTTGATGGAAACGATGTTGTTGGTATATATGATGAAACGCTTAAGGCTAAGGAATATGTACTTAATAATGGACCAATGCTTATGGTTTTGAAAACATACAGATGGATGGGACACTCAAAGTCCGATGCTCAGGTATATAGAAGTAAAGAAGAGGTTAATGAGTGGAAACAGAAATGCCCCATAAAACGCCATCGTAAGTATATGATTGAAGAAGGTATAATGACTGCTGAAGAAATCAATGTACTCGAAAAACAAGCTGCTGAAGATGTCAGAAAGGCCGTAGAATTTGCAGAAAACAGCCCTGAGCCCAAAATTGAAGATATCTTTGATGATGTATTTGCCTAACAGGAGTTGAGCCGTGAGAGAGATAACATACGCGCAGGCAATTAATGAAGCTATGAGCGAAGAAATGCGCGCGGATAAGAATATAGTATTCATGGGTGAAGATATCGGTGTATACGGAGGAGCCTTCGGTGTCTCAAAGGGTATGATAGAAGAGTTCGGACCTGAGAGAATTCTCGATACGCCTATCTCCGAGCTTGCAATTACCGGATGTGCCGCAGGGGCTTCAATGACAGGTTTGAAAACCATTGTTGAGATAATGTTTTCGGATTTTCTGACCCTGGCCATGGAGCAGCTTGTAAATCAGGCCGCAAAGAACAGATTTCAGTTCGGCGGACAGTCCTCTGTTCCAATGGTATTAAGAACCCCCGGCGGTTCAGGCACCGGTGCTGCCGAGCAGCATAGTCAAAGCCTTGAGGCCTGGATTGCTCATGTTCCCGGTCTTAAGGTTGTGATACCCTCTACGCCCTATGATGCTAAAGGGCTTTTAAAGTCTTCGATCCGTGATAAAAATCCGGTAGTCTTTCTTGAGCAAAAACTCCTCTACCGAATAAAGGGCGGGGTTCCTGAGACTTCGGAAGATTATGTTATTCCTCTTGGTAAGGCTGATATAAAAAGAGAAGGAAATGATGCTACAATAATTACTTACGGCAGAATGGTTCAAAGAAGCCTTGATGCTGCTGACTCTCTTTCTGCCGAGGGAATCGATGTGGAGGTAGTCGACATCAGAACGTTGGTTCCCCTTGATAAAGACACAATAATAAATTCGGCAAAAAAAACAGGAAGGGTACTGGTTGTTCACGAGGCCTGCAAGACCGGAGGTTTCGGCGGTGAGCTTGTATCTGTTGTTGTAGATTCAGATGCATTTTTTTATCTTGATGCACCGGTAAAAAGACTTTGCGGGCTTGATGTTCCTATCCCGTATAACCCGAATCTGGAAGCCCAGGTTGTTCCGACCGAAGAAAAAATAATATCAGCTGTTAAAGAACTGATATAGTTGAAGTAATGACAGATAGCGGAGCAGTTAAACTTTTAGGAGGAATCCCCAATGGCTGAAAAGATTATTATGCCTAAAACAGGTATGAATATGAAAGAAGGCATTATAATCAAATGGCACGTAAAAGAAGGCGACAAGGTTTCGAAAGGAGATACTGTAGCCGAGATAGAAACTGATAAATCCGCAATGGAGCTTGAATCAGATTATGACGGCACAATTCTCAGGCTTGATTTTCCGGAAGGGGCTGTTGTCCCTGTAGTAATGCCTATAGCCTGGGTTGGTGAACCCGGGGAAAAACTTTCTGAAAGTCCGGATCCCAGGGTCAGGGCAACACCGGCTGCAAGAAGGCTGGCTGCTGAAAAAGGAATCCCTCTTGACAGTCTGAGACCCGGCGGGAAACAGGGTGAAATCCGTGCCGCTGATGTTTCGGCCGGTAAAAATGTAGTTGCCTGCTTTATACAGGAAAACCGTCCCGGAAAATATGTCCAACTGACGAAGGTTCAGCAAATAACAGGACAAAGAATGCTTCAGAGCAGCCTTGAAATCCCCTCGGTAACTGCGGATATTAATGTTGATGTTACCACCCTTCTTGAAATGCGCGAAGAGTTTAATAAGAGATCTGGAATAAAGATATCCATAAATGACTGCGTTTTATTTGCTGCGGCAAGGATGCTTAAAGTAAGGCCGAGATTGAATTCCGAACTTGTAGGTGAAGAGGTTTTATTTTATCATGAGGAATGTAATATCGGATTTGCAGTTGCCGCGCCGCAGGGCCTTCTGGTTCCTGTAATCAAGGATGCTGGCAAGCTTTCAATAACTGAACTTGCTGCCGAAGCAACCCGCCTTGGTGACTGCTGCCATGATGGAACAATAAAACCTGAGCAAATGGATTGCGGCACCTTTACTGTTTCAAACCTCGGAATGTTCGGCATAAGCGCGTTTACCCCAATTATTAATCAGCCGCAGGCCGCCATTCTTGGTGTATGCGCGGTAGAGAATAAGCTTGATTTGATTGAGGGAGAGGTTTCTCTGCGGAGGGTGATGGGTCTGAGTCTGACCTATGATCACCGCATAATAGACGGAGCAGAATCTGCCATGGCATTGAAAACGCTCAAGGAATTTCTTGAAGAGCCCCAAAAAATAGATATGATGAAATAGTTTTTCTTACATTGTTAGGATTTAACAGACTTATTTTCATATTCAGCTTCATAAAGACTCTTTCCAAGAATCCTTACAGCCCAAAGCAGGGTCATAATAGCTGCAGACCAGTTAATGAATATCAATCCGATCCATACCCCCCGCTCTTCCATTTTAAAGCTGAAACAAAGCAGTGAAAAAACCACCGCCGGTGCCAGTATTTGACGGTAGAGGCCCATAAACATAATCATGGAGGGCTTTTTCAGTCCCTGGAGAAGGGCATTACTCTGGAAAAGAATAATATAGCTGTAAAATGTAAAACCCTGCAGCAGCAGATAGTCATAACCCATTCGGATAACATCCTCTGTCTGTGTGAAAAGACCTATTAAAGCCTTTCCGAAAATCAAAACCGGGGGCAGGATTATTATCATCACTATAAGACCACCCAATAAGGAAAGCTTGTAGGAGCTTATGACCCTGTCCATTCTGCCCGCCCCGTTGTTCTGTCCTGTCAGGCTGCCCAGCGCAATGTTCAGCCCGATAGTCGGTACCAGCGCTATCTGCTCAATCCTTACAGCGGTACCGTAGGCTGCCACCGCGTTACTTCCGAATGCCGAGATAAACCATGTTATTACAAAGGTTCCAAGAGACATTGTAAGATAGTTTACCGAAGCGGGTACAGCCTGGCTGATAATTTCTTTTGAATGTCCGCCAATTGGTTTGTAATCAGCTTTTTGCAGCCCCTTAAGGCCCTCCATTTGAACAACCCTGTAAAGCAGAAAGGCCGCTGTAAGGCCCTGAATCAGGATTGTTGCCAGAGCGACTCCGGCCTCTTTCATTCCGAATACGTACATAAAAAGCGGATCAAGAGCAATATTTAGAAGAAATCCGCCAATAAGAGCGTTTCTGTAAGAATAGGTATCTCCGCGGGCGGCCAGGGCGGAAGCAAAAACAGGAGTCAGGTTTAATATGGGCATGCCTGAAATTATAATTCTTCCATAAGACAGAGCCCCGGTCATTACGGCACCTCTGGCATTCAACAGGCTGAAAAGGGGGCGCAGAAATATCAGGAATATTATTGCAGTAACGGCCGAGACAAGAACGGTGAGGCTGAGCGACTGGCTCAGGTATTGCCTTGAATCCTTTGTTTTTTCTGCTCCGAGAGCATTTGCAATAAGGGCACCTGATGCCGCAGAAAAGCCTACCCCCAAAGTAACTGCTAAAAGGTAGAGCGGAAAGTTAAGAGACAGTGCTGCAAGTGCGTCGGTTGAAAGTCTCCCCGCCCAGAATGTATCGACTACATTATACATTGTATTAAAAAGAAAGCCTGTACTTGCCGGAATTGCCAAACGCTTCAAATGCCCGGCCAGAGAGCCCGTAGTCATATCTATGTTTTTATCAATCTTACCGGATGCCATATTTGCCTATTATGCTTTTTTTTCATTATTAAGAAAAGGTCTACGGAACAAGTCTATTTTAATTGTCCTTTTTACAGCGGGCATACATATCTAATGTAAATCGCGGAAAAAAGTTGCATCAGCTTTGAAACTGTTTTATCATTTAGTTTAGCGGACAGTTAAAACCATATGAACTACAAGACGCAGGAAAAAATATAAATTTTATGAAATACATTAAAAACCCCTTTATATTAGCATTCATTTCAGGAATTCTTTGTATACTTTCTTTTCAACCATTTAATTTTTCATTTTTAATATGGTTTGCATTAATCCCATTAATATATGCTTTAACAATCACACCGCATGAAAAAAAATGGTTTTTTAAAATTCCGTATTTTGATGGTCTATTAGCCGGGATTGTTTTTGGATTAGTTTTTTATATAGGTTCACTTCATTGGCTTTATAATATTTTTGGAGTATCTGGAATATTTCTTTTATTACTAATGAGTATATATCCATATCTTTTTTGTCATTTATTTAATTATCTCTATAATAAGTTTAACAAAAAGATCTTAATAATTTTTCTACCTGCATCTCTGTGGACAGCAATAGAATATATAAAATCCGAAGCATGGTGGCTTAAATTTTCCTGGATGAATCTGGGTTATTCTCAACATAATTTTTTACCCGCACTGCAGTTCGCCGGTATTTTAGGACAATATGGACTGACCTTTCTGATTTTAATAGTCAACTCCATAATTGTTTATATTCTGGTTAATAGAAATAACAGAATAATAATTGCAAAATCAATTATTTCACTTGCTTTAATTATTACCTTTGTTTTGTCATATGGGTTTATTCAATTAAAGAATACCTATTCTCCAGACATAAATGTTGCCTTGATTCAGGATGAGTCTTCAGATTTTTCAATATTTAAGGAGCTTATTTCAGAAATTGATACAGACGTAGATTTTATAGTTCTTCCTGAGTACGCGCTAAGAGAATACCTTGATGATAATACAGACAGGCTAAATGAGATAAAGAAAATTACCAAACAGCATGACAGCTATCTTATTGTAGGAAGTAAAGATAGAGCCTCAGATGAACAAGATCCGGAATTTTATAATACTGCTTATATGTTTAATCCAGATGGAGATATCGCAGGAAGATTTTATAAAATGAATCCTATTCAGTTTTTTGATGATGGAAACTCTGGAAAAGAATATTTTGTATCCGAAACAGAATATGGAAAAGTTGGAATCTTTATCTGCTATGATACTGATTATAGTTTTGTTGCAAGAAATACAGTTAAAAATGGTGCTGAGCTTTTATTGGTTCCTACCTATGATCCAATAGAATGGGGGGTACTTGAACATAAGCAGCATTCTTCAATGACCTCAGTTAGAGCAGTTGAAAATGGAAGATTTATTGCAAAAACCTCAACATCAGGTATTTCTCAGATAATTGATCCGAACGGCAGAATAACAGATGAAATTGGGATAAGAAAAAGCGGTATCACAATCGGAGCAATACAAAAAATCTCAAAGAAAACCATATATACAAGAATTGGTTTTTTACTGCCTTTTGTTTGTATCATAATATCATTAACTATGATTTTAATTTCTATTTTTAAGAAAAATGATTTTTCAGAAACTTAAGTCAGCTTAATTATTAAGATATGATTAAGGAGCAAACAAAAAAGTGAACAATTATATAAATGACACCAAGGTTAATGCTGTCATGAAACTGAAAAGTAGTGATGGTTTTTGTTTCTGCTATGAACCCAATCCGGAAAATGGATCAGGCATGCAAAAACTTTATAAACTTAAGGAAGGTTTGTACTTTTTTGTTGCGGATACAATGAGTAAGGGAGATATTTTAGAAATAACTGAAAATATATTTGATCATGATTTAATTGGAATTTACCACTATATTAGTGGAGGAGTGCTGTTACAAATAAATAATTACATAGGAAAGCTTTCAAGTGGAGATACTTTTTACTTTATTGGTAACCCTGAATATGTGATTGCTAAACCCATTTCAGAAAAACACTCTTCGATTGGATTTATATGCTATGCTGAAAATTTAGACCTTATTATAGATGAATATAAATATTGTGAAGATATTGATGTAAATTATTTTTATAATAGTCTGAGTAATATCCAGAAACCATTTATTATGAAAACAAAATTTAATTTGACCATGATTATAAATGAACTTCTTACATATACGGATAAAAATAACTATTATATGATAAAAAATAAGGCTTTAGAGTTGCTTTATAAGAGTATTAGCCAATATGAAAACTTTTTTGAAAACAAAATTACCTATAAGGTAGATGTTATTGAAATTGTACATCAAATAAAAGAATATATGGCCTTGAATTATAAAGAAAAAATAGTAATTTCAGAACTTGTCAAAAAATATGGTATTAATAAAACATATTTTTATGAGGTTTTTACTTACTTGTATGAAATTTCACCATATAAATACATCATTAAATTAAGATTATCAGAAACATATAATTTACTTATGGAAACCGAGCTAAGTGTTGAGGAAGTATCTAATATATGCGGATATGATAATACAAATAAGTTTATAAATATATTTAAAAATGAATATGGCAAAACTCCCGGAAAAATAAGATTATAGACATTCAATACCGTATGGCATCCTCTAAACAGGCGTTTCGGAAGAAAGGTCTATTCTTTTATACATATGGGACTTGATAGTGAGATAAACTCTTGTTTATTATTTTCCCAATTAGTTAGTTTTGACTAACTATAAGGATATGGAAACCATATCAATAATTGATTTTGTAAAACTTATTGCTTAAATATTTTCAGGAAATAGTTAAGCATTGGAGGAGTTTATGCATAAATATTATAAAAAGAACGCATTAGAAAACCCCGGCAGTTTTGAAACCGAAGTTTTAGAACCTACTGAAGAATACCCAATAATAATGCATAATACGGTATGTCCTGTATATGAATTTGTAAAAAAATATAACTATATGGATTATATGCCTTATCTATGTAATTTAGACTATACATTATTTAAATGCTATGGCGCGTCACTTTACCGTGAGAAGACTTGTGCGGATGGGGATGATTATTGTGATTTTAAGTTTAAGAAGGATGCGCCTTTTCCTGAGCCTTGGCCTCCGCATGTATTTTCCAAAACCGATCCCCTTAAATGAAAAAGTGATCTTATCATTTTGCAGTTTGAAGCAAAGCTCCAAATACAGGTTTAAATAACCGCATCCATGCGGTTATATTAGGAGGAATGATAAAAAGCCTCCATGCTTTTTATCATTTAGTAGTTTGAAGCAAAGCTCCAAACTACAGGTTCGAATAACCGCATCCATGCGGTTATATAGGAGGAAATTATGAAAACCAAACTTAAAATTAAGGATTATATCACTATTGGTATTTTTGTAGCTATATATTTTTTTTGTTTTAATTTGATTGCCGGCATCATAGCATCGCTGTCACCAAAGATGATATTTATATGTCAAGGTTTTGCAAGTTTAATATTAGCACCTGTATATATGCTTTTTGTAGCAAAGGTTCAAAGAAAATGGGCTATATTAATCTTCGGGGTTATAATGACCAGTATTATGATGATCATGACAGGTGGAGCATGGCCTATGGTCTTTGGTTATCTTGGTGTAGGTATTGCTGAATTTATAGCAAGATCAGGAGAGTTCAAAAGTGCAATAAAAAATAATATCAGCTATATATTTTTTGCATATTGGTCGGTAGGATTGGGATTTATATATTATCTTATGGGGGATCAGGTAGAAGAAATTCTGACATCCTCTAATTACGACTCTAATCAAATAATTGATTTTATGTCAAATATAAATATGCGAACATTTGCAATTGGAATTCCTTCGATAGCTGTTTTAGCATTTATAGGCGGATTATTGGGTAGAAAAATGTTAAAAAAACATTTTGAAAAATCCGGAATAGTTTAAAGATGAAGCTTAGAGGTTTAGACCCAAGAACTAAAATTATATTACTTTTTATTGTAAGTTTTGCTATTTATTCTTTTTCTCCAAATTTTGTGATAATTTCTTATATTGTAATAGGTTTATCACTTTTTTTGCTTCGTCATGAATATAAGCGTGTTTTAATTCATATACTGCTTTATATATTTTTTCAGTTAATAGTGTACTTATATTTAAAATATCAGCTAAAATTTTTAGCTGTTATAATGGCCTTACCACGATTTTATTAAACTCTTTTCCCTCTTATTATACATGGAGGATATATGATTACAACGACTAGTATTTCTGAATTATCTTTGGCGCTTAATGAATTAAGGGTGCCTTTAGGAGTTCAGATAGTTTTATTAGTTATGTTCAGATTTTTTCCTACCATTAAGGTTGAAGCAAGGAGTATCTCAAATGCAATGAAGCTGAGGGGTTTAAGTTTTACCCCGCTTAGTCTGATAAGGTGTCCTGTAAAAACAATAGAATACCTTTATGTTCCTTTGATTTATTCACTTATTAAAACAGGAGATGAACTGACAGCAGCATCGCTTACAAGAGGGCTTGGCTTATATAAAAGCAGAACATATTTATGCGAGATAGGGTTCCATCTTATCGATATACTTCTGATAACTATTTTTCTTCTTATTTTAATTTTGGGTTTACTTTATAAAAACAGTATAATTATATGATAAAATTTAATGATGTTTCATTTAAATATGACGGTAAAGATGAATATGTTTTAGAAAATATAAATCTTAACATTAAAGAAAATGAGTGCATATTGTTTGTGGGAAAATCAGGTTCCGGTAAATCTACAATTTTGAATATGGTTAACGGTATAATACCAAATCATATAGAGGGTGAAATACAAGGGGAAATACTCTATAAAGGTATAAATATATCAGAGGCCAGTGTTCAAGAACTATCCAAATATGTTGGCAGTATTTTTCAAAATCCAAAATCACAATTTTTTAATCTCGATACTATAGATGAACTTTTATTCGGTTTATCAAATCATAAAGCTAGTAAAGAATTGATGAAAGAAAGACTTGGTAAAACAATAGATAATTTAAAATTAGAAAAATTGATAGATAGAAATATTTTTGAGCTATCAGGCGGCGAAAAGCAAAAGATTGCTTGCGCCAGTGTTTATATGTCAGATCCTGAAATAATTATATTTGATGAACCAAGTAGCAATCTGGATCTATATGCCGCCCAGGAATTAAAAGAAGTTCTTATTCGTTTAAAAAAAGAGGGAAAGACAATACTCATTTCAGAGCACAGGCTTTATTATATAATGGATATTGTTGATAGGGTAGTTTACATAGACAATGGAAAAATTGAAAAGATAATGCAAGCCAAAGAATTTGTTAACTTGACTGATGAAGATAGAGAAAAAATGGGGCTTAGAAGTATTGTTAAACCTGTTTTGCTTGAAAAGTTCACAAAAAATAATAATCAGGACAGGGATATAGAAAAAACGGATATGGAAATTAAGAATTTTTCATATTCTTACCGTAGGGCCGGGACTCTTTGGGATATACCAGGATTGAAGTTTAAGAAGGGTGAGATTATCGGCATAACCGGTAAAAACGGTGTTGGTAAAACTACACTTGCCTATTCAATCTGCGGGCTTATAAGGGGACAGGGTGAAATGAAATTATCCTCTTATCCTAAGCCTGTAAATATAAAAAAAAGAAGGCAGGTTTGTTCTATGGTTATGCAGGATGTTAATCATCAACTGTTTTTGGATACAGTATTAAATGAACTGCTTTTAGTATCCAAAGATAGCGATAGCCTGAATAAGGCTAAAAAATTAGCAAAAAAATTGGATATATCTGAATTTCTGGATATGCATCCACTTTCACTTTCTGGCGGACAAAAGCAAAGAGTTGTTATTGCGTCGGCTATTATGGACGGAAAAGAAATTATAATATTGGATGAACCCACTTCAGGGCTGGATTTTTCCAGTATGAAAAATGTATCAGATTTAATTAAAAGTATATCTGAAGATAAAATAATATTTATAATTTCACACGATATTGAGTTTATAAATAAGTCTTGTACAAGAGTTATTTGTTTGTAGAGTATTTTTGATAATAAGTCATTAAATAGTTATGCAATAACGATTTATCAAAAATACTCCATTTACATTCAACGTAAAATTGCCATCATTTGTATTGTCTTAATTCAATTAAGTTGATACCTACAGTTGACA
>PDWJ01003191.1_pt1 | contig 21299 bp, 19 predicted proteins | sample 1430881 | NCBI WGS metagenome assembly PDWJ01 (sample SAMN01162460, study PRJNA174530) | Oral metagenome, whole genome shotgun sequencing project. | biome: Marine environment; feature: Marine mammal; material: Swab sample of the gingival sulcus; isolation source: swab sample of gingival sulcus... | reverse complement strand
TGGCGGGGCCGAAGGGACTCGAACCCTCGGCCTCCGGCGTGACAGGCCGGCGTTATAACCAACTTAACTACGACCCCGCGTGGTCTGGTGGGCGGTACAGGGATTGAACCTATGACCCCTTGCACGTCAAGCAAGTGCTCTCCCAGCTGAGCTAACCGCCCGTCCAAGAGAACTACTGATAGGGAAAGAGCGGACAAAAGGCAAGCAAAATTTTTTATTTTTTGAAAAAAGATTGCAAAAAAACAGAACAGGATTTTTTATTTTTTTAATATATTGTAAATAAAGGGAAAAATTCGCTTGTGTTTTTTGGTGTTTTGTTTTTTTTGATGAGGCGGGGACTTGGTGCTTGACCTTTCTCTTGAGTTCGTGCTTTGATTTTTCTTTTTTCATTTGATTATCATTTAACAAGTACGAGTTGCCAATGAACAAAAAATATATTCTTTCTGTCCTTGGGCAGGACCGTCCGGGCATTGTTGCTCTTGTGGCCAAGAATCTGGCTGCCGGAGGCTGGAATATAGAAAATTTGACCCAAACAATTTTGCAAACGGAATTTGCCGGAATTTTTTTGATTACGAGTGATGGCTCCGGGCAGGTTGACGCCTTGCAGCAGAGTCTGAACGCCGAGCTGGAAGGTCTGGAGCTGAGCGCGAGGGTAAAACCTATCGCCAGCGCTTTACCCGGATTGAGCGCCGAGCAGACAGAGCCGTTTGTGGTTATGGCCACAGGGGAAGACAAGGTGGGAACAATTTCGGCCATTGCGACTGTTGTGGAAAAATTTGGCGCGAATATCAATAACTTGCGTGCTGTTCAGCGCAAAGAGCTTGGCCCTGGCCATGTGATTATGATTTATGAACTTGACGTGCCAAAGGACGTGGAGCTAAGCGATTTGCGTTCTGAGCTTGAACAGGCTGGCAACAAACTGGATTTGCAGGTCAGTATTCAGCACCGCGATATTTTTGAAAATATCCACCGTGTGTAACGGGCGTTGGAAAAATTACAATTCCAGACTGATTAAGGCTTCTGGCGCAACGCCGGAAAAAATGCGGTCGGGTTCAGGCGTTGGCCTGATTTTTGCCCTGACAGCGCAGGTGGGTGGAGCTTTTGGCAGTCTGATGAAGGAATGAAATTATGCTTACAGAAAGAGAACTGGTTACAACTTTTGAAATGGTCAAGAACGAACATCTTGATGTGCGAACGGTCACGCTGGGCATCAATCTTTTTGATTGTGCCGCGGATGATTGCGACCGGTTTCAGACAAAAATATACGACCGTATTACCAGCCTTGCGGCGCCGCTCGTTGAGACCTGTACACGTACTGGAGACCGGTACGGCATCCCTGTCGTGAACAAGCGAATTTCTATCAGCCCGATTGCTGCGTGTGCCGCTCCTTTTGGCGCGGAGGAAATGGTTGCCATCGCGTGTACTTTGGACAAGGCGGCCAAGGAAGTTGGCGTGGATTTTATTGGTGGTTTTACTGCTCTTGTTGAAAAGGGCATGAGTAATGGAGACAAGAGTCTGATTGCGGCCATTCCCGATGCCCTGACCGCCACAGACCGTCTTTGCTCTTCGGTAAACGTTGCTTCCACGCAGGCGGGAATCAACATGGATGCTGTGCTTTTGATGGGGCAGACCATTAAAAGGGCGGCGGATTTGACAAAAGACAAGGACGGGCTGGCTTGCGCCAAGCTGGTTGTTTTTTCCAATATTCCGCAAGATATTCCTTTTATGGCTGGAGCGTATCTTGGCGTGGGAGAGTCGCAGGCTGTTATCAATGTTGGCGTCAGTGGGCCGGGAGTTGTGAAAAAGGCGATTGACCGCGCGCTTGAAGCCAACACACAGGCTTCGCTGGGTGAGCTTTCTGAGGTGATAAAGCACACTGCGTTCAAGGTGACCCGTGTGGGAGAACTTATTGGGCGGGAGGTCGCCGCCGCTCTTGGAGTGCGTTTTGGCATTGTTGATTTGTCTTTGGCGCCTACTCCAAATGTTGGCGACAGTGTGGGCGAAATTTTTGAAAGTCTTGGGTTGCGTCGTATTGGTGTGCCCGGCTCAACTGCCGCGCTGGCCATGCTCAATGACGCCGTGAAAAAAGGCGGGGCCTTTGCCAGTTCAAATGTTGGCGGACTTTCCGGCGCCTTTATTCCTGTCAGTGAAGATTTGAATATCGCCGCTGCCGCCGCCGAGGGCTTTTTGCCGCTGGAAAAACTTGAAGCCATGACAGCCGTGTGTTCTGTTGGTCTTGATATGGTCGCCCTGCCGGGCAGCACCAGCGCTGAAACACTGGCCGGAATTATTGCTGATGAAATGGCAATCGGCATGATTAACAAAAAAACAACCGCGTGCAGGTTGATTCCCGTTCCTGGCAAAAAAGCTGGCGATACTGTTCAGTTTGGGGGCTTACTTGGCCAGGCGGAAATCGTACCGGTACGCAGCAATGGGCATAGCGATGGTTTTGTTGGACGGGGCGGACTTATTCCCGGGCCTTTGCAGAGCCTGATTAACTAGGGAAGCGAAGGAGGCCATTTCCGTTTTGGGGAGGGATTGACAACCCCTTTTTGTGTTGTATTTCTTTTTGTCGTGGCGAACCTTGTCTTCGTCAGGAGGTGAATGTATGAAAAAATGTATTTTTCTTGTTGTATTCTTTTTTTGGAGCTTTGCGTTGGCTTTTGCTTCTGTGCCGGATTTTGTTGAACTGGCAGAAGAAAGCGCGGACGCTGTTGTCAACATCAGCACCGTGAAGACCGTAAAAAGTATGTCCTTTCAAAATCCTTTTCACGGACAGGATGTTCCGCTTAATGATTTTTTTGAACAGTTTGAGCAGTTTTTTGGCAATCGTTCAGGACAGGCACCCTCCAGCAAGCAGACCTCTCTTGGTTCCGGTTTTATTATTTCAAGAGATGGTTACATTGTGACCAATAATCATGTGGTTGAAAAATCAGATGAAATTACGGTACGAATCAAGGAAGGGAAAAACGAAAAGGAATACAAGGCGGTTATTGTCGGAACAGACCCGGATACGGATATCGCCTTGTTAAAGGTAACGGTTGACCACGCTCTTCCCTTTTTGGAGTTTGGCGATTCAAAAAAACTGAAAGTTGGTGAGTGGGTGATGGCTATCGGAAATCCTTTTGGTCTTGAGCATACCGTTACAGCCGGTATTATCAGCGCCAAGGGGCGGACGATTGGAGCAGGCCCCTATGACAATTTTTTGCAGACCGATGCCTCGATTAATCCGGGCAATAGCGGCGGCCCCCTGATTAATGGAGCCGGCAAGGTTATTGGTATCAATACGGCTATTCTGTCTTCCGGACATGGCATTGGTTTTGCCATTCCTTCAGCCATGGCCCAAAATGTTGTGGGGCAACTTAAGTCAAACAAAAAAGTGCGCCGTGGCTGGCTTGGTGTTTCTGTTCAGGCTCTTGACGATAACACGGCCAAGGCGCTTGGGTTGAAAAAGACCGAGGGCGCGCTTGTGGCCAGTGTGCAGCCTGACGGGCCAGCGGAAAAGGCCGGTGTTCGTTCGGGCGATGTTCTTGTTGCCGTAAACGGCGCCGTGATTGCTGACGCTTCTGATTTGACACGCAAAATAGGCAAGCTTTTGCCAGGGAGCGAAATCGTCCTGGATGTTATTCGGCGGGGCAAGAAAAAGTCTTTTCGTGTCAAACTCAAGGAAAGGGGCGCAAAGACGCTTGCAGGTGGTAGCGAACCCAAAAAGGAACAGCTTGCTCTTGGTCTTTCCTTGCGTGGAATAACGGCAAAGGAGGCCCGCGAGGCAAAACTGGCGGATAATGAGCACGGCCTTTTGGTTGTTGAGGTAAAACGGGGTTCCTTGGCCGCCAGACATGGCATCAGGCCAGGCGATATTTTGCTTGAGGCCAACCAGCAGGTGTTGAAAGGCACCTCTGACCTTGAAGCTGTTTTGCGTGGAGAGGCCAAAAAGAAACAGGTGCTTATGTTCCTGTTGCGCCGTGATCAGCAAAACTATTTCATTACAATGCCCTTTGAATAGCACCTCTTTTGTTGCAACAAAATGGTCGGACAGGGAATTTTGCTTGTCCGGCCATACTTTGCCCGTTGTCTTGCGTTCAGGGTGCAAGGTAAATTTGTATCTGGAAATTGGCGATAAAAGGCCAGACGGGTATCATAATCTTTTTAGCTTTTTTTATCCGCTTTCCCGACCGTTTGACCGGCTGTTTATTTCGTCCGGCAAAAAAGGGTGCTCCTTGACCTGTTCCCGTGAGGAGCTGGCGGGAGGCGACAATATTTTGCTTAAGGCTTACAGGGCCTTTTCAGTGGCAACCGGCTTTGCTCCCGCGCTTGCCATTCACCTGGAAAAAGACGTGCCCGTTGGAGCCGGACTTGGGGGAGGGAGTGCGAACGCTGCTGTTTTTTTGAACTGGCTGAACATGCGGGCCGGAAAAAAGGGGGTGTCCGCGCGGGAACTGAGCGAAATTGCCTTGTCACTGGGAGCGGACGTTCCTTTTTTTCTGTCTGGTCGGCCAGCCTGGGTTGAAGGAATCGGAGAGAGGATTACTGCCGTTGATGATGTACTACAGGGGGTTGGTCTTCTTGTTCATCCCGACATCGAGATTAATACTGGCTGGGCGTATGGCGAACTGGACAGAATGCGGCAAGAGCAAGGAACAGGCTTGACAACATGTCCGCCACGGCAGTATAGAGACAAGCTCGTTAACGGAACCTGGCTGTATAACAGTTTTGAGCCGCTTGTTTTTAAGACGTATCCCGATCTTGGACGCGTAAAAGAGGCTTTGTTGGGTTTTGGGAGTGATGGCTGCGTCTTGAGCGGAACAGGAGCGAGTCTTTTTTCGATCTTTTCTTCAAGATATTTTCTGCGTAGAGCCGCTGAATATCTTCGTCAATCAAGGTATTCATTTACCATCGTTCAGTTAGATACTGGGGTGTCGCCAAGTTGGTAAGGCAACGGGTTTTGGTCCCGTCATTCGAGGGTTCAAGTCCTTCCACCCCAGCCATTTTTTATTCCTTTACGTTTGAGTTTTGTTTTTGCCCCTTTCGGGGGCGCTTCCATTTGGTAAATTCCGGAAGACTGGAAGGGTAGAGTCAGGCGAAAACAAGGGGCTTTTACATGGCAGGGCAACGAAATTTGCGGATTATGACAGGAACGGCAAACCCGAAACTGGCTGAAGACATTTGTGGACATCTTGGGCTTGACCTTACACCTGCCCTTGTGACGACTTTCAGCGATGGAGAGATTCGGGTTGAAATTGGAGACAATGTTCGGGGAGATGAAGTCTTTGTCGTGCAGCCGACCTGTTCTCCCGTCAACAACAACCTGATGGAGCTCCTTTTGCTTCTTGACGCCCTTAAAAGGGCAAGCGCTGGTCGGGTTACTGCTGTTGTGCCGTATTATGGCTACGCGCGTCAGGACCGCAAGGTTGGTCCCCGTGTGCCTATCAGCGCTAAGCTGGTGGCAGATTGTATTGCGGCTGCCGGCGTAGAGCGTGTTTTGACTGTTGACCTGCATTCGGGGCAGATTCAGGGTTTTTTTGATATTCCTGTTGATAACCTGTATGCCGCTGAAGTCCTGCTTGATTATATGAGCAAACTGGGAAACGACAAGGTTGTTGTTTCTCCTGACGCGGGGGGGACAGAGCGGGCAAGGGCCTATGCCAAGCGTCTGAATGCCGGTCTGGCGATTATCGACAAAAGGCGTGAAGCCCCAGGCTGCGCGCAGGCAATGGAAGTTATTGGTGATATTAAGGGAAAAACAGCTATCGTTCTTGACGATATGATTGATACGGCTGGAACCATGTGTGAGGCCGGAAAAGTTTTGATGGCGCACGGCGCCAGGGAAGTTCTTGCTTGCGCAACGCATCCCATACTTTCCGGACCGGCTGTTGAGCGTCTGGAGAAATCGTGTTTTTCAAGTATTGTTGTTACAGACACGATTCCGCTTGCCGCCGCAGCTGCTGCCTCGGAAAAGTTTAAGGTTATCAGCGTGTCCGGATTGATTGCCAGCGCGATTCGCAATATTTACGAAGAAACTTCTATCAGCGTCCTGTTTTCCAGATGAGAAGAGGCTGAGGCGCAAAGTGTATTGGTTTTCCATTCGAACCAAACAGGTTCTGTGGACAAGGATTTACAACAGTTGTCGTTATATCGGTAAGATGATGTAACAGGAGAAAGGAATGTCGGAAACAGCACAGCTTAAAATTCAGTACCGCTCCAAATGCGGAAAAGGCGCGAACAGAAAATTGCGGGAAAAAGGTATTGTCCCTGGAATTTTTTATAGTTTTGATGGGGAGAATATCCCTGTTCAGGTCGAACAATTGCCGCTTTCTCGCGTTTTTGGGGAAGTCGGAATGTCACAGATTGTTGAGCTCGCAATTGAACGTGACGGAAAAACAACAACAAAACCTGCCTTGATAAAAGCTCTTGTTCAGCATCCTGTTAAAAGAATGTACACGCATGTTGATTTTTTCGGTCTGGATATGAGTCACGATGTTGTTGTTTCTGTTCCCGTGCGTCTGGTTGGAAAATCCCAGGGCGAAGTCACTGGCGGTGTGCTTCAGTTGTTCAGGGAAACGCTTGAGCTGCGCTGCAAGCCCGCCAATATTCCCGAAGCTGTTGAGGTTGATGTTACCAATTTGCAGCTAAACGAGAATCTTTTGATTGAAGAGCTTGCTTTGCCTGAAGGTACAGAAGCTATTTATGAAGAAGTTTTTGCTGTTGTTGGTTTGGTTTTGCCTAACGCGTCTTCTGATGACGAAGAGAGTGAAGATGGCGAAGCTGAAGCCGAGGCCGAAAGCAGCGAAAGCTGATTTTTGACAAGTTGTTTTTCTGTATGCCGGACTTTTTGTTCGGCATACAGAATTATGGGCTATTATTTTTTTGGGCTCTCCTTGAAGGTTTGGTCGGTTACGACCAGTCTTGTCGCCTTATTTTTATTTCCTGTATATTTTGATGCAGTTTGTCGTCCCTGTCTTTTTGCTTGTGGGGAAAGATGGCTTATTGTGGACTTTTGGTCGGCCTGGGAAATCCCGGCAGACAATATGAGCGTACTCGCCATAATATTGGTTTTCGTGTCGTTGAGTGTTTTTGCCAGCGCTTTGCGGCGCAGCCTTTACTTCGTGGGCGGAAGGCTGCTCAGGCTTTTCTGTTTGAAGTGCGTTGGGGAAATGGTCTTTGGCTTGTGGCCTGTCCGCAAACGTTTATGAATCTTTCTGGAAAAACAGTTGCCGTCCTGTCGCGGGTACACGGATTTGTTCCTGAACAGATACTTGTGATTCATGACGAACTGGATCTTGCTCCTGGAACTGTACGGTTCAAGCGTGGAGGAGGGCTGGCGGGACATAACGGGCTAAAGTCCATTGCCAGTGACATTGGCAGCCGTGATTTTTTTCGTCTTCGTCTTGGCATCGGCCGTCCAGCTTCAGGAAGCGAGGTTGCGGCGTATGTCCTTGCTGGCTTTCCGCCCTCGCAAGAGCGGGAGGTGGAGGACATGATTGACAGGGCGGCCCTGGCACTTCAGGCGTATCTTGAAAAAGGGATGGAGCAGGCCATGCAGGTTGTGCATGGCGCCAGTTTGTTTGAGGAAAAAAAACGACCGTAGCTGGATAGACGAAGAATTTTTTTTCTGCTATACTGTACGCTGTATCTTGTTCTATTCTTTCTTGCGGAGGTAATACGTGTTTGCTGTTGGTTCTCTGGTCGCTTATCCAGCTCAAGGTGTTGGCAGAGTTGAAAAGATAGAGACCCAGGTTATTGGGGGGATAAGCGCGGAACTGTATATTGTTCGCATCCTTTCCAATAATGTGACACTACTTGTGCCTGTGGGAAATGTCGAGAATGTCGGATTACGGCCTGTTTATAATAAAAAGCAGGGACGCGAAATTCTTGCTTATCTTGGAGACCGTTCAGATTTTTCTGGCTATTCCGGCCAAAACTGGAACCGCCGGTACAGGGAATATTCTGACAAGTTGAAAAGCAACGATTTGCGGGACGTTGCCTATGTTTTAAAAGAGCTTATCCTGATAGGGCGCGACAAGGACCTTTCTTTTGGGGAACGCCGGTTGCTTGAACAGGCTCAGGGGCTGATTACGCTTGAGCTGTCTTTTGCTCTTGGCAAGGAGCAGGACGAGATAAAACAACAGATTGAAGATATGTATGCCGATGTCCTCAAGGCCCGGAAGTCTCAGGACGACTTTGACGATGACGAGGAAGACGTTGAATTTGAAGCCGACAACGAGGAAGAGTAGGCTGGTTTGTATCTTTTTTGCTGGAAGAGAGGGAACGAGGAAGTAAAACTCGCCAACAGGTTATCCCCTTTCTTTCTATGGTCTGAGCTCGCATGTCTGCGGGGGCTTGCGGTGTAACGCAAGGTGTCTGGTGAACGCCGTTTTTGTTGTCAGGTCTTGATTATCCTGTTTTATCTTCTTTTTATCCTTATATTTTCTATGCGTGTCTGTTTTTCATTTTTTTGTTTGTCCCTGTCTCGTATTCTTTGATGTTGAACGGTGTCCTTCGCGTGGACAGCGTATTCGCAGGATAGATTTTCGTGTTGAAATTTTTATGTTTTCCCAAAAAAGATTACGCGGAGTTTTTTCGCCGCAATTTGTTTTGGGCGGTAAAAGCATTTTTTGTTGAGTACGTAAACCATAACCCTTTCATGGAGTCCAAGGAATTGAACGATGAATCTTTCTGAATTGAAAACCCATACCATGTCCGAGCTGGTAGAACTTGCCGAACAGTACGAGATTGACAATGTCAGCGGGATGAGAAAACAGGACCTTATTTTTGCCTTGTTGCAAGCCTGTGCTTCTCAAAACGGCTCTATTTATGGCGAGGGAGTGCTTGAAATCCTGCCTGACGGATTTGGTTTTTTACGTTCCCCCAGTTACAGCTACATGCCTGGCCCCGACGACATTTATGTTTCACCGTCCCAGATTCGCCGTTTTGGTTTGCGTACCGGAGATGTTATTTCCGGTCAGATTCGTCCGCCCAAAGAGAGTGAACGTTATTTTGCGTTGCTCAAGGTCAAGGAAATCTGTTTTAATCGACCGGAGCAGGCCAAACATGTTGTTTTATTTGATAATTTGACGCCTATCTATCCTGATGAGCGTTTTCGTATGGAAAACGGAGCTGAAAACTATTCCGCCAGAATTATTGATTTGCTGGCTCCTTTTGGAAAGGGGCAGCGCGGCTTGATTGTGGCTCCGCCCCGTACCGGAAAAACCGTACTGCTGCAGACAATCGCCAATTCAATCAATGTCAATCACCCTGAAGTCTATCTTATTGTTTTACTTATTGACGAACGTCCTGAAGAAGTGACGGATATGGAGCGCACTGTTCGCGCGGAAGTCATCAGTTCTACTTTTGATGAACCACCTCAGCGCCATGTTCAGGTCGCGGAAATGGTGCTTGAAAAAGCCAAGCGTCTTGTTGAGCGGAAAAAAGACGTTGTTATTTTGCTTGATAGCATTACACGTTTGGGGCGGGCGTATAACGCTGTTTCGCCATCTTCTGGTCGTGTTCTTTCCGGCGGTCTCGATTCCAATGCCTTGCAGCGTCCAAAACGGTTTTTTGGAGCGGCCAGAAATATTGAAGAGGGCGGCAGTCTGACCATTTTGGCAACAGCGCTTATTGATACCGGTTCCCGTATGGACGAGGTTATTTTTGAAGAGTTCAAGGGCACTGGAAATATGGAAGTGTATCTTGACCGCTTCCTGTCAGATAAGCGCATCTTTCCGGCAATTGATATTAACCGTTCTGGAACTCGTAAAGAGGAATTGCTGCTTGATGAAGATGTGCTGAGCAGGGTTTGGGTGCTCCGTAAGGTGCTGGGAACAATGAATTCTGTTGATAATATTCCTTTTCTTGTTGACAAGATGAAAGGGACAAAGAATAATAAAACTTTTCTTGATATTATGAATAAATAACATGAACATCATGCGACCTGTTGCGGTTCCTGCCGAAAATGACTGGCAGACATGGATTGATTTGTTGCGAGTACAGCCTTGTTTGCAGCTTGTGGAAAGTCTTGCCGCGACCTTGCGTGATTATCTGGAACAAAACAGCCTTGTCTGTTTTGTTCTTGGGGTTTCCGGCGGGATAGATTCGTCTTTTCTGGCGGCCTTGCTACACCAGCACGATATTCCTTTTGTTGGTTTCAGTCTGCCGTTAACGACAAATTCCCTGCCTGAAAAAGAGCGGGCTGAAGCTATTGCCAGATGTTATACAAGCTCTTATGGCCGTAGTCTGAATCTGCCTGCGGTTTGTGACTTTAGTGATTTGTATCAGGACCTGCGTTCCCGTTTTACCTCCATTGTTCCCTCAAGCCCTGTTTCCGGCGGTAATCTCCAGGCCCGTTTGCGTATGATGTTTTTATATCATGTGGCACATGGTCTTGGTGGTTGTGTTCTCAGCACTGATCAGCTTGATGAATTTTTGACCGGATTCTGGACCGTTCATGGCGATGTTGGTGATGTTAGTCCTCTTCAGCTTTTACCCAAGACAACCGAATATGCTCTGGCGCGACTGTTGTTGCCACTTTTGCGTGATGCCGCTCCGCTGCAAGCCGCGATTGATGCCGTTCCAACAGACGGGCTTGGGATTTCCTGTTCCAGTCTGGAGCAACTTGGGGTTGATTCCTACGCTGCGCTGGAAGCAATTTTTCTTGAATATTTTCTTTTGCGTCAGCAGCAAGAGCGGGGACAATGCGGGAAAAAAGATTTGCTTCGGCTGGATGAACTGAGTTGTACCGTGCCGGTACAGCGGTTTTTGTCTTCCGGTTTTAAACGTCGTGGCAGTTTGCTTTTTTGGCCGGAACCCGTATGACTGCGCGTCGTCTTTTGGTTTTTGTTTTCTTTTGTTTGACGTTGTTTCCTGCGCGGGTGCAATCAGGGCTGTTTGGTGATTTTTCCCTGCAAGACGAGCTGGCGCTTGGCAAAAAATTTACGGTTCAGATACACAAGCATTTTAATCTGGTTTATGACCCCGTTGTAACATCCTATATGCAGGGTATTGTTGACCAGATGGCTCGACATCTTCCTCCCCAGCCTTTCCCTTTTCGGGTACAGGTTATTGTGAACCCGGGTTTAAATGCCTTTGCCATTGCAGCGGGAAACGTCTATATCTTTACCGGTTTGTTGCTTAACGCGCGGCATGAAGCCGAAATTGCATCTGTTTTCGCGCATGAAATGGGGCATGTCGTGCACCGGCATATCGCTCAGAGGATAGAGCGGGGCAGCGTGGTCAATTTTGCCGCGTTGCTTGGTATGTTGGCCGGAGCTGTTGTTGGTGGAGATGGTGGTGGCGCCCTGGCTATTGGGTCATTGGCGGGAGCAACGTCCACGATGCTGCATTATTCCAGGGATAACGAGCGGGAAGCTGATCAGGCCGGATTTAATTTGCTGCTCAAAACAGACTATCCCTTGGAAGCGATGGTGGAAATCTTTGAAACAATGCGCAAGTTGAGCTGGTTGGGGGGAAATTCCATTCCCGCGTATTTGAGTACGCACCCCAATCTGGAGGAACGTATTGGCACGATTGCTTCTCGCATAGGCCTACTACGGGAAAAGGGCAAAAAGCGCTTTTACGATGACAGAAAATTTAAGCGTATACAGTCTTTTGTCAGGGCCAGATACGCTGATCCGGAAAAGGCACTGGTTTTTTTTGAAGGGCAAAAAGACCCTGACAGCATGGAAATACTGGCAAGAGGTATTGTGCTCGCCCGTTTAAACCGTATTCAGGACGCGTCCCCGTTTTTTTTTCGCGCGCTTGAAAAAGAGCCTGAAAATTCACTTTTCCTGCGTGAGACGGGACGCTTTCTTTTTGAATACAGGGATGAACAGGACAAGGCCCTTGACTTACTTTCAAGAGCCGTGCAACTGAATGCGAACGATTTTTTGGCCCGTTTTTTTTTCGCGCGGACCTGGGCGGAAAAAGGAGAGACGCTCAAGGCCATTGAGGCCATGAAGCTGGTTTTGCGAGAAGTCCCGTACGACTGGGAAGTGCATTCATTCCTTGGGCGGTATTACGGGGAGCGCAAACAGTATTTTCATGCTCATTTGCATCTGGCCTCTTCTTTTTTTTACAGGGAGAAAGAGCGCAAGGCGCTGTTTCATTTGCGAGAGGCAAGAAAAAGGGCAAAGACCGAAAAGGAAAAAAAGGCGTTGGCAGACTGTCAACAAGACTGGGAAATGTGGAGAGGAGAGTAATCCTTTCTGAAATGTAGGAATAATAACTTGAGGAGGAAGTATGTTGTTTGAAAGTGTTGCCTATGCAATGGCTCAACCTGCGGCTGGCGCGGAACAGGGAAATCCGGTTATGGCTTTTTTGCCGCTTATTATCATGTTTGCCATTTTTTATTTTTTGCTTATTCGGCCACAGCAGAAAAAGGCAAAAGAGCACCGCGCAACACTGGCCGCCCTGAAAAAAGGCGACCGTGTTTTGACAAATGGTGGTATTTATGGGCGTATCGTCAGTATCGAAGGTGATGTTCTCAATCTTGAGCTGGCCCAAAATGTTGAAATAAAAATTAACCGTGCCTTTGTTTCCGCGTTGGCTGACCCCTCAGCGGCGACTTCCCCTGAAGCGCCAACAAAGAAAACAGGAGCGTGAGGACGATAAAAGGTTCTTTCGGGGAAGGAACATTTTTGAACTATTGGTGAAGTATCTGTTTTGAGTCTCGCATACGAGTTATTGCGGGAAGTCGTGTGAAGGAAAAAGGATGAAAAAATTATACTGGAAAATAGGACTTGCTCTTGCTGTTGGGATGCTTGCTGTCTTGTATGTGCTGCCGTCCGTTCCCGGAATGGGAGATACCCCTCTTGCTCGTTTCGTGGGGGGGCAGGAGATTCATCTTGGGCTTGATTTGAAAGGCGGCATTCATCTGACTCTTGGAGTTGACGTTGATACCGCTCTTGAAAATTCTTTGGTGCAGACCGGCGAAGACTTGCGAGCCGAGGCTGAAGACGAAGGCGTTTTGATTTTACACCCCAGGGTGGAAGAAAAAATGCTTTCCTTTTTGTTGTTGAAAAAAGAAGGGCAGGATAAGCTGCAAGATATTTTGAAAAAACGGTTTTCAGGAATTGCGGTGCGTGAAGCCAGCGAACAGGCCAATGGTTCTGTGCGGTATGTTGTCGCCTTTACGCCTGAGTATCGGCAGCATCTGGAAAAGATGACGCTTGACCAGGCCGTAAAAACCATTCGTAACCGTATTGACCAGTTTGGCGTGGCTGAACCTGATATCCGCCGTCAGCAAGACAACCGTATTCAGGTGCAACTTCCTGGTATTGATGACACGCAACGCGCAATCGGCATTATAGGCCGTACCGCTCATCTGGAATTCAAGATTGTTGATGAAGGCGCCGACCCGAAAAAGGCGGAAAAAGGTATTGTACCGCCTGGCAGTCAACTGGCGTGGATGGTCAGGACAACCGCCGGAGGGGAGGAAGTGCGGGAGCCGATAGTCCTGCGCTCTGCTTCAGTGCTGTCTGGAAAATATATAACTGACGCGCGGGTTGCCTTTGACTCTTATGGACAGGCCTATGTTTCCATCAGTTTTAATAATCGTGGCGGCAAGCTTTTTGAACGTCTTACGGAAGCAAACGTGCATAAACGTCTGGCTATTGTGCTTGATGGCAATGTGCATTCCGCTCCTGTTATTCAGGAAAAAATCAGTGGCGGTCAGGCAAGCATTAGTGGGCGTTTTTCTACGGAAGAAGCGCGAGACCTTGCTATTGTTTTGCGCGCGGGTTCGCTGCCGGCTCCGGTAAGTGTGCTTGAAGAACGCACGGTTGGACCGTCTTTGGGACAGGAATCCATTGAGGCCGGCATTCGGGCCGCGTGTATTGGTGGCGTGGCTGTTTTGCTGTTTATGCTTGTGTATTACGGCATTGCCGGTTTTTTTGCGGATGTGGTGCTTGTGTTTAATATCTTGTTGATTATGGCGGGACTGGCCGGTTTTGGAGCCACGCTCACTTTACCGGGCATCGCGGGTATTATTCTCACCATTGGTATGGCGGTTGACGCCAATGTGCTTATTTTTGAGCATATTCGGGAAGAGCTGCGTGCTTCACTTCCTCCAAAACTGGCTGTTGAGGAAGGTTTTGCCAGAGCGACACTCACCATTGTTGATGCCAATATAACAACCATTATCGCGGCCATTGTTTTGTATCAGTTTGGAACTGGTCCAATTCGTGGTTTTGCCGTTACCCTTGTTCTTGGCATACTGGCATCCATGTTTACGGCCATTTTTGTTTCCAGAATACTTTTTGATCTCTGGCTGACCCGCCAAAGAAGTACGCTTGCTATTTAGGGAGTTCTTATGGGATTGCAACTCGTTTCACCCAATACAAACATCAACTTTGTCGGCTTGAAGAAAATAGCATTTATTTTCTCTATTTCCCTGATTTTGATTGGTCTTTTTTCTCTGGTTTTGAAAGGAGGACTCAAATACGGGATAGATTTTGCCGGTGGAGTTGTTGTTCAGATTCGTTTTCAGGATGAAATAGAAATTAACAAGTTGAAACAACTGTTTGAAGAAAAAGGCGTGCATGGAATTTCCGTGCAGCGGTTTGGTGCCGCAGGAGAGCATGAATATCTTTTGCGCTCTGCGCTTGCTTCGGAAAAAGATGGCTCAAAAACTTTTCGCTTGCAGGTCGCCCAGGCGCTTGATGGCAAATACGCAGACTCCTATGAGATTCAGCGTCTGGAAATGGTTGGCCCCAAGGTTGGAGCGGATTTGCGCTCCAAGGCTCTGGAAGCCATGTTTTACGCTGTTTTGCTGATTGCCATCTATATCTCCGGAAGGTTTGAAAAGCGCTGGTGGACAGCAGGATTTATGGCCGCTGGTCTGGCCGGTGGCATCTATGTCCTGCAACTTTTGTCCTTGCCGAAAGAATATTTGATTTTCGCGGCCATGTTTATCACTCTGGGACTTTGCTGGTATTTGCGGTTGAGCTACGCTCTTGGGGCTGTTGCTGCCCTTATCCACGATATACTGATAACCATTGGTATTTTTTCCTTGCTGGACAAAGAGTTTGATTTGACCATTGTTGCGGCCCTGTTGACGATTATTGGATATTCACTCAATGACACCATTATTATTTTTGACAGGGTGCGGGCAAATTTGCGCGGAAAAATGAATGGTCAGTCTCTGGGAGCTGTCATCAACAAAAGCGTGAACCAGACCTTGAGCCGTACGCTTCTGACTTCCGGTACAACCCTGTTTGTGGTCCTGGCCCTGTTTTTTTTCGGCGGCGGGGTGATTCATGACTTCGCGTTGGCCTTGCTGGTGGGGGTTATCGTTGGAACCTATTCTTCCATTTATATTGCCAGTACGACCTTGCTTGGGTTTGGCGTACAGGCAGAAGAAGATGAAGCCTCCCAGGAGGCTACAGCTTAACTTTTGGTTTGATAATGGGAAGTGTAAAGTCGGCAAGGATTTTTCCTTGCCGATTTTTTTTGTGGGCATGTTTTTTACGGATAGAAAATATTGGAAAAATAGTAATTTTATGGCGCGTAAAGACGGACTGAAATACTTTTGATGCCATGTATATCCATAGCGGTTGCCCCGTCTTGAAGTATTGACTGAACTTATGAACCTGCTACTATCTATTTTCACTGCTTCAATGTGAAAGCTTATGGTTTGGGGGATTGGTTATATGGCGACAGATTCTCATTATTTTTGGCCCCGCGTTGTTGGCTGGTCTTTTTCTCTGTAGCAAGTAAAGAGCGGTCGCGTGAACGTGGCGCTTGAACATCTTGGGGCTGTCAAACTGTTGGCAAGGACAGCTTTCATTTTTTAAGAAAATTAAGGAGAGTGTAGATGAAAAAGGAAATAAGGTTTTTGTGTTTCTTATTTGTATGTTTGCTTGTTTTTTCTTTTTGCCAGTCTGCCTTTGCCGCAGACAAACTGGCGCAGGCCATTGCCTCAACCCCTTGGGTAGGCTGGATTTTTTCAACCGTTGGCGCCTTTGGTGGTATTATGTCCGGTGTTGGGCACATTACCATTTATGGCCTTGGAAATTACGCTGGGTCATTCAAGAAAACCTCTCCGGTATTGAATAAGCTGATTACCGATTCCATACGGGTTTCCAACCAGTGGATGGTCGGTACGTCTTCAGCCATGTCGGTTGTGAACTACTACAAGATGGGAAGGCTGGTTTTGCCTTTGGGGCTTGCCTTGGCTATTGGCTCTGTTGCTGGTTCCTATCTTGTTCCCTGGCTGACAGCTGGCAAGATTTCCCTGAAATCATATATTGGTTATTTTGGTCTTTTTGTGTTGGGGCTTGGTTGTTATCTTTTCTATCAGACCACTCCCAAAGCGCAGGCTGGAAAGGCAAAGGCCAAGGAAGCGGCCAAGGCTTTTGAGGCTTCCATTAAGGAAGGTTCCAACAAGGCTGATGAAAGTTCCCGTAGCGTTCATGTTGTCAGCTTTTCTTTAACCAAATGCGTCTTTACCTTCTACGGCGTTGAATTTGAATTTAACCCGATTATTCCTGTTGTAGGTGGATTTTTTATCGCGGCGCTGGCCTCTTTCCTTGGTGTTGGCGGCGGGTTTCTTATTGTTCCTTTTCTGACCGCTGTTGCCGGTCTGCCCATGTATCTGGTCGCTGGAACTTCGGCCCTGGCTGTTTTGGTTGGAATGGTTACCTCCATTTTTACCTACATGGTTGTAAAGGATATTCCGGTTTTCTGGCCGCTTATCGGTATGGAGCTTGCCGGAGTACTTGTTGGTTCTTTTATTGGTCCCAGAACCTCAAAGTACATTCCTGATGTCTGGTTGAAGCGTATTTTTGTTCTGCTCGCTTTCTATGTTGGTGTTCGCTACACTTCAAAAGGATTTTTGGGATATAGCTTGTTGCCTCCTTTCTAGAAAACGGATTTTGTAACTTTAACATGGCCCGACTCTGGCGCTGGACGCGTCAGGGTCGGGCTGGTTTTTTATTATGTATCCCGTTTATTTGCTTGTTGATGCTTTTTTAATCGCCCCGTTTCGTTTGTTTCCCTCAGCCCATGTTTCTTTTTGGCTGGGGTGCCTGTTGCTTGCCCTGTATTGTGTGCTGTTGGGGGAGCTGTGCTTTCTTCTCGTGTACCGTTTTAACAGGGGCTATTATGTGGGGCTGAATCAGAAAATGGCCAGAATGCACAATATTTCTGTTGAAGCTATTCGCTACAAAAACCGGGGCATCTTCAAGGATGCCAACTGGTGGGCGAATGAATATTTCGGCAAGGTCTTTTTTTCCCAGATAGCTCTTTTCGCGGTTTCGCTCTGGCCTGTTCCCTTTGCAATGGCCTGGTTGCAGCACCGGTTTTTCGGGATTGCCATTTATACTTTTTGGAGCATGGAGCTAGGGTATTCTTTTGTTTTTATTGTTTCATATATTTTGGTCAGGTATTTGTTTTCGCGGGTGCGTTGCAAGGTGCCCGTACTGAAAAAACTTGATGAAATGCGGATTGAAGACGGCCAAAAAGTTGGTGACATTACTTCTTGGAGTGAGCTTGATTCAAACGACAAGGAAAGCTGAATCAGCGCGTTTGCAGCCAGAGTTGTCCGTAGGCGGCCTGTCCCAGGCTGATACCCGCATCGGAAGGAGGCAAGTGGCGGTGTACAAGGGGCGTCAGCTTTTTTTGCAGAAGTCGGGAGGCCAGTTCATGGCTGAGGCTTTCATTCAGGAAGACCCCGCCGCTTAACGCGATATGCTGCACACTGTATTTTTGCGCTGCAGCTTCTGCCCAGTCAGTGAGTCCTGCCGCAAGTCCAAGATGAAAACGGCGGCTGATGCGGCGTGGGCTTATCTTTTTTTGCCAGTCGCGAATAACATGGGCAAAAAGGGTTATTATATCAAGCACAAGTTGTTCCTTGTCTTCAAAAAACGGGCAGGGATATTCATTTGTTTCGTTTTTATCCTGAATATGTTCAAGGACAATCGCGGCCTGTCCCTCGTATGTGCGCTTGCTGCACAGACCAAGCAAGGCTGATACCGCGTCAAAAAGCCGTCCACAGCTTGAGCAAAGCGGAGAATTGAGATTTTTGTCGAGCATTGTTTGCACGATTTTTTCCGCTTGTCCGTATTCTTTGCTCCACGGAAAATGCCTGTTGCCCACAAGCCCGCATTCCCTCAAAAGTGCAAGGGCGGTTCGCCAGGGCTCATAAATTGCCTGTTCGCCACCCGGCAAGGGAAATTGATAAAAATGTCCCAGCCGTTTGCCTTCAACAGTTTCTCCATCTTCAAAGAGCAGTTCGCCGCCCCACAGTGTGCCGTCATCTCCAAGCCCTGTTCCGTCCAGGGCCAGACCAATGCAGGTTTTTTGCAGATTGTTTTCTGCCATGACAGCGCGGATATGCGCGCGGTGGTGTTGAAGTTGAGCATGTGGCAAGCCGAGTTTTTTCGCGAAACGGGTTGTCATATAATCAGGGTGCAGGTCGCTTATGACTGCTTTGGGGCGCACCTGCAACAGTTTTCGCAGATGCGTTTCTGTTTCAGTGAAAAAAGTTTGGGTTTCCAGATTGTCGAGGTCGCCGATATGTTGGGAAACAAAGGCATGGTCGCCTTTTGTCAGGCAAAGCGTATTTTTCAGGTGCGCGCCGACACCAAGGACGCAGGGGCCGGACTTGCCCATGAAAACAGGGCTTGGCGTAAAGCCACGGGCCTTACGAACAAATGTTTTTTTGTCCGGTTCGATTTTGAGCACGGAATCATCGCAGCGCACAAGAATATCGCGGTTATGCAAACAAAAAAGGTCGGCAATTTTGCTCAGGCGGCGCAGGGCTTCGCGGTTGCCCAGGCAGATGGGTGTGCCGCTGGCGTTGCCGGAGGTCATAACAAGGGCGGGGCAGCCTTTTTGCGCCAGAGTGTGCAGTAAAATATGGTGCAAAGGTGTGTAGGCAAGCATCAAGCCAAGACGGGACGTGTCCGGGTGGAGCTGGCGCGGCAGCATGTTGCGGGAGCGAAGCAAAACAATCGGGCGCTGATTGCCGCCAAGCATGGCTTCTTCCTCTTTCGTGACCATTGCCAGTTTTTTTGCCTGGTCAATACTTGCAACCATAACGGCAAGCGCCTTGTGTGGTCTTTTTTTGCGTTGACGAAGCGTGGTAATCGCGGCCTTTGAGGTGGCGTCACAGGCCAGATGAAAGCCCCCAAGCCCTTTTATCGCTACAATTTTTCCCGATACAAGTGCGTTTGCGGTCTGCTCTAGGGCTTCTTTTTTTTCGGCCAGCAACGTGCCGTTTGGGTCTGTTAGCCAGACGTTTGGGCCGCAGTCCGGGCAGGCATTGGGCTGGGCATGGAAACGGCGGTTTGCGGGATTTTCGTATTCTGCGGCGCAGTTGGGGCACATGGGAAAACAGGCCATACTGGTTGTTTTTCTGTCGTAGGGGATTGAGTGGGTTATGGTGTAGCGCGGGCCGCAGTTGGTGCAGTTTGTAAACGGATACAAAAATCGCCTGCTGCCAGGGTCAAGGGTTTCGTTCAGGCATTTCTGGCAGGTGGCGCTGTCCGGGCTGATAAGAACGCTGTGTTTATCTCCGCCAGAACTTTTCTGGATTTGAAATTTTTGCTCGTGGCTTTGGAGTGGAAGTTTCTGGCTGGAACAGGTGACAATTTGTGCCAGTGGCGGAAGTTCTGTGTGGAGCTCCCGCTCAAATGCGTAAATCGCCTCTTGCGAACCCTGCACCTCAATTACAACGCCATCGGCAGTGTTCCCCACTGTCCCCGTAAGGTTGTTTTGTGTGGCCAGACGGTAAATAAAGGGCCGGAACCCCACTCCCTGTACTTGTCCGGTAACAGTTATTTTTTTGCGGAGCATGGTGTTTCCTGCAATGCGTTCCAGAGGTTGTGCTTTGTTATCCACTGAATAAACGCCCTGTGTCCGGCAGGAAAGGCGTATTGGGCAAGGTCTTTGGGTGCGGCCCACACAAAATCCTGCGCCGCAGTTAAAACAGGCTCTGTTGGCGGTTGGGCAAACTCGCACCAGAAAGCGTGAAGAGTAATAAGATGGTGGGTGTAGGTGTGCTTGATGGTTGTCATCAGCTGTTTGACATTGACTGCAAAACCGGTTTCTTCCATAAATTCACGCACAACCGCCTGCTGCGGGGTCTCGCCTTTTTCGATTGCGCCGCCAGGAAATTCCCATAGTCCGCCCCAGACATCATTTTGGAGCCGTTTTTGCAAAAATATTTTTCCCTGATGCAGGGCAATGCCGGTTGCCATCTGAACCTGAACGGTTTTGGGCTTTTTTTTGCGTATCGGCCTTTCTGTTGCCCTGCCTTGCGCCAGAGCCTGACAGCTGGAAAGAAGCGGACATTGGGGGCAGTCGGGACGGCGTGGCAGACAGACCAGCGCGCCAAGCTCCATGAGCGCCTGATTGAAATCGCCCGGATTTTTTTGTGGAAGCCAGTCGCTGGCAAGGCGTTCAATCTCGGTAAAGGCTGCGGGGGTGTCAACAGAGTAGGGCAGGTCGTGTAGTCTGGCCATGACCCGTTTGACATTCGCGTCCACGGCCACCACTGGCTCTCCAAAGGCAATGCTGGCAATAGCGGCTGATGTATATGGGCCAACACCCGGAAGGGCGCGAAGGTCGTGGGCGGTATTTGGGAAATAGCCGTTGAGGTCGCTGACAATTATCTGCGCAGCGCGGTGCAGGTTTCTTGCCCGTGAATAATAGCCAAGCCCTTCCCAGATGCGAAAGATAGTATCGACAGAGGAGCCAGCCAGGGCCTGTACAGTCGGAAGCTCCCGCAACCAGCTCTGGTAGTAGCCAATAACGCGACTCACCTGGGTTTGCTGGAGCATGGTTTCAGAAATCCATATCGCGTATGGATTTTTTGTTTCCCGCCAGGGAAGCGTCCGCTTATTCTTGCGGTACCAGTCGAGAAGTTTTTGTGTCGCGGTCTGTTGTGACATGGTTGTCCTTTTTGTAGGGAGATTGTATCTGCGTATTTGCTAGCCACGGTGATAGCGGATTGTCAAATTTTACTTGTTCAGGAAAAAAACTGGCGAGCTGGAAAAATAATTGTTTTTCTTTTTATTTTATATAGTTTTGTTGTCTGCTTGTTTTGGTTTGTTATTTTTTGGGCCTTGAATGTAAAAAAGTTGTTGACGCTGGTTTTATATTTGTCTAAAAATTGATTTCTTCGGCGGTTGGAAAACATTGCCGCTGTTCCTTGACAATTAAATAGCGAGTTGGGAATTTAAGAATTTGTTTTGTTTTGTATATGGAGAGTTTGATTCTGGCTCAGAATGAACGCTGGCGGCGTGCCTAACACATGCAAGTCGAACGAGAAAGCTCCTTCGGGAGTGAGTAGAGTGGCGCAC
>PDWJ01004399.1_pt1 | contig 21308 bp, 19 predicted proteins | sample 1430881 | NCBI WGS metagenome assembly PDWJ01 (sample SAMN01162460, study PRJNA174530) | Oral metagenome, whole genome shotgun sequencing project. | biome: Marine environment; feature: Marine mammal; material: Swab sample of the gingival sulcus; isolation source: swab sample of gingival sulcus... | reverse complement strand
TTTTATAGGCAAAATCAATCGGCGTACTGCCATCCGGAAGGTCGATAACTTCCGCCTCCGGTGTAAAGACATACACTTCACTATTTAAAATATCATTTTGTATCGCATCGATAAATTCGCCAGCTTCCTTAATATCTCCCTGCAAATCCATCATTTGGCGGAACCACTTTATCTTTTCATCAAAATCACTCTGTTGTTTCAGCGTACCTTCCTTGTAACGCCAGTGCGCAGCAATACCATACTCCGCCTCACGGTGCATCTCTACTGTCCGTATCTGAATTTCGAACGGTTCGTTTTTCCCCATCAGCGTCGTATGCAACGAGCGGTAAATATTATTTTTCGGTGTGGATACATAGTCCTTAAATCGTCCGGGAATAAAATTCCACATTGCATGCACAATCCCGAGAACTGCATAGAGATTGTTTTCATCCGTCACAATAATTCGAATTGCCGTCAAATCGTAAATTTCATCAAACTCTTTGTGCTGATACTTCATCTTTCGATAAATACTGTAGAAATTTTTCGGCCGACCTTTAATTTCACACTCAATACCAACCTCATCCATCGCTTTTCGCAACTGGCTGATATAGTCGTTAATAACCTGTTGGCGCTCGAATAATTTTTTATTAATTTTATCGACCAACTCTTGGTACGCCTGTGGCTCCAAATGTTTTAAACAGAGATCTTCCAGTTCCCACTTGATTCGGAAAATGCCCAGTCTGTGAGCAATCGGCGCATAGATATTCAGCGTTTCTTCTGAAATTTCCTTCTGCCGTTTTTCCGGCATGTACATCAGCGTCCGCATATTGTGCATGCGATCCGCCAACTTAATTAAAATCACTCGAAAATCATACGACATCGCAATCAGCATCTTTCGAATACTCTCCGCCTGTCGCCGCTGTTTCGACTCAAATGTCACACTGGATAGTTTGGTAACCCCGTCGACAAGGTGCATCACATCCTTGCCAAAGGCTTCCCTTACATCCTCACTTGTAACGGAGGTGTCCTCGACCGTGTCGTGTAAAAGGGCAGCAACCAGGGAATCTTCATCAGGCAAAAACTCAGACAAGATAAGAGAGACCTCAATAGGATGGGTAAAGTACTCCGATCCATCTCTGCGCAGCTGTCCTTCATGAGCTTTTTTTCCAAACTCATACGCCTTAGTAATTCGCTCCTCATTGACATGAGGCGCCTTAACCCTTAGTTTTTTTAAATAGTCTTTTACACCAATCAAATTACACCCCTTCTATACTAATGCTCGTAATGAATCAGCGAATTCACCGGAATATCGCCGAGTTTATCTCTTCCCTTCAATTCATCCAGTTCGATCAAGTACAAGAAACTAACCACTTCACCACCTAATTTTTTAACAAGCTCACGGACGGTTTTTGCCGTACCGCCTGTTGCGAGCAAATCATCGACAACGACAACCTTGGCACCCTGTTTGAACGCATCCACATGAATAAAAATCTCATCACTGCCATATTCTAAATCATACTTGTACGAAACCGTCTTATACGGCAACTTCCCTTTCTTTCGAACAGGAATAAAGCCTTTCTCCATTTTTACCGCCAGCGCCGAAGCGAAAATAAATCCCCTCGCCTCCGGAGCGACAAAGTAGTCAAACTCTTTGTCAGCGACAAAATCTGCTAACAAATCTACTGCACGAGAAAAAACCTCAGCATTTCCGATCACCGTCGTGATATCCTTGTAGCTAATCCCCTGAGCCGGAAAATCCTCGACTACTCGAACCATTTGCTTTATATCTTCCGCATTGTACATTTTACACTCCCATTGTCATCTCTCTTTGAAATTTTCGGAATACCGCCAAGGTCTCCAACTTCACGACCTCATCCGAATTTTTCCATTCAAAGTAAAGACAGTCATTTATCCGATAGTACTCCAGTAACTTCAATTCTTTCAACAATTCCAACGATAGTAGCAACTTCGGAACCGTCATTCTCAACCCTTTTGCAAGGTATAGTATATTTTCCTTACTAAACTTTTTCAAGTTTAAAAACACTTTTTCCACATCTTTTCGAACCGGAATAAAGTCCAAAAATGCAATTCCCGAGGCGTTATTCTTCCCAACCGCACTCGGCATAAAATGAATATTGAGAATATCGTCATCAGGCGCTTCTTCGTTTCGAAAAAGAATTCTATGTGCTATATTTTCTCGGTACAATACTTCCTGAAGTCTTTTCATTCCCTCGTAGGTATAAATATCCACAGACTTTAATTCTTTAATTATATCAAAATCCTGAAACCTTGTAAAATGGTAACTATTCTCATAAAGTAAAAAATCAGCCATGGCACAGTCCATTTCGCGTTTCAATTCGCTGTGAAAATCCGAAACCCCTGCATGAACATCCACAATTCGGAGATTGACCTTCTCGACCCCGCGAAAATAGGATACCTCCGGTACAAAGAGCACCGAAATGTCATCATCGGTTCGAAGTCCTTTAAATTTAGCGACTTGGCGGAAGGCAATCGCATCAAATGATCCCCAACCTGCCTTTAACGACACTTTTACATGAACACCGTCCGAACCCACAACACGAACACCCCCCAGACGGACGTGTTCCATAGCAAACGCAAGCTCTTCATTATCCACCCCATAAGGCTCGACAGCTGCCAAGCCCTTCACAAAATCCATGGTCAATTGCTCCGGAAGCACGGTGTAATCAGCGTGCAGTACCTTTTCCGGGAGTTCCTGCATATGCTCTTTCGCCACCACCTGAATATCACGGCAAAAGTCGTCAAAACACTCCTCTTTCAAAGTAAGCCCTGCCGCCAAGGTATGCCCCCCGAACTTCGACATATAGTGTCGAAGAGAGGACAAAATATTGTAAATACTGACCGACGGAATACTTCGAGCAGAACCCTTTAACCCATCTGCCGTCTTCGTCAATACAACCACCGGTCGATGATATCGCTCCATTAGACGGGAAGCGACAATCCCAATAATACCGGAATGCCACTCTTCGCCCAGCACGACAATAACATAGGTTTCTTTTAGATTCAGTTTTTCTTCCACATAGGTAGTAGCTTCTTCGGTCATCGTTTGGCACTTCGCCTTGCGATCCGCATTTAATTCATAGAGCGTTCGCGCCATACGAGCGACCAAGTCTTCATCCGTCGCGAGAAGCAGTTCGACACCTAGGCGAGGATTGCCAATTCGCCCACTCGCATTGATCATCGGCGAAATATTGTACCCGATATCTCCCGATGTCAGACGTTCGGGATCTTTGTTAGAAAGTCTTGCCAATTCGATAATCCCCAAATTACGGACATTGCCAAGCCCTTCTCGAACAATCAGTCGATTTTCTCCGGTAAGACTGACAATATCCGCGACCGTTCCCACCGCAGCAATATCGACGAGATGGGGCAAGTGCTTTTCGAACTCTTCCCCCGAAAGCGCCTGTACTAATTTCAAAGCTACCCCACAACCCGCCAGATGAGGAAACGGATACCCTTCTCTCTTCGGATTCACAACCGCCAACGCCTTCGGTAGGACCTCCTCGACCGAATGGTGATCCGTAATGATAAGGTCAAGCCCAATCGCCAATGCATGCTCCGCCTCGGAAAAGGCGTTGATCCCACAATCCACACTGATCACAAGGTCGCCACCTTGTTCCAATATGTAGTCCAATCCCGCAGCAGAGAGACCGTACCCTTCCTTCATTCGATTCGGAATATAGTAATTCGCACGCCCCCCGACAGCTTCTAAATACTTCACAAGAATAGCACAAGAGGTAATCCCGTCAACATCGTAGTCGCCGAAAATCCAGATCGATTCTTTCCTTTCCAATGCGAGATGAATTCGATCGACCGCCTCTCGCATTCCTAATAACAAAAAAGGATCACAGAGATCCTTTTTCGTCATAGGGCGAATCGCCCGATTGTCCAATATCTGTTCTAGAGACACCAGAGCAGGCGGTCTGTCCCAACTATTTTTATAAAACGTCATCTATACTTTCCTTTTTGCGCACCCTTCTGTCGAATTAATGCCCAAGCCGCACTAGCGATGAAAATGGAAGAATAGGTTCCCACACTAATACCGATAAAGAGCGGAAGCGCAAATTGACGAATGCTCTCCGAACCGAAGACATACAAGCTGATAACGACCACAAGTGTTGTAAATGTGGTGTTGAGCGTTCTCTGTAAGGTTCGATTCACCGAACGATTGGCGAGCTCCATGTAGTCCTTTGTTTTCTTATGCTTGACATCTTCCCTGATGCGGTCATAGACGACAATCGTGTCGTTGATAGAATAACCGACAACGGTCAAAATCGACGCGATAAAGGTTGAATTCACCGGAAGTCTAAAAATTGCGTAGACTGCAAGTAGTACCAAGACATCGTGGAATAGAGAAACAATCGCCCCGATACCAAAGACAAATTCAAATCGAATGGTGATGTAGATAAGCATTAACACAGCAGCCAACATAATTGACCAGAACGCATTTAACTTGATATCCTGGCTGACACTTGCAGAAATTTGCTCCGCACTAATCAAGTCTGCTTTTTCCAAATTATACTTCGCTTTCAGAACATCAAATACTTCGAGTCTTTGTGCACTATCTAATTTTTGAATGGTCTTAATCACAACTTGTTCGCTCGCATTACCCGCATGAACGACATCCGGATTGAGATTAAAGTCTTTAATATCCTCAATTACCGATTCTTTGGCAACTTTTTGATGAAGATCGATCTGAATCATTGTACCGCCGGTAAAGTCGATACCGTAGTTAAATCGATTGATTCCAAAGAAGCCCATTCCCGCAAGAATAAACGCCCCCGATACGATAAACCAAAACTTGTAATGCTTAAGCACACCAAGTACTTTTCGCTCTTTTGTTTTCAATCCGTACATCGATGGCTTAATGACAAATACAGACGATAGATTTAGAAGGTAGTGCGTAATCACAACCGCTGTAATCATCGACGCCACGATACCTAGCATCAAGGTAACCGCAAAGCCTTTAATAGGACCATTGCCGAAGAAGAATAGAATAATCGCGGCGATAAAGGTCGTAATATTTGAGTCGATAACCGTTGAAAGACCCCGCTTAAATCCCGAACTAATCGATGCGCGAACCGATTTTTGATTTGCGAGTTCTTCCTTGATACGCTCAAAGATAATAACATTGGCATCCACCGCCATACCAAAGGATATGACGATACCGGCAATTCCCGGAAGAGTAAGCGTCGCGCCGAACATAATCAAGCCGTAAGTAATAATCAACGCATAAATGGAAAGAGCAATCGCGGCGATAAAACCGGGGAAACGGTACATAAGAAGCATGTAGATCCCCACGGCGATAATCCCGATAATCGCTGCTTTTACTGCTGAGTGAAATGCACCGAGTCCAAGCGTCGGTCCCACTTCGGAAACATATGCTTCTTCCAATTCTGCCGGAAGTGCTCCACCGTTGATTAACATCGCGAGATTGGTTGCACTTTCGATCGTAAACGATCCGTCAATCATCCCCTGTCCGTTCGGAATCACAGTCCTTACATTCGGAGCGGAAATCACCTCGCCGTCAAGCGAAATCGCAATTTGTCCATTCGCATCCACTCTGGACACAGCGCGTTCGGTCGCTTCGCGGAAAAGATCCGTACCGACCGAATCAAATTCCAACCCGACCGCAGGTTGTCCATTTTGATTTTGAGTAACACCTGCCTTTTTTACATTCTCACCGGTCAGAACAAGTTCATGCTCAAACTCTGTCTTCTTCATTCCTGTTGCCGCAAAAGAATCGGCTTTTACGAGGAGAAATTCCAGTTGCGCTGTTTTTCCGACAAGTTTAATCGCTTCGGACGCGTCCTCTACCCCCGGCAGTTCAATTCGTATTCTGTTTTCACCTTCTTTCGTGATAACAGGTTCTGTCAATCCAAGCTGGTTAATTCGGCGATCCAGTATTTTAATGGTCTGCGATATGGCAGCATCCAAATCGCCATCGGTTTTTGCCTCGTAGACAACGACCACGCCACCCTTAATGTCAAGACCCAGTTTCATCTTGTCGCCAACAGGTGCTACTTTCATCCCACCGGTATTCAAGCCATTAAACGAAACAAAGTAAAAACAAGCAACTAATGCAACTATTAAAAAGAAAATCAGTGCATTTTTCTTTTTCATTTCATTCCTCCAATTCATGTTAAGTTCTTTTCTTCGCGATACCCTTTTAGCGATTTCAGCAAAAGTTTTCGCCACGAAGGTTATTATATCAAAATTTACACTATTCTACTAGCAAAAACGCCTATTTTGTGAATAAAAAACGAATAATACGCTAACAGAGAACACGTCCTTGATCAGCCGACGGCATTCTATTTCCGCCGGCAAAATCCTCTTCATCATTCTCCAGAAGACGTTTTCCATAGACGTAAATAGCACATTCAATTCGCTTTCTCTCCATTTCGCATCCCAGTTCATAAGGCGTCATAATATCATCATTCATATTGTACGCATTCGCATGACAACCGCCCGAACAATAGTACTTCGCCCAGCACGCTCTGCACTCCTTTTTATCCAAAGCACTTGCTTTCGAAAAGGTCTTGACGAGGTCTTTCGCTTCGTCTTTTATACCATGGAAGACATCGCCCATCACAAAATCGTCATTGCCGACAAATTGGTGACAAGGATAAATCTCTCCCGACGGAACGACAGCGATATAGTCCACCCCTGCACCACAGCCGGTCAGTCGTTTCACCAAACAAGGACCCGAATTAAAATCGACATTAAAGTGAAAGAAATTATAACTTTTATCCTGTAGCATATCTTCCGCGAGTTTTTCATACTGCTCAAAAATCACCGGAAGCTGTTCTTTTTTCAGTGCATACGGTCTTGTCGGCTCGGTCACAACAGGTTCAACCGAAAGATTGACAAATCCCAAATCCGCCATATGACGAATATCCGTAAAAAAATCGGGATTCACACCGGTAAACGTCCCTCGAAGAAAGTACTGGTCATACTTACTTGTCGCCAATCTGTCGTCAATCAGTTTCTTAAATTTCGGAATAATTTTTTCGTATGTTCCCTCGCCGTTGTAAAACGGTCTCATAAAGTCATTCACTTGCTTTCTGCCGTCTAAACTCATCACGACATTGTGCATATTCTCATTAATAAACTTAATTTTTTCGTCATCAATTAACAGACCATTCGTCGTAATGGTAAATCGGAAATTTTTATTATGCTTTTTTTCCAATTCTCTACCATACTTAACCAGTTCCTTCACCACATCAAAATTCAGAAGCGGCTCCCCCCCGAAAAAGTCCACTTCCAAATTTCGTCGCCCCTTCGACTGTTCCACCAAAAAATCAAAGGCTGCCTTTCCCACTTCAAGCGACATAAGTTCCCTACAACCTTCGTAGACCCCCTGTGATGCAAAACAATACAAACATTTCATATTGCAATCGTGGGCAACATTTAAACAAAGCGACTTCACCGTCCGATTCATCATCATCGGCAAGGTTACAATCTCTTCCGTAAACAAAAGTTCTTCCGCTATTAATTCATCAATATCCGCAATCGCTTCTCGAATATCTGTCTCGTCAAATTTTTCCTTTAATAACTCAACACTGTCATCGGCCGATTGTTCCGGATAGACATCGAGAACCGTGTAGACGACCTCATCAACCATGTGAATCGCGCCGCTATCCACATCTAAAACAAAGAACAGTCCGCCCTGTGCGAACTTGTGTACCATACTCCTCCTCCACTTTAAGGTAAAGAGTCGAACTCCTCACCATAAAAAAGCATTCCTAGAAGGAACGCCTTTTTAACAACTAATTATTTGTGTTTTCACAAGATTGATTTCCGACTGTGCATGAAGTCTTACAAGCAGACTGGCACGATGTTTGACACTCTCCACAACCTGTGTTTGCGCCAACTCTCATTCTTTTAAAAATAGTTTTTACGCGTTTCATCCTTTCCCTCCTGTCACCGGAGCAGGTGCATCCTCCTTGTTCACAGTAGCCTGCACTGCCCATTTTTTTATTTTAAGCCTTGTTCCTTCTGATTCAAGTACAAATTCCGAATCCAAGTTCTCGACAATCGTTCCGCAAAACCCGCCAATTGTGACGATTTCATCCCCAACGCCAATCGCTGACCGCATCTTTTCAATTTCTTTTCCGCGTTTCCTCTGCTTATAGACTGAAAAACCCATCATGATGATAAGCGCTACCATCATAAGCGTCATCGGACTAAATCGAAAACCGCCAGCAACTGCTGCTTCGCCTTCAGCAAATGAAGCAATCATTGCGATTGCATTTAACTTTACCATAGCTCCTCCCTTGATTAACTAAGTAATTTTACCACAAAAGGCATCTCGGTGCAATATTTTCAATTCAACATTTCCGTTTTCTATAGGATATATGTCGCTTTCTTCCTACATTATACGAATCCCCCCCAAAAAAAACGACACGTTTTTTCGAACGTCGTTCTTATCATTAGTCAAATGGAAAATATGGTAAAGAAAGGAAACCCTTCACGAGGAAGTAAGCGAAACGGCAAACGAGAGGGTTCTTTTAGAAATTCATTTAAAATATCTAACTTTCCTTTTAGGGTAAAGAGAATCCGTACTACATATTTCAGGAATATAGGTTAAAGAGTTCGTCTATGATAGAATATAGACATGATAAATACGTATAGAGAATTAGAAAATATGAGCAGCAACGAGTGGTGTAATTTTATTAACGGAAGAAAAGAACAAAGACATTTAAAAAACATTCCTTCCGATAGCGACAGTTGGGGCGAGGCGCTGTCGGAAGAGTTTGACAAAGACTATTTCAAAAGCTTAATCAAACGATTAGCAGGAGACGAGCAACTTACTCCTATCTATCCGCCTGCGAAGGAATTATTCACTGCGTTTCACCTCACCACACCGAAAAACCTAAAAGTGGTCATCATCGGTCAAGACCCCTACCACGGAGCGGGCGAAGCACACGGGCTTGCTTTTTCGGTAAAAAACGGAACAAAAATCCCTCCCTCGCTGAAAAATATACTAAAAGAAGTACAAGCGGAGTACCCTATAACTTCAACCGACACAGCACGAACCGGCGATTTAAGCGATTGGGCAAGACAAGGTGTCCTTCTTATCAACTCGGTGCTGACCGTCCAAAAAGACCATGCGAATTCTCATAAAAACATCGGCTGGGAACAATTTACCGATGCTGTACTGAACTATATCGACACCTTAGATCAACCCATTGTCTTTATCTTATGGGGAAAACAAGCGGAAGCCAAAAAAAAGCTTATCCACAACAAAAAAAGGCTTGTTGTAACATCAGCACATCCAAGCCCTCTTTCTGCTTTTCGAGGCTTTTTCGGTTCCAAACCATTCAGCCGGACAAACCACTACTTAGAAGAACACGAAGTCAACCCTATTGAGTGGCTTTAAAATATCTTCATCATCCAGTAAATATCGGCGTATGTTCCGTCCTTATACTTCATATTTCGCGGTAATGTGCCGTATATTTTAAAGCCCATTCGTTGGTACATCGCAATGGCATGGTCGTTATCAACCGTTACTTCCAATTCCATTTGCTCAAACCCATGCTCTTTCGAAATCTCTATCAGTGTATCCAACATAATCCGACCAATACCCATTCCGGTATATTTTCGCATCAGGGCAATGCTCATCTCATTCCTATGACGACATCTCGCATGATCCCTTCCTTTAAAGTAACAGCGACCAACATATTCGCCGTCGACAAAAGCCGCCAAGAACAACTTGATATCCGAATTATTAAATTCGTTTAATCGCTCCATTTCCTCTTCCGGACTCTTTGCAAAATCCTCAGAAATCCGCTCGACGAACTTACTTTCACTGCTGATAATTTTGGCGCCTTCTAAAATTTTCTCCGCATCCTCCTTCCTGGGATTTCGAAGCACCAGCTCTTTTCCGCCGATATTAAATTTATACGATCGAACTAACATACTACCTCCTCTCACTCCATTTTTTATAGCATGGATAACTCGGTAACTCTATTTTCTCAGTACCTCCATTTTATCAAAAAAAGAAGATTTAGTCTAAATGATTAAATATTAAAGAGCTTCTAAAAATCAACAAAGGTAAGTATGCAAAGTGAACAATTTTTAAAAGTCATCCTTTAATGGTTCTCACAAAAAGATTTCCACTGTTCTCGAGTCAGCACATTTAGAAGCAAATTTTCTTCCGTTCCCATTATGGTCTTGGTTTTTGTCGTTTTAAAAAACTCAAACCCCAATTTTTCCTGCACTCTGGCTGACTGCTTATTCCAATCAAAGTAACCACAAGTAAGGTAGTCTGCGCCAGCCTCATCAAACAAGTATCTCAACACCTCGCGAACCGCTTCCGGCATAAGCCCCTTGCCCCAATGTTCCTTTGCAATAACAAAACCGATGTCTCTGCCTTTTTTCGCATCAAGTACATCCATGTCCTCTCGATACTTATCAATACCGATCGAGCCGACTACCTTGCCTTCATACTCAATCGCAAATGTAGAACGCCCCTCAATAAACATACCTAAAATACGCCTGCTTTCTTCGATGTCCTTGTGATGAGACCACCCCGCTCGCTCGCCAACACCGTCAACACGGGCGTATTCAAAAAAATCATGCAAATCATCCGTTCGAAACGCTCGTAGCACAAGACGCTCCGTCCTAAGCACCACACCGCTGATATCAACATCCAGTATCATTCGTCCCCCTCCACTTGTAGTAAAGAAAATCACAGTTTACCGACTTCCTTCGATAATTCCTCCACCAACCAATTCATCCCCAATATACACCACTGCCGCCTGACCCGCCGCCGGCGCTCTCATTGAACGATCGGTTTGAAGTAACAAAAAACAATCACTCTCATTTGTTGGTACTTGCTGTTTTTGATATGTCCCTTCCGTTTGTCGATTAGTATCTTTTTGGCTTCGTTTTATCATTTGTCCGCATATTCCTACCAAATCACAAAGACTTTGCGAATTTTCCAGAACTTCACCCAGTAACTCAACTTCTCCCTGGGAAACCAAACACGCTCTTCCGCGATAGACCTCCGACCACTGACTAAGGCGAATATCCACCCAAAATAAATCATCAGGAATAATATTCTCTGCTTGTCCATTATTATTACTACATTTCCACTGTCTTTTCAAGTATTGTAAAAAAACTTTTGCCGACTTTCTTAACTCTCGGGCGCGGATCGGTGAAATAATATTGACATCAGAAAGTACCAAGACCGTTTTCTTTACTTCCTCTTCCGTTCCAATCAGAATATTCCCGCTCTCAGTACTGATATCGACAATCGTTCCGAGCACAGTATAAGGGCTCTCTGTGTAACCTTTGATCGATTTTACAGAAGACGAATCCCATGCCGTCTTACTACCCTGTCCGCTACTTTGACTACCCGCAGCAGTAACCGCTCCATCAAAAGGCTCGATATTACTATTGTTATCAAAACCTGCGGGATTTGCCTTCAATAAGTTCTCCCTTAGCACTCGCGGTTTTTGACCAATCGTATAATTTGCCGTTCCTTCATGAGGGCATAGGTTCTCCCCCTCTCGATTCACAAAATATCCATTGCGAGCACTTCGAGAACCCGCCTCTCGCAAAAAACGAACTCTATCCTTTCCCATTAAAAAACAAGTTCCCATAGACTCTTGCTGTTCTACAGAATATTCTCCCAGCAAACGAACAACATCTTCCTTTTTCTCATAATTCGCCAAAGGAAATAAAATCCGATCCAGTTGCTCCTGTGTCAAACTATATAAATTATAGCTCTGATCTTTTCGCTCAGCCCCTGAGCGATAAATTCGCCATTCTCCATCTACCCACTTTTTTTTCGCATAATGTCCGAGGGCAAGATAGTCTGTTTCCACACGATCCAAAAACAGCCCGTACTTTATCCAACGATTGCAAAACACACAGGGATTCGGTGTCAGCCCTTCTTCATAGAACCGGATATAGCGTTGCACCACATGGTTGGAAAACGCCTCTCTGCAATCAACAATACGATGTCGTACCCCCAGACGCGCCGCCTGATCCCTTAACCGCCCAAATTCCTCTTCTTGTCCGTCATACAGCCACATCGTTGCCGTTTCGACCACATTAAAGGTTTCTTTCAAAAGCAGCACCGATGCTGTACTGTCAACACCGCCGCTAAATCCTACCGTCACACTCTTCAAGACCGCAACCCTTTTTGTTTTAGCGACGCTTCATATAGAATAACCGTGCCGGCAATGCCAACATTTAAAGAATCACAATCACCATACATCGGGATGCCGACCATACGATGCTTTAAATTATAGTATTCTCTACTGATCCCGTGACGTTCTCCACCTAGAACCAACGCCACTCTCCCCGAATAATCGAGCTCATAGTACTGTGACGTCCACCGATCGCACCAAGGTGCCGACATTCCCCGGGATTTCCAAACCGTCCAGGATTAAAACCAACGCCTTCTTTCCAAGTGGAATATCATCGAGTCCACGCTCCGAAAGTCCACACACGACAAGAAGTCCCGCATGATTCCCGCTTTCCGCTGCCGCGTCCATCGTCTTCCCGCTGACAATGTATATCGCGCCGGCTCGCTCTGCAAGTTCAAAGATCATCCCCTCCGCTTCCTTCGTCTTAACATGTTCCGGAGAAATCAACACATACTCGATGACAACACCATGTTTTAACGCCAGACGACTCGCCCATATGCCCTCAATAACAAAGGATTTTTTGGCACTCCCCTTCTTATTTTTAGCAATATCAATTATTTTTCGTACCTGAGGCGATTTCCCGCCGGCATAACGAAGTTTCTTTCCAAAGATTTCTTTTAACTTTTGTTCCATTGTTCTTCCAACCATTTATTTTTTCTATCGTATTTTCCCATCGCAGGTTTTGCAAGCCTTTTGAATATACCATTACAGAAACCGTGCTCAAAACAACTCACCGCCTAAAAACAAGGCGGAAATTCCCCCTTGAATTATACCATATTCTGCAAATCAACCGGAAAAAATCAAGACATTCTGAACCAATACAAAATTTTTCAATTCCTTTAAAAAATCAAAAAATACACCTTCCTGAGGTAGGTATTATTAAGGAAGAAAAAAGAACTCTTATGTTTTCTTCCGCTTACAAATCCAACAAAGCCTTCGAGAAATTTTGAAATATTTTTGACATACTTTGTTAATATATGCTATAATTACGTATCAAAATTTACTTGGATTACTGCTGAAATGACGGAAATAAAATCATACAGTCATCATCTAGGAATCAACAAATGATTTAAAATTTTAGTACAAAGCAAACACGAAGTGAATAAAAAACAATCATTCTGCCATTCGGCGGAGTTTGGCTATAATAATCGCATATTATTTTAGATGCACAATCTGTAATAAGGGAGGTTACACGCTTGTGGAGTTATTATATTAAAAAAATTCTATCAGCACTTGTCACTCTGATTCTCATCACAACAATCACGTTTTTTATGATGAGATCAATACCAGGAGGACCTTTTTCAAGGGAAAAACCTCTGCCGGAAGCGACCATTAAAGCACTTGAAGCGAAGTATAATCTGGATAAACCTGTCTTTGAACAGTACTTAGACTACATGTACGGACTTCTTCATTTTGACTTTGGTCCAAGTTTCCAAATGGTCGGCGTCGAAGTAAAAGACCTGATGATGGAAGGAATTCCGCAATCAGCGAAGATCGGTCTTTACGCTTCCCTTCTGATTATCATTTTGGGAATTCCTATCGGCGTTCTGTCTGCCTTAAAGCAAAACACGTGGATTGACTACCTGGTCACTTTTATTGCTACACTGGGTGTCACCATTCCGAGTTTTGTAGTAGGTACCTTAATGATTTACTTTTTCGCCGTCAAGCTAAATTGGATACCGACATTTGGACTGGACTCATGGCAAGGATACATTGCACCGGTTATCGCACTGGGTGGCTATTCACTGTCTTTTGTCACGAGATTAACGAGATCATCCATGCTTGAAGTGCTCCGACAAGACTATATTCGAACTGCCAGAGCAAACGGTCTTAGCGAATTTAAGGTCATTGGGAAACATGCGGTAAAAAACGCATTAATTCCTGTTATCACCTATATTGGACCAATGGTAGCAGCTATTATGACCGGTTCCTTTGTTATCGAGAAAATTTTCGCTATCAATGGTGTCGGTAAGTACTTTGTTGAAAGTATAAGCAATAGGGATTACACCGTTATTATGGGAATGACGATTTTCTATGCATTTCTCTACATTGTGATGATTCTACTGGTAGACGTGGCATATGTCATTGTCGACCCAAGAATAAAACTAGGAAGGAAGGATTAGTTATGAGCCAAGAAGAAAAAAAAGCAAAAGACAACGGATTCGTCTTCCTAGAAGAAAACTTTATCGATGCCGAGGTGGTGCGACCAAGCCTAACCTACTGGCAAGATGCGTGGAGACGATTAAAAAAGCACAAAATGGCGATGCTCGGAATTATTATTATCATACTATCCATGATATTTGCGTTCATCGGACCTCTTTTGGTAGAGATGTCCTATTCCGATCAGATCGTCGAATTTAAAAATATCGGCATGAGCCTCGATACTTATAAAATTGGAGATAACGAATACCTCTACCGAACCGAAGACTACGGTATTATTTTGGTAGACGGAGGAGGACATCTTGTAAGGCAACTAAAAGAAGTTCGACATAAGAGAGATCTTAAAAATAAAATTTATTATTTTGAATACGACAAAGATAATTTGATCAAAATGGATTTCTCTTACGGTGTGCTAAAAGATAAAAAAGGAAAGTACGACTATAAATTCACGCTGGAGTTCAAAGGCATGCTTTACAAATATCCTAGTAATAGGATGTGGAATATGACCTACCCTCTAGGCAGTGATGGAATGGGACGAAACATGCTGTCAAGGCTGATGTTCGGAACAAAAATATCCCTTCTTGTCGCATTTATTGCAACCATAGTTAACCTCTTTATCGGTGTATTCTACGGTGCGATTGCCGGATATGAAGGCGGCGCCGTTGACATGGTTATGATGCGACTGGTCGACATTATCAACTCCGTTCCCCTCACCCTGTACGTTATCCTGCTGATGGTTTGGCTTCCGAACTCCGCCGGACTGACGAATATTGTACTCGCAATCAGTACAGTCTACTGGGTAGGAACAGCGCGGTTGGTTCGTGGACAGCTGCTGTCCATCAAAGAACAGGAATTTATCCTTGCTGCCAGAACAATCGGTGTGCCGAAGACGAAAATCATTGTAAAACACCTAATTCCGAACGCCATTGGTCCGATTATCGTCTCTATGGCAATGCTGATTCCCAGCGCCATCTTTACCGAGGCATTCCTAAGCTTTATCGGTTTGGGTGTGAATGCCCCGATGGCTTCCCTCGGAACACTTGCAAATGATGCATTACCGGCACTGACAACACATCCGTACCAACTCATACTGCCAGCGATTACAATCGCCATTATCATTTTGGCGTTTAACTTCTTAGGCGATGGACTACGAGATGCACTAGACCCAAGGTTAAGGAAAGGATAGATTATGAAAAAATTACTGGAAGTTAAAAATCTACACACATCGTTCTTTACGCACCTTGGCGAAGTCAAGGCGGTGAGAGGCACGAGTTTTGAGGTAAATAAAGGAGAAATCCTCGGCATTGTTGGAGAATCAGGATCGGGCAAAAGTGTTACGGCACTTTCCGTTATCGGATTAATTGAGCATCCCGGAAAAATAACGGAAGGCGAAGTTCTGTTTAACGGCAAAAAAATCAGCAATCTATCCAGACGGGAGTATTCCACTATCCGCGGATCGGAAATATCGATGATTTTCCAAGATCCTATGACATCGCTGAACCCTGTGTTTACGATTAAGAACCAAATGGTAGAAATTATTCGAAAACACCGAAAAGTCAGCAAAAAAGAAGCGTTGGATATCGCTGTCGAAAAACTGAGAATGGTTGGAATTCCTCAACCCGAAAAACGCATCAATGCCTATCCCCATGAATTTTCAGGTGGTATGAGACAGCGAGCGATGATTGCCATGGCGCTTAGTTGTGAGCCGAAACTGCTAATAGCAGATGAGCCGACAACCGCTTTGGATGTTACCATACAGGCACAAATTTTAGAAATACTCCGAAAACTGTCAAAAGAGATTGACACATCGATTATTATCATCACTCACGACCTGGGGGTTATTGCAGAAACTTGTAAAAATCTCGTCGTCATGTACGGTGGGCTAATAATGGAGAAAGGCACAGTGGATGAGATATTCTACTCCCCTCAGCACCCTTACACATTAGGGCTGATGAAGTCCATTCCAAAAATGGACAATAAGGAGAAACTAATCCCTATTCCGGGATCGCCACCTGATTTAATGAACCCTCCGAAGGGATGTCCTTTCTCTCCGAGATGTAACTATGTTATGAAAATATGTACAGAAGAACTTCCGCCAATGTACAATGTGGGGGAAAATAGGTTTTCGAAATGCTGGCTCTGTCATCCGGATGCACCGGCTGTCGAGGGTTTTGTGAAAGGAAGTGCTATCGATGAGTAAAATAATAGGAAACACAGAGAAAAAAGAGCAACACGAATTACTCAAGATTAGTGGTCTAAAAAAGTATTTCGAGCTAAAAAGCGAACTGTTCAAGCCAAAAAACTACCTAAAAGCGGTCGACGATGTGTCGTTTAGCATTTACGCCGGAGAGACTTTTGGGTTAGTTGGAGAATCCGGTTGCGGAAAATCAACACTTGGAAGAACACTCATTCGACTGTACAAGCCGACGGGTGGAAAAATTGAGTTTGACGGTGCAGATATTACGAATATGAGGGAGCGAGAACTTCTCCCCCACCGAAAAAATATTCAGATGATTTTTCAAGACCCCTACGCTTCACTAAATACCAGGATGACCATTTCTGAAATCATCGGAGAAGGAATTGATATTCACACCGATTTAAGAGGCGAAGAAAAGAAAGAGCGAATTTACTCTCTTCTTGAACGCGTCGGATTAAAACGCGAGCATGCCAATCGCTATCCTCACGAATTTTCAGGTGGTCAGCGACAGCGAATCGGTATCGCAAGAGCGCTTGCCATTGAACCGAAATTTATTATATGTGACGAACCGATTTCAGCGCTGGATGTATCCATTCAGGCGCAGGTTGTAAATATGCTGGAAGAACTTCAAGAAGAATTCGGTCTCACCTACTTGTTTATCGCACACGACCTGTCAATGGTAAAACACATCTCCGACAGAATCGGTGTTATGTACCTTGGAAGACTGATGGAACTGACCACGAGTGATGAACTATACGAAAAACCGTATCATCCATATACAAAAGCACTGCTCTCCTCGATTCCAATTCCTGATCCAAGAGCGGACACAAGTGATCGAATTGTGCTTCAGGGAGAACTTCAGAGTCCGGTTAACACCAAGCCGAGCTGTCTATTCTGTACGAGATGTCGCTATAAAAAAGACATCTGCGAACGAGAGACACCACCGCTTATAGAAATTGAACCGGGGCATTTTACAGCATGTCACTTCGTAAAGGAAATCAATGGTCTTAGCTAGATAACACCCCTCAGCGATTAAACGAGAATAAACTCGATGCGAATAGAACATAGATTCGCGAACGAGAGCGAAGGCGATGACTATAATGTTAGGGCGAAAAAATATCACAGATTTTACGCAGGGCTTTTTCGTCATAGCGAGCAATCGAGAATGAGCTCGACGCGAATAGAACGTCGGTTCATAAGCAAGAGCGAAGGTGATGGTTATGAAGCTAGGGCGGAAAAGAACAAGTAAAATAAAAAAGGTTTGAGGTGTTTTTCTAACAAAAAGAACAAACCGAAAAACACTTAAAATATTCTCAAACAAAAAATAGGAGGTAAACAATGCAAAGAAACAAGTTTCTTGCCATTCTTCTTTCAGTAGCACTGTTGGTAACGCTTCTTTCCGGTTGCGGACCAACAAAGCAATCCGATCCGGAACCTGTACCGGTTGAATCTACAGAAGAAGGACAGGCAGCAAGCGAGCAAACAACAGTTGCTCCACAAGGCACCGAGGCGGAAGCGCAAGTTCTAGTATGGAACTTGGGATCAGACCCTAAAACACTTGACCCTACTCTAAATGGTGCAAGTGACGGGGGACACATTTGTAACAACACATTTGAAGGGCTTGTAAGAGAGCGTGAGGGTGTTGTTGTTCCGGGTATCGCTGAGAGCTGGGAAATTTCAGACGATGGACTTACTTACACATTCCATCTACGAGATGCGATGTGGTCAGACGGCACTCCTCTAACTGCAAATGACTTTGAATTTGCATGGAAAAGAGGAATGGATCCTGCTACTGCATCGGAGTATTCTTGGATTTGGGAATTCACTAATGTAGCCGGTGCTCTCGAACTTATCTCTCCTCCAAGCAAACCAAAAGAACTTTCAGAAGAAGATCAAGAAGATGCGGACAAAGTTGCGAAGTACGACGAAGAGTTAGCAGCGTATGAAGAAGCGTATGACGCATTCCTGGCGGAAGTTCCTACAATGCTTGACAATGTAGGTGTTAAGGCACTTGACGAAAAAACACTGGAAGTCAAACTTACCACTCCTACAGACTACCTACTGTCGCTACTCTCGTTCTACCACTTTATGCCTACTAATGCAGCAGCAGTAGAAGGCAGCGACCAAGGTGCATGGGCAAAAGATCCGGCAAAAGCTGTTTGTGATGGTCCATTCAAACTTACTGAATACACCATTGGTAAAGGTCTTGTTCTCGAAAAGAACGAAAACTACTGGGATGCTGACAATGTACACCTAACTAAGATTGAAGTTAAATTTATCACAGAAGCTACTACAGCTTACAGTGCATATCAAAATGAAGAAATTCAGCTTCTTCTACAAGTTCCAAACCCGGAGATTCCAAAACTTATGGCAGAAAGCAGTGAGTACCATGTATATCCTCTACTAGGAACATACTACTACAACTTTAACCTTAACAAAGAAATGTGGCAAGATGCTAGAGTACGTAAAGCATTCAACCTTGCTATCAACAGAGAGCTTATCTGTGAAACGATGGCAACAGGTGTGATTCCTGCAGCAGGTTTCGTGCCTCCAGGAATGCCGGATCACGAAGGAAATGACTTCTTCGAAACCAGTGGAACATACGGAATCGCTGCGGATGATTCACAAGTAGCGGAAGCGCAACAGCTTATGGCGGATGCCGGTTATCCAAATGGCGAAGGATTCCCTGAGTTCACAATTCTTTACAACACTAGCGAAGGACACAAACTTATCGCTGAAATGGTTCAAGAAATGCTTAAGAAAAACCTCGGTGTAGAATGTAAACTGAAAAACTCTGAGTGGGCAGTGTTCCAGGATCAAAGAAAACAAGGACAATTCGAAGTAGCTCGCGGCGGATGGATTACAGACTATCTTGACCCAAGTGGACTACTTTCCATCTTCTCTACTGAAAACGCCTACAATGATCCGAAATTCAACAATGCAGAATATGATGAACTTCTTTCAACAGCTGCATCTACGACCGGTGCGGAACACTTCGAAGCACTTTACAAAGCACAAGAAATCCTTATGACAGAGCTTCCTATTATTCCAATTTACCACTACACAGACTCTGTTATGGCAAAAGATAGCCTTGTTGGTTGGACTAGACAAACACTAGGACAAATCGACCTTACAAATGCTTACTTTATCGAAGAGTAATTGTGAGTTAAACTAGACTAAAAAAGTAGCCCCTGCGGGGCTACTTTTTTAGTCTAGAATCTTTAGATATTATAGAGAAGAAAAAGAAAAAGGAATCTTTCGTTGGCATCATGACCCAGTGCACTCCAGATTCCTTTTTCTTTTTCTTTTGTTTACCATTAACGGTATCATTTAATAAAAATAGAATAATTTAGACGAATTTCTAAAAGAATTTCAACCCCCTCGTTCACCGCTTTGCTTGCTCACTCGTGAAAACGACGACTCGCTTCGCGTGTCCCGTACTACGTACGGCAATCGCTACCGCGCTTGGAATGTTAATCTGCAGTGAAGAGCGAAGCCCAGAGGGAGTTGTGCTTTTAGAAATTCGTTTGCAATTTAAAATGATTCCCTTTTTTTCTTTCTTTCGCTACGATTTGTATGCTTTTTACCTGCTCTAGTCTTCCAGTTTAAACACTGTTCTCTCCTCGCAATAAGAACAGGAGTACATTCGTTTCCCCTCTGTCACCAAGGTAAACTCAGGAATGGCACAATCGTCCGTATGACTGATACAGCGAGGATTATCGCACTTCATACCGCCCTTAATCCTCGTAGGAATGCCGGTATTTATCTTTTTCACCAAGTGATTGTCTTCAATAAAATTAACCGTGATATTCTCATCAATAAGCCCCAACATATCGACGTCAATACTATGCGAACCCTCCATTTTTATAATATCCTTGGTTCCAAGTAACTTCGAATTAACATTCATCAGCAATACCACCGGTTGCTTGGTAGTATGAAATAATTTATTAAAAATAATTAATCCTGTTCCCGCTTTTATATGATCGATGACAATGCCTGTCTGAATGCCCTTTACCTCTAACATAGTTTCTCCTTACTTGTAGTGTATTATTCTACTGTAATGCCCAGTAACTTCATAATAAGCGCCATTCTGATATAAACACCCATTTCAGCTTGTTTAAAGTAGACTGCGTGCTTTGTACTATCGACATCACGAGCGATTTCATTCACCCTTGGCAGAGGGTGCATAACAATCATATTCTCTTTCGCATTTGCCAATTTACTTGCTCTCAAAATAAAAGAATCCTTTAATCGAAGGTAGTCCGCCTCATTAAAAAAACGCTCTTTTTGAACTCTCGTCATGTAGGCGATGTCCACCTTACTCAGCACGTCCTCCATATCAGTTGTCTCATGCAAAACACATCCCTGAGCAAGAAGTTGTTGTTTTAAAAATTCCGGAAGTTTTAATTCCTCCGGACTAACTAAAAAAAACTCCTTACTACCAAACCGCACCAAGGTTCGAATCAGCGAGTGCACCGTTCTTCCATACTTAAGATCACCAAAAAATCCCACACTATGTCCTGAAATACTGCCAAAATACTTTTTAATCGTTACCAAGTCGGTGAGCGTCTGGGTTGGATGCATATGTCCTCCGTCGCCCGCGTTGATAATCGGTACACCGGAATGCTCCGATGCCAGCTTCGGTGCTCCTTCTTTTGGATGTCTCATGACAATAATATCCACATAACTACTCATCACTCGTATCGTATCAACCAAACTTTCCCCTTTTTTTGCCGATGAAGTATCGGGATCAGAAAAACCGAGTAATTTGC
>PDWJ01002224.1_pt1 | contig 21318 bp, 19 predicted proteins | sample 1430881 | NCBI WGS metagenome assembly PDWJ01 (sample SAMN01162460, study PRJNA174530) | Oral metagenome, whole genome shotgun sequencing project. | biome: Marine environment; feature: Marine mammal; material: Swab sample of the gingival sulcus; isolation source: swab sample of gingival sulcus... | reverse complement strand
GAAAAACAACAAAATTAGGGAAAAATAGCATTGCTTAACGTTTTTACGCCACTGGTTTATGATGATGGCTCGAAGAGGCGGTATTTTCCGACAGTGCCAAAATCAACAATGAAATGTATTTTGAGTTTTTTGCAAAACCATACGACAAACATACCAATCCCTCTGAAACAAAAGGAGTACTGTTTGATACAAATAGTACTTATAATGAAAGTGCGATTTGGGAAATGTTTGAAGGTGATTATGTTGCTGCATATGGGGAATTAAGAGCAGCTATTAATTATATTAAGGAAAAAAGATATTGTTTTTCTATCCCATAAAGGATATGGAATTGTAGGAGCCTGCCAAGTTACAAGTAAAACAAATAGTAGTGATGATTATATTTGGTTTAAAAAAGTAAAGTTTTTAACCAAGAAACCCGAACAAGGTAAACGACTAAAAGCGATGCCTTTTTGTACAGTAAAAGAAATACTAGATAAAGATTTTTATTGGGCTAGAACAATAAAAGTTCCCTATTTATCAGTAGAAGAAGCAAAGTTATTGGTTAAGGAACTTCAAGAATATTTAAATTAAGATGCGAGAACAACACAATGAACACCCTAAAAATTACACCAAGAAAACTCACCTTTGCACAATTGCGAGGAGTGTACCGTCATCCTGTAACGGTCAGCTTAGACGATAACGCTTATGAAAAAATAGAGCAATCGCAGCAAGCGGTGCAAAAAATTATCGCCCAGGATAAAAGTGCCTACGGCATTAATACCGGTTTTGGGCTGCTGGCGAGAACGCGTATCAGCGATGATGAATTAGAATTATTGCAACATAACTTGATTGTTTCACATTCGGTTGGCACGGGCAAACGGCTGCTGGACGGTGTGGTGCGTTTGATTTTACTCACCAAAGTGGCCAGCCTTGCCCAAGGTGTATCGGGCGTTCGCCGCGTTGTTGTTGACGGTTTACTGAATCTCATTAATCACAATATTATCCCGCATATTCCTGAAAAAGGTTCAGTCGGTGCATCAGGCGACTTGGCACCGCTATCGCATATGACTTTGACGCTGTTGGGTGAGGGTTTGTGTTATGTCAATGGCGAGCAGTTAACGGCCAAAGCAGCACTAAAAAATGCAGGGCTATCACCGATAACCTTGGCGGCAAAAGAGGGACTGGCACTGATTAACGGCACACAAGTCTCTACCGCTCTGGCCTTACGCGGTTATTTTCATGCCTGCGATTTACTGGCCTCAGCGACGATTACCGGTTCAATGTCTATCGATGCCGCCAAAGGCTCGTCCGCACCATTTGACCCGCGCATCCACGCCGTACGCGGTCATCACGGACAAACACAAATTGCACAAGCCCACCGCAATCTCATTGACGGTAGCGAAATTCGAGAATCCCATCGTCATCACGATTGCGACAAGGTGCAAGATCCGTATTGTCTGCGTTGTCAGCCACAAGTCATGGGGGCGTGCTTGGATTTAATTAACCAAGCAGGCAAAACTCTGTTAATCGAAGCCAACGCCGTTACTGATAACCCGTTGATTTTTGATGACGGCGATATTCCTGTTGCCCTATCAGGCGGTAATTTCCACGCCGAACCGGTGGCCTTTGCCGCTGACACTTTGGCACTGGCGATTGCCGAAATCGGCTCGATGTCCGAACGCCGGGTGGCGTTGTTGATTGATGCCACCCTATCGGGATTACCCCCGTTTTTGGTGAAAAATCCCGGGGTTAATTCAGGCTTTATGATTGCTCATGTGACCGCCGCGGCACTGGTTTCTGAAAACAAAAGCATTGCCCACCCGTCCAGTGTCGATAGCATCCCAACGTCTGCTAACCAAGAAGACCACGTGTCTATGGCAACCTATGGGGCCAGACGATTATTCGATATGATACAAAACACGGCCACGGTTGTGGGTATTGAGCTGCTGGTTGCTGGGCAAGGCATTGATTTCCACGAGGAGTTATCCACCTCACCACTCTTGGCAACAGCACATCAAAAACTGCGTAGCCGCGTGACTTTTTATGACAAAGACCGCCACCTCGCCCCCGACATTGAGGTTGCTAAACAGTTGGTACTGTCGGGTGAGCTCAACGAACATTGGGCAGACTTGCGTGATGAGTGGTTTGTGTAGAACACAAATGAAACACTTTAATAACAAATTCTATATAGTAATTTTTTACATATTATTTAGGCAATAATTAACTATGAAAGAAATAAAAGTCAAATCATTTACAGAATTATTAAAACTAATAACTTCCGGAAACTATGCTTGTGGACATTATGTTTACAGAGGAGTTTCTGATGCTAAAAATCATAAATTAATTCCTACAGTTGGAAGAATTGATGAAGAAATTTTTTGTGATTTAACAATTGAAGAATATGAGTTAGAAACCTTGAAAAGGTTCAAGTTAAGAGCAAGCCCAGAAATATCACCATCACCGAAAGATGACTGGGAATGGTTAGCTATTGCCCAGCATCATGGTTTACCGACTAGACTATTAGATTGGACAAGTAGTCCTTTAATTGCATTATATTTTGCGACAAAACCAAATATATTACATAACGGTAGAGTTGAAGAATGTAATCAAAATGGGGGAGCGATATTTGTGCTTCATACTTGTGGCTATATAGATACAACTTGCCTTTATTCACCTTTTGATTTTACTGAATATGGACTTTTTTATCCACCACATATTACCAAAAGAATTACAGGGCAATTTGGTCTTTTCTCCATTCAACCAAATCCAAAAATTGAATTACAGGAAGGTTTTGAAGATGGGGAAGCAAGAGTAATCACAAAAATTAATTTTGATTGTAAGGTTGCAGAAGAAATCCAAAGGAAATTATATCTATTGGGCGTAAGGCATGAAACAGTCTTTCCAGATTTAGATGGTTTCTCCTATGATTTAAAAATGAAATTTAATATTACCAGTTGTCACACTGCTGATAATCATTGCGTATAAAAAATAGTGGATACTTAACTGAAATGACAAACACCAAACAAACCCCATTCAGTAAAAACTTATACAGCGGGCGAAATGAACCTTTGAAAGCGATAGAGCCTGTTATTGGCACGAATTAATGCGTGCCTATGACAAGCAAAAAATCGGTTTGGTCGGTTTTGCCTGTGACCAAGGCGTACGACGTAACCAAGGGCAAATAACTAGCCAAGCCAATCAGCGATGCGGTGTAATAACCTGCCGCATCAAAAATCTATCAGTATCATTACGCTAACCTTGTTTTTTGGCAACCTTATCGCAAATATATCCGCCAATCGGAATAGCAGAAGTCGCCGCCGGTGAAGGCGCATTGCATACGTGCAGACTGCGTGGGGTTTCAGCGAATAAGAAATCGTGTACCAGATCGCCGTTGGCCATAACCGCTTGTGCCCGAATACCGGCCGGGTAAGGTCGCAAATCATTTAAAGTCAACTGTGGGGCATATTTCTGTACGCGTTTTAAGTAACCGGGTTTGTACCAGGAATTTTTCGTCTCCATCAATCCCGATTTTAGATTTTTCAAGCTAACTTTCCAAAAACCCGGAAAACACAGCATTTGCCAGGTATCTTTAAAACTGAAATTGAACTTTCCGTAACCTTCGCGCTTAAAGCCCTGAACGGCGTTTGGACCGACTGTAACCGTACCGTCAATCATACGCGTTAAGTGTACGCCCAAAAACGGCAAATCAGGATCGGGAATAGGATAGATCAAATGATTGACGATCTGATTGTGTTTTGGAGGAAGTAGATAGTATTCGCCGCGATAAGGGATAATCTGAAAATCAATATCAATATCGAGCATTTTAGTGACACGATCAGCAGCAAGCCCGGCGCAAGCAACGAGGAACTTGGTATTAAACGTCTTTTCAGTTGTTTTATGTTTGGTTGATATTGTCACTTTGTCGGCATCTTCGCTTAGGCCGACTACTTGATGTGACAGTGCAATTTCACCGCCCAATGCTTTGAAGACCTCCGCCATTTTATTGCACACCTGGCGGTAGTTGACGATGCCCGTAGCTGGGATAAATATCCCGCCAATGCCGATAATATTGGGCTCTCGAGATTTTAACGCCTCGGCATCGGGCAACCATTCGGCCTCTAACTCGTTTTGCTGACAGCGTTCATACAGTGCTTCCATACGCTCGAACTCCTGCTCGTCAGTTGCCACCAGTAGCTTGCCGCACTGTTCATAGTGAATATGATGTTTTTCACAGAAATTAATGGTTTCGGTAACACCTTGTTTACAGAATTGAGCCTTTAAACTACCCGGTGCGTAATAGACCCCTGCGTGGATGACACCGCTGTTATGCCCCGTTTGATGATGGGCGTAGCCGGATTCTTTTTCGATTAACAAAATACTGGCTTCAGGATGTCGTTGTTGTAGCTGCCAAGCGGTTGATAAGCCGACAATGCCGCCGCCGATAACTGCATAATCATATATCATTTTGGTACCCTTTTATTAGAGTGCTGACCCTGAAATCCTATCGGATCGTTTTTCACAGGGTCAACCAAACAGAGAAGCGCAGGGAACCACCCTACACTTCTCGACGATTTCTTGTACACCTATTTTACACAAAAAACACTATTAAATATATTTCACTATCGTACAAATTGACCGCGCTGACGCATTAATTCACGCAACAAATCCGGGTGTGAGGTAAATTTATCACGGCCGTGGAACCAGTTGTGATTTTCAACGACAATCATATCACCCACGTCAACGCGGACATTGGTACACGGGGCTGCTTCCAACGATTCACCCAATTCATACAAATACAGGCCCTCTTCTCTATTTTTGGGCTTAGCAAATTGATCAATAAAGTGCATACGCGGTCTGCCGCATGGTGAATTTTCGATAAAAACGGCGTGTTCGATAGTTTTACTAACGTTCTTACTCGGTGGTGCCTCCCAAGTGATCGGTTTTTTTGCCATGGGATGATTGTAGAATTTGTCTAAATCCGGCCAGTCATCGACGTGGAATATCAGTGAGTCGCCACCCACCATATTTTCTTCGCGCATTTTCATCATCAAAACATAATCGGTTGGCTCGTCAACATATGTGCCGTCATTGTGCATCTCCATACGACGGTCACCTTTACGTAAATAACTGTCACTGCTGTCCGTATTTTTAACAGTAAAACGGGCGTAGTACTTCTGCGACATGGCATCAAAATTAGGACGTCCAATCAAATGCGAAATTGCCGTGGCAAACTGGACGTAAAAGTCCGTGTGCATATCTTTGGCACCGACAAACTTTAACAGAAAAGCGCCCGTCTCGCGATCTTTTAACGTACCGAGAAGAAAAGCGCCCAAGGTATAATCGCACAAACTGTCCAATACATCGGCAACGTAGAAGCGATTGAATGGTTTGTATTCCAGCGCTTGCACCGGTAAATGGGCAATTTTTTCAGCATATTGATCGATGACCGCTTTGCTGACTTCAACGACCTGAATGCGCTTATTGGTTGGAAAAGGGGTTACGGTAAATCCAACAGGTTTGATATCTTGGGGCTTGACTTGTGTCATCTTTTACTCCGTTTAGTTAGGCATTAATTAAAAATAACATTTTAATACCCACTATAATATAGACACTTTTAAAAAATGTCGATATTTTTATGAAATGTTTATCATCAACTAAAAATAAAGCTATAATACGACAATGAACAAACCAATCGGCAATACTGGGAATACTGCTTCACAACTCACCCCGCAGCTTAAGCAGGATATCTTAAACGGTATTTTTAAGGCGGACGAGAAGTTGGTCATGAGTCATTTAAAGCAGCGCTACGGCGTAGGCATCGGCCCGTTGCGTGAAGCACTTTCTCAGTTGGTGGTGGAAAAATTAGTCATCGTCGAAAATCAGCGTGGTTTTCGCGTACATCCCATATCGCGTCACGAAATGTTGGATTTATACCAAACGCGCTCTTATATTGAAGCACGCTGTATTGTTCAGGCCATCCAACGCGGCAGTGTCGATTGGGAAGCCGATGTATTGGCGGCAATGCATCGAATGCGCAAGGCGAAAAACTTAATTAATCAGGGCTTTACAGGACTATTGCAGTGGGAAACCAAACACCAGAATTTTCACGCCACTATTGCCAGTGGCTGTGGTTCGCAATCCCTGTTACAAATTCGCCAATCCCTGTATGAGCGCACCGCCCGCTATCGCTTATTATGGTTAAGAAACAGTATGGCCAGCAATGATTACTTTAATAAGATACACAGCGAACATCAACAGTTGGTCGATTGTGTCTTATCGAGGGATACTGTGCGTGCAGAGAAGCTGATGTTTGCTCATTTACAAGCCCCGCCTCAGACACTAGATAAAAAGCTGGATCATGTCGTAACAACATGTCATGCCAAAAAGCCCAGCGCTTAATTTGCCCAACACCTGACCTATAGTCTTGCTCTGGCCTTCTTATGGCCTATCAAGTGAAGAGAAAATCCAACTCGTTGACTAGACATCTAAATAGTGCTCATTTTCACCCACCCAACGAGCGACAATTTCATCGGCAAATTGTGGCTTTGATGCCATTAGCTGCTGTGCCAGTTTGTAGGCCATAGATAACATCTGCACATCACGTTGCAAATCGACAATGCGAAAAGTCATTTCGCCGGTTTGTTTTGTACCCAATATCTCACCGGCCCCGCGAATTTTTAAATCTTCTTTAGCAATTTCAAAACCATCGTGACTGTTTCGTATCACTTGCAGACGTTGGCGTGCTGTTTGTGATAACGGTTGTTGATAAAGCAGTACACAATAGGACTTTTCTGAGCCGCGCCCTACTCTGCCGCGCAATTGATGCAATTGTGCCAGTCCGAAACGCTCGGCATTTTCAATTACCATCAACGTTGCATTCGGCACATCAACACCGACTTCGATTACTGTTGTCGATACCAATAGCTGTACTTTATTACTTTGGAAGTCGGCAATGATTTGACTTTTTTCATCGGTTTTTTGCCGACCATGCAACAAGGTAATGGACAATTCCGGCATGGCCTTTAGCAAGTGCTGATAAACGTCTTCAGCAGCTTGCGCCTGTAGCATTTCCGATTCTTCAATCAGCGGACAAACCCAATAAACCTGTTGTCCTGTTGTGACCAGCGCCTTGATACGCTCAATTAGTTCGTCGCGACGACCATCAGACAGCAAAACCGTTTCAATGGGTTTGCGGCCCGGGGGCAGTTCGTCAATAACGGAGGTGTCCAAATCGGCGTAGAAACTCATCGCTAAAGTTCTGGGAATGGGTGTTGCCGTCATCACCAGTATATGAGGGACCTTGCCGGTGTTTTGAGCTTTTTCTTTTAGTAGCAAGCGTTGGTGGACGCCAAAGCGATGCTGTTCGTCAATGACCGCTAATCCCAAACGCTGGTAAACGACATCATCTTGAAATAGAGCGTGCGTACCGATAATCACTTGTGCCGTGCCGTCAGCAATTTGACCCAATAACTGACGGCGCTGCCTTGCCGTTATTTTTCCAGATAACCAGGCAACACCGACACCCAAGGGTTTCAGTAACTTTTTTGCCTGAGCAAGATGTTGTTCCGACAATATCTCAGTCGGTGTCATGATAACGGACTGCAGGCCGTTAGCGACAGCTTGCAGTACGGCTGAAAAAGCCACCAGCGTTTTGCCTGAGCCAACATCGCCTTGCAACAAACGGTGCATAGGATGTGGTTTTGCCAAATCGGTAAATATCTCATCGACAACGCGACGTTGAGCGGCAGTCAGCGTAAAAGGCAGCTGTGCCAATAGTTGTCCTTGTTTGTCGCTATACAAAGTGAGTTTAAAAGCATCCGATTGTTGTGTCTGGGCCTTTTTGCGCAACATACCTATTTGTTTGGCCAACAATTCATCGAGCACAACACGTCTTAGATGTGGGCTTTGTGGATCTAATAAATCATTTTCTTTTTGTCCGGCTCGCGGTTGGTGGATAGCTCGTAAGGCTTGTTTTAACGGACTAAGATGATGTTTTGCTAAAAAACTATCGGGAAAATCGCCTAAACTTTCTTTATCCAGACACGACAGTGCCACTGTCGCCCAGTGTCGAAGCTTATTTGAACCGATACCCAGCGTATTGGGGTAAACGGGCGTTAATTGATCACCGAGTTTAACAACTTCACCCGTTTTTAAAACGCTACATTCAGGGTGCATCATTGCCCAGCGTCCCGAACTTTGTCCCAATCCCTGTACCACCTGGCCATACACCAACAAGCGCTTGTTGGCATGAAAGAGTTTCATTTGTGCCTTGGAAAAATGAAATAACCGCACTGTCAAAAAGCCACTGTCGTCGTAGCAATCGATTACCAAGCTGCGCTGACGACCATACTGTACTCGGGCACGTTCAACAGTAACCAAAACTTGAGCATATTCTCCGTAGATCAGGTCGTTGACGGCAGTAATACGCGTTCGATCCTGATACTTATAGGGAAGTAAAAAAAGAAAATCAGCCACTTGATGAATATGTCGTTTACCGAGTTTCTGGGCAACGGCGGGGCCGACTCCCGGCAACGCCTGAACGTCGGAATGTAACGTAATGGCTTTATCGGTCATGGGTGATGTTATTCCGTCTTTTTTTAATTGATGCCAAACCGGCAAAATAATCTATCTTTGTCAAACGCGCCTGCCAGACCACTGAAGTGGTACAGCGTTAGACGGAGCCAATGAGGATTTTGACTGCCAAGCAACGAAGAAATTAAACTGCACAGGTGACTTTGCAAAGCCTCCTATCAATCAAATGCCTTGATATCCCCGCTATCCTTATTTAAAAAACAAGAATCGCACATCAGAAATAAAAAACAACTACCTATGATTGATCGTCAAAATCCTCGGGGAAATCGGCATTGGTTGAAACGGTTTGCGTATCATCCAATTCCTCCAACATATCCAACAAACGCAGGAGCTGCTGCGCTTCATCCTTAGAGACAGGAACCAAGTTATCGGCGCGTTGAGTCACTTCGGAATCATCCGGTTCAAAGCCGCCGGCAACCATGGCATCATAAACTTCTGTATAAGCCTTTGGTGTGGTAATCACTTCGATCATACCGGATTCGGCGACAATATCTTCGGCACCGGCTTCAAGTGCGGCTTCCATAATCTCGTCTTCATCACCTTCTGTGTAGGTTAGCACCCCTACTTCACTGAATTGGAAAGCGACCGAACCGGCAGTACCCAAATTGCCGCCGCACTTGGTAAAGGCGTGACGCACTTCGCCAACCGTACGATTTTTATTATCCGACAAACAATCAACCATGACGGCAACACCGCCCGGGCCGTAACCTTCGTAACGAATTTCGCTGAGCACTTGTCCCTCTAATTCACCGGCACCGCGCTTAACGGCGCGCTCCAGCGTATCTTTAGGCATATTGGCGGCTTGGGCTTTGCTAACGGCTAAGCGCAGGCGCGGATTCATGTCGGGATCTGAACCACCATGGCGCGCAGCTACAGTTAATTCTCTGATAAGACGGGTAAAAACCTTTCCACGTTTAGCATCTTCCTTGGCTTTTTTGTGTTTAATATTCGCCCATTTACTGTGACCTGCCATAAAAAACCTCTATTTATCAATCTTATAAAATTGTCGTATTCTACTGCAATTACGGTCTTTTTTCCATTAGTTTTAATGTACGCAATTTGATACACTAGCACAATCAGCATACGGTCTGCGTCACCGTTTTTTGTACAGATTTTTATCCGATTCGCTATGCGATAGAGATTTTAGCATTTTACGAGGTATTTATGTCAACACATCACTCACTGATTATTTTGGGCTCAGGACCTGCGGGATACAGTGCCGCCATTTACGCAGCGCGTGCCAATAATAAACCTGTCATCATTACCGGACTACAACCCGGCGGACAATTAACCACTACTACCGAGGTTGACAACTGGCCGGGTGATGTAAACGGCGTACAAGGACCTGAATTAATGGAGCGCATGAAAGCTCACGCCGAACGCTTCGACAGTAAAATTATCAACGACTACATTACCGAAGTTGATTTTGATAACCGTCCGTTCACCTTGAAGGGAAACGAGACATATACTTGTGACACCTTGATTATTGCCACGGGAGCGAGTGCAAAATATCTCGGTTTGCCCTCCGAAGAAGCGTTTAAGGGTAAGGGCGTGTCAGCTTGTGCCACTTGTGACGGCTTTTTCTACCGCGACAAACCGGTCGCCGTTATCGGTGGTGGCAATACAGCAGTTGAGGAGGCACTCTATCTGGCTAATTTGGCCTCAAAAGTTTATCTAGTACACCGCCGCGACGCTTTCCGTGCCGAAGCCATCATGGTTGATCAGTTAATGGAAAAAGTCAAAACGGGAAAAATCGATTTGGTACTCAACAGCACCCTGGATGAAGTCTTAGGGGATCAGATGGGGGTGACGGGTATTCGGGTTAAATCAACCCAAGATAAAGAAACGACGGAATTAACCGTTGACGGCGTCTTTATTGCTATCGGCCACAAACCCAATACCGATATCTTTATTGATAAGCTGGCCATGCAACACGGCTATCTAGCTATCCAATCGGGACAACAACAAAACGCAACACAAACCAGCATAGCCGGTATTTTCGCTGCCGGTGATGTCACCGATCACACCTATCGTCAGGCAATCACGTCGGCCGGTGCGGGTTGTATGGCAGCCCTGGATGCCGATGTTTATTTAAGAAATTTGGCCTCTAAACAATAACAACGACAAAACGCTATTAGTTGTTCAATCGTCGACAATAATTTTAAGGAGCTTCTGCAACACATATAACGATGCAAAAGCTCCTTTATTTCATTAACTGCTGACGATAGTACTTTAACTCATCGATAGAGTCGTAGACGTCATCCAGTGCCAAGTGTGAGCTTTCTTTGGCAAATGCCGGTACCGTATCAGCATACCAGCGACGCTGTAGTTCTTTCAAAGTGCTGACATCGAGATTGCGATAGTGAAACCAAGCTTCCAATTCCGGCATTTGCCGAGCCAAGAAACGACGGTCTTGACAAATACTGTTACCCGCCATGGGTGACGCGCCGCGCGGCACATAATCACTGATAAACTCCAGTGTTCTCAATTCAGCTTCACGCATCGATACGTAAGATTGCTGAACGCGTTCATACAATCCCGATTTTCTGTGTTGTTTTTGATTCCAGTTATCCATTTTCTGCAAAACTTCATCGGGTTGATAAATGGCATAAACAGGGCCTTCCGCCAATACGTTTAATTCGGCGTCAGTGATTACCGTGGCAATTTCAATAATATCGTCGCTTTGCTGGCATAGTCCGGTCATTTCCAAATCAATCCAAATAATATTATTGACAGACTTTTTTGCTTGGGGATTATAAAAATTTGATGTCATGGTAATAAAGTGTTGTTAGTTAGTACACGGTGGCCATTTGTGTCAGATATTGTATAAAAAATGGATATAAAAAAAGAGACACATCATTTCTAGATGGTCTCTTTTGCCAAAAGTTCGGCGAATGTCATCGTTTGCAGGGATTATTCTGCCACATTCCGTCAGAATATCAAGAAAATTATTTCAAAAAGATAAATTTCACCCCGGCGTTTGACCAATACGTTTCTCGCTAAGAAAAGGTCTTGACAAACCTGGTGAGCAGATTGATTTCGATACGCTACGGAACGCAAAACCGCAGTCCCTGTAACTGGTGACTAGGCGAGAGATAAGGTGTTAACCACCTCATAACAAAGGAATTACGTTGCCCGGGTGGTTTTGCAACGCCTTCTAAGATAATCGAATCCCGGTTAATTTCTGATACAGACTGACCGCGTATGAATCCGTCATCCCCGAAACATAATCGATAACTTTTAGCGTACGCTGATAGGGACAATCGGAAACAATGCGGTTAGGACCGATAAAACGTGTCGGCAGTAAATTAATGAGCATGTTACTGGCAGCCTTGGGGTGGTGATTTTCGGCAACATCTTCGACGGCAGTGCAAAATAATTCCAATAAATCACCCAAAATACGGTAGCCTGCCATTTCAATTTCTACTGCGGTCGGACAATTATAAATGTGTTTTGCCGCATAGTTTGTCAATGCCGACAAATCCGGTGCCGAGTCGATACTTTCAACAATGGTTTGATGATATTCACCGGATAGAAGTTGTTTCTCCGACTGCATAAAAACATCTACAGCCTGTTTAACCAACCGACCAATTGCTTTGGCCCGTAGATAGCTCAGCTTGTCACTTTTACTATGCATTGCCAGTAAATGTTTCTCATTAATATTACCTGCCAGAGGACGTAACAAGTCGTAGGCCGTTTGAAAATCGAGCTGACTAATTTGATGCGCATCCTCAATGTCAATAATGGCATAACAGATATCGTCAGCAGCTTCCATCAAATAAACCAAGGGGTGCCGTGCCCAAACCTGATCATCATACTGCCTCAGACCGAGTTTTTCAGCAACATCATTAAACAGTGGCAAATCACTAAATAGTAACCCGTTCTTCTTGCTGGAAATGCGCGATTTATTGCGATACCGTTGGGTACAAGGATATTTTGTAAATGCTCCCAAAGTTGCATAAGTTAGTTGCATACCGCCGTACATGTCAGGATTTTGCAACTGCGTTAGAATGCGAAAGCCTTGTGCATTACCTTCAAAATGCTGCAAGTCTAATCGTTTGACCTCGTCAAGTTTGTCGCAAATACATTGTCCAATCCGACGTTCGGCAAAAAAAGCACGAATTGCCTCTTCACCGAAATGACCGAATGGAGGATTGCCGATATCATGCGCCAAGCAGGCGGCGGCAACAATGCTACCAAAGTCTTCAGCTGTTAAATGGATTAAATTGTAGCCGGTGGTAATGTGTTTACCGACCAGCGTACCCAGGCTGCGACCGACGCTGGATACTTCTAAAGAATGCGTCAATCGCGTTCGAACGTAGTCGTTTTGTGCCAGTGGAAAAACTTGCGTCTTATCTTGTAATCGCCGAAATGCAGAGGAAAAAATAATGCGATCGACGTCTTTTTGAAAAGCGGTTCGGTCATGTTCGGTTAAAGCGTGTTGTTTACCGAGACGCTTGTCAGATAACAGCTGGTGCCAGTTCATCATCATTGTCGAGTCGTGTCAGTGTTTCTAAAAGAAAGCATAAAGAAATATTGTAAAAGTTTTATTCAAAACGAAAACAGCAAAGTAAAAATTAGTTGGATTTAAGGTTGCCAAATGCGAAAAAAATCGTAAAATACGCATTCCAACTCAGTGGGTCGTTAGCTCAGTTGGTAGAGCAGTTGGCTTTTAACCAATTGGTCATAGGTTCGAATCCTATACGACCCACCAATTTATTTTTTCAGCCATTGTCACTCTCATCTAAATCAAGTTTTTCAAATTTTTGCCATGCCGGGTAAAAATAACCCGTCATCCTACAGCACCTTTGAATATTTTCTGTACTCGTCGTTATGTTTGGATAAGGATTTGCTCCACAAACCGGGCACTTTAACAACTATTTTTAGACGGACCAAAGTGCTGGGCTAGGATAGCAGTGGCTTAAGACGACAGACATGCTCTAAGTCCGTGTTGACTTTTCATGCCTTTCTTCTAACTCTTTACAATCAATACATAATTCGGCGGTTGGACGTGCTTCCAAGCGCTCAATACCAATTTCTACACCACATTTTTCACAATAACCAAATTCATCGTTAGCAATACGGGCAATCGCGGCATCAATTTTTGCAACCAATTTGCGCTCTCTGTCTCGTGATCTCAACGTCAATGAAAATTCTTCTTCCAAAGAAGCACGATCATTCATATCAGCCAATGGAGAAGTATCCGATTGTAAGCGTGCTTTTGCATCCTTATTGTGTGCGGTGATCGCATCTTTCCACTCGAGCAGAATATTTTTGAAATGTTCGAGCTGACGCGTATTCATATACGCCTCATTTTTTTTTGCACGATAAGCTTTCACTGTTTTGATTGCATGTAATTCTCTCATACACTACCTCAAAGTTAACCATTAAATCACTTTGAAAAGATTGGCGAAATGTATATTCAGATAAATGATCTTCTAACGTTATTATTACCTGATTAGGGGTATATCCTACAATTCCCGCCTATCCCAGTGATAGATTAAACAACGTAAAACTAGCCAAAAATAATTTTTGGCTTCCCCTTTTTTGAAGGAGACATTTTGCACAACTTCCCTTATTCTGACGTGCAACATCATAATGTTTTTTTCCTTTTTCTCCTACTATTTTTTTATTGCAAAACGATGACAATACAATACCCGGTTCGATTAACTCACTGTCTTTACCAACTCACTATGATAGAATATCCGCTGATTCGTATTATAAAGGCACGTTATTTATGCGATTAATTAGCTTGGCTATTTTTTTGGTTACATCCCTAAGTTGGCCGATACAGGCCCAGATGGTGAAATGCACTATAAAAAGTAACAATGAAACCATACTGAATTACTTCGATAAAAAAAATAAACAGGAAAGCAAAAAATGTTTGGATAAGCCAAAATTCATCGTCTCCAGCAGCGGCAAAAAAATACAAAACACCTACCGTAATTCGCATAACAGTTCGAAGTACCGAGATAAAAGTCAGCGACGAGTCAAAGTCCGTATCGTTTCTTTAAGCAAAACGGGAAAGAAACGTAATTGCAGCAGTAAAGGAGGAACAATTACCATTGATGGTCGCGTTTTTCATATTGATCCCAATAGCCTTTGTAACCGCTATAACCCACACCGCCGCGTTAGACTGGCTCATGTCGATAAACGCTACCGCCGTGAAATTTCACCTTTCGTTAATAAGATTGCCAAACAATACGGTTTAGAACCCGCCTTTGTCCACGCGGTTATCTCGGCTGAATCGGGATATCAACCTAATGCCACTTCACCGGCAGGGGCAATGGGATTGATGCAGCTAATGCCTTCTACCGCCGACCATTTGGGCGTTGACGATGCCTATGACCCGCATCAAAACATCCGTGCCGGGACAAAATACTTAAAAGAATTGTTCAATGAATTCGGTACATTGGAATTGACTGCCGCAAGCTATAATGCCGGAAAAACAGCGGTCCGCAAGTATAATCGCATCCCCCCCTATCGTGAAACGTTGGACTATGTGCCCAAAGTCATGGGCTATTACCACCGCTACAAACAGAATAAACAACTCATTGCTCTAAAATAACATTGCTATCATGAAAAAAATCATACTCGTTACATTGTTTATCATAACAACCGCCACAAACGCACAAAGCTATCTTGAAGCCAAACGCGGCATTGCCGCCGGCGACGACATTGCCCTTTATAAGCAAATGAAGCACCACCCACTCTATCCTTATCTGGCAGCAGGTTTTTATCAAGAAAATCTAGATCGCACAACGGAAATTATCGAATTATTTGATCGACATTTTTCGGCACCACCCGTTAAACGATTACTGAATCGATGGGTCGACTACCAATACCAGTTGGGTGATTACCAACTCATTGCTCGGCATTATTACGACACCGGTGACAGTACGACAAACTGCCTGTATCGCAATGCCCAGTTGCAATTGGGTAATCGAAAGGCGGCTCTGGACAATATCGAACAGACCTGGTTATCGGCAAAATCCTTATCCGAATACTGCACCCCTGTTTTTGCCATATGGAATAAAAGCCGCAACAAAGATATTGTCCTCAAGCGCGTATTGCTTGCCTACCGAGCCAACAACGTCGACTTGGCCACTCGTCTTGCCGAACGTATCGGCAATTCAGAAAGTGCAACACTGGCACAATTTGGCAATTATCTGCACTATCCCGAGACTATGTTAAATGCTTCCGTGTCACAATTGACCGGCACCGCTCTTCACCGTCAACTGCTTCCTAAAGCGTTAAAGGCCTTAGTACGAAAAGACTCTGTTCAATACGCTGGCTTTGCCATGCAGTTTGCATCGAGAATGAAAGACAACGACGAGTATCAGGAAATGCTTGCCAAGCTGACCGGTTATCTAGCCAATCGTCACGATTCACAGGCACAATCGAGCTACCGATTGTTAAAACATCCGAATAAAGACGCAACCCGATCGCTATTGCGTTACTTGGTGAGCGTATCCAATTGGCGAGCCATTACCCAACTCATTTCAATTAATAACAACGATCCTATGGCACTGTATTGGCTGGGACGTGCTCTGGAGGCAAAAGGAAAAAAGGCAAAAAAAGCCTATCGTAAAGCCGCTCGCATCCGCAGTTATTACGGATTTTTAGCAGCCGATAAACTCAATTCGGCTTATCAGTTCAATGTTTCCCCGATCCGACCAAACAACAGCATACAGAATAATTTTGCCGGGAATACAACCCTTAACCGCGTAAAAGCCCTTTATCAACAGGGCGAAACCCGGTTGGGACACAGGGAATTATTTCCTCTTGCCGAGCGCCTAAGTCCGCAGACTTTACGTCAACTCGCTTATTGGCTAAGTCGCCAACAACGCCACTTTGAAGCCATTTATATTTTGGGTAAGGCACGCGACTGGGACGCTGTTAATACCCGTTTTCCCACTCCGTATAACGTTCAGGTTGAAACAGCCAGCCGTTTGACCGGTACTGAATCAACGTGGATTTACGCTATCTTGCGGCAAGAATCATCGATGAATCCGCTTGCCGTGTCACGCAGCAATGCTAAGGGATTGATGCAGCTCATTCCCTCCACCGCGCGGATGATGGCCAGAGATCTGGGGCTATCGTTATACGACGGTGCTATTTTTGACCCGTCAACCAATACGAAAATGGGGGCAAAATATTTAGCCGATATGTACAGCCGTTTTGGTAGCATTGCCTTGGCTTCCGCTGCTTACAATGCCGGTCCCGGACGAGTCGAGCAATGGCTGGTCAATAACGTACACGATATGCCGGCTTGGGTTGAAAAGATTCCTTTTAACGAAACGCGAAAATACGTTAAACACGTGTTGGAATACCAGCAAGTTTATGCCTATCGCTTGGGAAAAAAAATTCCCCGCGTAACACAAATTATGGCGGTTAAAAATCAACCTGTTTCGCCTTAGCACACCGTGCGCCGCTTAAGGCACGCAACCCAAGGCAACTTGATGGCCGGAAGGACTTTTTGCAGATTCGTTGAAATTAGGTCAGTGCCGGCGTTATAATGGCTGGCGCAACACTAAATTATCATAATGAGGAGAATAAATAATGACTTTTACACTTAGCTGTGCAACCATCAAAAATGGTGATATTTTACCCAAGGCCCAAGTTTACGACCAGGGCGACTACGGCGGACAAAATAGGTCACCCGCTCTGAAATGGGAAAATGCCCCGGAGGGCACCAAGAGTTTTGCCCTGTCGGTTTACGACCCGGATGCACCGACAGGTTCGGGTTTCTGGCACTGGTATGTTATTAATCTATCCGCCGATACCACGGAATTAGCAGAAGATGCCGGTAACCCCAACGCTGCCAATATGCCCAAGAGTGTCAGACAAATGAATAACGATATCGCCGAGCCAGGCTTTGTCGGTGCATTTCCTCCTAAAGGTGATAAACCGCACCGCTATATTTTCACGGTTTATGCCTTAGGTGTCGAAAGACTGGATTTGCCCGATAATGCGACGACAGCCTTTGCCGGCTTTAACGTTAAGGCTAATGCCATTGGTGAGGCATCTTTTACGGCTTACTATCAGCACGTATAGAGATAAATTATACTCGTTCCTATTACACAAACCGAATAATTACATCAATGAATAAAAAAATTCTTACCCCAGATTTAGGTAGTGATGATGCTTTTCCCGTTGTAGAAATTCTAGCAAATATTGGTGATGAGCTAGCTATCGAAGATCCCATCGTCTTGTTGGAATCCGACAAAGCGACCATGGAAGTACCAACGACAGAAGCAGGAAAACTCACCGAAATCCTCGTCAGTGTTGGCGATCAGATAAAGACCGGTGATCCCGTTGCTATTATTGAAGTTGCCGCTGAAGCGACAGAAAACCAAACAACAGGGCAGGACGACAAAGGCGAGGAGCAAACACAAGCGATTGAAAAATCGACAACGACTCCATCAAATTCTCCTAGTGCTATCAATACGGATGATATAGAAGCAGATGTTCACTGCGAAATGCTGGTACTGGGATCAGGCCCGGGGGGCTATTCGGCGGCGTTTAGAAGCGCTGATCTCGGCATGGATACCGTACTGGTGGAAAAATACGATACCTTGGGAGGCGTCTGTTTAAATGTCGGCTGTATTCCATCAAAAGCCCTACTCCACACCGCTCACGTTATCGAAGACGCAGCAGCAATCTCGGCACATGGCGTCAACTTTACCGGAAAAACGATTGATATCGATAAAATTCGCGCCCACAAAGATGCTGTCGTCGGCCAACTAACCAAAGGCATCGCCGGCATGGCGAAAATGCGCAAAGTTAATGTGATACAGGGATACGGAAAATTTGCCAGTGCCAATACGCTGGTCGTAGAAAAAGGCGGAAAAACGCAGACGATCGCCTTTGAAAAGGCAATTATTGCCTGCGGTTCTCGCGTCATTGACTTGCCGTTTATGCCCGATGATCCCCGCGTCATCGATTCAACCGGTGCGTTGACTCTATCCGATATCCCGCAACATCTGCTGGTCATCGGTGGTGGCATTATCGGTATGGAAATGGCAACAGTTTATTCGGCGCTGGGGGCTAAAATATCCGTCGTCGAACTGTTACCGTCGCTAATGCCGGGTGCTGATGCCGATTTACTTAAGCCCTGGCTGAAAAACAATCAGCATCGCTTTGAGGATATCTTGTTGGAGACGAAAGTGACAGCTGCTGAGGCCACCGAAGACGGCATTAAAGTGACTTTTGCCGGTCAATTAAACGATACTAGAACTTATGACAAGGTATTGGTTGCTGTCGGTCGCGCGCCGAATGGTTTACTTATTGATGCTGACAAGGCTGGAGTGAATGTTGATGAACGCGGTTTTATCGCCGTGGATTCTCAAATGCGCACCAATGTCGGTCATATTTTCGCTATCGGTGATGTCGTTGGACAACCGATGCTTGCCCACAAAGCCGTTCATGAAGCACACGTCGCTGCCGGAGCAGCCAAAGGCGAAAAATCGCATTTTGATGCGCGCGTCATCCCATCAGTGGCTTACACTTTCCCTGAAATTGCCTTCGTAGGACTAACCGAGGGGAAAGCCAAAGAACGAGGTATTGCCTATAAAAAATCCATATTTCCTTGGCTGGCATCAGGCAAAGCGATTGCCAACGATGCTCAAGACGGTTTTGTTAAACTGCTGTTTGATCCTGAGACCGAGCGCGTTCTAGGTGGCGGTATTGTCGGACTCAATGCCGGTGACTTGATTGGCGAAATTTGTTTGGCCGTCGAAATGGGTGCCAATGCCACCGATATCGGCAAAACCATTCACCCTCACCCCACCCTATCTGAATCTATAGGCATGGCAGCGGAAGCGTTTCACGGTCACTGCACCGATCTGCCGCCTAAAAGATAGTCGCATAAAGCCCGCTGAGAAATGTGATTTTCGGCGGACTTATCAAAGTATTTTTTAGGCCATTAAGTTTACCGGACTACTTTTCCTCTTAAAGCAACACCGGCAACAAAAACACCGATACCACACTCAAATTGAGTTGCGGAAGTGAATTTTCTATTTTTGTAAATGCTGACCACATCAACCACTGCTCTTCCGCCTTCTCTCTTTGCACGATTCAACAGAGATTTTACGGCAGATAAAAACACCCACTGGCAAGCTTGCTCGTCAGATTTACCAAATGCGTTGGTTTTTTTATTGCTTTTATAGGTACCAATGTTTTTTTTGTATCCTGGACGCTTTTGTCCTTTGAAATAAATAGGGATCGAACGGTCTATAATACCTTCATTGTATCCGCGTTGCAGAGCGGATTTGATACTAAAGTAGCCAATGCGATCGGCGGAAAGACTGGAAAATGTTGTTAAGGATAGAACTAAGGCAATTATTACACGTTGAAACTTTTTCATGGTTTTTCCTTTAAATTTATTAATGAATGAGCCGGTCCATTCTATCAAATATCAAAGTAAAATGACATTCTCACAACGATGGACAAAACTGAGAGTGTTGAGGTTCTGTATCGTTCTCCTCGGTACGACTATATAGGAGCCTCTACAAAATGCACATTTCGGCAAATAACCACATCATGCGCTCCTGCAATTTTCGCCTATCTAACTGATATGTCAAAAATTGACTGTAGTGCTATTCCTTGTTTTTTACTCAACCTGCACATTTTGCAAAGGTTTCTATAGTGATATGAATTAACATGTGCTATGGCGAGATGACGTAGCTATAGCACTCTCTTCGATGATGTGCCTCGCATCAGAAAATTATTGGCATAACCATTTAGATAGTCACAGCAACAACAAACATAGCTTTGCTTTGCTGGTCACCGATTAATGTCGCCTTCTCAACTTGAAAGCCCTGCTGTTTGATAAAATCCGTTAGCGTATCCAGCCTAAAAGGGGTTCCCTCTTTGGTAGGCTTGCCAAAAACTTTCAGATAACGGTGTATATCATTTTAATTTTATTAATGACATTCATACCGTCCATAGTAAATGAGACGATAATCAATCGGCCATCCATTTTTAAAACGCGCTGTGCCTCCCGCAAGGCTTTGTCAGGGTATTCCACCACATGGATAACATTGGCCATAAACATCGTATCATAACGGTTGGTCGGCAAACCGGTGGCGTAACAATCGGCTATTTACACGGTGATATTGTCCGTGATATCGGTAAGGTCCGCTAATTGCCGTTTGGCCACCTCGACCATACTGGCGGAAATATCCGTTGCCAAAACGCTCTGGCTGTTGGCTGACAATACCTTGGTATAATTGCCGTTGCCGCAGCCCAGCTCCAATACATGACCTAATGCCCCCAATTGGGACAGCGCTTGTTTTATCCGCTTATCGGTCTCTGCCCCGGTAATATAGCGTTGTAAATCATCGAAATTTTCGGCTAAGTTAGACCAATCTTTTTCCATTGTTGTCCCCCTTTAGTGAGCGTAGGGTGCACCCTACCAGCTAAGCTAAATTTATTGATACGCCCCGTAGTCAATCATTTAAGCGCGGTTGAGTCATACCCAGCTGCTTGGCTTTTTGTCTGAAACCTTTCAACTCTTTCATAAAAACTTTGCTTACAAAGATAATTGAAAGAATGGTTATCAAAGTATCGACTATCGGTCCTGCAAGCCACACCCCTCTGACATTAAAGAAAATAGGCAACAATAATACAGCAGGAACATACAGCACAAGCTGTCTTGCTATTACCAAAATGCCTGCGTCTTTTGCTTTGCCTAAGGCTTGCAAAAGCGTCAGATTGATAATCATTAGGGCAAAGAAAGGAAAT
>PDWJ01002223.1_pt1 | contig 21325 bp, 14 predicted proteins | sample 1430881 | NCBI WGS metagenome assembly PDWJ01 (sample SAMN01162460, study PRJNA174530) | Oral metagenome, whole genome shotgun sequencing project. | biome: Marine environment; feature: Marine mammal; material: Swab sample of the gingival sulcus; isolation source: swab sample of gingival sulcus... | reverse complement strand
AAATGCTGCATGACGGCGTAGCTGTTGAACAAATCGTGAAATGGACGGGTTTGAGTCGGGAAGAAGTCGATGTGCTCCGTAACACATCAGCATATCCCTCCTGACAGACTGGAGACTTACTTTGAGCACGGGTGTTCTTTCACGAACTCACCTTATGCAAAAATCCGTATGACGGATGGCTTACCGCAGAGCGATGAAAAGCGCTTTTCGTAAGGTGATTCACAAACCGAACGGGGGGATACGCGAGAACCTTTTTATCCTCTGTTAATAATAGACACTCGTGTATTCCAGCCATCACGACCATTTTCCCTCTGTTTCGCATTCTTCCCAAGATGTGGTTTTGTATCATCTGGTCCCAGCCGAGACCCGCAGCATCGCCAGTAGATTGCGGTTTCCGTAGCGCTCTCTACTGCTCGATTCTCAATGTTGGAGACGAGACGAGATGTTTTTGACCATAAAGAACACGGAGAGATACAGAGAGTGGAGCGCTAAACGGCAATTCTCTGTGTCCTTCTCCGGTCTCTATGACCAAACGTTTGGTGGCGCCATGGCGAAAAGGAACGGTGATGACAGGGCTTAGGCAATTTGCTGAGGGGGCATTGGATTGGTAAAAAAAGCTTCGCAAAGAAGGATGTTAAATTGCTTGACGGAAAATGAGATGTCACATGACATAGTCAGACATATTTTATCGGTTCTCCAATGCCGGATAAAGGCGAGAAGATAGAATGAAAACCCTTGTGGGAGAATATCATGGCGGAACAGATACATATACATAATGAAAAGAAACTTCTTTTACAGCGCGATTTTCCATGTTCCTCATATGAGGAATGGCGTGAGGCAGCCGTAAAATTGCTCAAAGGCGCCCCCTTTGAGAAAAAAATGTGTACGAAAACATATGAGGGAATCACCTTGCAGGCAATGTATTGGCCGCAAGATATTGATGATATTTCCCACACAGAGACATTTCCCGGCTTTGCTCCGTATCTTCGAGGAAACAGTGTGGCCGGTTATAAAGCAGGTGCCTGGCTGATTGCTCAAGAAATTCGTGAGAATGCTCCGGATGCTTGTCATGCAGCTCTCAAGCATGACGTGCAGAACGGGCAGACCGCTCTTCATCTTGTGCTCGACCCGGCATCACAGAGCGGCCTTGATCCCGATCACGCTTCTGCCGAACAGGTGGGACGAGGTGGAGTCTCAATGTCTTCAATGGGAGACCTGGAAATCATCTTAAAGGATCTCGATGTCGAGCATCTGCCTTGTGTGGTTCAGACAGGAACGTCATCATTAACACTCACCGCTTTTCTGGTGATCATTGCCAGGAATAAAGGCGTTCCCCTTGAAAATCTTCACGGCTGCATCGGACTCGATCCGCTGGGAATCCTGGCAAGTCAGGGAACCTTACCCCATTCATTAGAAACGGCATATACAAAAATGGCAGGATTGACAGGCTGGACAACAAATCAGGCCCCGCATCTTCGGACGATCCTGGTGCAAGGAAGCCCCTATCATAACGGTGGAGCCAGTGCAGTCGAAGAACTTGCCGCCATGCTTGCAACTGCTGTTGAGTATGTGCGCCAGATGCAGCAGGCCGGACTGAGTATTGACGACATTGCTCCCCGCGTTCAATTCGAGTGTGCACTGGGAACGAATTATTTTATGGAGATCGCCAAATTGCGGGCAGCGCGGGTTCTCTGGGCGAAAATTGTGAAAGCCTTTGGCGGGAATGAGGCCTCACAGAAAATGGCGCTGCATGCACGAAGCACACTCTGGAATAAAACCATTCACGATCCCTATGTCAATATGCTTCGGGCAACGGTTGAGACATTTGCCGGAGTGGTCGGAGGGTGTGAAAGTTTGCATACCGGCAGCTTTGATGAGGTTGTAAGGCCCTCTGATGAATTTTCGCGGAGAATTGCGCGGAACACCCAGATAATTCTGAAGGAAGAGGCGCACGTTCACGAAGTGATCGACCCGGCGGGCGGATCATGGTATGTCGAAAAACTGACCGACGAACTTGCTCGAAGCGCCTGGGGGCTGTTTCAGGAAATTGAACTGCAGGGCGGAATGGCAAAGGCCCTGGAGAACGGATTCGTTCAGAAACAGGTTGGTCGGACATCGGAAAAACGATTGGCTAACCTTTCGACCCGAAAAGACGTGAGTGTCGGGACGAATATGTACCCCAACGTCAAAGAGCAGCTTTTGGAAGCCTCTTCCGATGATAACGAAGCATTCCAAAAGGTCAGAAGCGAAACGGTGAACACGTATCGCGCTGCCCGGGACCAGGATGCGCATTCTGCCGCCCTCGATCAGGTAAGGCGGGTCTTCCGGGAGACTCCGCTGGCAGTTATGGAATCGGTTATAGAGGCGGTAACAGCAGGTGCAACGCTTGGAGAGGTTGAAGGAGTTCTCACGAGGGCCGAAGAAAATTCTTGCCAAATCGTACCTGTGAAACAGTTTCGCGGGGCAGAGATCTTCGAACAATTGCGATCCGCAATGGAAAAATTTACGAAAAAAACCGGAAAACAACCGACAGTCTTTCTGGCGAACATGGGACCGATTCCTCAGCATAAAGCTCGGGCCGATTTTTCAACGGGATTCTTTGAAGTCGGAGGTTTTGAGGTTTTGAGCAATACCGGATTTCTGACGGTTAATGAAGCGGCCGAGGCTGCTTGTGCTTCTGGGGCTCAGGTTATCGTGATCTGCTCGACTGACGCCACCTACCCGGAAATTGTTCCACCGCTCACGGGCAGAATTAAAGCTGAGTATCCTGAAAGGATTATCATTGTTGCCGGGTATCCGAAAGAGCATATCGAGAATTTCAAGCATGCTGGTGTCGATGAATTTATCCATCTCAGAGCAAATGTGTATACAATTTTAACTGATGTGATGACGAGATTGAATATCTTGGCGTAACATGTGGCGGGAATTTCTCAGAAGAGGGGTGTCTACGCTTGCATTGGCAGGCATGGTGACGTGAAGCCTTTCACACTGGCACCGTCTGTCAAAGCTTTGCATTGACATTTCTGGTTTCCCAATAAAAACATGAAACAACATCCTGATTTTACTACACTGGATTTCGATGAAATCACATTCCCTGCTTTGACCTATGAGCAGTGGCGCGAGACTTTTGAGCGAGAAAACGGCGCCCCCCTGGATGATTTCATCTGGCGCACTGTCGAACAGATTGATGTGAATCCACTGTATACACATCATGATTTGGAAGAAACGGAGCATCTCGGATATACAGCCGGAATTCCCCCGTTTCTGAGAGGACCATACGCGACGATGTATGTTGTACGCCCCTGGACTGTGAGACAATACGCCGGGTTCTCGACAGCGGAAGAGAGTAATGCGTTCTACCGCCGCAATCTTGCTGCCGGGCAAAAGGGGCTGTCTGTGGCTTTCGATCTGGCGACTCATCGCGGATACGATTCCGACCACCCCCGCGTCGTCGGTGATGTGGGAAAGGCCGGTGTCGCAGTGGATTCCGTGCTCGATATGATTATCCTGTTTTCGCACATCCCGCTTAATAAGGTCTCGGTATCGATGACGATGAATGGGGCAGTGCTGCCGATAATGGCCTTTTATATTGTGGCAGCGGAAAAAATGGGGGTCAAGCCGGAGCAGCTCTCCGGGACGATTCAGAATGACATTCTTAAGGAGTATATGGTGCGGAATACCTATATTTACCCACCGCACACCTCCATGCGAATTATTGCTGACATCTTCGAATATACGTCACAACGTATGCCGAAATTCAACAGCATCAGCATTTCCGGCTACCATATGCAAGAGGCCGGAGCGACACCCGATTTAGAGATGGCCTATACGCTGGCTGATGGTTTGGAATATCTGCGGGCTGGTCTGAAAGCCGGAATTGTGATTGACGATTTTGCGCCTCGCCTGTCGTTTTTTTGGTGTATCGGTATGAATTATTTTATGGAAGTCGCCAAAATGCGGGCAGCTCGAATGCTCTGGGCCAAGCTGGTCAAACAATTTCATCCGACAAATCCGAAATCGATGTCACTGCGCACGCACTCCCAGACATCAGGCTGGAGTTTAACGGAGCAGGATCCGTTCAATAATGTGCCCCGCACCTGTATCGAAGCGATGGCAGCAGCATTAGGACATACCCAATCTCTTCACACAAACTCGCTGGATGAAGCGATCGCATTGCCAACTGATTTTTCGGCACGTATAGCCCGGAATACCCAGCTTTTTCTCCAACATGAAACCGGCATCTGTGATGTGATCGATCCCTGGGCAGGCTCGTATTATGTCGAAGCCTTAACCGACGCGATTATGCGCCGCGCCTGGCAGCATATCGAGGAGGTCGAGGAACTCGGCGGCATGGTGAAAGCGATTGAAAGCGGTTTGCCTAAAATGCGAATTGAAGAGGCTGCTGCCCGTCGACAGGCCCTGATCGATTCCGGCCAGGAAACGATCGTTGGAGTGAACAAGTTTCGTTTGTCCCAGGAAACCCCTCTTGACATCTTAGAAGTCGATAATTCCGCTGTTCGAGACAATCAATTGAAACGGCTCGAACAATTACGCAAAGAACGCCATGAATCCGAGGTGCAGGCAGCGCTGGATGCACTGACGACATGTGCCGAAACCGGTGATGGGAATCTCTTGGCTCTCTCTGTTGAGGCCGCCAGAGCACGAGCGACATTAGGAGAAATCTCGTCTGCAATTGAAAAAGTGAGCGGTCGCCATACGGCAGTGATCCGATCGGTTTCCGGGGTATACAGCAGTGAATATGGTGAGAAAGATGAAATTCTCGCGACAAGAAAACTTTCCGATGCATTCGAGGCATTCGAGGGACGCCGGCCTCGGATGATGATTGCTAAAATAGGCCAGGATGGACACGATCGCGGTGCAAAGGTGATTGCGACAGCGTTCGCGGATTTGGGATTCGACGTCGACATCGGCCCGCTGTTTCAAACTCCGAAAGAAACAGCACGACAGGCTGTGGAAAATGATGTGCATATTGTCGGCTTCAGTTCGCTGGCAGGCGGACATAAAACCCTGCTGCCCCAACTTGTTGAGGCCCTGAAAGAGTTTGGCCGCGACGATATTATGGTGGTGATCGGTGGCGTGATTCCGGCCCAGGATTATGATTTTCTTCGCGAGCACGGCGCTTCGGCCATTTTTGGACCCGGTACGCTTGTTCCTGTGGCCGCCAGAAAAGTTCTTGAAGAATTGAAAGTACGGGTTGGAATGGAAGAGCATGCCTGAAAAATTTCACATTCCTGAATGGGGCGCTGACACGCAAAACGCTGCTGTGGCAACGCGAGTTGTGCACGGAGTGGATGGCGGACATGACGGATTGCCGACCAAACGCAAGAGCACACTGCAACCTGCGTCGATTCGCCGCCGTCAGCTTTCTCCGGAAGACTATGTAACGGGGGTTTTGGAGCAAGACCGAACCATTCTTGCCAGAACCATTACGCTGATCGAGAGTAATGCCGCTTCCCACATCGCTTGTGCGCAGGATGTTCTCAAAGAACTCTTACCACATACCGGCAACTCAATCCGTGTTGGCATTACCGGTGTTCCTGGGGTTGGAAAAAGCACATTTATCGAAGCCCTCGGATGCTATTTATGTCGGAAAGGCCATCATGTCGCTGTCCTGGCTGTCGACCCGAGCAGTAGTGTCACACGGGGAAGCATTCTCGGGGATAAAACTCGTATGGAACGGCTTTCACGGGAAGAGAATTGTTTTATTCGTCCATCCCCGTCCGGTGGCACTCTGGGAGGTGTTTCCCGAAAGAGCCGTGAAACAATTCTGGTGTGCGAAGCTGCCGGTTTTGATGTGATTCTGCTCGAGACGGTCGGCGTGGGGCAAAACGAAGTGACCGTGCGCTCCATGGTTGATTTCATGCTGCTGCTCATGATCACCGGAGCCGGCGACGAACTCCAGGGGATTAAAAAAGGTGTGATCGAACTGGCAGATGCTCTGCTGATTAATAAAGCCGACGGTGAAAATGCGACCCGGGCAGAAGCCGCCAGGGCGGAATATTCACAAGCATTGCATTATCTGACATCATTTACGGAAGGCTGGACAACAGAGGCATACACGTGTTCATCGCTTTTAGAAACAGGCATCTCGGAAATTTGGGAGGTTGTTCGGACGTTTATCAGCGTAATGAAAAAATCCGGAGTGTTTGACACTCAGCGGCGAGAGCAGAATCGGGATTGGCTGCATGTGATGCTTGAGGAAGAATTACGGCGACGGTTTTATCATCATACTGAGGTTACAACTCAGCTCCCTGCCGTTGAACAAGCCGTATTAGAGGGAGACATGCCTGTCACAACAGCAGTACAGCAGCTTTTTACATTGTTTGATGCTCCATCAGACTCTCTCTAGATGACGATAAAAAATATTTGACACAGAATTGTGTTCACCCTAGACTGTTTGTCGCTGAAAAATCAACTTGCGGATCACAATATAGAGAACAGAGAATTTCATACGAGCGGATGCTGTGATAAAAAAAACGATACAAAAACGCCTGCGTGACCTGAGTTGGTGTGTTTGTGTTATCGCCCTATTCAGTTTGGGATCGGGGTGTAAGCAGATTGATCTGACTGACAATGATTTGACAGCCCCAGCTTCCAAGTATGTTGACTCCTCTTCCAATTTTGTCGCCTATGAATACCCATCCTCGCGATTTGCATGGAATGAGGGAAGCGGAGTTCTGTGTGTAGATATCCCGAAAGCAGGAGACTATCTTCTCACCTATATGACCAAAGCCCCTCAAGAGCATCAGCAACTGACAAACACCCCATCCGATCCTTTTACCATCGTCTTCCGGGCAAGTGCGCCGGCACAACTGCGCGTGAATTATTCTTCCGGGGAAATCCTGAGTGCCTTTACGCTGCAACAAGGCTCCGTGAAAGGGCATGCAATCGGTTTATATGACGACGGCCCGGTTATTCGTTATGCCAGTCCAAGCATTCCGACAATTTTTTGGACTGACGTCTTTATTCTCTCCCCGAATACTCCTCCATTGCCTGTTGTACAAGGACAATTTGCCTGCCCTCCGCTTGAGAGTCCGATGGATCACGTCTTGAGAGGCTTTTAACGCATCGAGAGATCTTCATGAGTTTTCAGATTCTCCTGTTGTATTCAGACGCGATGCAGCATATCTTAGGGGATTCTCAATCACGAGACTGGTAAGAAAATCTGTAAATTTCTCTCAGGTAATCACAATATTCAGTTGACAGGGGAGAAACGATTTTGATAGTGTCTACATTTTAGAAAATGTAGTATGAATAATAGCATTTAACTGGAAATGTTTCATGGAGAAAAGGCCGTTATGAATATCCAGGATTTGTTGAAACTTATGCTAGAGCGTGAGGCTTCCGACTTGCATCTAAAGGTTGGCAATCCGCCTGTAATTCGCCTCAATGGTAATTTGCATCTGTTGAATGAAATGCCTCGGCTGAAGAGGGAAGATACTGTCGCCATTGCATCCCAGATTCTCAATAAAAAACAAAAAGTTGAATTTAATGAAAACTTTGAAATTGATTTCGCGTATAGCGTCTCCGGTTTAGGACGGTTTCGATGTAATGCATTTTTACAGCGCGGTAGTGTCGGAATTGTTTTTCGGGCCATTCCGAGAGACATTCTCACTGTCGAAGAACTACGGTTGCCTGTCGTTCTCAATCAAGTTGCCCTCGAACCGAGAGGGTTGATCCTTGTGACCGGAATTACCGGGAGCGGGAAATCAACAACTCTGGCAGCGATGATTCAGCATATCAACCAGAACCGTGATGCCCATATCATTACGATTGAAGATCCGATCGAGTATATGCATCGTGACAAACGTTCACTGGTCAATCAGCGGGAAGTCGGAGGAGATACAAAAGGGTTTAGTGTGGCCCTGAGAAGTGCGCTGCGTCAGGATCCCGATGTGATCCTGGTTGGAGAAATGCGTGATCGAGAAACGATCGAGACCGCGATTACGGCTGCTGAGACGGGGCATCTGGTCATGAGTACGCTCCATACAGCCGATGCGATGGGAACGATCAACCGAATTATCTCAATGTTTCCGGCATATCAACAAGGGCAAATTCGTATGGAACTCGCAGAGGTGCTGAAGGCGAGCCTCTCAATGCGCCTCGTAAGAAAAAAAGATGGCAAAGGACGGGTTCCGGCTGTTGAAGTGTTACTTGTGACTGACATTATCCGGCAATGTATTCTCGAACCTGATAAAACGATGAAGATTCCAGAGTATATTGAGGCTGGACGTTCGCAATATAAAATGCAATCCTTCGATCAAGCATTGCTCGAACTGTTTAAGCAAGATTTAATTACATATGAAGAAGCGCTGCTACATTGTACTCGTCCGGCAGATTTCTCACTGAAGGTTAAGGGGATTCAATCAACCGAAGAATCTGTCGAAAGTATGAAACAAGAGAAAAAAGCAGGAGAAAAAATTTTTCAGGACGCCCAAAAATCTCAATCTGATTCAACTTCGAAATCCGATTCAATGTTTACAAAATTTTAGGTGTACGATGCGTGATACGGTAAGACACGATGACCTCCATGAGATGTTACGCGGAGAGGGTCTTGATGTATGTGCGCATGGAACGCAGTTACGGTAAGTATTTATTATGACAGGAAGTGAATTACGACAAAAATTTTTAGCATTTTTTGAAACTCAAGGACACACGGTGCTCCCAAGTTCTTCACTTGTCCCTCAAAACGACCCGACATTGTTGTTTACGAATGCTGGGATGGTTCAGTTTAAAGACGTATTCCTCGGAGCCGAACAGTGCAATTATTCTCGGGCGACAACAGCACAGAAGTGTGTTCGAGCCGGAGGAAAACATAATGATCTGGAAAATGTCGGGCGAACTGCCCGCCATCATACGTTTTTTGAAATGATGGGAAATTTCTCCTTTGGTGATTACTTTAAAAAAGATGCGATTCGATTTGGGTGGGATTTCTTGACGAAAACGTTGGGATTACCAGAAGCACGACTCTGGGCAACAGTGTATCAGGATGATGATGACGCGTACAATTTGTGGCGACATATGATCGGTGTTCCTGAAAAACGTATCGTTCGTTTAGGAGAAAAAGATAATTTTTGGGCAATGGGTGATACGGGACCATGTGGACCGTGTTCTGAGATCTTGATCGATCAGGGCGAGGAAATGCGCTGTGGGCCGAATTGCGGAATCGGGATTTGTGACTGCGATCGTTACCTGGAGCTGTGGAATCTCGTGTTTATGCAATTCGAGCGTGATGAGAACGGAACGCTGACGCCGTTACCAAAACCCAGCATCGATACTGGGATGGGATTGGAGCGAGTGGCTTCTGTCCTGCAGGGCGTCAAAAGTAACTTCGAAACGGATCTCTTTGCGCCGATGCTCCGTTTTACGGCCGATATTGCCGGAAAAGTCTATGGAGAACACGAAGATGATGATGTGTCGATGCGTGTCATCGCCGACCATTTACGATCGACAACATTTCTGATCAGCGACGGAGTGTTGCCGTCAAACGAGGGACGCGGCTATGTGTTGCGACGCATCATGCGGCGGGCGGCCCGGCATGGAAAGATGCTCGGTATTTCCGCCCCTTTCCTCCATAAAGGCATTCAGGTTGTTGTCGATGCGATGAAGTCCGAATATCGTGAATTAGCAGAAAACGCTGAACATATTGCACAAGTAACCTTAAATGAAGAACGACGTTTTGGGCACACACTCAATCAGGGCATCGATATTCTGAATAGGCTTATTGAGAAGACTCGGCAGCAGGGGAGCACAATACTTGAGGGAAAAGAGATCTTCCGCCTCTATGATACCTTTGGTTTCCCGCTTGATCTGACACAGGATATCGCTGATGATGCCGGTTTTACCGTTGATGTGGAAGGGTTCGAGCAGGAAATGGAGGCGCAGCGCGCCCGGGCGCGCGACGCCTGGAAGGGCTCTGGCGATGTCTCGATTGCGGATGTCTATAAGCAACTCTCGAATTCTCTTCCGGCCACCAAATTTATCGGATATACGCACACCGAGGAGCCTGAAGCAACGATCCTGGCGCTCGTGAAAAATCATGTTGTCGTAGATGAGATTACCGAAGGCGATACAGCAGAACTTATTCTTGATGTGACTCCCTGCTATGGTGAATCCGGCGGACAGATCGGCGATCGGGGCCTGATACGTTCTGCCGATGCCGAAGGAACGCTTTCGAATACAACAAAACCAGTTCCACAATTGTTTGTCCATCAAATCACACTTGAGCGTGGGACCCTCCGAACGGGGCAGAAAATTATGGTATCCGTCGATCTGGAACGACGCTTGCGCACTCGCGGCAACCATACGACTACGCATCTTCTACATGCCGCATTACGGGAAGTGCTCGGCGATCATGTCAAACAAGCGGGGTCCCTTGTGACGCCTGACCGATTGCGTTTCGACTTCACCCATTTCTCCTCTCTTGAGCTCACTGACCTGCAACGCATCGAAGAATTGGTCAATCAGAATATTCGAAGCAACACAGAGGTTCACACGGAGGAGGTTTCTCTTGATGAGGCGCTAAACCAGGGAGCATTAGCTTTTTTCGAAGAAAAGTATGGTGATACGGTTCGAATGGTTAAGATTCCCGGAATCAGCACGGAACTCTGCGGCGGAACACATGCTGCTGCTACTGGAGAAATTGGTGTATGCAAGATTGTCAGCGAAAGCAGTATCGCTGCTGGAGTTCGACGTGTAGAGGCGTTGACCGGGGCTGCTGCACTCCAATATATTGCTCACGAAGAGCAACGCCTTCGTGAGGCTACAGCATTATTAAAATCTTCGCCAGAAGAACTTATCCCAAAAGTCGAGAAACTTGTGCAGACATCCAGGGATCAAGGACGAGAGATCGAGCAGCTTAAGATGAAGCTTGCGACATTGCAGACGGAGTCGTTGGTTGAACAGGCCCGTGAAATTGGCAATGTAAAAGTTGTGGCAGCACAGGTCGAACATCTCGACGCAAAAGGTCTGAGAAACCTGGCTGACGTGTTGAAAGGGAAACTAGGGTCGGGAGTTGTCGTTCTGGGGACGGCTGATGCTAAGAATCGGGTCTCGCTCATTGCTGCTGTGACAAAAGATCTGGTCAAAACCTACCATGCCGGGAAAATTATTAAAGAGGTCGCAGGCATCGTCGGAGGAAGCGGTGGAGGACGCCCGGATATGGCACAGGCGGGAGGGAAAGAGCCTGCAAAGCTTCCTGAAGCGCTTAACAAAGTCTTCCAGGTTGTCGAATCGGTGGTCGTGTAGTAGCAATCGACTTCTTGCATCTTGTATGACTGTAAACAGGGGAGGCTCTGGGGGGAGCGCCCCTGTCACTCAATTCCGAATAGAGAGGGGGAACTATGCCGGAAACAGAAGGCATTCTCGAAAATTCCAACAAACTTGATACTGCGTCACTCCGCGGGAGTCAAAAGATCGAGAAATTTCGTGAAGTGCTTGAAGCGCATAAAGGGGAGACTCACATTGTTGCGATTCAAGATTTTCCCGATCCGGATGCTATTGCATCAGCAGTTGCTCATCGTTTGATTTGTCTGAATTATGGTATCGATGTCGAAATTGTGTATGCCGGAAGAATCAGCCATCAGCAAAATATTGCTCTGGTGAAACTTCTGAACATCGAACTGATTCGATACACAGATGACACGTTCGATTTCTCTCGTTATCAGGGAAGTGTATTTATCGATAATCAGGGAAAAACGACTGCGTTGACCAAAAAACTTGAAGCTCATGGCATTAAACCGATCATAGTGGTCGATCATCATGAGCGTTCAGGCGGAATTTCAGCGGAGTTTCATGATATTCGTAAGATTGGCGCAACAGCCAGCATTTACACCAGCTATCTCCAACAGGGCCTTGTCGAACTCGACAAAACCGATACCTTTCATGTTCGTTGTGCAACGGCTTTAATGCACGGTATTCGCAGTGATACGAACGATTTCATTCGGGCAGATGAACACGATTTGCTCGCCGCATCCTATCTCAGCAATTATTACAATCCGAACCATTTGAGCGAAATTGTGATGCAGGCCCGTTCAAAAAAGGTGATGGATATTATCGAAAAAGCGCTGGCGAATCGGGTAATTAAGGACAATTACAGCATTTCCGGTATCGGATATTTGCGCCAGGAGGATCGGGATGCCATTTCTCAGGCTTCAGATTTTTTGTTAACTGAGGAAAATGTCCATACAGTCATCGTGTATGGCATTGTCGTCAATGATAACCAGGAAGAATTATTGAACGGCTCATTCAGGACGTCGAAGCTGACACTCGACGCTGATACTTTCATGAAGGAAGCGTTTGGCAAAAGTGAGTATGGCGACTATTTTGGCGGCGGGAAACAGGAAGCTGGTGGATTTGCGGTTCCGATCGGTTTTCTTGCGGGAACCTATGGCAATGAATATGAAGATCTAAAATGGAAGATGTTCGACCTTCAAGTGAAGCAGAAAATTTTCAACAAGATCGGTGTCACAACGACAAATTCTCCCTCAGAATAGCACTGTTCGTAGGAGCGTTCACGTGAACGCCCCTACAGCGAATATATCACATTCCGCAATGTTTGAGAAAGCATATCCGCGCACGTAAAATGCATACTTTTGGGCCGATCAGGAAACTGAAACGTTTCTATGTGACAGCAACTTTTTTCAACAACCCCGGATCAGCCAAAACCTTTCCGGTTCCTAGAGCAACTGTCATCAACGGGTCATCAGCCAATGCAACAGGAAGACCAGTTTCTTCCTTAATCTTGTAATCCAGATTTTTAAGCAGCGAGCTTCCGCCAGTCAAAATAATTCCTCGGTCGATAATATCGGCTGAAAGTTCAGGCGGTGTCTTCTCCAAAGTCACTCTAATGGCATCAATGATCGAGAATACAGTTTCCGCCAGGGCATCTCGAATTTCTTCGCTGGAAATCTTCATGACATTTGGAACGCCGCTCGCCAAGTCTCGTCCTCGAACCTCAACCACCTTTTCCGAATCGAGGGGATAGGCCGAACCAAGGGTTTTCTTAATAATTTCAGCAGTTTTCGAGCCGATCAATAAGTTATATTTCCGCTTGATGTACTGAATAATCGCTTCATCCATTTCATCTCCTGCAATGCGGATCGAACGACTGAACACGATGCCGGCCAGAGAAATTACGGCAACTTCCGTGGTGCCGCCGCCAATATCGACAATCATATTTCCCGATGGCTCTTGAATGGGTAAGCCTGCGCCAATTGCAGCGGCCATCGGCTCGAGGATAAGCGTGACATCACTTGCGCCTGATTGGATCACGGAATCTTTGACCGCCTTTTTCTCGACTTCAGTGATGCCAAAGGGAACAGCAACCACGATTCTCGGTTTAATAAAAAAACTTTTTACACACTTCTTTATGAAATGCTCCAGCAACGCTTCTGTCATGCGGAAATCCGCGATGACGCCGTCTTTCAACGGACGCATGGCAACAATCTGATCGGGAGTCATCCCCAACATGGCTTTGGCTTCGTGGCCGATCGCTACAAGCTTGCCGGTACGCGTATCAGTTGCGACGACTGACGGCTCATTCATAATAATCCCCTTGCCCTCCATATAGACAAGAGTATTGGCCGTCCCTAAATCTATCGCCAAATCTTTTGAAAACCATTTAAACACATTCAACATAATGACTTCTCTACTCTGAGATCTGAAAAGAGACTACTAGTCCAACATTTCATAAGTATGCATGCATGTTTCCGGGCTATCACCCCTGACAGGGTTCCACCCCATTTCAGGGGTATGTGTACATATTTCCGAAAGTGTGTACTAGTGTTTATAATGAATAAGGTGATTAAGTATATAACTGCAAAGATCGCACGTTGTTATCAATTCGAAGGGAAACAGTTTTTACGGACGGACGTTCCTCACAATATTATGTTTATCTGACGTTCCTCACAATATTATGTTTATCTTTAAGTATACACAAAAAAAATTTTTTGTCAAATAGAATTCTCCCCTATCCCCGATTTTTTCTCTATCTTCCCCTGAAGCCAGCAATAACAGGCCAAAAGCCAGGTTGCAGAAAGAGGCCCTCGGAGCGTATTATATCGTTTATTGTCGGCCTAGTCGGAACTCTTTTCCAAGCGTCCTTGTAATGTGTCCAAAATCCCTGAGATAGGAAGACGAACCTGCTCCATCGAATCACGATCGCGTAATGTGACAGAATCATCTTGAAAGGTATCGTGGTCGACAGTGATACAGAACGGTGTTCCAATCTCATCCTGCCTCCTGTAACGGCGTCCAATATTCCCTGCTTCGTCATACATCACTTTAAAGTGGGGCCGCAACATTTCTTCGATTTCACGAGCTTTCTCAGGTTGTCCATCTTTTCGCATAAGTGGAAAAATAGCGGCTTTAATCGGAGCGATTTTTGGATGGAAACGAAGCACGACTCGCTCCGGTTCCTCATCATATGCATCGACTAAAAACGCTAATGTCGAGCGGTCGGCGCCAGCGGACGGCTCGATGACATACGGAATATAGCGTTCTTTAGCCGCTTCATCAAAATAGGTCAGATTCTTCTTGCTAAACGTCTGATGTTGGGTTAAATCAAAATCCGTTCTGCTGGCAATCCCTTCTAATTCAGACCAGCCAAAGGGGAATAAGTATTCGACATCATAACATTCTTTCGCATAGTGTGCCAATTCATCATCATCATGCTTGCGCAGTTTGAGATTTTCTTGTTTGATGCCGTATTGGCTATACCAATTGAATCGCTCGTTTTTCCAATAGTGCAGCCACTCTTCATCATCGCCCGGTTTGACGAAAAACTCGATTTCCATCTGTTCGAATTCGCGTGTACGGAAGGTAAAGTTGCCCGGGGTGATTTCATTCCGGAAAGCCTTACCGATTTGGGCGATTCCGAACGGTACTTTTGCCCGTGATGACTTGACAACGTTTTGGAAATTGACAAAAATTCCCTGAGCTGTTTCAGGGCGCATATACACGGTTGACGCAGAGTCTTCGACTGGCCCCATAAAGGTCTTGAACATCAGGTTGAACTGTCGGGCCTCAGTGAGTTCGCCTCCGCAATCAGGGCAGATCTCAGTATTGTCAAGGTGATCCTGGCGAAAACGATGTTTACATTTTTTGCAGTCCACTAAAGGATCGGAAAACCCTTCGATATGGCCTGATGCTTCCCAGACTTTGGGATGCATCAAAATGCTGGCATCCAGACCGTAAATATCATCGCGTTCATACACCACCGAACGCCACCAGGCGTCTTTGACATTGCGTTTCAACTCGACGCCAAGGGGACCGTAATCCCAACAGCTATTTAATCCTCCGTAAATTTCACTGCTTTGAAAAATGAAGCCGCGTCGCTTACATAATGAGACAATTTTTTCCATTTGTTCCGGGGTAGTCATAATGTGTCTGTCTCCTCCAGTCTATGTGACAATCAATTTCTTACTGGGTTTTCTGTGGTGAAAATGGTAATATTCGGTAAAACCCAACAATTCCTGCTAAAATGCGATTTCTGTAATTACGTAACCTTATAAGAACTACAAACGGTTTATTTCATGAAGATATTACTGAAGCTCTTTAGAAAATAGAGAGATTCTTGTCAATAAAATCTTGTACATTTCAATTTTTACACAGAGATTCTAAGTAAAGAAAATAATGAAAACTTTGATAGTACGACATGACGACTTCCTCAAAAAAGCCCCAGCGGGGCGCAATCTGGGGAACGCAGGGCGTCAGACCTGTAGCGAACAGGCTGCCATATCCGGTCTCCGGTCCATCCCCGGAGGGACGACATGGTGCCAATGCCGCCCATCCCGGGCTCTTCGAGGAGAAGTGCCGGTCCTCGATTCCCGGGGCTCACGCCCTGCGCTCTCCACATGAGACCTTCCTATGAGGCCATTGTAAAGTCGCAATGTCGTAATAGAGGTACCCTTTTGAAACTCACACGCAAGGATGGTGAAATTTTTCTTGACGATATTCAGGCTTTTTGCTATACGCACCCCGATACTTCGAAATACTTATGGTGGTGTAACAAGGAGAGAGATATGAAGAAATATGATGCTGAACAGATTCGAAATGTCGGGATCATCGGACACGGAAATGTTGGAAAGACATCCCTGGCAGAAGCCATGTTGTTCAATGCCAAAATGATCGACCGCCTCGGAAAAGTTGATGACGGCACAACAACGACTGATTATGACGAAGACGAGAAAAAACGCCAGATTACGATTAATAGCGCCGTTGCCTATTGTGAGTGGAATAAGCACAAAATTAATATCATTGACACTCCGGGATTTGCTGATTTTATTACCGACACCAGAATTGCCCTGTCGGTTGCCGATACGGCGCTGATGATGGTGTGCGGCGTGTCGGGTGTCGAAGTGTTGACCTCTCGAACCTGGCAGTTTGCCGACCAGTACAGCTTACCGAAATTTATTTTCATCAATAAATTAGATCGGGAACGGGCCAGCTTTGAGCGGACAATGGAGTCGATTAAAGAAGCCTTCGGCGATAGCGTCATTCCCGTACAGATCCCCATTGGAAAAGAAGCTTCATTCCAGGGAGTTGTCGATTTGATCTCTCAAAAAGCCTACACCTACAGTGATGCATCTGGCAAAGCGGTTGAAGGCGATGTCCCAGCGGATTTAGCGGATATGGCTGCCGAATATTATGAAAGTTTGGTTGAAAAAGCAGCAGAGGGAGAAGACGAATTGATCGAGAAATATCTCGAAGAAGGCGAATTAACCCCAGAGGAAGTCGTGCAAGGCTTAAAAGCGGGCATCCTGTCCGGAACAATTTGTCCGGTGTTCTGCGGCTCGACTCTGAATAATGTTGCAATCAAGCAAATTATGGACGCGATTATCGCCTGGGCGCCTTCTCCTCTCAACCGTGATGTGCCGACCGGAACCATCGGTGACAGTGAAGAGCCTGTGGAATGCCCTGCCGACCCTGATGCTCCGGTTGTGGCAAAAGTGTTTAAAACATTTATCGATCCGTTTGCTGGCCGCGTCAACCTGCTCCGCGTCTACTCCGGGACGTTCAGCTCTGACTCACAGCTCTATAATCTGACAAAAGAGAAAAAAGAGCGAATCGGTCAGGTATCGTGTCTGCTCGGTAAGAAACAATCTTCGGTTGATTCGTTGACTGTCGGAGATATTGGCGCAGTTGTCAAATTAACAGACACCGGAACCGGCGATACGCTTGCTCTCGATCAGAACGGCATCATGCTCCCCAGCGTTGAGGTGCCGAAACCGATTATTTCGTTCGCCATTACCCCGAAGTCTCGCGGCGATGAAGATAAGATCGGTATCGGCTTGAATCGCCTGATGCAAGAAGATGTCACGCTCAAATACCATCGTGACGAACGGACAAAAGAATTTCTCGTATCCGGAATGGGACAGCTCCATGTTGAAATTATTGTTGACAAGCTCAAACATCAGTTTGGGGTGGATGTCATTTTAGCTCCTCCGAAAGTTCCGTATCTCGAAACGATAAAAGGCAAAACCGAAGTGCGCGGACGGTATAAAAAACAATCAGGCGGACGCGGGCAGTTCGGTGACACCTGGATCAAAATCGAACCCTTACCACGTGGTGAAGGTTTCGAGTTTGTAGACAATATCGTTGGCGGAGCTATTCCGCGGCAATACATCCCGGCTGTTGAAAAAGGAATTTATGAAGCCATGCAGAAGGGAATTCTAGCAGGCTACCCAGCAGTCGATATTAGGATTACGCTGTATGACGGCTCGTACCATCCGGTTGATTCCTCCGAAATGGCCTTTAAAGTGGCTGGTTCGATGGGATTTAAAGAAGGCTCGAAAAAGTGCAAGCCAACGATCCTCGAGCCGATCATGAGCATGGAAGTTGTTGTGCCAGAAGATTGCATGGGCGATGTGATGGGCGATATCAACGGTCGTCGCGGTCGTGTGCTCGGTATGGATAGCCAGGCTGGGCTGCAGATTATCCGCGCTCTGGTGCCAATGGCAGAAGTTTTGAAATACGCTCCGGCTTTGAAATCGATGTCCGGCGGACGTGGAAGTTATACCATGGACTTCGATCATTATGAAGAAGTTCCAGGACAACTTCAGGAAAAAATTATTGCAGAAGCCGACCACGAACACGAAGAGGAATAGTTTCGAGTGAACCGTCAGGGCGGCCTTTTAGGCCGCCTTTGTTCTCTTTGCACATGCCAAACATACATTGGCGGTTCACACAGGAACGACTTCCTTTGCATTCCTCTCGACTTCTTGCCCCATCGATTATCAGAACAGCTATAGGAGCTGCCCTGACAATATTCCTCTCTCATTCAAAAAAATTATGGTTCCCGAATCAAACTCATTCTCTGGGCGGCAGGATGGAGTGATGACCCCATCATTTACCGAAACAATCTATTTTTATCTTCTTTCTGCCGGACTTCTAGTCGTCTTCGGCAGCATTGTGCAACACCGTCACTTGCTTGGGGGCTTGTTTGTCAGCGAGCTCCTTTTCATCGTTGCGCCATCTCTTAGCTATACGATCCAGAAAAAGTACTGTCTGTCTCATACCTACTCTCTCTTTCCGGTTTCCCAAAAAACAGCCGTGCTTGCCGGTATTATTGCCCTTGCTGCTTTTGTACTGGTCGGAATCATTGCGACCCTGCAAGAGTTACTCCTTCCGCGTTCTTCGAGCTATATCGAAGTCTGGAATCAGATTCTGGCGGAATTCCATCAGGTCCCGCTCATCGTCGCGGTGTTTCTTGTCGCGATATTGCCTGGCGTTTGTGAGGAACTCTTGTTTCGAGGGTTTCTGCTGAGGGGAATACGGCAACGATATTCCGACACAACCGCTGTTGTTGTGGTAGGAGTGTTATTTGGCGTATTCCATCTCGATCCCTATCGTTTTCTTCCCGTGACGCTGCTGGGGATTTTGTTTGGATATATGGTGGTGAAAACCGGCAGCCTTGTTCCTGGAATGATTGCCCATGCGATCAATAACAGCATCTCGATTGCGATCTCTTATGGTGCATACCAGACTCAGCAAGGAGAGATGTTTACCGGAGCGAACACGGAAGAATTCCTGACCTGGGAGATAATTGCATCAGCCATCGTGATGCTGGCAATAGCACTGCCAATTTTTATATTGAGCCTGCGGGCATTACCTCGCTCCGAGCATGCGGAAGTTGGTTTGAAACGGGATGAGGGGATGTCAGGAACCTCCCCGAATGAAGAAACCACATTTGAGCTTCCACCCGGTGAGAGGCAAGAAGAAGATGAACATTCGAATGAAGATGATTCATTGTGAAAATCGACAACGAATTGAAAAATTCACCGTGATTCTCCACTCTGCTGTGGTGCTTGAGTGTGTATGGGATTAAAAAATGTATTTTTCTCTTGACTTTTGCCTTATATTCGTCTAATATATTATTACTTATTTTAATGAGTCTTCTTATGAATGAACAATTAGACTTCACTGTTTACTACTGCCTGAAGATAAGTGTTTTGCGGAAGAAGCTGACCGAACTTCCTGATGTGTGTGTATTTCCTGGCAGGAGTGAGTGGGTGAGAGATATCTCATGGCAGATAACGATTTAGCAAAACGACAAAAAATGCTTGACCTTGCCGTCTCCCAGATTACAAAGCAATTTGGGAAAGGCGCGATCATGAAATTAGGGGCGGAAGGAGTTATTATCGACATTCCAGCGATTTCGACCGGCTGTCTGTCGCTCGATCTGGCCACCGGCGTTGGCGGTATGCCGCGTGGACGCATCGTAGAAATCTTCGGAACAGAATCATCGGGGAAAACGACGTTGGCGCTGCATGTCGCCGCTGAAGCTCAGAAAAAAGACGGCATCGTGGCCTATATCGACGCCGAACATGCTCTGGATGCCAAGTATGCCCGTAGACTTGGCGTGAATACGGATGAATTGCTCATCTCGCAGCCTGATACCGGAGAACAAGCGCTGGAAATTGCTGAAACATTGGTCCGCAGCGGTGCAGTTGATGTGATTGTCGTCGATTCTGTGGCAGCGCTGGTTCCTAAAAATGAAATCGAAGGTGATATGGGAGATGCTTCAATGGGGCAACAGGCGCGGCTTATGTCGCAAGCGATGCGGAAACTGGCCGGAGTGGTCGGAAAAACCCGCACGACAATGATCTTCATCAACCAGTTGCGTGAAAAAATCGGAGTGATGTTCGGGAACCCGGAAACCACGACCGGTGGACGCGCGTTAAAGTTCTATTCCTCGATGCGTCTGGACATTCGTCGAATTTCTTCTATCAAACAAGGTCAGGAAGTGATTGGAAACCGTACGAGAGTGAAAGTGGTCAAAAATAAAGTTGCTCCGCCATTCAGAGACACTGAATTCGATATTGTCTATGGCGAAGGGATTTCGATTGAAGGCGATATTCTCGATCTGGCCGTGAATCACAATTTAGTCAATAAAAGCGGTGCCTGGTACTCCTATAATGACGAACGTATCGGACAGGGACGCGAGAATGTAAAAAATTACTTGCGCGAACATCCGGAAATTGTGGATACCCTCCGCCAACGTATCATCGAAATATCGGGAATTCATGAAAGTGAAGAAGAGTTGCCGAGCGGCGCTGTTGAAAATGATATCGAAGAAGAGACTGCCAAATGAGCCATTTTCCGACATTCCTCTTTTTTTAGGGGAATTGAGAGGGATTTATGCGTGCCATTATTTTTGTGAACGGGCAATTTCATAATCCTGAAATTGCCCGTCAATATATCCAGCCCGATGACTACATAATTGCTGTCAACGGCGGAACCCGTCATGCTTTGCTGCTCGATGTGCTGCCGGATGTCATTATCGGCGATCAGGATTCCCTGCCTACTGACGCAGCTAGCCGTCTGAAAGATACGAACGTCAGATTCTTGACATATCCTGCCCAAAAAGATGAGACCGATCTTGAACTTGCCTTGCTTCATGCTGTCGAACAGCACTGTACGCGCATTCTTCTGTTGGCTGCTTTTGGGGGCCGCATCGACCAGGGTTTTGCCAATATGTTCTTGCTCACGTTGCCTGAACTGCAAGGCATCGATGTACGAATTCTCGATAGCAATCAAACGGCTTTTCTCATTCGAGATGAGGCTGCTATTTCTGGCAACATCGGTGACACCGTCTCAGTTCTCCCTTTTGCTGGCGATGCAATTGGCGTGACGAATTCAGGTTTTAAGTGGCCCCTTCACAATGCGACCTTGTCGCTGGGCACCACACGCGGAATCAGCAATGTACTATTGGAAAAATACGCCACAATACGTATCAAAGAAGGCATGCTGTTGTGTGTTGTGACTCAGCAGAGATAACCTTTTCATCACAAGAACACAAAAA
>PDWJ01002221.1_pt1 | contig 21333 bp, 20 predicted proteins | sample 1430881 | NCBI WGS metagenome assembly PDWJ01 (sample SAMN01162460, study PRJNA174530) | Oral metagenome, whole genome shotgun sequencing project. | biome: Marine environment; feature: Marine mammal; material: Swab sample of the gingival sulcus; isolation source: swab sample of gingival sulcus... | reverse complement strand
CGTAACGGCATTTTTTCAAAAAGATTTATTTTCATGGCATAAAGCTCCATTTGGTAGAGTTTAGTGTGCTTACTGTTGGCAGCTTTCGCTGTATATAACTATCATTATGTTTTGCGACGTAAAGACAAATGTCGTTACGGTTTTTCTAATTCTCCTATCTTTTCTATATTGCAATGTCAACAAAAATGATCTATATTAATTATGTGTTTGGATATATAATTAATATTTAAGACAACCAAAAAGATGAATCACAAAACAGCAAACTTGATCGCTTTTTTCAAAGCTCAGGGAATCAACTCGAAAAAAGTAACATATTACATTCGTTGGATAAATCAATTTTTCCAATTTTATAACGGTGATATAAATGAAATCATAGACCAAGATATTATTGCGTTCGGTAATTTTCTCACTGAAAAAGGCATGGAAGAGTGGCAAATTTCTCAGGCTCGGGAAGCAGTATTCCTTTATATTGAAAAATTCCTTAAAAAAAAGATTCGTTTTTCAGAGTTAGATCCATCGGTTTCGCATTTTAAAACTATTCAAACATGGACGGAAGCCAAAGACGCTTTCGTGAATCAAATGAGACTGCGCCACTACGCCTACAATACTGAAAAGACCTATCGAGAATGGATTAAGCGATTCCTTCAATCTACCCAAATCAAATCCCCACGTGCCGCAACGTCCGAGCATGTAAAGCAATTTCTCACCTATCTGGCAGTGGAAAGAAAAGTGTCCGCATCCACTCAGAACCAGGCGTTTAACGCATTGCTTTTCCTATACCGCGAAATTTTAGGAATCGAATTTGGGGATTTCCGTAACACGATTCGTGCAAAACAAAAAAAACGCATTCCTGTAGTGCTTTCCAAGGATGAAATCAAGGAATTGTTTGCCCATCTTTCTGGTATTTATGCACTGATGTTAAAACTGATTTATGCCAGCGGGATCCGCTTGACGGAGTGTGTTCGATTGCGAGTCAAAGATCTTGATTTTGATAACCAGGCACTAATTATCCATTCAGGCAAAGGGGACAAGGACAGAACCACACTTTTTCCTAAATTCTTGCACCCACCCCTGCAAAAGCACATCCAAGAAGTTAAAACACTACATCATAAAGATCTTTCCAACGGTCATGGCGCGGCCTATCTGCCAGAGGCCCTGGCGCGAAAGTATCCAAATGCCGCCTGGGAATGGGCCTGGCAATACGTATTTCCCGCTAAGAAATTGTCTGTTGACCCAAGAAATGGCATCGTTCGCCGTCATCATCTCGGCCAACAAGGGTTGCAACGGGCCATGAAAGCCGGACTCAAAAAAACGAATATTGCTAAAGCAGCCAGCGTTCACACGCTTAGGCATTCATTTGCCACCCACCTGCTTCAGTCTGGGTATGATATCCGAACCGTGCAGGACCTTCTCGGCCATAAGGACTTGAATACGACAATGATCTATACCCATATATTGAAAAGAGGGCCGGGCGGCGTTCAAAGTCCGGCTGAGTTCTTAAAAGAATAAATCGCCATGGGCGATTCCGGGTTATCACCATGAAACATCAACTCCCCCCCCCACAGCGAATATATCTACTTAAAAAAATAAAAGCAACGAAACGGTGAATGCATGTTCAGGAACGATATAAGCGATGTGCGCTAAGCCAGATTTGCTATGGTGCAACGCATTCTCTAAAATGAATACGACTGCCACAGGGAAATCGAAAGACCAAGCCCTGGCATGCCCTAAGGAGAATTCAATGAATCATCTGCCATCTGTATACATACTTGCAACCGGCGGGACCATTGCAGGCTCTGCTGTATCTGCCACCCAGTCGGGCTATTCTTCTGGAAAACTTGACATTCAGGGTCTGCTCAAAGTAATTCCCAATCTTGAGCATCTGGCGCGGGTCCAGGGGGAGCAATTAAGCAATGTTGGGTCTCAGGATATGTCATTTGAAATAATGACCCGCCTGGCAAAACGGGTGAACGCGCTCTTGGCCCGCAACGATGTGGACGGGATCGTAATTACTCATGGCACCGACACGATGGAGGAAACTGCATTTTTCCTTAACCTGGTGGTGGATTCCACAAAACCTGTGGTCATGACCGGTGCCATGCGTCCGGCAACAGCCCTTAGTGCTGACGGTCCTCTAAACATTTTCAATGCAGTGGCTGTTGCTGCCCATGTTGACGCTGGCAACCGTGGGGTAATGGTAGTAATGAATGATCGTATCCACGGGGCTCACTCCTTGACAAAGAGTAACACCACTTCGGTGGAAACCTTTTTATCCCCAATCAACGGCCTCATGGGCACTGTTGTGTTTGGCGCTGTAAAATTCTTCCGGAGTCCGTTTCGCAAACATACGCTTGAAAGTGAGTTCCGCCCCGAATACGCGCTGCCCCTGCCCCGAGTGGACATTGTCTATGCCTGCGCCGATATGCCCCCGGACCTTATTGCAGCCTCGGCCACTCTGGGTGCAAAGGGCATCGTTATTGCCGGCGACGGCAACGGCAACATGAGTAAAGAGGCCATTCGTATCGCCTCGGAACTGTCCGCCAAGGGCATTTGTATCGTTCGTGCGTCACGGGTTCCCACGGGTACCGTCAGCCGCAATGTGGAAGTGGACGATGACCGTTTCGGATTTATTGTTTCTGACGAGCTCAACCCACCCAAGGCACGAATCCTGCTCATGATGGCATTGCAAAAAGTCAGAAGCCTGGCATCCTTGCAATCTCTCTTTTATCAATATTAGGGTCAGGCAGTGGACTCACTCCCTGTCGCCAGGTATCATGGAAACTGGCAAATACAGATTCACCCCAACCGGAAGCGTACTGAAGTCCTGGATTTTGTCACCCGTCACCAGGCGGCCTCCAGGTATATGGTATACTACGGATTTATCGTTGTACTTTCCCCTGGCAATCCGGTATGCAGTTCGGTCCCGGGTAATGGTATAAGGGCCTTTATATCCGACTATAAGGCGGGTTCCAGCAGGCAGATCGTCCCAATCTTTTAGGAATGAGCCTGGAGACACCCTGCCTGACGGTAAAAAATAAATCGTGGTTTCTGAACGGTAGTTTTTACCCGCATGCGACCAGGCACTCATTCGCTCGGAAATCAATCTGATGGGATGTTTTGCCTGTACTGTCATTTGTTCTTCTAATTGATTGAGAAGCACCCGAGTGCCTACCGGTAACTTATTCCAGCCAATCATTTTCTCCACAGCGGATCCTGTCAGAGTCCGACCATTGGGCAAGATATACGCAGTGCTCGGATCATTATAATCCTCACCGGCAATGGACCAGGCTGTATTATCTTTAGAAATAATATTGGAATCGTCCCGCTTGGCATACTTATATGGTTTGATCATCGTCGGTTCACCGACTGAAGCACGTTCCGGTTTAAAGCGATAAAACACAGACGCCAATGTGGGATCCGGGGCCAGGCGGCCTGCCCGGACATCTGGATCATAGGGCCATGTGGGACCCAATCCTGCTTTTGCGCGGTCAAAATTTTTCGCACATCGCTTGCGCCCCCGGTGATCCGTCTTAAACCAAGGATTCGGTGGTCCATAGGCCACCTGGCTGTGGGTGAGAATATCCCGGTCCGACAACTTGTACACCCGCTTTAAAATATCCAGCAACATCCCAAGGGAACGATATTGAGAGGCCGTAAGCGATGCGTAATGATACCCCACCAACTCAACCCCGACGGAAACCCGACTAATATTTCGCGTCCCGTCCCACATGGATAACCCTGCATGATCCGCCTGGTATTTACGGTGAAGCACCCGATAGACCCGCCCATTTCTGGCAATCACATAGTTTGCATGGCCGCCTGGAGTGCTCTGCCCCCTTTTCAGTGGCTTCCCTTGGGACACCACACGCAGGGTCGCCCCAAGGCCCAACTCAGATGTATGGACAATAATTAGATCCGTTCGCTGCCTTACCACCTTCCGAAACCTGGGGTTCAGTTTACGCCGGTAATCTACAATACGGGATTGAAACAGATTCAACTCACTTCGGGTATACGCATTACAAAGACCCGGCACAAAAAAAACAGACATCAGGACCAGGGCTGCGGGAATCCTCCAAAGAGCGCGCATCATATCAAACGATCAATTGAGCAATCGACCCTGCCCATGTATATACGGGGGCCAATGATATCGTTGAAAACATCTTGATCCAGACCATACCCACTCACAGTCGTTTCAAACAGCGCATCTATCCCTGAGTTGAGTTCCTCTTCTTGTAAATCGGCCAGATCTCCATTGTTCAAAATTGCATGGGACAAGTTGGCCCCGCCAAAGCCACAGTGTTTGGCATGACACTCGTTGATCGTGGCATGGCTCAAATCATTACCAATAAGTTGCTTATCTGCCTCGTCATCGCGCGGTTCAGATCTCTCCATATTTTCCTTAAAATTGATCGGTTAGACATTAAATAGCGGACAAGAACCGATTGGGATCTTTGACCGCGTTTAGCTGTAACACCTCATGAAAGTTTCTCATCAGAATTAACAGCACTTTCACAAAAATATTAACCCATTAATTTGATCTATGGATAACATAGTTCTTCAACTAACATAAGACCTAAATGTTGCACATTCCTTTCTGTTTCACCAAATGCGATTTTTCCTCACGATCGATTGTGAAAAGATCGCGCCGCCCGGCTATAAGATCCGGGCAAATCGTATTTCCCCCAGGGTTAACATACCAAGGATTATGTCAAAGCATCTTGTATGCAAGGACCCCGTCGGACATTCCAGGCATTGGCACATCAGAGATCACCAGATCGTATTTTTCTGTTTCCGCCCAAAACATATTCAATGCAGTTTTAACGTTAGATGCAATCCTTACGTCAACATGTAAGAATGGAATAGACTTCCATCAAAATTATTTTTTGCGTTCCATTGCCGCCTGAGCAACTGTCAAGGCATCCTTTACCGCTTTGTTTATCATGGTCTCTGAAATTAAAGATTTCCATTCCCCCTTGTCCAGATTCCGTCGGATCTTTTCAACGACATCGGCTTTTAATTCGCGTTTGATGTGGATAAAGGGTCTGTTGGGGGTATCAATCCACTGGCAGACGATCTCCTTGGCCCGGTGAATGAGCGTCTGGCCATCCACCACCTCATCCACCATCCCCATTTCAAGGGCATGTTTCGGCCCCATCATCTCTCCAAAATACATCACATCTCGATATTTTTTATCAGAATCCAGGCCGAACCTGACAATTGCGGATTGGGCCACGGATAGGGGCAGGCCGATCTTGATCTCACTCATACCGATTTTTATTTTGGGATGGTTCGCAGCAATCCGGTAATCCGATGCCATGGCAAGAATCACTCCCATGGCTGCCGCATGGCCGTTTAAGGCACAGACCACAGGTTTTTTGCAGGTAAAATAATTCAGAAGGATATGCTCTTGTTCCTCAAAAAATGCAACTGCGGCTTCGCCGGTTTCAAATCCAATCAAGGTGGTTAGACTGAATCCACTGGAAAAAAATCGTCCCTCTCCGGTAAGGACGAGGCCTTTTAGGGCCTCTGTATCGTTTACCTCATCTATGATCGCTTTAAGCTCACGAAGGATCTCAATGGTAATCGCGTTGGTGTCACCGTCGCTGATCCGGGCAATAACGATATTATCCTGGATCTCCTTTTTAAGCATAGATGTTCTTCTCCATCTAAGAATCGAAAATTCAATCTCATCAAATTGTATGAATCATGTTACCCCATATACCGTTCCATCGCAAGCCAGTTGTGATTTCACGCGATGAGTTTCAGGGGTATGATTCAACTGTCAGCTTTCCATGGTAAAGCGGCTCATAGGCAAGATCATTCTACTATTGCAATCGTACAATCGCGACAAATATTGTCGAAACAAACCACGCCGAAAGGTTTTACATCTCACTGGCTCTTTCTCATTTTTCTATTCAGGTACGAAATTGAATTGTTTGACACATTACCACTTTGTGATATCCTAATTTCAAGCGATTTGGAAGCCCGATACGACCTCATCAACAGGAGGAGACACAATGAAACATGTATTAATTCTTGGGGCTGGCGCCGGTGGCACCATCGTGGTCAACATGCTGCGTAAGGCACTTCCGGCATCCGAGCTTCGTATCACCATTATCGACAGAGACGAACGACATCATTACCAAGCCGGATACCTTTTCATTCCTTTTGGCATCTATTCTCCTGAAGAGGTAATCAAACCCAAAAAAGCGTTCATCCCCCAAGGGGTTGAATTTGTGGTGGATCAAATCTTAAAAATAGATCCCCAAAACAGACGTGTGGAAACCCAGGCAGGATGCTATAACTATGACTGGCTGGTCATTGCCACTGGGTGCGACATCGCACCCAGTGAGATCGAAGGGATGACAGACGCCTGGCGCACCGATGTGTTTGACTTCTACACCTTGGAAGGGGCCACGGCGTTATATAAAAAACTCAAGTATTTTTCATCTGGCAAAGTGGTCGTAAACATTGCCGAAGTCCCGTTTAAATGCCCCATTGCCCCCCTTGAATTTGTATTCATGGCAGATTGGTTTTTCCAGGTCAATGGCGTGAGAGACAAGGTCGATATCGAACTGGTCACCCCTCTTGATAATGTATTCACAAAGCCTGTGGCCGCAAACGCCCTGGCCCAATTTGCCCATCAAAAAAATATTAAGATCACCCCATACTTCGATATAGCCTGCGTCAATGCAAAAGAAAAAACCATCGAATCCCATAAAGGAGAAAAGGTAGGATATGATCTATTGGTGGCGATTCCCCCCAACATGGGCGCCACTGTACTTATCGACTCCCAAATCAGTGATCCTGTGGGATTTGTACCCACCGACGACCATACCCTGAAGGCAGAAGGGATGGACCGGGTCTTTGTCATTGGGGACACTGCCAATGTTCCCACCTCAAAAGCTGGATCTGTCGCACACTACATGGCGTACACTCTGGTGGACAATATTGTAAGAGAGATGGACGGTCATCACGCCCTACCCAAATTTGACGGCCATGCCACCTGCTTTTTGGCATCGGGATTTGAAAAGGCGATTCTTCTAGATTTTAACTATAAGGTGGAACCCCTTCCCGGCAAATTCCCCTTCCCCGGCATGGGCCCGTTTTCCATGCTCAAGGAAAGCATGAGCAATTACTGGGGTAAAATGATGTTCCGCTGGGTCTATTGGAATCTAATGATGAAAGGCCTTGACCTGCCCCTTGAACCTCAAATGAACCTGGCGGGTAAAGTACGCATGAACGCCTAAAAGGAGGAGCCATGCCCCGCACTGACACAAAAACAACTGCAACGCCACCCTTTGGGGATAAAACAGATGTTGAAAAAATCCTGGAGCGACTGGACAGGCTGGAAGCCAAAATCACACCGGTTGCAGAATCCACTATCGCCATAGCAGAGTTGAAAGAGGAGCTGTCCCCTAGGATCAACGAAGCCGTCCAGGCACTGATCATAGAGCTGGCCGATGTAGAAGCCGATTTCCAGATAGAAAAGCTCCTCCACCTGATCAAAAAAGCCATGCGTCACATGGATAATTTCAGCATCACCCTAGATATGCTGAACATGTTTATTGATTTTGTAATAAATGTAGAGCCGTTGCTCAAAACATCGGTGCCGAAGGTTGTTGAATATTTGGACGACCTGGACCAGAAAAACGTCTTTAAAATGATGGTTGCCGGGCTGGACGTGCTAAAGTCCTTCACCGCCCACTATTCACCTGAGGATATTGACCGGATCGTTAACCAACTTTCACGGATCAAAACGGCCCCTCAAGCCAGTCCCATTTCCCTGGTAAAGGCCTTGGGAGATCCCCAAATTCGCCAGGGCATCGGAGTTGCGCTGGAACTGACTCGGGTACTTGGAGCGGCACGATCAGCCCCCCATTGACCGTCGGCTGCCGGCTCGGTTTCGAATTCGTTAATTATTTGGATGCCGCTGTATCGTGCTTGGCTCCATTATGGTTTACACCTGATGCAATGATGATCTGATTTTAGAAAGGGATACACCGTGAATATCTGCGTTGAAGGAAACGTGCTGGACGAACTACTCGGGCTGCTAAGGCTTGAAAAAATAGAGGAAAACTTATATAGGGGCCAGAGCCAGGACCTGGGATTTGGAAATGTATTTGGCGGCCAGGTGCTGGGCCAGGCCCTGTCTGCCGCGTCCCAAACCGTAGACAGCACGCTCACTGCCCACAGTCTTCACGGGTATTTCATGCATGCTGGTGATGCGTCCCGGCCCATTGTTTACGCAGTGGACCCCATCCGGGACGGCCGCTCATTTTCCACCCGCCGGGTCAAAGCCCTTCAAAAAGGCCGGGCAATATTTTCCATGTCCGCATCCTTTCACACGCAAGAACCGGGGTATTCGCATCAGGATTCCATGCCCGAAGTGCCTGGCCCCAAAGGGTTGGAACCCGAAATTGAGATAGCCAGACGACTGGCCGAACACATTCCGCGGAATATCCTTGACAAACTGCTTTGCAACAAACCCATTGAAATCCGAGTGGCGAACCCAGTCAATCCCTTTGATCCGAAACCCATGCCCCCCAACAAATATATCTGGTTTCGGGCCATTGGCAAACTGCCGGATGACCCGGCAGTTCACCGATATATGCTGGCCTATGCCTCCGATTTTTACCTGGTCACCACTGCCCTGTACCCCCATGGCAAAACCTTCTGGTCCCCAGACATGCAGGTGGCCAGCCTGGACCATGCCATCTGGTTCCACAGGGATTTTCGTATGGACAACTGGCTGCTTCATGCCACCCGCAGCCCCAGCGCTGAAGGGGGACGCGGCGTGAACTTCGGTACGATTTACACCCAGGACGGCAAACTGGTTGCCTCCGTGGCCCAAGAAGGGTTACTAAGACAACTCAAACGCCAATGAAACCAAGGATATCAACACTGCCATGGCACCTATATAAATTTGGACTACCGATCAAAACGCACTTTCAAACACGTGAGCACTTAAATGGCAGATGCCCTCGGCGCTATCAATATCCATTTAATAGTTTATTTTTCGTCTCAATGCTTTGATTTTTGAATGTCTGGCCTTAGATTCAAGCCGCTTTTTTCTGGACGCCCGCGTGGGCTGGGTGACTTTCCGGCGCCGGGGTTCTTTTATGGATGCCCGGATCAGTGCCGCCAACCGTTGCAACCCTTCGATCTTATTCTTTTCACGGGTCCGGTGAGTCTGTGCCTTGATAACAATCACCCCGTCCCTGGTGATGCGCCGATCCTTTAATGCCATCAACTTGGCTTTGTAGCCGTCAGGCAACTCCGAAGCCTGAATATCAAAACGAATATGAACAGCCGAGGATACTTTATTCACATTTTGACCGCCAGGTCCCTGGGCCCGAATGGACTGAATGGAGATATCCCGGTCAGGAATCGATACGGTATTTGAGATTTTCAACATAAGTTTTTATGGGATCTAATCCTTCATACGGCGTTGGTATCATGGTTGTAGAATTGACTTAATCCTTTATAACCCTTCAGGAATTTCAACACAAGCCAGTATGGTGCAAACAAATCATAGCAGATGTAGATAATCGATAAAGGATCAAAACAACGCAATGCGCTAAATGGTATAGGCAACAGCAATGAATGTTAATATCAGTATGTTTTGGTTGATATGTTCTTTTTTTATTCGTTTATAAAATTTATGTTGACAAATAATAACCATAAAGATAAAAAGACATCAGCTTTTGGATAATGAAGGATGTTGTTTCTCGAAAACAATCCATATCTCCTTGGCAAACATTATCCCCACCGCCTGTTTGTTCCGACCCTGACGAACAGGCGGTTTCTCTTTTATCCCCGCTTTGCAACATCATCCCATCTCCAGATCAACCGAATATTGATGTCCCCCCCAACGTTTCATGAAAAAAATAAAGGGATGAAATACATCATACAATTTATCTTGACAATCAAACAATATAAACTTAACATATGAACAAGTATTCATAAGAATAAAAGTAATATATTGTATTAAATAAGGCAAATCTAATGACGACACTCATAGAAATACTCAAAGCATCCTGGCATCTTTACCTGGATGTTGCTATTTACATGCTATTTGGATTTTTCATTGCAGGCGTTCTCTATGTATTTTTTAAAGCGGATCAAATTAAAAAGTATCTAGGCAAAGGGAAAGTAAAGCCTGTATTTCTATCCGCCCTTTTCGGCATTCCCATCCCCTTATGTTCATGTGGTGTGGTCCCTGTGGCCACAGGTCTGAAAAAACAGGGTGCAAATTCAGGCTCTGCCCTGTCCTTTATGATTGCTACTCCGGAATCCGGTGTAGATTCCATTGCAGTGTCCTGGGCCATGCTGGATCCGGTCATGACCTTACTCCGTCCAATAACAGCATTTATTACCGCTGTAAGTACAGGGGTCGCTCAAAATATCTTCGGTACAGAAATTCCTGATAAATCTGGCATAGGAACCAAGATCCAATCAGAGGGGGGCTGAGGTTGCACGACCACCACCTGCGGTGCAGGTGACAATGACGAAGAAAAACGATTTTCCGCCCCCATGGGACAGCGCCTCATCGGTGGATTCAAATATGCCTATGGTGAACTGCTCTCGGACATTGCCAAACCCTTTTTAATCGGCATCCTCATCGCCGGGGCCATTACCTTCTTTTTCCCTGAGGACTTGACACTCTGGGCCAATGAATACCCGTTGCTTTCCATGCTGGTCATGCTAGGTGCAGGGATCCCCATGTATGTCTGCGCCACTGCCTCCACCCCCATTGCCGCCGCATTAATTCTCAAAGGCTTGAACCCCGGTGCTGCGCTGGTATTTCTACTTGCAGGCCCTGCCACCAATGCCGCGACCATCAACATTGTTAAAAAGATTTTCAACACCCGTGCCTTGTTCATCTACCTGACCATGATTGCTGTTTGCGCCTTGGGAATGGGTGCGATGGTGGATTGGATCTACCTTTTATCCGGCATTAACCCTCAGGCTGCAGTTGGCCAGGCCGGAAAAATATTTCCCCACTGGGTACAGGTCAGTGCGGCGGTGATTCTCACAGGGTTTATCCTGTATAATCGATTTGCCCATGCAGGTCACGACCATGACCATTCCCACAATCCCCCAGCGACTGAAACACACGATCATAGCTCAGTCCATTCGACCTGATTGTTTTACCGAATTATCATGGCTATTACCACTAAGCTGATATACTGAAATTGTAAATGCACACCGATACACAACCAAACTCCGGCAATCGACAATCGGCCTTTGCCATCCCAAATATTAGGCGGTATATCGCCTTTAAGGTATTGTTCAACTCCAGATTCTATTACCCGGTATTTACCATTTTATTTCTGGATTTTGGACTCAGTGTGGCGCAATTTTCCATTCTCAATGCGGTGTGGGCCGCCACCATTGTGTTGGCAGAAGTTCCGTCTGGAGCGTTAGCAGATACCATTGGAAGAAAGCGGCTGCTGGTATTTGCGACCCTGACCATGGTAGTGGAAGTGGGGCTCATTGCCTTTGTTCCTGCGGGTAACAGCACACTGGTGTTCTGGATCTTTTTCATCAATCGCGTTTTAAGCGGATTGGCCGAAGCAGCGGCGTCAGGTGCGGATGAGGCCTTAGCATACGATGCCTTGAAAACATACGGCGACCCAACTCAATGGGGCCGGGTGCTTGAAGTGCTCACACGATACCAGTCTGTGGGCTTTATCATTGCCATGACCTTGGGAGCGGCCATTTACGACCCAGCGCTTATGAGTACCCTTGCCCAGGGCTTGGGAATCGGTATCACCCTCACCCAGGAAACATGTATGCGATTTCCGCTATACGGCACCCTTATTCTTGGTATAGGCGCTTGCATCGCCACCATGGGAATGGAAGAAATGTCTGACCGGTCATCCAAGGATGCGCCTGAAAAGACATATCACCCGCATCGTCTCACTGAGGCGTTTGCCTTGACCTTTAAAGCCGGCCGCTGGATTCTTTCAACCCCGTTTGTCCTGGGCGTTATTCTTTTCGGCATGCTCTTTGACAGCAGCATCCGTATGGTCATCACATTGTCCAGCCAGTATTACAGGATGATTCTTCTGCCCGAGTCCATCTTCGGTATTATTGGTGCTGGTGTCGCTGTCTTAGGCTTTTTTATCCCTGCGCTGGCCAGAAAGCTGGCAGAAAACAAACCGCCGGAATGGGGGCTTTATCTCACGGCATCACTGACGACACTGGGGTTGATTAGCATGAATTTCTTCTGGACCTGGTTCGGAATTATTCCAGCCCTGATTACCTACAGCGCCATGTATTTTAACGGTTTTTTCGTCAGTTTTTACATTAATCGGGAGACCCCTTCAGCCCAACGTGCTACGGTCCTCAGCTTCAAAGGCCTCTCCTACAATTTAGCCTATGGCCTGTATGGCATAATTTACGCCTTGGTCCTCAAAATAGAACACCAACGCCTGGATACCCGCTTTATCGATACAGCCATAGACAACCTTGCTTTCAAAGAAAGCTTTTTCATTTTTCCAACACTGTTTATTCTGGGATTTATTTGCCTGTGGGTCGTTTCAAAAAGCCGTCTGTTGCGAGTGTTACAACAAAAATAGACATAGTAAACCAACTTTTTTCAGAAGAACTTATTTTTAAAGCATAAAACCATTGACTTACATCAAAATACCGGTATACTGTTAAAAATTGTGTCACCGAGGCACAATAAAGTGTTTCTTCTTGAGGTGTATTTCTTATCATTATTCCTGATCTGCCCCCCAACGTGCGAAACAAATTTTTATTTTTTTATTTAGGAGACTGCCAACATGGCAAATGGTATCGTAAAATGGTTTAACGACACAAAAGGTTTTGGTTTTATTGAGCAGGAAAACGGCGGAAAAGACGTATTCGTTCATCATTCCGGCATTAACGCCATAGGATTCAAATCCTTGGACGAAGGAGATCTCGTCACATTTAGTATTGAAGAGGGCCCAAAAGGGCTTGCCGCGACTAACGTGACTGTAGTTTAGCCATAATCGCACAAATATTTAGGGCCTCGTTTTTTTCATCCGGGGCCCTTTTTACTATCCTTATCTACTTGCCTTTTATAATTTCTATCGCTTTCAACGTGTCAAACCAGCCTATTTTATCGCAACATGTGATGATACAATAATTCACACCTCGTCGTCTTCAGATTTCTAAAATTTAAAATTTTAATCTGTTACTTGGGTAGAGATAAAAATAAAATGGCCCGGGGGGGGGTGTCCTATTCCCCAGGCCAAAAACGTTTCAAACCTGTAATACAATCTAATTTAAGAATTATCCCCGGATAATTCTGGGCGTGATCAAGTGATGCTGCGGGCAAATTGATGTTGGATTCTGGTAGGCGGCCCCAGCAAAGGCTTTGAGATAATGGCGGAGCGCGTCCATTTTAACAACCTCATCCACAAATCCCTGCTTGGCGCAATAATCTGGCCGAGATTTATCATGATAGTTTTGAGCCATTTCATTCATCTTATCAATGATGGGCTCCAAGGGACGTCCGGCATCTTTTTCCTTAACCAGCCGGCGGGAATAAGATGCGGCAGCCGCAGTCTCGCCATGCATTACAGCAATTTCCGTAGTGGCCAAACCCAGGGTAAAGGCGTTGTGACGGTTGGCCGTAGGACCGCCCATGACATAATGGGCCGCAGCCGTGCCTTTGCGCAGGGTCACCAGCATCATGGGGACATCTGTCTGTTGGATGGAATAGATCAGGGACTGGCCAATGCCCAGCAGTTCAGCTTTTTCAGCAATATCCCCCACGTCAATGCCAGAGGTATCCTGGAACCAGATTACCGGTATCCGGTCCCTGCCACAGAGCGTCACAAATTCGTTCATCTTGATCAAGCCCTGGCGGTAGAGCTTGCCGCCGATGCCAGGATAATCACCATATTCAGGGTAGCCTTCTCCCAGCCAGCCTTGGTTGTTTCCAATACAACCGACTAAAAAGCCGTCCATTTTACACAGGCCGGTATAGATTTCAGGGCCGTAATCGGGACGGAACTCCATGTGCTCACTGCCGTCCACCAGACGGGACAACACCTCTTTAAAGTCATAAATCTGTTTGGGATTGTGGGGAAGCAGCCGAGACAGTTCCCGGGTATCAAATGCGGGTTCTTTGGGTTCTGCGACCCTGAAAAATTTCGGGTTGTAGGCCGGCATATCTTTCATATAATCTTTCAGGCCATCCAAAACACCTTGTTCTTCTTCGTAAACATAGCGGAAAAATCCGGTGTGATCATGGTGAATTTCAACGGATCCCGGCGGCTTGGCTTTATACTGCTTGGCTGACTCGATGAGCTGTTCGGCCCCTTCCAGGTCAAAATAGCCTTTAGGGGACATGCCTGACAAGATACCACCGCCGCCCACAGCAATATTACAATTTTTATGGGCAAACAAAATGGTAGGACTAATCCCTTGATAGCCACCGCCGGCCGGATTAGTGCCGTAGATTCCCGCCAGTACCGGGATCCCCAATTGTTCCAGTTCGGCATGGCGATAAAATGTGGTACCGGATCCCCGGCGGTTGGCATAAAATTTTTCCTGTTCTGGCAGTTTAACGCCGGAGCAGTTCACCAGCCATACCAACGGGATATTCAGCCGTTTGGACAAATCCGTGGCCCGGAGAATATTCTCTGGCTGGCCCGGCAGCCAGGCGCCCGCCATGACTTTGTTATCAAACCCGATGACAACAGCCCATTTACCGGAAATCCGGGCCAGACCGTCAATGACATTGGTGGTGCCTTCCACATTATCCTCGGGATTAAACAAGGTGTGCAACGGATGCCAAGTGCCCGGATCAATCAAATATCCCAGGCGCTGCCATATTGTCCACACGCCCCTGGCATTGATTTTTTCCGTTGGGATACCGGCATTCTGAACCTTCTCCACCCGGGCATCAATATCTGCCTCGATTTCCTGGACTATTTTTACATTTTCTTCTGAACTGGTCATCTGCCCCTGGTTCAGGGCCTTACCAAAAGGTGCCATTTGTTCAAAGTACTGTCGCATGGGATACTCCCGTCTTTTATTAATTTCTTAAACTGGCGCGCTTCGCCATCCTAAGCCTTACAATTTAAGTTAAAGCACTATGGAATACAGAAGATGCTTTTGTCAAGGTCTTTAATCAAATATTTAATCAGATTTATCTTGACCCCTAAAAAAAATTCCTATAGGCTCCCCTTAATTTATAAGGCTTATAGCATGATAGACTCCCATTTTGAGTGATACCGGCCCCATATAAACGTTAATATTTAAGAACATGGAGGAGATATGGATTTTAAACTCAGCACCGAACTTCAAATGCTCCAGAAAGAAGTCAGAAAATTTGCAAAAAAACAGATCGAGCCCTACGCGGATCAATGGGATGAAGAAAATTACCTGCCCATCAAAGAGGTTATGAAACCGTTGGGCGAACTGGGTTACTTTGGCACTGTGATCCCCGAAGAATACGGTGGAGCGGACATGGGGTTTCTCGCCGCCATGATTGTCACCGAAGAACTTGCTCGGGTCTCCTCTTCTCTCAGGGTGCAGGTCAACATGCAGGTACTGGGTTGCGCATACACCATCTTTAGATACGGCAACGAAGAAGTAAAGAAAAAATACGTTGAAAAGCTGTGTACTGCTGAATATATCGGCGGGTTTGGCATCACTGAGCCGGATGCCGGTTCTGATGTCATGGCCATGGCCTCCACGGCTGAAGACAAAGGGGATCACTGGCTGCTTAACGGCTCAAAAACATGGATCTCCAACGCCAATGTGGCAGATTGCCTGCTTTACTACGCCTACACTGACAAAGACGCTGGTTCCAAAGGGCTGTCCGCCTTTGTCATTGAGCCTAAAAACTTTGATGGCATCAAAACCTCATCCCTGGAAAAATTGGGTTCCCATTCTTCCCCCACAGGTGAGCTATTCCTGGACAACGTGAAAGTCCCCAAAGAAAATATCCTGGGCAAACCTGGCGATGGTGCAAAAATCGTTTTCTCCTCCCTGAATCAGACCCGTCTGTCAGCCGCTGCCGGCGGTGTGGGGCTGGCCCAGGCCTGCCTGGATGAAGCCATTAAATACTGCAACGACAGAAAACAGTTCGGTAAAAAGATTGGCAGCTTCCAGATGAACCAGGACATGATCGCCCAGATGGCAACTGAAATCGAAGCTGCCCGTCTTTTGGTCTATAAAGCCGCCTGGGCCAAAGACGAGGGTAAATTGAATAATGGTCTGGACGTGGCCATGGCAAAATACTTGTCCGGCGAAGTGGCGACCAAATGCGCCAATTTTGCCATGAGAATTCTGGGTGCGTACGGTTATTCAACTGAATATCCTGTGGCCCGCTACTACCGCGACGCCCCCACCTATTCTATGGTGGAAGGGTCTGCCAACATCTGCAAGTGGATCGTTGCCCTTGACCAACTGGGCATCAGAAAGGCCAATCGATAGCGTTATAGGTCCATTAAGATCTAATGCTGTAATATAGATGACCGGCACCGGCATAAGCGCTGGTACCGGTCATCTTTTTTCAAGGAGAGCGCAATGGATCCCAAAGAAATTGCAAAAAAGACAGGCGAAACAGCCAAGCTCTATTTTTCAACGGTGAAGGATGAAGACAAGCCTTACAACCTCTGGCGGCATTTTGATCCAGAACTTGCAAAGGATATGTCTCTCTACATCACGGGCCAGATGTACGCCAGGGAAAAACTTCCCCATCCAACCCGCCAACTGATCACTGTGGCGGCGCTCACGGTTTTGTCCAAACCTGAAGAACTCAAACTGCATATTCATGCGGCACTCAACGTAGGCTGCACCCAAGAGGAAATTGCAGAAGTGATCTTTCAGACCAGTATCTACGGTGGGGTTCCCGCAGCCAATACGGCCCTGGCCGCTTTGAAATCCGTTCTGGTAGAAAGAGAAAACAACGCAGAGGCCCCATAGGTAATATGCTTATATGAAAGGCGCCAGTAACCAATTGGATTCTTTCTATCTTTGTTGTGGGTTGAAGCCTGGGGGGCAATAGGCCAGGGACAGTCCGCGACCGTTATGTGAAAGACCTATACTCGTTTTTTTCATGATTTATTATGGGCCAACTGTGGTGAAAGACCGGTTGGGCCCGTGTCCGTTATAGAGCCTAAACGTCCCATGAAATTTAAAAAAATAACCGCTGAATTCAATACAGAGGCGATTGAACTGGCGGAAGAAATGATCAGCCATGTCTTTTTTTCTTTCAACCTCAAAGGTGTGGTCTGTAATGTCCCGATCCCGGAACCCGATGAGGGGTTTGGGACAAACACCCTTCCATTACCAGAACAAAATGCCATCATTGGTTACCTGCCGGAGATGGATGCCTCGGACATGATTATTGAAAAAATCAGGGCCAAACTTTCAGATCTGTCTTTTATGGGCATTTGCATCAATGTGCGTATTGATGTGGTAGATGAAAAGGACTGGGCAGATGCCTGGAAAGACTATTTTAATGTAACCCGGATCACCGATCGCATTGTGGTGAAACCAGAATGGAAGCCTTACACCCCAAAGCCCGCTGATGTTGTTATTCACATTGATCCAGGAATGGCCTTTGGCACTGGCACCCACCCCACAACAGCCATGTGTATAGAATGCATGGAAACCCATCTGACTTCAGGCCAAACAGTTTTAGATGTAGGGTGTGGATCCGGCATTTTGATGATCGCAGCCGCGAAACTTGGAGCGGCAAACATTTTCGGTATCGATGTGGATCCCATGGCCGTGGATATCACCCGAAAAAACCTTGAAAAAAATAAAATCGATCCGTCTTTGTATGCCTTGGAGACCACAACCCTGGACACAATACCTAACACTCATTATGATCTGATTGTGGCCAACATCATTGCCCAGGTCATTGTCGACATCGCAGGGGACATAAAAAAACGGATGGTCCCCCAAGGCGTGGCCATTCTTTCTGGAATCATTAAAGACCGACGCGCCGATGTTCTTGACGCAATGAACGCCAATGGACTGGTGCTCACCACCGAACATCTTACTGATGAATGGGTGGCAATGGTGGTCTGTCACAAATAAAGAAAAGGGCCCTCCAATATGTCCAGCAACTTTTTAAAGGATACTCATGAATGAAATTTAGACCTTGTATTGACCTAAGGCATGGCAAAGTCGTCCAGATCGTGGGTTCAACCCTCACCGACCAAGTAACAGATGCCCCGGTCACCCATTTTGAAAGCCCGGAATCGCCAGCCCAGTTTGCTGAGTTATACCGGAAAGACAACCTTACAGGCGGTCACGTCATTGCCCTTGGCCCTGGCAATACCGAGGCCGCGCTCTCCGCACTAAACGCCTTTCCTGGCGGTTTGCAGGCGGGCGGCGGCATCACGCCGGACAATGCCGCACAATTCCTAGATGCAGGGGCGTCCCATATCATTGTCACGTCCTTTGTTTTTTCAAAAGGTAAAATCGACATGGATAAACTGAATACCCTGATTCATGCCGTGGGCAAGGAGCGCCTTGTGCTGGATCTGAGTTGCCGGTCCAGAGACGGCGTGTTCTGGATTGTCACCGATCGATGGCAACGCTTTACAGATGTTGCCGTCACACCGGACACCCTTGAACAGCTCTCTGGTTTCTGCGATGAATTTCTGATCCATGGTGTGGATGTTGAAGGTAAAATGCAGGGGATCCAAGAAGAGCTGGTGGCATTACTGGGTAGACACTCTCCCATCCCTGCGACCTATGCGGGCGGCGCCTCTCGTTTTTCCGACCTGGACCGGGTCAAAACCCTGGGCCGCGACAGGGTGGATCTGACCATTGGGTCGGCCTTGGATATTTTTGGCGGCAGTATCCCCTACAAAGATGTGGTTGACTGGCACAATAAAAATCTATAACCGCATGCTGCAGAGGATTTCAGCAGCCCCAGATCCGCGATACGGATTTGACGGGAAAAAACCTGCCCCCATGGTTTCGTCAATCGGCCAATGATACCATAAAAACAAGAAAGCATATTAGCAAAAGATGCGAGGCAAAAGTGCTTAATACCATCTCAGCATCAGAAAGCGTCTCTGCGAACCTCTAATTTTCTCATCCGGGATGCAAAGGTAGACCTGTTAATCCCTGATGCCTTGGCGGCCCAGGTTACATTCCAATTATATTTTTTAAGCAGGGACGTTACATAGGCTCGCTCAAGATCCGGCCATGTCATTGATGAAAGGACGGTTAAGCCATCATTTTCGTCTTCGGTTGTCATATCTGCACCACAAATTTCCCTGTCATCCTGGGCTGTGATGTGATCGGGAAGGTCCATAGGCGAAATGGTATCGCCCTGAGATGTTACCATGAGATATCGCATCAAATTCTCAAGCTCCCGGATATTTCCCGGCCAGTCATAGGCCACCAGGTGCTGAATAGTTTCCGGCATTATTTTCTTTTCAGATCTTTTGGCTTTTGCCGCCTCAATGGATAAAAAATGTTTGACCAGCAATGGAATATCTTCCCGGCGTTCCTTGAGCGGCGGCAGATGCACCGGCAGCACCGACAGTCGATAATACAAGTCCTGGCGAAATTTGTTTTCATGAATCATCTGCTTTAGATCTTTGTTGGTGGCGGCAATCACCCGGACATCTACATGTTTAACCTGGTTAGATCCCAAGGGCTTGATCTCATTTTTCTGAAGTACGCGAAGCAAAGCGGCCTGGGTACTCATTGGCATATCCCCAATTTCATCCAAAAACACCGTCCCCTTGTCTGCCGCTTCAAATAAGCCGGCACGCGAGCGGGTCGCCCCGGTAAACGCGCCTTTCTCATACCCAAACAACTCACTTTCTAAAAGGGTCTCCGGGATGGCCGAACAATTTTGGACCAGAAAAGGATTATTCCTGCGGCTGCTGCCCCGGTGGACTTTCTCAGCCACAAGTTCCTTGCCTGTACCGCTTTCTCCTGTGATCAGCACATTAAACTCTGTATCGGCATAGCTTTTTACCAGGGCCATGCTTTTATAAAAAGACTTGCTCTGACCGATGATGGTATTTTCTTTTCGAACCTCTGAAAGTACGGATTTAAAATGAAGGGCTTTTTTTCTTTCTTGGGAGAAAAGTACAGCATTGCTCATGGCGATCGAACAAATATCCACCAAATTCTGAAGTGGCTCAAGATAAGACGAATCCAGATTCAGTCCGGTTTTATCTCGGGATGTATCAATAATTTGCACCGCCCCATACACCTCATTTCCCCTCAAAAACAGTGGAAAACAGAGGATCTGACTGCTCTTCACTGAGAAATGCGCTTCAACTTCACGGTTATGGCGCAAATCGCTGTCAGTTTCGGCAATCGTCTTTTGGCCGTTTTCAATCACCCACCCCACGATCGACGGTTTATCCGCTTCCAGGACAACACCTTTAATCTGCGCGCTTTCATCGCCGGCAGCTTCAACACACACATAGGTCTTGTCTTTTTTGATCCAGATGGATCCTCTTCGTACATTTTGGATTTTTAAAAGGGCGGTTAAAAATTTCTTTTGTAGGGCCTCAGGATCCAGGACTTTAAATAATTCGTAATGTTGTCGGGATGATGCTGGATCATCATGAGTCATCATCGAACTCCCTGCGCTTCTAATTAATACTTCACTATTGCATGTATTTTGAATACCTGGCAGCCTGGACTTGATTTCAAGCAATTTTCATTGCATTTATCCAATCAAGCAAGCTCCGGCTCCGACGCACCAAACATATGAGAGGCCAAAACTCGAAATGTCAACATTTTGTATAGATAGGCTTAATCTGTTTTAGGATACGAATGCCTTTCCAGTTGCCAATGCAGACCAACTCAGTTATATACACAGCCATGCTTTTTTTATCGGCATATATACATTGTGAGAGCTTTTGGCCGGATTGTCAAATTAATGTCTGAAAAAATCATATTACGGTCACGGGCCGTCCCTGGTCTATCAAACCCCAGGCTTCGGCCTACAACAAAGATATAAAGAATCCAGTTGGTTACTGGAGGCTTTCATATAAAAAATTTGGATAAGGAACCGCTGGAGTATATAACCTTATGGAGAGACACAGTTTACAGGCTGCGGCAAAGGCAGGCATTCCAATTTTCATTGGGTACTTTCCGGCGGCCGTGGCCTTTGGTGTTCTGGCCAAAACCTGCGGGGTGACCTTGCTTGAAACCCTTATGTTTTCCTCAGTGGTCTTTGCTGGGGCCAGCCAGTTCATTGCATTGAATTTATTGATGACGGGCATGGGGCCAGTGGGCATTATTCTCACAACCCTATTGGTGAATTCCAGGCATTTTCTCATGAGTGCCTACCTGTCCACCCGAATCAAGGAAAAGGCCAAGGCATGG
>PDWJ01004420.1_pt1 | contig 21334 bp, 22 predicted proteins | sample 1430881 | NCBI WGS metagenome assembly PDWJ01 (sample SAMN01162460, study PRJNA174530) | Oral metagenome, whole genome shotgun sequencing project. | biome: Marine environment; feature: Marine mammal; material: Swab sample of the gingival sulcus; isolation source: swab sample of gingival sulcus... | reverse complement strand
AGAAAAAGAAGTTGAAGAAGCAATCAAAAAAGCAAAAGGTCTAAAAGAAGAGGACGAGTTGGAAGACGAAGACGAAAAAGTAAAAGACGAAGTTGTTGAAGCAGTAATGCAACAATTAAACGACGACGAAGATTGCGAAATTGAAAAGGAAGTAGAAAAAGAAGTTGAAGAAGCATTCCAAAAAATGAAATCTGTTAAAGAGGACGAGGATGCAGAAAAAGAGGACGAAATTAAAAGGGACTTAGTTGAAGCAATCATGAAAGTGGTTAAAAAATAACTATACTGAATTAATATACAATCAGAATTGCGTTGCACTTTTGTAACGCAATTTTTTTGATTAAACATTTACAAAAAAATCCTTTAAACATACAAAAGAAACAAAGAAAAATAAGATGTTGGTTAAGAATAGAAAATATTACATCAATGGTAAAGAATTATACGACGAAACAGTAAAGTGTTTGAATAAGTATAATGAATTAAATGATGCAGTAAATCAAGAGGAGGAGGACAAGAAAATTCAAGAAGGAATTGCAAGTAAGAAATTTAAAAATGAATTAGAAGGGAAACGTTTTTATGCACAATTAAGGCGAAATGAAGCACTTTCTAAAAAGTTATTAGATTATATGTTACTTATTGCAGAACGTTCGACACGTAGACTATATTATAGTAACCCAGACGATAAACAGGATTGTTATGCAAGTGCATGTAAAGATTTAATATCTTATTGGACAGGATTTAATCCAGAAAAAGGAACAAATGCAGTTGCATATTTCACAACGATTGTATATACAGGGTCTGCGAAAGGTTGGAAAGAAGTACATCCTAAGAAATACAGCGGAACAATATCAATCAATAGTGGCATTACAAACGAAGGACAAGGAATGTATTCAATTTAACAATTTTCCTATAAATAAATAAAATAAAAACAATGAAGATACATTCTTATCAAAAAACCATCCTCGAAGAAGTTTTAAACACAAAAGTTTCCGAAGAGCAACTTAACGAAGCAAACATTATTGATATTGTTAAAACTGTAACAACAAGTAAAAAGATTAAATCTGACGGAAAGAAATTAGAAAAACTTTACATAGATAAAGCCAAAGAGAAGATTAAAGCAAGTAATGCAGAAAACGATAAAGAAAAAGAAAGGGCAGAAAAAAGTTTAGATGTTATTCGAGAAAAAATTACTGTTATTATTGGTCAAATTGATGATCGTGTTAAGAATTGTAATTTTATGACAAAGTGGATAGAGACGGTTGGAAGTATTGCAAAGAATGGCGCAAGAATGAAAGGTTTAGAAAAGATGTCTTCTTTTTATGATGATCCAGAGATCGACGATCAGATTAAAAAACTTAAAGAGAAAATGAGAGAAGATATTAAATCTGCAGATGAAGAAAAAGGTAAATTAAAAGAAGACGACAAGAAAAAGATAGAACAAGCAAAACACGACGTAAATGGAGACAAAGAAGAAAAACCAAAAGAAAAGAACTATTTAGACGATAAAACCACAGATGAAAAAATTGCACACTATAAAGAAAATATAGAGTACAATAGAACTGTTATTTCAAAAGCATCCAAAAAGATAAAACAATATAGTGCAGACTATAAAAGTAGCCATTTATCTAAAGAAGAATACGAGGATCGTGCAAACAAACTTAACCAGGAAATTAAAATTGCAAGAAAGGAAATAGAGACGTGGAAAAAAGAAATTGAAAAGTTAAGTAAGTAATGATTAAAGGAGTAAGACCAACGGGTAAATATAAGTCAGGGACATATACACCAATTAATAAGGATAAATATATTGGGAAATATCCTATTGTGTACAGATCTTCTTGGGAAAGAAAATTCTGCATTTACTGTGATAAATCCGATACTATCTTGCGTTGGTCTTCCGAAAGTATGCAAATACAATACGTGAGTCCAATAGATAAAAGTATTCATAGATATTATCCAGATTTTTACTTTGAAATTCAGACACTAAATAACGGAGTTGTTAAATATGTTGCAGAGGTTAAACCTTATGGTAAAACACAAATGCCAAGGAAACCAAAGAGAGAAACCAAAAAAGCAATTCAAAATTACAATTATGCATTAAAAGAGCATTTAACAATTTTATCTAAGGCAAGATATGCAAAAGTATGGTGTGAAAAGCACGGGTACAAGTATGTTTTTCTTACGGAAAGAGATTGGAAGAATGTTTTTACTAAGTAATGAAAAAGACAAAGAAAGAAGAACCAAAGAAGACTGCACCAAAAGTAGTACAAAAAAAAGAGAGAGTAGAGAATGAATTTCGCAAAAGTCGGGACATTCTCACTACTGGTTCTTATGACTTTAAGAAACTTTACAACGCATTTATAAAACATCACGGAGGAGTTAATAAGGCGAAAAAGTACGCAAAAACTTGGTTAGAACGAGAGAGGAAATTTCCAATCGTAAACACTTCGCCCGATTTGCGTGTGTATAAAGGAAGAATGGAAGCAGGAAAGATATACAACTATAAATACAATCCAAAGACAAAAGACGACCTTGCATATTACGATAAAAATCCACTTGTACTTGCACTTGGTCCAAGTAGACAATACAAAGGTTTAGACATAGGAATTAATCTTAATTTTTTACCTCCTAAGGTTAAACTCAATTTAATGACTATTGTGTATAATAACTCTAAAAGTAAAATACGAAGAAGTAGAAAGAAGTATAGTGGTATAATTCGCAAAGGAAAAACACCTAACCCAATTAAAGACGAGTATTCGTCTAAGTTTTGGTACACCGTAGCAAAACGTTTAATTCCAAAAGAACTAAGCTGGGCAATACGTTCTTATTATGCAGATAGAAGGTCAAAGACAGTAGTAATATCTTATAATAAGTGGCAGGAGGTATCTGTATTAGATATTGCAGATATGGAAGGAATTACACTACAAAAAGCGTATGAATTGTATGCAAGAGTGCGAAAAGAACAAAAAAGAAAAGAAAAGAAACAAAGAAGAAAACAACGATAAACAATGGCAGGATTTATAAATAGAGTAACTAATTCGTTTTCAGAACACACGATTTCAGATTTTTTGAAAGAAATGGGAACGTTTGGTGTATCTCAAAAATTAGAAATACTCAAAAATTCTAAATCAGTAGGTTACACGGAAAGTGAAGTTCAGCAATTTTTTAACTATGATTTAGATGAATACGAGTATCTAAATGTTATATCTAATTCAAGTACAAAATATACACCATTTAAAGATGCTGGTTACGCTGCAAATAGAAATAAATTTAGAGATATTTCGAAGGAAGGAGAAATCGAAGATATTCTTACAATATTAACAGATGAGTCTATCGTGTACGATGATTCAAATTTCTTTTGTGGTGTAAGTTCACTATCTCAGAATTTAAGAAATAGAGAAGATTTACAGCAGCAATTGGAAACAAACTTTAAGAAGATATATCATTTGTTTAATTTCAACGATACAACAACAGCGTGGTGGCTCTTCTATAAATTTCTTGTTGATGGATTTTTGTGTTTTGAAATTGTGTATAACGCAGAACAAACAAATATAATTGGTTTTAAAGAAATTGATCCAACATCATTAGAATATATTCCAACATCAGACACAGAATTGAATTGGGTGCAGTATAGAGGCGATGCAATGAGACAAAGAATACTCGATGAGTCGCAAATCATTTATATAAGTTATGCAAGTAATTTAATCGATTCTAATGTTTCTTATGTAGCCAGACTTATAAAACCTTACAATCTATTGCAAACGATGGAACAAACAAGAACAACGTGGGCAGTAGTTAATTCGAGTTTCCGTTTAAAATTTATTATTCCGATGAATGGTAAATCAAAGAATCAATCCAAACAAACTCTTCGAATGTTGATGAATCGTTATAATGAAGAGTTGTCTTACGATACATCAACAGGGGAATATCATGTAAATGGTAAACCACATCTACCAGGAGTGAAACAAATATGGTTGCCAGAAAAAGACGGTTCCAGTCCAACGATAGAAACAATTGGCGGAGACGGTCCTGATTTATCGGACACAGAAGCACTTTCTTATTTTAAGAATAAGTTGCAACGTATGAGTAAGATTCCGTCCAGTAGATTTAACGACAGTGATTATATGTCAGTTGAAAATACGATGGGACAAATAACACAAGAAGAACTAAGATTTAATCGTTTCATTATTCGATTAAGAAGTGTGTTTAAAGAATTACTTGTTAAACCACTTTGGATACAAATGGTATTGGATAATCCTTCACTTAAAAATGATGTTAAATTCAAATCAATGGTTAATATTGAGTATAATCAATACAATGTATTTGAAGAAATGAAGGAAATGGAAATTGAATCTACAAAAATTGACCATATACAGAAGATGATGGAATTGGAAGATTCGGAAGGAAATCAATACATACCAATGAATATATTACTAAGAAGATACGGATTATTTACGGAAGAAGAACTTAGGGATATAGAGAATTACAAGAAACAAAAATCAGTAAAAGACGATAATGACGATAATATAAACTCGGACGATACATTTGATATATAAAATAACAATATAATTCAAATAAATAAAATACAATACATTTTAATGATTAATCCGATTTATAAAGAAATAAATTAAGGACAAAAAAATAAATAAAACAAAACAGCAGTCAATGGCAGCAAATACATTCTTATTAATTGAAAATGTCGTCGAGAATATAAAACTAACAGAATCCAAGGATTCTAATCACTCTTACACATTTGAAGGAACTTTTACTAAGTTTGATGTAAAGAACGAGAATGGTCGTTTTTACAGGAAAAATAAATTTCTTCCTCATGTGAATGCATTACAAGAACAAATTAAAAATAAAAAGTTACTTGGTGAGTTGGATCATCCACAGGATTTCCAGATTAAACTTGCACGTGCAAGTCACATTATAGAAAAATTAGAGTACGACGAATCACAAAACAGAGTTTACGGTAAGATTAGATTACTTGATACAAAAAAAGGAAGAGACGCTAAGGCAATTGCAGATGCCGGTGTTCCGCTTCATATCTCTTCTCGTGCAAGTGGAAGAGTATTAGAAAATGGAGACACCGAAATTAATAAATTATATACTTATGATTTAGTTGCAGAACCTGGATTTAAGCAAGCAGAACTTCAAGCAGTTAATGAATCTTTGTCCAATGACGATGCAAAAGATATAATTAATTTGGTGAAAAACCTTAATAAGATAAACGAGTCAAAAATGGAATTAGTATATACAGACCCAAAAACAGGGTTAAAGGCATTTAGTATTAACGAAGAAGATGACAAGAAGCCTAAAAAAGAAGAAAATCAAGAAGGCGAGTTTGTCAAGGCAGATGCACTTCGGGAGTGGAGTAAAGGTTTAGTAGAAACAATCGAAAAACTGAAAGAAGAAATTAACACCTTAAAAAAGGAAACGGAAGATAAGGATAAGAAAATAAAAGATCTTGAATCTACTGTTAAGAATAGTGCAGATATCGTAGAAGAAAATATCAAGAGTACAGATAAGTATATGAATTACTTACGAGAGAATATTGAAAATGTAGGTAATTATAGTGAAAAGTACATTGCACCTGTAGTTGAGAACTTATTCAATTATACGAATGATTATATGAGACCAATGTTAGAGGGTAACATTAATTATTCGCAATATTTAAAAGAAAACATTGAAACAGTTGGAACGCAATCAGAAAATGTAAGTGGTTATGCAGATTATTTGAAAGAAAATCTACAAAATCTAATTGGTTACGCAGAGCATTTAAGAGAGAATATTCAACATGTAGGTTCATATACAGATGAGGTTATTAGACCAACACTCGAAAATTCTGTTGCATATACAGAAAAAGTAGTACAGGAATTGGCAGATGAATTGGATGTTAATCCTGACAATGAAAACGACAAAGAAAATAAAATAAATAAAACAAACAAAAAAGTTGAGGAAGCAGTTAATGATTTTAAAACATCATTGTTGAACGAAGTTACTGCAATTAAAGAGGCGGCTACAAAGAAAAAGTCAACCACCGATAATCCACTTATTAATGAAAATAAGGGAAACAACAAAGCAGTAGAAAAACCAGTTCATAAATTTATGCCGAAACACTTTAAACCACAATGGAATGAATTAAGTGAGGCGAAACAGACTGAAATTCTCAAAATGGCTGAAAACTACATTTTGGAAAACCAAATGCAGGTAGAAGATTTTTGGAATAATGTTGTAGTTTCTTCATTAAAAGTGCAAAGAGTACAAAATCAAATGAAGAATAAACAAGTAACAGAATCTAAGAATGAATACTTTGCAAGATTAGGCATAGATCCAAAGAAAATAGTTGAAGCTCTTAAACATTAAATTTAAACATAAACAGAAAACAAAAATGGCAAATTCTTTTTTAAACGAATCACAAATCAAAGAGAATTGGTTACCACTTATAGTAGAAGCAGTAGGTGAGGAAGATGCAAACCGTATGGCTTCTTGGCTACCAATTTATGCGCATAACCACGCATTGAGTGAGTCTGCAAATGCAACCGTAGGTTCTGTTCCAGGAATGGGTGCAGTAGCATTACCAGAAGTACCAGGATCACAGTATGATTTTGGAACTGCAAAGAAAGGTTCTGGAGATAAACCAGTTTCTTATTTGACAATGGCATTGCAAATTGCAGCAGATACAGTAGGGTTGAATGTTGTACCAGTTGTACCAGCAGACAGTCCACTTACTATATTGACTTACGCAGACTTCATCTACGCAGATGGTAAATTAGATTCAAAAGCGCAAAAACCAAAAATCTTTAAAGCAGACGTTACATTGAAGCCAACTGTAAAAGTAGGTGCAATTGTAACATTTGGTGATGACTTAACTACTGTATATCTTGGAAAATCACGTTTGCAAGGATATCCAATTTTCATGGTTAAGAAATCAAATGATGCAAAAACATTAAATGAAATTTTGGATGCTGCAACTGCAATCAAAGCAAACGATGGTGCAGAAACAGATGCTACATTAAATGATCAAGACAAGACGGCAAAATATGTACGTGCATTAGAAGATCATATTTCCGGTTACAGTGGAGTATTGTTTACTAAATTGATGGCTGCAGCAGACGGCGCAGAATCAGTAGAAGCAATGAAATTCGCTGCAATGCCTTACAACCGCGAAGAAGGCGAGTCTAACAACTCATTGGATTTGGGTATGAAGTTTTACAGTAAGTCAGTACAAGCCGAAACTTGGCAAGTATCTATCGCTACTACTCGTGAGCAAATCGATGATGCACGTCAGTTTGGATTTGATATTGCAGGAAAAGCTCAGAAGGCGTTGATTAACGAAGCATCGCAATCATTGAATAAAAATATCTTGGAAAGAATTTTCGCACTTGGTGCAAAGAACCACAAGAATATTTTTGAATCAACTGGAGAACACTACAATGTAAACTTCGACAATGCAGCCGGAACACAAGCAACAGACTTTGTATTGGGTTGGGATGCAGATGGTAACTTAACTACTATCAAAACTGATCAGCCAGTACCAATGGCTAAAGCAACAACAGGTGGAGAAACATTGATTACAGCACAACGCAGAATTTTAGACCAAATCTTGGCAGCAGGAAATATGGTAGGTGTACGTGGACGTAGAGAACCAGCAGATACTATCGTGACTAATGCAACAGTAGGTACATTGTTGCAGACAATCCAAGGATTTAGTCTTGCACCAGTGCAAAATAACTTGAAAAAGACAGTTGGTTTACGTATGTTAGGTTCTATTGCAGGAATGAACGTATATGTTGATCCTAATATGAATCCAGCAGATACACGTGTTGCAGTATTCCGTAAAGGAGATGGCGAAAGTCCAGGTTTGATTTATATGCCTTATCGTATTGCTGATATTGTTTCTACAATTGCAGAAGATACAATGGCACCTAAATTCCAATTGAAATCAAGAGGTAAATTGGTAGAGGCAGGACACAACCCAGAGGTGTTTTATATGGTTATCAAAATCAATGTATCTGGAGCGGGATTACTTCGATAAACATTAGATATTAAATAAAGATGAAACTGCATAGAATAATACTATGCAGTTTTATTTTCTAATATAAAACCAATGAAAAGAAAAATACAGTACATACATGGGACAAAGAAGAATGAAAGAACAGATTGGAGAAAAATTAAAAGAGTAGATCCAGACACAAAAGGAAAAACGATTCATGGATTAATCATGAAGAGTATTCCAAAAAGGATATTTTCATTTGTAAAAGATAATCCTCAATTAGAAGATTACAACGATAATACATTAGCAGTTATATTTAGTTCTTTAACTATGGGAGCTAATAATACAAAGAATAAAGCAAATTATTACTTATATCCATATAAAGACACTTTTATCACAAGAAAAGAGTACATACGAAGGACACATTCAATTCAATCTAATTGTGTTAAATGTAATAAAAGTATTGATATTGATATAAGTATTAAAAATATAAGCGATAAGGAAATGTTACTATGTGAGGAATGCAGAAGATATTTTCCAAAAGGAAAGCACATTAAATCAATAAATTATATTACAAAGATTGCGCAAATTATGGAAGATATGAAATGTGCAATCGCAGACCAAATGCAGGAAAGATCAGAAATTTTAAAAGAATACATAAATGAACGAAAATATTTGGATTTCGCGGATTAATTCTGTAATTATTGAAATAAATAAATAAAAACAAAAAGAGATAAATGTTACTACAATTATTGCAGACGATGCAAACAGATTTAGTAAATCCAGATAAAATTATTGACTTATCCAGTAGAGTTTCTGAAACAAGTGGGGGTTATACATTTGCAGTCTCTTTACTTATGTTTGTAATCCTGATTTTACTCGTGGTTGTTAGGTCTTTGTGGAAGAAAATGACGGAACAAGATAATAGTAAAAAGCAACAGAGGATTGAAGAGTTAGATCGAAGATTGAACACTCAATTAGACAAATTGAAAAAAAAGTTAGACGAAAATTGTATTACTGAGAAAAAATTGTTATTTTTGCAGTTATAAACAAATATGACAAATAAAAATGTTCAATTCAGTAAATTTAATCGTAGATGGAGCGTTCTTCTTTAAACGCTCTTTAGCAGTATGTGATTTTGGAAATTCTTCCAACATACTATCCACAGAAAAACATAAGAAAATATTCACACAGAGAATAGCAACAGACTTTGCAAATCAGATGAAGAAATTCGAAGATTTGAATGTACGTCGTGTTGTCTTTACAAATGAATTTCAGAGTTGGAGGAAACAGGAATTTCCGGAATACAAAAGTAACAGGAAAAGAGATACGGAGATAGACTGGGACGGATACAATGAAGTAGCCTCACTTTTGTTAGGAGAATTAAAAAAATATAATGTGATTGAATCCACGCAGACTGATTGTGAAGGCGATGACTTAATATACTACTGGTCTAAAGTTTTGAAAAAGAAAGACGAGTTGAATATTATTGTTGCAAGTGATAACGATTTAAAGCAGTTGGTGTCACGCAATACAATACATCATAATATAATCACAAATAAATATGCACTAACGAAAGAATTATACGAAGATTTAACAACAGAAACAAAAGTAAATACCATTTACGATATGAGTAGTGCATCTGTTAATGCAAATACTTTTGTCAAATTCTTTAAAGATCAATTTGACAGAGATTCAAATTATAGTATCATTGATGTTCCTGAATTTGTACTCGAAAAAGTTTTACTTGGTGATAGTGGAGATGGAATTTCAAGTGTCGCAACAAGATATGGTCAAAAGACAGTAGAAAAGACCATAGGAGAAATTAAAATCTTGACAGACATAACCACTGATTTTGTAAATAATATAGAAGATCACGTTGAGTTTTTGGCAGAAAATGTAATGAAACTAAAACCAAAAGAAAATATGACGGAAGTAGAGGCTAAAATTAAGCGAAACTACAAACTCGTGTATTTAAATTACCGTACTATACCAGAAAGTATAACAAAGGCGTTTAAATCTAATCTAAATGACACAAAGGATTTATTACATAAAAAAGTAAAAAATAGAGAATTGTCGGATGAAAGAATCATCTTGCAAGATACTAAATACAGTATAGAAACACCAAAGGAATCAAATGAATTTTTTGGTGTGGACACATCGGCACTGTAAATGATTTTTCCATAATTTTTTGGTAGGTAGGATTTGTTATGTTCTGCCTACCTTTTTCTTTCCTCATTTCGAAATAAATAAAATACAAAAGTTTTATAAAATAAATCAAATAAAAATGTTGAAATTAAGACAAATGATTGTGACTTATTTGTCACTTTCTTATAGAGTTAGGTTGTTTGGAAAAGAGTTTACATATCCAAGAGCGGCAAATGTTCTTGCACCATTAATGTTGCTGTTAGGATATGCACTGTTAAACAACACAAATTATCCAGAGTTAGATGCTTTTACTTGGGTAGCATTGTCTATTAATGCAGTAATGTGGACTATTGTAATTGGATATCTTAGATTTTATCCTGTACAATGGGAAGAGTTAGATGACGAACAGAAATGGTTCTTTGGTAATGGGGCATTAAGTGGCAGAACAAAAGCGGTAATGACCACTGAACAGCATAAAGAATGGGAAAAGATTGCAGAAAAAGAAACAAAAGATAAAAGAACTTTTCATAACGTTCTTCCGTTTCTTGTAAACCCAGTTATTTTACTGATATTCTTATTTATCATTTACGCATAAATAACAGACGACTTAAATTGAAAAGGAGTTGCATTTATTTGTAACTCCTTTCATTTTTAACATAATAACGATTTATTGGATCAAATAAATAAAATAAACAAGATAAAGATTTGAAAATAAATAACGGAATATTAAAGGATAACACAACGGAATTAATAATTCGACTTCCACACTCTTTAAAAAAAGTTGAATCGTTGAACGATGTCATAGATATACACACTCCAGAGACATCAGAGTTGTTTTATGATAAACAATTTAGATATTCATATGATGGAGAAACATATAGTGAGTGGATGCCACTGGAAAATGTATATGTGAGGATGATAGAGAAGTGCGAAGAATTATTCCTCGAATTTAAATATCGATTGGTTGGTAAAGTAACCAAAGAAATGAATTTAACGGATATTTCGTTTAACATAACATATTACAGTGAAGCGTTTAATCTTCCAAAAATGACACATTGTCAGGCGGTTTGTCAGGAATGGAAAATGGTTTGTCCAAACACATACGATATATATCAACTGGATAGAATGAACTGTTTCCAAGAAGCATTAAATATAAAGGTAAATAATATGTATGGTCATACGGGTACATATTGGCGCTGTGTTCCAGATGAATCAAGTGAGGATATTATATTTAAAGAGTACACATTATACGAATGCTTGCCAAGCGAAGAGTTAAAAGTTATTCTTCCGGAAAATGAAACTCCACAAAATGATATTCAGTTCACTCAATATGAAATGGATTTTATGGATATGCCGTTTGAAATTCAAATCATAAAATCGGAATGGGCAAGAGTGTTTGGAAAAGATTCTGCACCATCAAGAAGAGATATATTGTATCTTCCTATTCTTGACAGGTTGTATCAGGTAGACAGTGCATATTTACACAAAGAAGGAAATAGTAACAGTGGACAATATTATAGAGTAAATATTGTTAAATATGAGGAAGAAGTAATTACGTATAAGTCAGATGAAGTCGAAGGAGAATTAGACGATCTGGTAGTTAGTTACGATGATTTAATGGGAGAAAAGAAAGAGGAGGAATTTGCAGAAATAGTAAAGGAAGATAATTTAGAGGAAAGAATACAAGGTAAACAAGATAAAACCATAGAAGAAATCGATCCAAGAATTAAATTTGAAAAATTAGACCTAAAACACAACTGGACATTAATTTCCGATACAGGGTATAATATGTCTGATATTAGTTCAGATGAAATTGCAGTAAAATACACAAAAGAACTAAACACAAATGTATTATCTGCCACGATATGGTTTAACACGGAAGGAAATATAAAGAATAGTCTATTTTCTTATGCAGATGGTGTATTAACTGTATTTGGAAAAGAGTTTGGTGTGCAATTAGACAACGATAAATGGTATGGAATTTATATTGGTTTAAGTCTAAAATTCAAGCAACTTACTGTAAACATATATGAAATCCCAACCTTTAACAAAAAGCAAAACGTAGAGCGCAAAGGAATGAATCTAACGGAAGTATACAGTAAGGTTATAGTATTAACCGATTCTGTAGAGTTAAGTCAGCAATTCGCATTATACGGAGGAAAATATAGAATAACAAATATAAGAGTATTTAAGCAATTAATTCCAGATAAACTTAGAATGAAAGTATTAAATCAAAGGATACTTGGAGACGCACATAAGGTATTGATAATGGATAATTGCTTAAAGCAGAAGATTTACGATATAGATGAGTAAGACGAAAGAAGAGATAAAAGGAAATAATGAAGAGTTAGAAGCTCAAATTGGAATGATTATAAATGCAGATAATCCTGTTACCACATTCGAAGATGAGCCAGAAGGAAATGTTCCGTCTTTGGAGTATATCGTAGGAGAATATGATTACGATAAAAAGACAAAAAAATCAATCAATAAAGCAAGACAATTGCTTGTATCATTACTTGATTTTTATTTAGATCAGGATTTTATTAATAACAATGAATATGTCCTACATAAGACTAAAATAGATGAAATGGGATTGTCTCAAATCATCAAACAAGTAGAGCACAACGATCGAATGATTGAAATATTAATGAAAATGGTAGATAGTGGAGAACTCAACGTCAGAGTATTCGACACATTTACACAACTACAAAGAACGCATCTAGAACTAATGAAGATGCAAACAATGTACATCGTCAATATGGAAGAGACGGTTAAGAAACTACGAAATGACCACGAATATATAAAAACACTTGAAATAACGCACGAAGAACAACCTGATTCAGTTAAAATGCTGACCATAGGAGACTCAAACCCACAGGTATACAGAGGAACAAAAGAGTTGATGCAACAACTGGAAGCAGAAGAAGTAAAAACAGATTAACAATTAAGAAATGGACTTAGGAAAGTTTGGAAAAGTTGACCGTGCAATGCAAACGAAAGAATCCCAAGTTGAGGGAAAAGCAATCGTTTGGACTACAAAGAAAGTAGAAGAAGCAAAGGAAAGGATTAATCAAGGTTGGAAGTTAGACAACTCACCATTTTACAATGGAAGTGAAATTGATTGGAGAAGAGGTGATATATCTTTTCAATACACAAAAGAAGAGTTAGAGGAAATTAAAAAATGTAAGAAAGACATTTTATACTTTGCAGAGAACTACTGTAAACTAATGACTGATAATGGTTATGTTAATATCAAGTTAAGGGATTACCAGAAGGATTTACTACATACATATCAGGACAATAGAAAAGTCGTTACTCTTGCGACACGTCAATGTGGTAAGTGTGTACATGGAGACACAAAGGTGAAGACGGCAAGGAATAAATGGGTTATTAAGAATTACAATAAAATAAAAGAGGCACAGAAGAAGAATACAAACATATTCCTATACTTTATTCTTGAATTCATTCTATCTTGGTTTATTAAAAATGTTAAGATTTCAACATTGTATGAGCGGGCTGGTGGAAAATTAAATATTTACGATAGTTGGAATTCAAACAAAATCATATACACAACACCATTAGAAATACACGTATTAAGTGATAAAGGGTTTGTTCCGACATCGCACATACATCTAACAAAGAAATATAAAGTGTACGAAGTAACAACCAATCATGGTACAGTGTTACGATGTGCGGATGATCATATAATTTTCACTTGCAATATGAGGCAGAAGTATGCAAGAAATTTAACAATAGGCGATCATATATATGGGTATCAAGGTCCGGAGCAGGTGATGAATGTCAAAGAAACAATGGATTATGTAAATATGTATGATATTACAGTTGCAACGAACGATCATAGATATTTTACAAACGGCGTGTTGTCACACAATACAACTACAACGACAATATTTCTTGCTTGGTTTCTGTGTTTTCATTACGATAAATCTTGTTTCTTTTTGGCAAATAAAAATAAGACAGTAAAGGAAGTTGTAGATAAGAGTAAGAAAGTATTGCAATACGTTCCATTTTACATGAAACCAGGCGTATTGAATAAAAATCAGAGTGCTATTGTACTCGACAACGGATCACGTCTTAAGAGTGACGCTACGTCAAAGAATGCTTCAATTGGTGACACAGTGCATTTATTGTATATAGATGAGTTCGCTCATATTGATAACAACATTCAGAAAGAATTTTGGGATAATGTATTACCTACGGTATCTAGTTCCAACGTCTCTCGTGTCTTATTAACAAGTACACCAAATGGACGGAACTTGTTTTATAATATATACACGAATGCAAAAGAGAAAAACAATACATTTGTCCCGTTTAGGATTGATTGGTGGCAGGTTCCTGGCAGAGATGAAAAATGGAAAAATGCACAAATACAAGACCTTGGTGGTGGAGAGATGGGAGAGGAAGCATTCAATTGGCAGTATGGATGCCAATTTATAAGTTCCAATACGATCTTACTTTCTGCTGCACAATTAAATTATTTAGAAAAAAAGAAAAAGAAGTACGAATTCAGAGAAATAGATGTATTAACCGAATCAGAACTTGATTATAAGGATTTAATGTGGTGCGAAGATTTTGATTTTGACGAAATCAACGGAACAAACAAATTCATAATAAGTATTGATACGGCAGAAGGAAAGGAAGAAACAAAGAACGGGGATTACTCCATTATTAACATTTTTAAAGTAGAACTTAAAGATGATTACAACAAGTTGAAGAAAAGTGTAAATGTAAATGACATATACGATTTTTTCAAACTTAGACAAGTTGGTTTATATAGAGTGAATAATAAAAATGTACAACAATTTGCAAAGATAATCTATCTACTATGTGCAAAAGTATTTGACCCGGAAGATATCAAAATTGTATTGGAATGGAATACATACGGAAGTGATTTGTATGGTAAAATTTTATCCGTAGATGGAGATGAAAATGAATTGGAAGAATCTTATTTCGTAAAATATTATCACACAAATGATGCAAAAATTAAAAGAGTTGGAATTAAATTAAGGTCGGGGTATAAGACAAATATATGCAGTGATTTTAGATTCTATGTCGATGCAAAATATATGGAATTAAATGAAAGTCGAACGATTGAAGAAGCATACGGTTTCGGTAAAAATAAGAAAGGAAATTATGAAGGTCAAGACGGTCATGATGACATTATCCTATCTGCAATAAATGCTTCGACTGTAATCACAACAGAAGAATACAAAGAATTAGTTGAAGATTTGTTTGATTCACTTCCAAAAACCACAAGATACGAAATCGAATCTATTCTTGATGTTGCGATAGAAGAAGTAGACGACGATATATACGGCATTTTATAATCTTAAAAACTGCCTTAATATAATCAATAAATAATATAAGTTTAAAACGAATAAAAAATAATAAGAAGATGGCAATAGATACAGATTTTTTACCATATCTTGATAAACCATCCGGAGTTTATCGTATCACGAAAGATAAAAGTTTCGTGAACAGTGTAGGAGTTTCCTCTACGATTCCACTCATTGTTGGTTTCTCTAAAAAAGGACTCTTTAACACTCCGGTTTATTGTCCAGACACAGAATATTTCACTTCTGTTTTTGGTACAGTAGACAGAACTTTGGAAAGACGAGGAAGTTGGTTCCACAGAACTGCAATGGAGTTATTAAGTGTTGGTCCTATCATTGTACTGAATTTATACAATTTAAAGAATGAAGTACCGGAGGATATAGAAAAAGTAGAATTAACGGATGACAAATACGATTTAACTGAATATCAGGTATTTTCTGCAGGTTGTGCATATAAGAACCACGACAAGAAGAAAAAACCATATTCTAACTTTTTTAATACCGATAAATTTTGGTATGCAGACGAAGAGAAATTGAATGGATTTGCAAGTCAAGGAAACACAGAGGCTTTATTTAGTGCAACAAATGTTTCTCAGAATCCAATTACAGTCTTAATTCGTAAAAGTCCACGCAAAGACTTCGATGTATATGCAAATGAATATTATGATAGTGAGGATTTACCGTCATTTATAAATGGCGATGATTTAATTTCGGATTATTTTGTGGAAGTTACTGTTATTAGTGGAGACTTCACGGATTACAATAAGTTAGCAATTGATCCAATATTCCAACGTTATTTCGATCATCGTAAAGGTTTAAAGAAAGAACATTTAAATGATTTCTTAACACTTCGTCAAGTTACTGTTTTAGGTGTTTACGATGGATGTATGATTCCGGACTTTGAAGATAAGACAGGAAGAATTCTTGACATCACTACACTTGTAAACCGCGATACTGCAAGAACAGGACTTTTACTTGCATTAAACCGTGATATATTAGACGAGGAGAACATAAGTGGAACTAAATTCGATTTAGTTGGTCACAATATGAAGAACATCATCGCAACGAGCGAAACAAATAGTGAAGACCCAATCGTTAAGTTCTTATCTTACGATACAGTATTGTTCGAACAAAAAGAAAAGGAATATCCAACAACTATATTTTCGGATCCAGCGACAAAACTTGTATATAACGGAGGTGCATCGGTGGATAAAGATCAGATTAAGTTAGTTATAGATTCTAAGAACGATGTAGGAGATGATATATTGAATTTCATAGGAGAAGATTACAATAAATTACAACTTCCTATCACATTCGTTGCAACTGGAAAGACTGCAAAGACACAAGAATTCGTATTAACTAATCCGGTTAAAGAAGTACAAGATAATGGAAAAGTTACATTTACATTTCCAGAAATAGATACTACTGTATTTGGAGGCAAAGTTTACAAGATTAAAACAGATGCAAATGGTGGAAACACAAGAATGACAATCGTTTCTCGTCCATTTGAAAAAATCGAAGCGATGCAAATTCCAATTAAAGAAGGTGGAAACATGAATGAGTTTTTCGTTAAGTCTATCAAATACGGAAATGAATATATGGAATTAGGAAAATATATTGTTTCGTATACGGAAGATGGAACTTCTAGATTGTGTAAGATTACGAATATCGTACAACTTGCAGCAGATAATTATAAAGTAGTATGTGACGCACCGGTGAAGATTAACGATAATGCAGTTGAGTATACAAGAGGTATAGACGATTTTGCAACACATTACAATATGACATCATTGTTTGGTTTCAGAGTCAAGGAACGTATGATGCCAAATGACACTAATCAAAGAATGAATGAAATATATGGCGTATTAAACACAACAAATCTTGGTGCAGCGTTACTCGATAAGAAAGCAATAACGTTCAGATACTTGGTAGATACATTTAACCACGGTATTGAAGTCGGTTCAAAAGCGATATTAACTTCTTTATGTAAGGAAAGAGAAAATGCGTTTGCAATATTAAATGCTCCTTCAATGAAAGAGTTTAGTAAGAACGACGATCCAATCTTTACCAAAATACCAACAATCGGAGATCCGACACCGTCACTTGATGTTAGTTTCATTCCAGACGGTGGTAACCTTAGGGCAAATCCTAAATTCCGTTATACTTTACCAAGTGAATTGGAAGGTGCAGCATACGGCGCATTTTTTGCACCAAATGTTACGGTTAGAGATCACGGAAAACAATTATCAGTTCCTCCTGCAATGTATGTTGCAAAGAACTTCGTAATGAAGCATATAAATTACAGACCATGGTCTATTATTGCAGGAACACAAAGAGGTGTAATTGGAGGAAAGAATGTTGTTGGATTGGAATACGGATTCGATGATACAGAAAGAGGATATTTAGAAAAATTCGGTATCAATCCAATTGTATTTGAAAAGAATGTTGGTTTGGTGGTTACATCAAATAAAACTGCAAAACAAACAATTCGTACAAGTTTATCCGAAATTAACGGAACTGAGGTATTGATTTACATTCAAGATAGAATGGCAGAGATACTTCGTAAGTATGTTTGGGAATTTAACACACCGGAGTTAAGATTGGAGATTAAATCGATTGCAGATCAAGAATTAGAGTTAATTAAAATTGATGGTGGTATATTCGACTATGTTAATATGATGAACAAGAAGAATAACACAGATGAGGCAATTGACAATCTACTTGGTATTTTAGATTCTCATATTGAAGTAAGTAAAGGTCTTGCAAAAGCAATTCATAGAACGACAATTCATAAGACAGGTCAAATTAAAACAGGTTTGGTTTAGGATTCATTCCTAAACCTTGCCTTAAAATAAATAATATAAACAAGATATAAAGCATGGCAAATATATTTGACAACAATAAGAATTTACCGCACTATAACTCAAGAAAAGAGGCTGGATTGGGTAAGGAAGAAGTTGTATATAAAAACAATTTTGTTGCAACAATCATTCCACCTGCAGGTATTGGTAATTCAGACTTATTAACAGCGCAAGTAACAAGTATTTCTGGAAACAAAGTAAGTCCTTCTAATGCACCTGTAACACAGACATATAGAGGAGCGGAAAGATCTTATGCAAACGGAAAATTAGATCAAACGTTTTTGGATATTACATTGAATTTCAACTTAAACTTAAATGAGTCGAATCAATTGTATATTTACAATCAATTGTTAGATTGGGCATACAGAGTACACAATCCGGAAACAGGACAAAGATCAATTAAAAGAGATTACATAGGTCAGATTATCACTGAACAATTTGATAGAGCGGGAAACATCTTCCACCGTGTATTTTATTACGACTGTTTTCCAACATCTGGATTAAATGCACTTGAAGGAGATTACAGTTCTGGAGATATAATTAACTTGGAAGGAGTTGTATTTAGAACTGACGCTTGGAAATTTGACAGAACATAAAAGGATTTAAAAATGAAGTTATTAACGATTAACGAGTGGAGTTCAAAAAAACAACGAAATCTTGAGGTTAAGAATGGAGATGCAAAAAAGCATACATTTGAAATCTGGGAAGATGGAAAACCATTATATAAATGCTACGATGATGATTCTAATTACTATGTTGATGGTAATGCAACATATGATGATATCGTTCAATTTTTGAAATCCGGAGAATACGAAAAGATATAATGAAATTAAACTCACTAACTGATTTCATAATAGAATCAAGACAAGAAGAAATAAAGCAGGACATCGAAAATGGTGTCCATCTTTATTTTAACAAGTTTAAAGAAGGAAAAGTACGCACAACTAACAATATAGGATTATTGCATTCTGAATTAGAGTATAATCGTTGCTTTGCAAATGCAGTAGATATTGCATCGCTAAATAATGATTGTTATGTGGTTATTGGATTTGCAAAAATAGGCAATGAAATATTTTCTCATTACTGGAATTTCAGTAGACCAGATAAAACAATGATTGATCTAACACCAACGAAACAAAAAATTGAAAAGTACTATCCTATATCTGCACTATTGTATAAAGATTTTAAACGGTTAAGATATTACGTAAATCAAACGGCGGATCAAAAGAAATTAATAAAAACAATTGGAAATAATTTTGCAGATCAGTATCTTCCAATTGCGGAGTATATTCTTAAATTAGATCCAAAAAATAAAACATTTTTTGATAATCAAGAAGTACACAATATTCTTTCTAAGTAACCACTTCTATATTTTTCTGAACTTAACCCAACTTTTATAGTTGGGTTTTTGTTTTCTTGAGATAATTCTTATATATTTGCAGAAAATATTATATTATGTACGAGTTTCCAATATTAGAATATAATCTAAGTAGAATTAACACTCAATTCTTTATTAGTCCAGATGGAAAAGTACATAAATGGAAAGGTAAAAGAAAATGGTTATACGAATGCGAAATATTATTTCATGACGCAATCGCAAGACAATTACTTCCAAATGCACAGGAACCAAAAGATGCATTAATGAAAATGGGTTATTGTTTAGTTGGATCGACAGTGTACCATTTGCCATATTGTTGTAAAGAACCAACCCAGGCACAAATCAACACATTAGATCGTCTAAATATGTTAGATTTACTGCAAATAATGAACGGAAGCATACCTCTATCAATGGAAACACAAACAAGATTGTATAACGCATTAAGCATAAGATAACAACAATATGAAACTAAACAGCGAGAGAAGCAGTGCACCCGATGCGGAGGAAGAATATACTGACGATTTACCATTTTAAGAAAGGATATTATTATGATAAGATTAGGAGATTTATCAGTTGAGCAAATGGAAGAAAGATTAGGCATATCTTTCCCAAAAGAAATAAAAGATTTTATGAAAAAAAGCAGACAGCATACAGCGTCAAATATAGCAAAAGGGAAATGGCATTGTTTTGACATACCTTTCGAGATAGTATGCGGGGATGTAGATGTTGCAACTAAAATTTTTAATGGATTAAAGGACCAGTCTGAGAGATGTAAGGAGAGATTGTTTTTCTCTGTAAAAAAATAAAACGTTCTTTAATTATGAGTTTATACGACCTATCCAATACAACAGACTTAGCCAAATTCAATACCAAAATAGCGGTATTGAAATCAAAGGGGGCGACCGTAGAATTGAAAGAAAAGAAAGGCAGTCGAACATTGAAGCAAAACAACGCTATTCACTTGTATTGCGAAATGATTGCTGAGACTTTCAACGAGATGGGCTGGACTTTCCGATTTGAGGGCGTAAAGAATGTAGAAATGGAACTTACATACTCAATGATACTTGTAAAAGAGACAATGTGGAAACCTATACAAATGGCGTTGTTCGACAAAGAAAGCACAACAGAATTAACAAGAAAGGAAGTATCAGAAGTCGCCGAGCAAATAGAGCATTTTTTTGCGCAGAAAGGTGTCGATTTACCATTCCCAAGTATTGAAAATGTATAGCAATGGAAGTCCTAAACTTCATAAAAAAAGAGTTACAAAGAAGCCGACTTGGTAAATAAAGGAGTGATAACACACAGAAAAAACAAAATTTACAACGAATTATAAAACTAAACAAAATGAACTTTAAGCAACAAAAAGAAGAGATATTGAAACGAGCAAAAGAATTCAATGCTTGTATGTCTGAGTACAAAAAGCCTATGAATCTGAAAGCACAGAGGAACTACTTATGGTAGTGAAGAGAAATATGTATTGGTGTATAAGCGAGGGAATGTTAAACACTGAAATTTTGGTTGAGATTTTTGGCGAAGAAACACTTGCTGAAAACTACATTTTCATAAGAGGGGAACACAATCTAAAAATCGAAAAATACACCTA